>Ga0137383_10002013_pt1 | contig 12231 bp, 5 predicted proteins | sample SagtaG_19_FD_104817 | JGI IMG/M metagenome (GOLD analysis project Ga0137383, IMG submission 104817) | Vadose zone soil microbial communities from Sagehorn Ranch, Mendocino, California, USA - Sage2_R_40_16 metaG | ecosystem: Environmental > Terrestrial > Soil > Vadose zone | place: USA... | reverse complement strand
CATTTCTCGACGATGCGCCGCGTCGCCTCCACGCCGTCGAGCTCCGGCATGGCGATGTCCATGATGACGATGTCCGGGCGCAGACGCAGCGTCTCGGCAACCGCCTCGCGACCGTTGCCCGCGACCGCGACCACCTGCAGGTCGCCCACTTCGAGCAAGGCCCGAAGACCGTCCCGGACGACCGCGTGATCGTCGGCAAGCAGCACCGTGACCGGCATGTCACACCCCCGCTTTGACGTGGTACTCGACGAGCACCTGCACACCCGCACGCAGACCGGCCTTCAGCGAGAACTGGGCCCCGACGGCCTCGGCCCGCTCCCGCATGATCAGCAGCCCCCAGCCGGCTTCGCGGTTGGATCTCTCGATCCGCTTCGGATCGAAACCGACGCCATTGTCGCGGACCGACAAGGTCGCCAACCCGTTGGCGCGCCGGATCGCGATTTCGACGCGTTTCGCGTTCGAGTGCTTGGCGACGTTATTGAGCGCCTCCTGGGCGATCCGGAACATGGCGAGGTCCACCGGCTTGGGCAGATCCGTCCCGCGGGCGTCTCCCTCGAAAGCCACCTGAATTCCCGTTCTGTGCGAGAAGCCGGTGGCGAGCGAACGCAGGGCGGCGGGAAGCCCGTAATCGTCGAGCGCGTGGGGACGCAGTTCGGCCATGACGTTGCGCATCGCGTCGACCGTACCCGCGAGGAGCGAGCCGCATTCCTCCAGCCGCGCGGCCAGTTCGGGCTTCGCCCTCTCAGGCAGGCCCCCTGCGACGATGCTCAGGTTTATCCCGAGCGCGGTGAGATTCTGCCCGACCCGGTCGTGCAGCTCTCCTGCGAGGAGCCTGCGTTCGGCCTCCTGGACCTCGACCAGGCGCCGGGAGGTGGCTTTCAGCCGGTCGGCGTAGCTGTGGAGGTCTTCCTCGGCGCGCTTGCGCTCGGTGATGTCGTGAGTGATCTCCGAGAAGCCGCGCGATTTTCCGGTTTCGTCGAGCAGGGGCGTGACGATGACGTGGGCCCAGAACTGCGACCCGTTCTTGCGCACGCGCCAACCCTCGCTTTCGTATCGCCCCTGGACCGAGGCGAACTGGAGCTGCATTCCGGGATCGCCCCGGGCGGCATGATCGGGCGGGAAAAAGCAGGAGTAATGCCTGCCGATGATCTCTTCGGCGAGATATCCCTCGATGCGCTCGGCTCCGAGGTTCCAGCTGGTGACGTAGCCGTTCATGTCCAGAATGTAGATGGCGTAATCGCGGACGTTCTCCACCATCATGCGAAACCGCTCCTGGGAAACGCGCACCTGTTCTTCGGCGAGCTTCCTCTCGGTGATGTCCTGGCAGACGCCGATGACCCGCACCGGCTTTCCCGATTCGTCACGGTCCACGCGAGCCTGATTGTGCACCGTCCGGACGACCCCGTCCGGGCGCACGATGCGAAACTGGCATTCATAATCGACACCGCCGCGCAGCGCCTCGTTCGCAATCTTCGCCGTGCGCTCCCGGTCTTCCGGATGGACAAGCGGGTAAAAACCGTCGAAAGTCGGCGGCACTTGATCGTCGCGGAGGCCGAAGATCTTGATGAGCTGGTCCGACCATCTGCGCGAGTTGGTCCGCACGTCCCATTCCCAGCTGCCGAGATTGGCGAGCGCCTGCGCCTCCTGGAGCTGAACGTCGCGCGCCCGCAGGGCCTCCTCCTGCCGCCGCCGCTCGGTGACGTCGCGCGCCACCGCGACGACGTGCGCGATTTGGCCGTGCGAATCGAACACGGCGCTGCGATGGCTCTCGATCCAGCGTACCTCTCCGCTCGGGAGGAGAAACCGGAACTCCACGTCCCGGTTCCGCCCGTCGTGGACCGTGTCGAAGAACGCCTTCTCGACCTCGTCCTTGTCCTCGGGGTGAATTTCCAGAAACGCATCGGTTCCCACGAGATCCTTTTGGCCTCCGAACAACCGGCCGTAGGCGGGATTCACGTAAATCCGGCGGCCCTGCGGGTCGATCAGGATAATCAGGTCGGAGGCACTCTCGGCAATCAGGCGGAAGCGCTCTTCGGTTTCGCGCAGATCTTTCGTCATCTGCGCGGCGAGTTTGAGCGCGCGATTGCGCGAGGAAGACAAGGAGTAGAGCACCGCGAAGAGAAGCAGGCTCGAGAGCACGCCGCCGGCCAACACCCCTGAGGGCCAGAGGGTGTCGAGGCGACCGATTATTGCGGACTTCGGCGCAATGTAATGGAATTCCCATATTCGATTGGCAACTTCGACCGGCAGTACTTGTACGAAGGTGCTGGAAGGATCGATCGCAGAATGTGCGGTGGAACCCTTGGTCAACTGGTCACTATCAAACAGCAGTTGCTTTATTTCGGAGGAATCGGGACCGCGTTCATCTGCAGACCCGCCGTTGTATAACCTGATTTGCATGTACTGCAGCTTTTCCACGTTGAGCGCGCCTTTCATCAGGTTTTCGACGTCAAAACCTGAGCCGACCGAACCTATATAAGCGCTACGACGCTGCTCGGCCGTTTCAATAGGCATCCCTTTCTTGTACACCGCGAGTCGCATCGCTAAATAGATGGCTTCCTTCGCACGCTTTACGCGTAGCGGCTGTGCGGAACTCGTTAGTTTTCCCGTATCCCGCCCTAAGCGCATCGCCGCCGCTATCTTTTCCGGGTTCGGAGACAGAGGAGTCGCGCCAAGGTCGAGGCCAAAAGCAAATTCGTAGTCGGACATCGGCTCGAGATATACAATCGCGTAATAGTCGGAGCGGTCCCCAGGCGGCTTGATCGCAAAGTCAGGGTGGCCTCGTGGGTCAAGGCTGGTGTCACGACGCACCGCTTCTTCAAAGCGCCTCCTGTCCTGTGCGCGTATGTAGGCAGCGTAATTCAGCGAAATGAACCCAGGATACCGATGCTCCAGGTCGAGGGATTCGACAAAGCGATGGAATCGAAGCCGGTCGACTGGGTCTTCGCCGGCAAACAGCGCTCGTAACGCGTACAAAACATCACCATAGGAGCGAAGACGCCCCTCAATGATGCTGCTTGCATCTCTTGCTTCGCGCTCAAACCGCAGTCGCGCGACGTCCTCGACCGAATTCTGGATAAGCGCGAACAAGAAAAAAGAGACCGTAATCCCTGCGGCCATTACCAACCAGGGGAGCACGGCTGAATGAAGAACCGGCCGAGTCGCCCCGCTCGTGGCTGCAGTCATCGTCTCCGTCTTCATCTTGCCGATTTTCGTACCCCGATCGTTGCGCCTTAAAAGCGATACTACTCCACCGCGCGTAATTCTTCGATTCCATGGCATTTCATCGGAAATAAGAGTAAAGGCCGGATTGCCCCGGCCTTACTCGATCCTCCCGAATAAAAAAAGCTTATGCGGTATCAGGCGCCCGTAGGGAGGACTCGCGCAGGGCTGTTTACTCGGATCGCCGCGCCGCACATCGCTGCGTTCTCCGCCCGGATCGCCGCACCGCACATCGCCGCGTCTCCGGTTCGGATCGCCGCACCGCACATCGCCGCGTCTCCGGTTCGGATCGCCGCGCCGCACATTGCAGCGTCCTCCGCGCGGATGGCCGCACCACACATTGCCGCATTCTCCGCTCGAATCGCCGCGCCACACATCGCAGCGTCTCCGGTTCGGATAGCCGCGCCGCACATTGCAGCGTCCTCCGCACGGATGGCCGCACTACATACCGCTGCGTCCTCCGCTCGGATTGCCGCACCACACATTGCCGCTTCCATGGTTCGGATCGCCGCGCCGCACATCGCTGTGTTCTCCGCTCGGATCGCCGCGCCGCACATCGCTGCGTCCTCCGCTCGGATTGCCGCACCACACATCGCTGCGTCCTCCGCTCGGATTGCCGCGCCGCACATTGCAGCGTCCTCCGCACGGATGGCCGCACCACACATCGCTGTGTTTGCAGCAGTGTTGCAATCTTGCGAACGCCCGAACTCTTGTTGATACAGACGCCGGGTCTTCTCCACTAACGCAGCTTTCCTCTCGATTTCCGCGGGCGCGCGTCCGCTGATATCAGGGTTGTGATGCAGATACGTGCCGAACACCCTCTCGCAGTCCTCGGTGTATTTCATCGTGTGCAGAATATGGGCATGCCAGAACTCATCCACATCCTTGCTTACGACGATGTCTCCCACGTCTTCCGGGTGTTTCACAAGCATGGTGAGATAGTTCCTGTAGGCGCGCTCGATGCTCTCGGCGTACTCGCGCGTCCAGCCTTCTCCGAGCTCAGGATCCATGACCCTGAGCTTGATGGACTCAAGATCGAGCGCGCGTATCGCGGCGATCACTTTTTCAACGGGTCGATTGGTCAATTTCGTTTTCATTGTTTCCTCTGTTTAGGTTTGTAAAACACGCGGCACACAGGCCGAAGCGAAAGATGCGCTTCGATCCATTACCGCGACCTTATTTGCATTCAAGACTGGTCTTCAGTAGTTAATTTGAAAAGGCGGACGACCTCCTCTCACGGCGGCGATTCGCCGAAGGAATGTTTCTGGAAACCCGGAAGGGAAGCTTGCTCGACGATTGCGACAATTCAGCGGTCACGAATTTCCCCAATGCCACGGCATCTGAAGCCGTGACTGGGCGCGCGATCACATCCTTCGTGATGACGTCGTGGTCGGCCGCGTTTCCGTCTCGCACGAGGTACGAGGCGCGGGCCGACTTTGCGTCGCGCCCGAGGGGTAATCTAATCAGGAGATACTAGGAATTGCTGTCAGGCAATCCCGACAAGTGATGTCCGGGTAAACACGACAGTTTGTCGATGGTTATCTACAAGAAAACAACGCTTTTCCTTGGACGGTAAGGCTATGCCAGCGTCATAAGAGCTTGAAGAATCAGGGGGACGGGCTCCGGAACCGAGTGAGTGCGGGCGGCAATTACTGGAACCGGCAAACGAGCCGGTGGTGCTGCTTAACCCTCAGTCGAAGACGAAGCAGATGCGGTTCGCCTTCTCAAGCGGCGTAACGAAACATCTCGCAACGTGGATGCTCTTGCAACACGGGCCAAGCACAAAGCAGCTGATAGTTCGGGAGCAACTCTTCAACGCCTGCTATCGACCGAGGCTGTGTAAAAACTCAATTCTATTTCGAATTCGGGGGTCTTCCGACCAATACCCAACCAGAAATAATCGAATACAGCGCGTTTTGGAAGGCCGATGTTTTGAGAGCAGGTTCCGTTTTGCGTTTTTACACAGCCTCGACCCTGAGCGGACATCGAGACGGCCCTCCAGCCCAGGAGCTGTCCTTTTCCGTCTGGTTAGTTCCACACTGGGTGCGATCATCAGAAGCGGACTGCTGGCAGCCGCAAAAACGGGAGGGATCGATGCCCATCTATTTCCGACGGCGCCGAGTTTGATACCGCTGTCTTAGAATGGTCGAAGGAGTCATCATTTGACCGGGCAGCGTACTTCCACGCCGGCCTCCACGGGCGGAGCGGGTACCTTCTTCGAGCAGCACGTCGCGGCGTACTGGCTCGCCCAACTGCTCGTGCGCGGCATTCCCCCAATCCTGATCGACAACGTGGTGGCGGAGGTCTGCTTTCAGACAGAGCACCTTGGGTGGCAGACCGACGACTTCCTGATTGTCTGCGAACGCACTGGCGCAAGTCCCCAGAAACTCGCCGGCCAAGTCAAGCGAAGCTTCACGGTCAGCGCAGCAGACGACGAGTGCAAGCAGGCCATCCAGGATTTCTGGAAGGATTTCAAGAACAGCGACCGCTTCTCTCCGACGGATGACCGCCTCGTCCTTGTCACGCTGCGGGGCACGAACACTCTCCTCGAGCATTTCGTGGGTCTCCTAGATTGTGCCCGCGCTGCGCGCGACGGCGCGGAATTCGAGCAGCGGCTCGCGGGGAAGGGTTTCATCTCTGACAAGGCGGTTCGGTATTGCGGCGAACTGCGCAAGATTATCGGCGAATTCGAGGGGAACCCTGTCACGGCAGCCGACGTCTGGCCCTTTCTGCGCGTACTGCACGTGCTGAGCTTGGACCTCCATACCTCCACACGGCAGACCGAAGCCCACATCAAGAGTCTCCTGGCCCACATGGCAACCGAGGGTGATGCCCCCAGCATCGCGGGTGCCTCGTGGAACGCGCTGCTCGCGCTTGCGAGCACCGCCATGTCCGAAGCACGTAGCCTGCGCCGGGCCGACCTGCCGGGGGAGCTTCAACAGCGACACGGATCACTCGGTGCGAGCGAACAGCGTATCTTGCGCGCCCTTAAGGATCACACCGCCCCTGTCCTTCGGAGAATCCGGTCGACGATCGGCCAGGACTTTCACCTGCAACGCGCCGCTCTAGTGCAGAAAGTGCTCGGCGAGTTGGAGACCGCCCAAGTCGTGCTTGTCTCGGGACCCGCCGGCAGCGGGAAATCCGCGATCGGGAAGGACGCAATCTTGCTCCTTTCGCACGATCAGTTCGCATTCGGCTTCCGTGCTGAGGAATTTGCGCAGCCTCATATCGACGCGACGCTGCACGCCGGGCAGATTTCGGCGAGCGCCGAAACAGTGGCCGCGATCCTCGCGGCTCAGGGCCGAAAGGTCGTCCTCGTGGAGAGTGTCGAGCGGCTGCTCGAAAAGGCCACGCGTGACGCCTTCAGCGATCTCATGGGGCTGGCCGCGGCAGACCGCGGCATGTGCATCGTCCTCACGTGCCGCGACTATTCGACCGAACAGGTGCGCGCGAGCTTCCTACGGCCTGCGGGGATCAATCATGCCGTTGTGAGCGTGCCGCCGCTTGAAGACCCGGAGTTGGCCGAGGTCGAAGCGACATTTCCAGCACTGGCGTACCCATTGAAGAGCCCGGCCCTGCGCGACATTCTGCGCAACCCCTACTTCCTCGACAAGGCGCTCGAGATTTCGTGGTCAGCGGAGCGGCCGGTGCCGGAAAGTGAACGCGAATTCCGGGCACTCTTCTGGCGGCAGATCGTCCGCGCTGACCAAGGTGCTCCCCCCGGAACGGCGCGGCGACGCGATGAAGTCTTTCAGGAAATTGCGGTTCGCCGCTCGCGGGCGCTTTCCGCCTACGTGCTCTGCGGCGACCTCGACCCCGCGGCGGTTGCGGGCCTCAGACAAGACTCGCTGATCGTTTCTTCCGAAGAGAATCCGTTGCTTGTGGCGACGGCGCACGATGTGCTTGAGGATTGGGCGATCCTGCAGTGGATCGAAGAGCGGCACCTCACCGGCGAGGGTTCGTTCAAAGACCTGTCCTCCGCGATTGGCGCACACCCTGCGGTCCGGCGGTCCTACCGAAAATGGGTCGCCGAGCTTGTTGATCGCGATCCCGCTGCAGCAGATCGACTGTTCAGGGCGGCGATTGCCGAGACCGACATCAGCGCGCAGTTTCGCGACGATACTCTCGTGTCCCTTCTCAAGGCGCCCTCGTCGCCGGAGTTCCTTACGCGGCATGAAGCGCAGCTCCTGGCAACCGACAGGGCCCTCCTCAAGCGGGTCATTCACTTACTTCGGGTCGCCTGCGTGACGACCCCTGTCTGGCTGGCGGGCGCCGCAGGTCACGGATCGATATTCAATGTGCCCGACGGACCGTCATGGGCGACCGTCCTGAGGCTGGTACACAGTAACATTGACGGCTTCACGCCACAGGAACGTCTACTTCTCCTCGGGTTGATCGAGGACGCGGTCCGGAACGTCAGCTGGTGGGCGCCAGAGCTGGACGGCGCCGAATTCGTGGCTGGCATCGGCCATTGGCTGCTGGCGGGCTTCGACGACTACGGCTCAGAAGAGCCGCGCAAGCGCGTGCTCAGGGTGATCGCGAAGATTCCCAAGGCCGACGCAGCTCGGTTCGAGGCCGCTTTACGGGGCGCTGTAAAGGAGGGACAGCGACGCGACCGAATCGCCGACGATTTCCGCGAAATCCTCTTTAGCGGTGTGGACGGCATGCCGGCAGCGCGAGACTTGCCGGATCTGGTCGTTTCAGTAGCCACAGAATACCTGCTCGCCTCGGAACACGACCTTCAAGAGGATCGCTACTCGCGAAGCTCGCTCGACCTTGAGACACATTTCGGGATCAAGGAAGGGCTGCGGTCTGACTTCTTCCCGGCGAGCGCCCTTCGCGGCCCCTGGATTCCTCTTCTGCGGCACCACCCGCGTCAAGCGCTCGATTTCTTCATCAAGGTCTTCAACCACAGCGCCGACTGGTACGCCCACCCCCGCGTGCATGACCCGCTTGAGCCCGCATGGGAGATTGAGCTGACCTTCGTGGATGGAACCATCCGGAAGCAGTGGGGCAATCCGCGCCTATGGAATTTATATCGGGGCACATCGGTCGGTCCCTACGTACTCCAGTCCCTGCTGATGGCGCTCGAGAAGTGGCTGCTCGACTTCGCGAGTCAGTACCCGCAGCAGCTCGATGGCGTTCTGGTGGATATCCTTCGCCGGACCGATTCGGCGGCGCTGGCTGCAGTCGTAGCGAGCGTCGCGACCTCATATCCGCACTCCTCAGGGGAAGCGCTGCTGGTCCTTCTCAGCGCGCCCGACTACATCGCGCTGGACCGTGGCCGAATGGCGGGCGAGTCTCAAGCCTCGGCACTGTCGGGAATGTTCCCGCAGCTCCGGGCCGAAAACAAAGTCTACGAGGAGGAGCGCAAGAAGGCCAACCAATTGCCGCACCGTGGTAAGGACCTGGAGGCCGCGATTATCAATCTCCAGTTGGGGCCGCTTGCCCCGCGTGTGCACGCCATTCTCGATCGGCACCTGGCCGCACTGCCGCCGAAACCAGAGCAGAATGAGTCTCACCTGGTGTGGCGGCTCGCGATTCACCGGATGGATCTCCGCCAGTATACAGTCTCTGAAGCGAGCGGTCCGACGATTCCTGACGGGGAGGGGAACGCCGGCGAGTCTTCGAAGCGCTATATCCAGCTTAAGCCTACAGCACCCGCCCCGGACGTGCAGGCGATGGTCGATGAGAGTGCAGCAGAGTTGAGCACAATGAATGCCCGGCTCGGCATCCTGATGTGGGGCCTTCATGTCTTCGAACGCAAGAATGGAAATCACGACCCGTCCCGATGGCGGGAAAAGCTTGCCGAGGCGCGGACAATGGACCGCGAGGCTGAACGGCGTGACGGCAGCCAGCACGGTCCAGGTATTGTCGCCGCTGTCTGCGTTCGCGACCATTGGGAAGATATGTCTGTCGATGAGCAGGACTGGTGCGTTGACGTTGTCTGTTCGGAGATATTGCGGCAATCCGACCAATGGGACCGCTTCAAGCGCGCGCAGCGGTTCTCCATGGCAGCCGACCGCCCTTCCGCTGCCGTGGTTTCGTTGCTGCTTGGCAAGCCGCTCACCGAAGCGCAAATGCTGCGCGTCCGGGAGGCCTTCGCTGCAGCCATCACGCACCCGATCGATGAAGTGCGTTGGTATGCGACATGGGGCATCGACGGGCAGTTCTGGGCCGTCGACCGCGTCATGGCACTGCGCTGCGTGAACGCGATCGCCACGGAGGCCACCCTCATCGACGACGCGTGGGAAGCGGAAGAAAGGCACCCGTACAACGAGCGGCGTCAACTGGACGAGATCACCGCCGAAGCTGCGAGGGCTGTCCGGCAGCGGTTCTGGCAAGAAGGTGCAATCGCTGAGAATGCGCACAATACGGTGGACATCTCGGAAGGGTTTGGGGCGGAGGCGATCGGCAGGATGCTCGCGATCTTCGGGCAAGTCCCCCAGGACCCTGCAGCGGTGGCTGCCTTCGCGCGCGCCAGCCGCACGCTCGTCGAACGGTGGAACGCTGACGACAACGGTAAGCGTCGACGCGAGCGGAATTTCGAAGCGGAATCCACGGTATCAACGCTTCTGCAACGTTTTCTGATGCGGACCTCGAACGAGTCCGCGCAAGAGATCCTCCGCCCCGTGCTCGAAGCGATCAACCGTCATCCCCGCGAAATCTACTCCATCGTCCAAGGCTTGACGAGCATAGAGGACAGCAGTCCGAATACGCCTCACTATTGGTTTCTGTGGAGGCTCTTTGCGGAAGGCGTCAAGCGTGCGAAGTGGGTATCTCGGCTGGAAGACGAGCATCCATCAGGCAGCGAGATGCTGTCCGCGATTTTTCTCACGTTGTATTGGAAGGACAACGTCAGGCACTGGAGAAGTCTGGAGGGCCACGCGGATCATGTCCACGCACTTTTCGAGGCACTGCCACCCTCGTCGATTGTGCTCGATGATTACGTGCGTTTCCTCTATCACGTCGGCGAGCGGTCGTTTCCGGAAGCTTTCGTCCGTGTCGCCAACTCCCTTAAGCGTGGAAATGTTAGGACAATGCTCGCGAAGACCAACACAGTCTTTCTTCTGGAAGTTCTGTTGCAACGACACGTATACGGAAGGCCCATGGAGCTGAAGCGCGACACGGCTGTCCGGCAAGCGGTCCTCTTCCTGCTCGACATCCTCGTTGAGAATGGCTCGTCCGCGGCGTTCCGAATGAGGGACGACTTCGTGACACCAGCCGCTTAGGGGTGAAGCTACGTGTTCCCCGCAGCTATTTGCTAGTGGGTTAGCGCATCAGATTTGTTCGAATGCCACCGACGCGATAAAACACGACACTTACGAAGGACCACTCCTGGCCGGAAAGAGCCATATTTGTCTGCCAAATCCTAACTCAGGCGTTAACCGGTAGATACCCTAAGTCAGGGACTGGCTAATGGAGATGCACTATGGGCTTACGCTCTTTGGGTTGTCCTCGCCACCTTGATTATTCTTAGATTCGTATGCTCAGGCTGATCGTCTCCATGCTGTGTTGCTCGCATTCGCGGCGCCAGTAGCGTTAGCCAAGACACACCGCGACCCAGCACAACGGACAGCCTTAATGCAGCAGCACCCCTGTCCAAGTAGCGGGAAGACCAAGGGCCACTGCCCTGGCTACGTTGTTGATCACATCAAGCCGTTATGTGCTGGTGGTCCTGATGCTCCCTCGAACATGCAATGGCAAACCATACAGCAGGCCAAAAATGAGGACCGGCTAGAACTAGCACAGTGCAAGCGGCGCTGACTAATGCCGCCGGCAGTGGCGAAACAAAAAGCAGCTACGTGGAGCGGTGCCTCACGACCCCGCAACAATCACCAGCTCGTTCTTCACCGACTTCACTCCCGGAACGTTCGAAGCGACCTTCGCGGCCTTTTCCCGCAGCGCCCGGTTGTTCGCCGTTCCGTAGAGCGTCACCGCGCCGTCCGAGGCCACGGCGTCGATCGCCAGGAATTTCAAGGCCGGATCGGCGCCCAGCGCGGATTTGACCTTGTTCGCCAGCGCTTTGTTTTCGTCGATGGGGGGGTTGGGTGCCTCGATGGATTTCGGGATTTCGACGGCTTTCGCCACCTCGATCGTTCCTTCGACGGGCTTGGGCTGAGCGACCGCGCCGGTGGCGGGATTGGCTTTCTCTTCGCTTTTCCACAGCGACTGGATCTGATCGCATGCGGCGAGGCTCAACACCAGCGCGCCTGCGGTCACGGCGGAAAGGGCGCCGTGTCCTTTTCTATTCCATTTCATGACTCGTTCCTCCTTGAGAGAATATCTACCTCAGACACGGGACGAATCCGATAAGTTTCCCGGAATGAAACGAATTTCGCAAGCGCCCAACTGTACTGTCGCCGCCGCCCGACAGTCGCTGTCTGCGCTACACTTGCGCTGCCCAAGGTCCGTCAAAAGAAAAACCCGCGCTCCCGCAATGCCCGGTCCGCTCAATCTTGACGCGAGGCTCGCCGCGATCCACGCGGCGGAGTATCCGCGCTTCTCCGACGCCGAGATGGCGCGGCGCCGCTCGGCGCTGGCGCGCGTCATGGAGGAGGCGGAAGTCGACCATCTGCTCATGTGCGGCGAACAGCGCGCCGGCACCGGCATCGCCTGGCTCACCTCGTGGCCCGCCACGGTCGAAGCCTACGCGATCGTCGCGCCGGGGGAGCCGCAGGTGATGTACGTCGAGTGGTACAACCACTGGCCGCTCGCGCGCAAGCTCGCGCGCGACACCGAGGTGCGCTGGGGCGAGCACCGCGGCATCGACAAGGCGATCTCCGACCTCAAGGCGCGCGGCGCGACGCGCGTGGGCCTGATGGGCGCCCTCGGCCTTTCGAAATCCAGGAAGCTCGAGGCGGTTTTCGGTCCGCTCGTGGATCTCAACCGCGAGTACGTGCGCCTGCGGCTGGTGAAGTCGCGGGAGGAGATCGACTGGATGCGGATCGCGGCGGCGCTCACCGATCTCGCGATCGAGGGATTGCGGCGCGAAGCGAGGCCCGGCAT
>Ga0137383_10002009_pt1 | contig 12237 bp, 19 predicted proteins | sample SagtaG_19_FD_104817 | JGI IMG/M metagenome (GOLD analysis project Ga0137383, IMG submission 104817) | Vadose zone soil microbial communities from Sagehorn Ranch, Mendocino, California, USA - Sage2_R_40_16 metaG | ecosystem: Environmental > Terrestrial > Soil > Vadose zone | place: USA... | reverse complement strand
CTTGCCGGTGTGCCGGGCCAGCGCGTAAGCGAACGGCGGCGCGTCGGTCACCACCAGCCAATGCAAATGCGGCACCAGCGCGGCGAAGCCTGCGGCCATGGAAACCCAGGGTGCCCACGAAGTGAAATAAGCGCGCCGCTGCGGATGAGATATCGCCGCAAAGAAGAAGCCGACGATCAGAAACACCGAGTAGTATTTGCCCAGCATCGCGAGCGCCGCGCTGGCGCCGGCGGCAACGGCCCATCGGATCTGAAGCGTTTCAAACGACCGCAGGAAGCAATAGGTGGCGATCGGCCAGGTCGCCAGCAGAATCGCGTTGGCGTTGAACCGCTGGGCGTGAAACTGGTAGATCGGCATCAGCATCAAGAGCAGCAGCACGACGATTCTTTTATCGCCTGTTGCGAAGCGGCGCGTGATCAGATCCACAGCCCACAACGCGAGTGCCGAATTGATCAGCGCCATCAATTGAAACGACCAATTGGTGAGGGGAAACACCGACGTCCAAGCGCGCGCCGCCCATCCCATCAGCGGCGGATGTTTGGAGTAGCCCAATTCGATGCTGCGACCGAGCGTCCATGTTTCCAACACATCGGAATGCAGATCGCCGCCGAGATAGGCGATGATCAGGAACGCCAGCCACACCACGATAAATCCGAGCAGCAGAAGCGGAATAGCCCAGCCCGCTTCGATTCCGTCCAACCAGTTCAGAAACGGCCTTCGCCACTGCGCCGGAGAAAGATCCGAACGCGCAGCCATCGTCGAGAACGTAAGATCCATGGCACACAAACTCACAAGGGCGGCAGGCAGACAAAACCGGTCTTTCCCTCGCATGGTGTGAGAAGGCGACGACCCGTCCGGCGCTGCCAGGCAACGTGTTTAGAATTGTTAAAAAGTATTAATGTCCCAATTTTAGAATATTGGTGGCCCAATTGAGGTTATGTTCGACACGTGCGGCCGGCCTACGACAGCGCCGAACTAGCCAGCGGCTGCTGGGCCGCAGCACCAAGGCTGTCATTCCCAACCGCAGCAACCGCAAGCTGCCTTTCCGCTTAGCAAACGACGCTCCAATAGCCGGTGAAAATCGGGCCGGCTTGTCCCCGCTCATTGCCAGAGCTACGCGCCACACCTGATCGCCTTCGCCAAAGCTCGGGCTATGCTCCTTTCCGCTATAGAGCCACCGCCGTCCGTGCGTTGGAATTTTGCATCTGACGGCTGCCCGATCCGGGGAGGTATTGGGTCTTCTATTTCGGTGGACCAGAATAATCTAACGTCATGCCATTAACTTGGCATGATAAAGAGCTGAGCCCAGTGCTTATGCTGAAGCCGCTCGCGTGGGGAAATCCTCTCGTGTTGAATTCGTAGAACACAGCCGGGGCGTTTTGGCTGCCATCGAAGGATACCGTTCCCAAGTACAAGCTCAACTTGATGACCTGGGTCGTTTCTCCTCCCGGACAACTGAATGAGCAAGCTACACCGCCCGGGCAGGAATATTCCCACTGAAATGTCGTTTTTGTAAACGGGAAGGGGGGCCGAGTTTGGGTCGGCTCAGTTTTATTTTGAGCCCACGACATGTTCGAGAATAGGCCAGCAAACAGTAGCGTTCCAAGGAACCGCGCCCGCGACATCGAACCCTCCCGGCGTCACCGTCATTGCTAGCATTTTTCTTCATTACGTTGAAGCCTGGTGTCTTAACCGCCGCAGCGACACACTGGAGAAACGCCGCAGGCTCATGGAAACATGGGCGTCATATTGCGAGCCCAAAGCTTCAGCAAACGTTGTGCAAATCCGTGGGCGGAATACGACCCCTACGAGGCAATTCTAGGCTACGGTTGTGCGGATCTGTTTGCGGAATTGCTTGCGAAATAATATCGACAGACGATTTGGTAACCCGGACCTAACATCATCTTCAAGCTGCGCAGACACTCAAGAAACTTATCAGTTACGTCTTCAGGGTGATCCTGCGCAATCTTTTCGCTCCTCATAATCTGGGCCACCCATTCCATCTGTTCATCAACATATTCGCTCACGAATCGAGTGCGCATCTTATTCCACTCTACAGCTGCGCGAGTATCTCCTGACGCCGCATTATATGCCAGCTTTTGATAGATGGCCTTTCGTACGGAAATCTGCTTACGCTTTCCATTTTCAGTAATCGCAATGGGGGCGTTATGCTACCCGGCTCGAATGCGTTGCTCAATATTGGCCGCCGGTCCCCCCGCGCGGACATTGCCAGCGCCGGATGGAAGTGTTTGTGAGCCCGCGATGCTTTTCCACGGGCTAATAGTTTCGACGATGATATTAATTCCGGCCAACGCGCTGTCGATTTGGCGCTGCACGTTGTCGACCTCGGACTTCAGGAATTCTTGCATTTTTTGGAGTTCGGAAGTTAACCCCTGAAGTTCGTCTATCGAATTTGAGGTCAACCGGGCGACGGAAGAGCTGATTCGTTCGGCGCTGATCTCCAGCGGGCCAGAGGGTTTCGACTTCTCTTGCGTTGCCGATTTGCTGAGTTGTGTCGCCAAAGCCAATTCCAGCGGAGGCGTTTTTTCGTCGGGTGCGGCAGACGTCGGGGTATCCATCAGTTCCTCCCTTGGTGCCGGTTTGTCGCGGCGCTAATCCCGAACCTTATTGGTTAATAATTCGTTTACGGCGTTGTCTTGCCACCTGGGCCCTGGCTGCCGCCCGTGGCGTTCCGGTCCGCAAGGTGCTGCGCCAGCGCGGCTGCTCGAAGTCGACCTTCTACCGCAAGCTCGACGGCGGCGCACCGCAGCGAGAGCGTTCGCAGGTGCGAGAGGTTTCTGACGTACCACAACAATTCGTTTTCCAGATCGAATTCGGTATACGATGTCCGCGTGTGTTGAGGCCAGGTCACGATGACATATACCATTCATGCGTCGAAAAACGACCAAACCAGTGTGACGGTCCGCATAAATCCTGCCACCGCTGTCGACAAAGCACGGGTACTTGAACTGTTGGGCTGGCAAGTTCACCTTACCGACTCATCCGGACATTTGTTTACTCCGTTGGACTTCGATCGGCTTTCATCGTTTGCTTGCGAGACCGCGTAGCTTACCCGATCCAGGGAAGCGTTATGATCTATGGGTTCAGATCGAAAGACGCTCGTGATCGGAGCAGATTGATCAAAAAGGATCGTGAGCATCTTGAAGCGAGGGCCCGACATTTTTTAAAAAATTTTTTGAAGGCGGATGAGAGCGGAAAGGCGCAATTCTACAGAGTGGTCGAAGATGCTGTACAGAGGTGCCAAGCCGATGCTGGGGTCGGTCAGCCGTCCACCGAGCTCGAAGATCAGCAGGTTGCGAGAGCTACCTCGGCCGAGGCGATAAAAATTCTTTTGGCGCTGGAAAACAACGAGGCCGGTAGCAACGCTACTTTTATCATCGACGCCTATGCGACCGTGGCTATCGCATACCATCGTGCGGCGGGGGTTTATAGTGAGGATAAGCCCATGCAAGAGTTGGGGACCGCTGCTGTTCACCTGCTAACAATGGCAACCTCATACCAAACAGCGTCTGACAGCTGAACGAGGCGAGCTGCGTTAACTGTACGACAGTTGATTGCGTCACCGGCGGGTTCCGGCAAAGGTTTGGGCAGGTACCAGTCTGCAACAAACAGTAACGCACGTAGCGAAGTACCAACCCAGGTTATGAATCGTACGATGGGCATAGCGATATCTCTCGCCGCCATGCAACGTTACGAGAGCAAACGCCGTAATCCCTGACGAATAGTAACTGAACGTGATTACTGCTGGAATTCCTGTTGGGAAACTCGAAGCGGTAAGTGGCGTAAAGACCCACCACCGTTCCCCGATGAGTGACGATCCAGCATCGCTCCTTTAATTAGTTTTGTACGCAAACAGAAGAGTCAGTAGTACCCGAGATCCGATGTCCACTGTTATCTGCGATGCCCGAGCCTAATGCCGAGCTTGAGTGCCTTCTGACGCAGTGAACCTTCCGTCCTTTGTCGGAAAACCGTGCCAGTCACCGGCAATGCCGAACAGTAGATGTAAATCGGCGCCGAAGCATGACCCCGCCAGTACCAAACGAATCAAAGGGTTATCTTACCGATCGGCGTTGGGACCCCACGCCGATTAACAATCGCAGCGAGTGCAATCGGCCTGGGCGCGGCATTGACCCTGGCAGACGCCTACGACGGCTTTATCGCGGCTGGCCGGCTGAGCCCTTTTGCGAATCCTTCGGGCACCATTTTTCTGGCGCTGGGCTATGGCGCAGCGGTCATTGGCGTAGCCAATCTGGAGCGCGGGAAGGCATGGCTTGGCTGGGCTGCCCCGCTGGGGCGCATGGCGTTCACAAATTACCTCGCCCAATCCCTGATCTTTTGCTGGATTTTCTATGGCTATGGCTACGGCCTTGGGCTGTTCGGCCGCCTACGCCGAAGCCGATATGCGGCGCCACTTCCAAGTCAGCCCACCTTCGGTTCACCAGATGGTCGTCACCCTCGAACGAGCCGGTCTTATCCGTCAACCCGGCGTCGCTCGAAGCATCGAGATCCTCCTTCCTCCAGAAGAAGTCCCAATCCTTAAATGGCTCGAAATCAATCCGTCAAATCCTCTGTGACGAGGTACTAGTGGCGCTCTTGCCAAGCTTGGCTCGCTCCGGATCATTGGTGCTCTCTTGCGTCGGTGGCTCGCTCCGTTGCCGTGGTGCTCTCCGAAAAGGTGGCTCGCTCAGCCGTGATGCGGCTGAATTGGCGTAGCCGCGCCGAGCGCTTGCTGCCCCACCTCCCTACCGAAGTAAATGCTTCAGTTCATGCGGCAACTTACCGCGCTTGTTAAGATCGGCGACCAAAACGAGAACGACTGGTTTGTTGTTCTCCTCCGGAAAGGCAGGCCCCGGTCCAAGCTTCACGAAGAAATTCTCTTCGGCCAGGCGCTTTAGTTCGTCGATGTCCTGCTTCACTTGACGTCGCCCGCGATTATATCCCGCAACGCTTGGCGCCAGGATCGAGCTAGGCCACAATCAATAAACATGCCGTGCGACGACGTCAGATAGTCTGGCGGCTCGCCGTCCAATGCGGGATCGAACAACGAAGCGCAGTGCAAGGGAAGTTGACACAGCGTCCACTCCAACCGTTTTGAAATTTGAACGAACTCGGCATGCCCGGCAGTGTCGCCATCGGCATGGCCGGCGGCCTGCAGCTCGCCGCCACGCTTGAACAGTTCAACCATCTCGTCGGACAGTTGCCGCCGCAAAGAGTTGTCCCGTCGCTCGGCCAATGTTTGCCTCCCTTACCAGCCGCTGCGTTTCGGCGGCCGTCCGGGCCCGCGCTTCGGCTTGGTATCGAGCAGATCCAACTTGCCCAATAGCCGCGCCACAAGGGCACGCGCGGTGAGTTCAACCATGATCAGGGGATTGGCACGCCGAAACACAATCGCTTCCTCTTCCTTCGTTGTGCGCTCTTGTCGTTCTGATTTCATCGCCATCGCGCGCGTCCTTGCTTTTGCCGCTGTGCTTCTTCGCGGCCGTGCTCGATGCGGGCACGAACCTGAGCATCGGCTTCCGCGATGCGCGCGATGGCGCTCTCATGGTCGATGCGTTCGATCAGCTCGTGATCGTCGCGGGTGATCATGTTGTGTGTCCATATGGTGTCATGCCGCGATGTTTGATCTTTGTCAGCGTCCTTTAGAGCACGTTCTATTTCGTCTGCCATGTGGCTGAGGTGTAGGGCGAGGCGCGCGAACAACTCTCGCTTCTTTGGATCAGTTGCCAGCCTGCCGATCAACGCACAATCATTAGCTTCCGTGCGAAGCTCTTTGAGATGATCCTTCAAATCCTTCATGACACGGCCTCCAATCAAAGTGGAGGAAGGACAACGCCTGCGTATGATCGCGGGGTAAGTGCGTTCGAGCGCACTGCCATGCGAAGGCGGGAGGAACGTTTCGTAAAGCGTTCCTGTTCCTTTGTAAGGTGGCATCACGATCTCGTTGGTGACGGAACTCACGCGTTCGCATATGCAGTGAAAACGTCGCGTTGCTCCGCAACCAAAACAGGCTGCCGTTGCCTACATCGAGCTGCCCGGAGCGCCTCAAGCTGCCGCCACACGATCCAGCATCGCGACCGGGAACTGCCGCAGCATCAACTCGGGCGGGATGGGCCTCTTGTCGGTCATCCGCTTCATGAAAAAAGCGATGCCTTGGTCGCTGCACTCGCTTCGAAGGTCGCGAGCCCATTGCGGGTCCATGTAGCGAGCGCCATGGCCGCTTTCGCCGCCGGCACGGCGCGCGATTGACCGCCAAGGCATCATTGAGGGCATCAAGTGGTCGGGCACTTCGAGCGTCCGCGCCATCACGGATGAGCTAAATCGCCAAGGCATTAGCGCGTTTCGTGGTGGCTCGTGGCATCGACATCAGTTTTGTTGACTCGGTCCAACCCAAACTCCGCGCTGCGCGCCGCTAGACCCTCCCTGAGGAGCATCGCATAAGCGATGCGTCTCGGGGGACGAGGGGCGCAATCGTGGCCTCATGATTCTCGCAGCGAAGCGAAGCTTCGTCCGGCGCAAATCGGGCGAGGCGATGCCATCGGGTCGCGCGAATGCGCGGCCGATGACAGGCTCCGCCGACGATTCTCGCCCACGTCGCCGGGGTAATCGAATAGAGCCGGCGATGTCCGTTCGCGGCACAAATGCGAACTACCGACCGCATCGAGTAATGTCCGAGTTCGAGGGCAAAGTCGAAAACATATGCTCGCACTGAGTTCTTCTCAGTTTGACCCTAAGCAGATGTGTTCTGCGTGACCATATCGACCGTCGCTTTTGACTCTGAGCTGCCCTTAACGAGGCAGCGTGCTACCGGTTCGCGACAAACGGGGAGATTGGAATTGGTGGTCCGGACGCCGACGATCGTTCGCGATCTTCCAGCCGCCCCGGCCCCTCCGGGGCATCGCCATCGCTGATGCGCCGGTGGGCGTTTACGAGTCTGCTAGACTGAGGTCACGACGGTCCTGATTCACCATATCGCGAGATAAACGCCATTGAGTGTATGGACAACCTCCAGTTTCCCAACTTGTGCCTTGTTTGATGTCTGAGATCATGGACAAGCGATCCAAGTGCGAGTTCGCCCCCAAATAAGAACCGAGGGAGACATGTCATGTTGTTGAAGTTACGCAGGATAACCGCCGTGCTCACAGCTGCCCTCACACTCGCTGCTGCCTCCATTCCCACCAACGCTGAAGCACAGGGCTTCTATGGTCCTGCATACGTCGGTGCGGGTGGCTGGGGTCGCGGCGCTTGGGACAACGCCGGTTGGGGCGGCTGCGGCTGCTGCTGTCGAGTCTACGTTCCGCCGCCGCCTCCGCCGCGGTGCTGTTGCTGCGGCGGCTATGGTGGCGGCGGCTATGGCGGCTATGGCGGCTATGGTGGCGTCGGTTATGGCGGCTATGGTGGCGTCGGTTATGGCGGCTATGGTGGCGGCGATTATGGTGGTTGGTAGTTTGTGGATCAAAAGCTGGCTGCCGTAGAGATCAGTTTCTTGGCCAAGTTCTTGGCCAACAACGCGCGAGTCGGCCGCCGGGCTGTGTCCGTGACCCGATCGATGATATCGTCAACCAGGCCAAATTCCGTGCCCCGCCGGGCTGCAGGTAGAAACCTCTCGGCTTGGAGTTATACGAAAGATCCTTAGAGTCTGACTCGGTCAGGCTCTTAGGATGCCCACTCAGGCTGATGTCGCTTTTTGGCACAAATGCGAACTACCGACCGCATCGACTAATGTCCGCGTTCAAGGGTAAAGCGGAAAACATATGCTCGCGCTGAGTTCTTCTCAGTTTGACCCGATGCGGACATCGCGGGTGCTTTGGGTTTCTTCGAGAACCCGTCGATGCAACAAATATGCCACCCGACGAAACCATCTTGTCACTTCGATGCAATCTTCCGGAAGCGGTCGCCCTGCACAAATGCGGTCAAGAGTCGTCGCAATGGCCTGAAAGCGGGGGTGGCTTACGCCTAAGACGCTCCGCAGCATTCTGTTTTGCTATCGCTGTCAGATTATTTCTGCGGTGCCGATGCGACGCTTCCCTCTAAAAATGCCCGGCGCTGACCTATCAGGCGCTCGAGGCGATGTGTTGCCAGTCCCAGCGCCGCGGTTTCGGCGGCTTCAGCGTCGCCATTTGAATATTTTTCTAGCTCCGCTTTGAGAATGTCGTCGATTCCGCGTTCTATATCTGCCAAGCTGGCTTCGCTACTTGCGCTACTGATTTGATCCATCAACCCGTACAAGCGCATCAACGGCCGCCCCTCGGCGCGGTTTGCATCCTTTGTCATGAATTTCCAGATAGCTGCCGCGATTGAAGCCGCGGCGCCAAGCAGCATCGAAAGATAGAACAGCTTGTCGGCGTATTTGTCGACGAGTGACTGTTGCTCGCCGTCAAAGTAACTAGCCGCGCCAGGATGGATCAGAATATGCGCGTCTTTGTCCGTGCTTGGTGCGCTGATCTGAGCGAGGAGCGGATATTCGCCGAGTAAGTCGCGCCGGGCATCCATCATAGCCTTTGCCAGTGCAGCGGTGACGTTGTTGCCGAGTTTTTTATTGGCAACAAGATAAAGCGGAACGCGAAGAGTTGTCAGGTCGTCCTCCGGGATCGCCGGCGAACCCCGAATAGTTCCCTTTGGAAGATCGTAACTCTGGTATGCTCCGGCAGCAGCAGCTATCGCCCCCGCCGATTCGATTGGCACCAACCCCAGCTTAAGTTTGGCATTGTGCGGAAAAACGTCTCGGAGCATGCCGAGGTATTTTTCCGATATCGGCATCGCCACCAGCAACGCCTGTATTTGTTTGGACTGCAGAGCCTGCGGGACATCCTTTTGCACGAGGTCCTGGAAGACAACCTTGGCCCGATCGAGGTCATACGCTTTGGTGACTGCCAGAATCAGCTGCCGGTTCAAGTCCGCGGCGATTACGCCGATGGCCTTTCCTTTGAGACCATCCATGCTGTCGATCGTGCTTCCAGGAGGAACGACGATGAGCACTACTACATAAGTCATAACCACTACCGTGCGCGCGGCCGTCAAGTCGCCGACGTCGGCCCGCGCGACTGCCAGATCGGTCTCGCCGGCCGCGAACGCATTGACGGCGTCCAGTGCAGTTCCCTTGTCGATAACCTTGAGCCGTACTGGCGAGCCGGTGGCAGCCATCTGCGCAGAGATGATCGACATCAGTCGCGGTACGTCGCCGTCAATCGAGCCTGCAGCAAGGGTCAGTGTGGTCGGATGCGTGGCGTAGCGATACGCGAAAAGGCCGGCTCCGCCTGCCAAGGCGGCGAGGCAGGTCACAAGAGTCACTCTCAGCCAGCGCGGCAACCGCCCCGTTGCAAGCGACACGAGGATCGCGGCGATGCCTGCGATGATCGCGATCTTCTGCGCCTGCTCTCGCTCCATCGGTTTGGTCCAATCCTTTCGACTTTCCGTTTAAGCGATCCAGACTTTATCGATCGAGCGTCGCTCGATTGGCTAGGGCTTCATCCGCAGTTTCAAGCGACCGACAGACATATATTTCCCGGTGAAATCCGAATTCGTGCGTAGAAAATGCCAGAGATCTTCAATATAGACCGTCACCCAATATCACGCCATCCAGAAAAACAACGACCGCCAGCGGCCAGTCCGTTCGTCTCGTCGAGCTACTTGACGTGAATTGAATAGAGTGCCGGTTTTCATTTCGACGCCAGCCCCTCCGCCGTGTGACCGGATTTGCGACCGCCGAGTCGCATACGCGACAATTCTAGTCTCCTCTTCAAGAAGAACGACAACGCGACAGGGGACGGAACATGACTGCAAACATCGCGAGCTTTCGGAGCGAATTGACTGACAGCGCCGCGAAAGATTTAGAGCCGCTGTGGGCCGCGGCTCAACGAAGCGCAGATCGGGAATCGTTGGACAGCATTGCCGATGCAGACAAGCTGGTGATGCAGAGATTATTCCAAGACGTATTCCGATCCTGCCCCGTCACGTCGGGAGCCTAAGCTCTTCCCGTCTCCATTGAGTCGCATTCGGTCGACCGTGAATAAAACATTCAAACGACAGGACCGGAACATGAAAGGAAAGACCTCGGCTATTATTGCTGCGGCATTCTGTGCCGGCCTATTTGTCACCGTCGTTCCGGGCATCGCTCCCGAGCTTGCAGCCGGCCCAGCCGAGGACAGCAGTCTCGTCGTGCCTGATATTGTCACGATCGATAAGTTCGCCGCGATGTGGGCGCCGACCGCAGCCACCGTGCAAAGGGCCGCCAAGGGGCGCCGCCATAGCGGCAATCGAGACCGCAAGATCGTACGTGCCCAAGGCTGGCCCCATTGCGATCCAGCTTGCCAGCGCGGCGGTCGCGAGGCCGATGGCACGCATATTGTACAGGTCATCACCGCTGACCGATCGGCGGTCAAGAGCACACCAACCGCTATAATCTCGGTCAATCGAGCCAACAAAGGCGATCGACTGCCTCAAGAATCGTTGGCCAAGCCAGACCCTAACTTCTCTCCATCGACCGACGCTGCGCCCGACTTACCCAAGCGGGTACCTTTTAGATGCGACCCGGCCTTTAGCCCAGCCGCTCACCCGGGCAACGCGCATATCTACGCGCGCTGCATGGCATGAGAAGGCTCGAACTAAATCGATGATGTTCAACCTAGGAAAGGAACTAATCATGTATCGTCGAAGCGTTATTTCACTCGCAGCCGCTGTCATCGGATTGCGTGCATGTTGACTTTCGTCTGACGCCTTTGCGCGCCCTGGACGCGGAGTGGATGGCGTTGGCGGTCCGGGAGGTGGAGTTGGTGGTTTTGGTGGCCCGGGACGTGGAGTTGGAGGCGTTGGCGGTCGCGGCCACGTCCATCACCATCATGTCCATCGTCATCCCGTAGCCCGAGGCGCCGCTGTAGTAGGCGTCGGTGCTGCTGCCGCCGGAGCTTATTACGCCAGACCCCAGTGCGGATACTACCCGTACCCGCGCTGCTACTAGCGTTTTGCCGCCCGGACCGTCGGTTGAGTAATCGGCGGACCGCGCCGCTGGCGGCTGCATAACAACGAGCAACGCTAACAACAGGTGGCATCCAATGCGGATCGGCGTTACAATGTGTATCAGGGCACCTCGACGTGCCTCGCCAACCTGAGCGAGTCGCCATGACTCATCCCGCTCGACGCGGCTCAAGATCTGGCCCGCAACCTGGCTTACGAATCGCTTGTTTGTTGTTCGTCGCTGTCTCGCTCGCGGGATGCAACGATCGGAGCGAAGTATCGTCCAAGCCGCCGACGCTCGTTCGCATTGAAGCGGTGCGGGTTCAGGATCGCCAGCGGTCGGTCACGCTGACCGGCGATGTTCAGGCCCGGGTCCTTGCTGAACTTTCCTTCCGCGTCAGTGGCCGGGTGACCGAACGGCTGGTGGGTGTCGGGGCCCATGTGAAGCCTGGCGACGTGCTGGCGCGCATCGATCCGACCGAGTAGCAGGCCGATCTCGATGCCGCGATCGCCAAGGTGGCCGGCGCCGAGACCGAGGTCCGCGTGACGTCCGCCACCTTCACGCGACAAAACACTTTGTTTGCGCAAGGCTTCACCACGCGCTCGTCGTTCGATCAGGCACAGGAGTCGTTGCGCACGGCGCAGGCATCGCTTGACGCCGCCAAGGCCGAGGTCGGCACCGCGAAAGACAATTTGACCTATACCGAGCTGCGCGCCAGTGCCGCGGGCGTGATCACGGCGCGCCATCTCGAGGTCGGCCAGGTCGCCCAGGCGGCGCAATCGGCGTTTACACTGGCGCAGGACGGCGCCCGCGATGCCGTGTTCGATGTCTATGAATCGATTTTCTTCGAGCAGCCGGAGAGTACTACCATCATGTTGGCTCTGGTGTCGGATCCGGCCGTCACAGCGCAAGGACGTGCGCGCGAGGTGTCCCCGACCGTTGATCCGAAGAAGGCAACGGTGCGGGTCAAGATTGCGATCGACAATCCACCCGCAACGATGACGCTGGGAAGCGCCGTCACCGGGACGGTGCGATGGAATCGGCCAAGTCGGATCGTTCTGCCCTGGAGCGCGCTGACGGCCGCCGGCGCGGCGCCCGCGGTCTGGATCGTCGATCCCGCCAGCAAGACGGTGTCGCTGAAAGTATCCCTCCGATAGGGGCCGCCTTGCAGATTAGCTGATGGTGTGAGTCATGTGAGTATTCATAGGAATAGTCACATGACGAACGGGCGCGTTGAGGTCATCACCTCGGTTGAACGACGGCGG
>Ga0137383_10002006_pt1 | contig 12240 bp, 10 predicted proteins | sample SagtaG_19_FD_104817 | JGI IMG/M metagenome (GOLD analysis project Ga0137383, IMG submission 104817) | Vadose zone soil microbial communities from Sagehorn Ranch, Mendocino, California, USA - Sage2_R_40_16 metaG | ecosystem: Environmental > Terrestrial > Soil > Vadose zone | place: USA... | reverse complement strand
GTGCCGCGCAAGGGTATGTCGCGTGACCAGAGTTTTGGGTCACATGCCACGCACCAGAAATGTGCGGCGGGCGCCGCTGGTTGGTGCGTTCGGCTACATCCTCTTATACCTCGGCCCGCTCCCACCCTCGCGCGGCGTCCAGCGCGGGCCCAGCACGTCGGTGGCCTTGCAGTCCACGCAGTTCGGCGCGTTGACCCGCAGGGTGCCTCCCGCCACCTCGTACACGCCCGCAGGACACATCCGCGCGTAGAACTCGGCCGCCGCCGCCGGCACGTCGCTACCCAGCACGAGGTGCGTCGGGATGGTGTCGCGCGTGGCGTTTCCGGACTTGAACACCCCGTCGACCTTGGAGAACGTGAGCTTGCCGTCGGGCAGGAACGAGGAGGGGGCGGTCGGGCGCCGGGCGATGGCCGCATCGGGCTCCATCGCGATTCGCCGACCCGGGAACCGCCCACCCGTGAGCGTCATCAGCCCGGCCTTGAGACCGCCGGCGTAGAAGCCCGCCTTGAAGGCGAGCCGCATGTTCCGCGTGCGGTACAGGTCCCGCATGATGAACGACGCGTTCACGAGCCGATCGTATTCCGCGAGTCGCGCACCCGTCGCCTCTCCCGCCTGCAAGGCGTGGAAGATGGCGCGCGCGGCGAAGATTCCCGATTGGATCGCGTAGTGGATGCCCTTCAGCGATGGCACGTCCACGAAACCGGCCGAGTCACCCAGGATCACCAGGCCGTCGCCCGAGCGGCGCGACGGGACGGAATAATAGCCGCCCTCGGGGATGGTCTTGGCGCCCCACTCCACCATCTCGCCGCCCTCGAGATACTGCCGGAACAGGGGGTGGAGCTTCATCCGCTGGAACACCTCGTGCACGTCGAGCGCAGCGTCCCGGTAGTCGAGCCCCACCACGAGGCCGAGCGCGACGACGTTGGGCTCGAGCGGATACATGAAGGTCCCGCCGAACGCCGTGCTGGGAAGCGGCCAGCCCAGCGTGTGTATCACTGCTTCGAGGGGGCGCTTCGTTTCCCAGATCTCCTTCACCCCCAGCGCGAAGATCTGCGGATTCGTCCCGGTGACACCCTGCCACTCGAGGTACGCCTGGGCGAGCATCCCCCGCGTCCCTTCGGCAAGCACGGTGACGTTGGCGACGAGGTCGTTCGCCGCCATGAAGTTCGCGAGCGGCTGCCCGTCACGCCCCAAGCCCGTTGGCGCCGTTCGCACCCCCGCCACACGTGTTCCCACGGCGAGCAGGCTCGCCGCCGGAAAGCCCGTGAACAGGTTCACCCCCAGCGTCTCCGCCTTCCCGCCGAGCCAACGCACGATCTCGCACAACGAGGCGACGTAATGACCGGCGTTGTGCATCGTGGGGGGCGTCGGGAGGCGCAGTGCGCGTCGCGCCGTCAGCAGGTACACGGCCTCCTTCGCCACGCGGGCGCGGAATGGGAAATCGGCGTCCGGCACGTCGGGGAAGAGGTCGCGCAGGGCGCGGGCGTTCACGACGGCGCCCGAGAGCGAATGCTCGCCCAGCGCCTCCGCCTTTTCGAGCACGCCGATGTTCAGCTCGGTGCCGTTGCGTCGCGCCAGTTGCGCGAGCTCGATCGCGCAGGCGAGCCCGGCGGGACCGGCGCCCACGACCAGCACGTCGAGCTCCATCCGGTCGCCCGCGCCCGCGGACCCGTCCCGCAGGATCAGGCGGTCGATCGGGAGCGGCGGCTGATACCGCGCCGGGACGAACCGCTCCCTGCTCCCTGCTCCCTCAGCCATGGAGCTTCCTGATCTCGTCGGTCAGCTTCGGGACGACTTCAAACAGATCGCCGACGATGCCGTAGTCGGCCACCTTGAAGATCGGCGCGTCCTTGTCCTTGTTGATCGCGACGATGACTTTCGCCGTGCGCATCCCCGCGAGGTGCTGGATCGCGCCCGAGATGCCGACGGCGATGTAGAGCGTGGGGCTGACGGTCTTGCCCGTCTGGCCCACCTGGTCGGCATGCGGCCGCCACCCCGCATCCACCACCGCGCGCGACGCCCCCACCGCCGCCGTCCCCCCGAACGCGCCGGCCAGCTCCTCCAGGATCTTGAAGTTGGCCGGCTCCTTGAGGCCGCGCCCACCCGACACGACGATCGGCGCTTCGGCCACGTCCAACGCCCCCGCCTGCGCCGCCTTGACCTCGCGCACCGTCACTCGGCCCCCCCCGCCCCCCCCGCCCCCTCCAGGGACGGCGGCGGCGGCGCTCTCCGCCACGCCCGCCTTGGGCCGCTGGACGGGAGTGAACACGTTAGGCCGGAGTGAGACGAGCGCGGGGCTCGCGGCAAGCTTGAGCTTGAGGAGCGCCTTCCCCGCATAGACCGGCCGGACCACGGTCACGGCTCCGCTCTCGACCCCGACGTCGGTGACGTCCTGCGCGAGGGGCACGCCCAGCCGCGCCGCGACGCGCGGCGCCAGATCCTTGCCGGTCGCGCTCGCCGCGAACACGACCGCGCGATAGCCTCCCGCCCGCACGTGCTCCGCGATGGCGCGGCTGTAGCCCTCGGGCGCATAGCGCGCGAAGGCGGCGTGCGTAAGGGTGATCACCTTGTCGGCGCCGAAGGCGCCGAGCTGATCGGCGCTCCCCCCCACCGCGCCAGCCGCGAGCACCAGCGCGTCAACCGTGCCGCCCAGGGCATCCCCCAGGCGACGCGCGCCGGTCACGACCTCGTGGGAGACCTTGCGGAGCGCGCCATCGCGCTGCTCCAGCACCGCGAGCACGCCGCTCACAGGACCTTCGCCTCCTCGCGCAGCAACCGCACCAGCTCCGGCACCGCCGCCGCCCCCTCGCCCACGATCTTCCCGTCCTTGCGCACCGGCGGCGGCATCAGGGCGAGGATCTCCAGGCCGCCCTGCCCCACCGTGGTGGGCTTCGTATCGAGCGGCTTCTTCTTCGCCGCCATGATGCCCTTGAGGGCGGGGTAGCGCGGCTCGTTCAGGCCCTTGTCCGTGGTGAGCACGGCCGGAAGGGTGAACTCCACCACCTCGACGCCGCCCTCGACCTCCCGCTCGGCCGTTCCCCGGGCGCCGGCGATCTCGAGGTGCGCCACCGTAGTGACGCAGGGCAGATCGAGCAGCTCCGCCACCATCGGGCCGACCTGATGGTTGTAGTCGTCGATCGCCATCTTGCCGAACAGGATCAAGTCGTAGCCACCGCCCTCGAGCTCGGCGGCGAGCGCCTTCGCCGCCTCGAGCCCATCCGCGGGGATGCGGTCGACCTGGAGCAGGACGCCGCGGTCCGCGCCCATGGCGAGCGCGGTGCGGATCGTCTCCTGGGCCGCCGCAGGCCCGAGCGCGACGACCACGACTTCGCCGGCGCCAGCCTGTTCCTTGCGCCGCAGCGCCTCCTCGACGGCGAACTCGTCGTAGGGATTGAGGATGAACTTGACGCCCGCCTCGTCGAGCGACTTGCCGTCCGAGGCGATCTTCACGCGTGTTTCCGAGTCGGGGACGCGCTTGATGCAGACGGCGATCTTCACGTATTCCCCACAGTGGCGTTACACCTCTCTGTTCCAAAGCGCAAGAAAACAAACCTGGGAGCTTGATGCTGGCAACCACGTGGAACGTAGCGTCTTGGCGTCGTGCGACGCCTCAGAAATCGGTACTCAGGCTCACTTGCACGCTGCGCGGCACGCCGGGCGTGAGCCACCGCTGGACCGGCGTGCCCGGCTCGGTCGGGTTCTCCGCGAACGTGCCGAAGTTGAAGTAGCGGTCGTCCAGCACGTTCCGGACCATCGCGCGCAGCTCAAGCTCGCGCCAGCCGAGCGTGAGCGACGCGTCCGCGACGGCGTAGTCGGAGAGGCGACCGGTCGCGTTCGCCTCGTCGCCCCGGAGCCATTGCCGCCCCACGTAGCGCGCGTCGAGGGCGGCGCGGAGCGACGGCCCGCTCGACAGGGTGAACACGGGCAGCGCTGCGCCGGCGTTCACGCGGTGGTTCGGCACCAACGGGAGCGCGTCGCCCGGCTCGATTGTTTCGCCATTGGGGTCGCGCGTGGTGGCCAGCCGGGCGGTGGTCTCGAACGTCGCGGTGGTGTAGCCGTAGTTCGCGTACAACCGCAGACCGGCAGGGCCGAGCCATTGCAGCGCCAGCTCGAACCCGCTGCGGCGCGTCGCGCGGATGTTCTGGAAGTAGCCGCCCGTCACGCTGGACGCGATGAAGAAGATGTCGTCCCGCACGTCCGTGCGGTACAGGTTGGCGCTGGCGTCGAGCCGCCCGTGCGGCGCACGGAAGCGCCACCCCAGCTCGTAGGTCGTGGCCACGACCGGCCGGAGCGCGGGATCGGGTCCGAGCGCGAACGGCAGGGGGCAGGCCGCCAGGGAGTCGGCGCACCCGATCTCTACGACGGCGGGCGCGCGGAAGCCGCGGCTCGCCGACGCCGACATCTCGTGCCCGCGGCCCGCGCTCCAGGTGAGGCCCGCGCGCGGGGACAGCCGGCGGAAGATATTGAGGCCGCTCTGCGAGGGATCGACGAGGTCCTCGAACGGCACGCGGATCCAATCGTAGCGTGCCGCCAGGGTCGCGGTGAGCCGCGGGACCACGTCGAGGTTGCCGCCCAGGAACGCGCCCGCGTCCACCTGGTTGGTGCGGACCGACTCGGTGAGCGAGTCGGGACCGCCGCCGCCGGGAATCGCGAGGATCCGCACCGCCGTGCGCTGGTAGTCCGCGTCCGCACCCGCGAGCCAGCGCAACTCGCGCCCCGCCAGGGGCAGACGGCCGGAGAGCTGCACGGCGCCGCCCCCGATGCGCGTACGGTTCAGCTGGCGCGAGTTTTCTCCCACGAAGTTCACATTGAACTGCTCACTGTTCAGGGAGCGGCCGAACGCGTTGATCGCGAGCTGGGTTCGCCCGAGCAGCCGCTGGGCGTTGACGATCACGAGGTGCGCTCGCGGCGCGAAATAGTCGCCCCGCGTGAAGTTCGAGTCGGGGCGTGCGGCCGCGAGGCTCTCGGGGAGGCTCCCGGCCTGGAAGATCCGGTTGTCCGCGCCGGAGTAACTCAGGGTCGCGTCCCACGTGCCGTTCAGGAGGCCGATCTTGCCGAACAGCGTCGCGATCCGGCTCCGGGTGTCCTGGCGCCAGCCCGCCTCGCGCTCGTAGCGCGCTCCCAGGTAGTAGTCCCACACGCCGTGCCGCGCCCCCACGTGCGCCTTGAGCTCGTAGCGGCCGTAGCTCCCGGCCGACGCCTCGAGCTCGCGCGACGCCGGGTTCGTGCCCCGACGCGTCACCAGGTTCACGGCTGCGCCGAGCGCGTTCCTGCCCAGCAACACCGAAGGCCCGTACACCACCTCGACGCGCTCCACGTCCTCGAGCGGCAGCAGGTCGAAATTGACCTCGTGGGCGTCCGGCTCGTTGGCGCGCACGCCGTCCACGTACACCGTGACCCCTTGCGGCAGCCCGATCACCGGCGACACCTGAAAGCCACGGAGCGAGACGTCGAGCTGACCCGTCGCGCCCAGCTCGTCCGACGTCGTGACGCCCGGCAGCTGCTCCAGGGCATCCGCGAGCGAGCGCACGCCGCGCGCGTCCAGATCCTGGGCGCTGAGCACGGCGGTGCGCCCGGCGAGCCCGCGCGCCAGCTCGCGCACGGTGGGGAGGCGCACGCCCGTCACGACAACGGGAGCGAGGAGGGTGGTGTCTTTGGGGGTGGAGTCGGGCTGTTGGGCGCGGGCGGGCGACGGGAGCAGGAGCAGCGGCAGGGCGCCAACCAGCGAACGCGGAAGTCGGAACGCGGAACGCGGAACAGAAGACAAGCGCACCGATGCCTCGTCCTACTGTTCCGCGTTCCGAGTTTCGCGTTCCGCGTTCTTAGTTGAAAGCATTCAACCCCGTGATCTCCTGCCCCAGGATCAGCGTATGCACGTCATGCGTCCCCTCGTAGGTGTACACCGATTCGAGATTCGCCAGGTGGCGCATCGCCTGATACTCCGCCAGGATGCCGTTCGCGCCGAGCAGCCGGCGCGCCTCGCGCGCCACGTCGGTGGCCATGTTCACGTTGTTGCGCTTGGCGAGGGAGACCTGCTGCGGCGTCGCCTTGCCCTGATCCTTGAGGCGCCCGAGCTGCAGGCACAGCAGCTGCGCCTTGGTGATCTCCGTGAGCATCTCGGCGAGCCGCGCCTGCTGCAGCTGGTAACCGCCGATGGGCTTGCCGAACATCACACGGTTCTTCGCGTAGCTCACAGCCTCGTCGTAGCACGCCATCGCAGCTCCCACGGCGCCCCACGCGATCCCGTAGCGCGCCTGGGTGAGACACAGCAGCGGAGACTTGAGGCCGCCCGACTTCGGCAGCAGCGCGGCCTTCGGGACGCACACGTCCTGGAGCACGAGCTCGCTCGTGTCGCTGGCGCGCAAGCTGAGTTTCCCCTTCTGATCCTTCGCCGAGAAGCCCTTCGTGTTGGTGGGCACGATGAAGCCCCGGATCGACTCCACGTCGTCGAGCGTGCCGGTCTTCGCCCACACGATCGCCACCTGCGCGGTCGAGCCGTTCGTGATCCACATCTTGGCACCGTTCAGCACCCAGCCGTCGGCCGTTTCCTTCGCCACGGTGATCATTCCGGCGGGGTTCGACCCGTAGTCGGGCTCGGTGAGTCCGAAGCACCCGATCACCTCGCCGCTCGCCATCTTGGGGAGCCAGTGGCGTTTCTGCTCCTCCGAGCCGAAGGCGTAGATCGGGTACATCACGAGGGCGCCCTGCACCGAGGCGAAGGAGCGCACCCCGGAGTCCCCCCGCTCGAGCTCCTGCATGATGAGCCCGTACGCGACGTGGTCGAGGCCCGCGCAGCCGTACTCCTCCGGCAGGTTGGCGCCGAACAGGCCGAGCTCGGCCATCTGTGGCACCAGGTGCTTCGGGAACTTCCCCGCGATGTAGTGCTCGCCGATGACGGGGATCAGGTTGTCGTCGACCCAGGCGCGCACGGTGTCGCGCACCGCGCGCTCTTCCTCGGCCAACAACCCGTCGACTTCGTAGAAGTCGACGCCCTGGAATTTCGGTGCCATATGAGCCTCAGGAAAACGGTGTTGGGCTTGCGACTTGGTGTCTTGAAACTTAACCGGCGACTGGGACCTGTTGTGCTGGTGACTGGCGTCCGGCTCGGGCGAACGCGTATGTGTCCGACGCCCGAAAGCGGCTGCGCTCGGCGTCCCACCGGAAAAAGGTGATGTGGACCGCCGTCGCCTCGATGGTGACGAAGTTGAAGCAGGACGGTCGCCCGCCGCGTGAGCGCCGGCACAGTGTGCCCGCGGTCGAGACCACCACCCGCCCGTCGAGCAGCTCGGCGCCCTCCTGGTGGTCGTGGCCGCACAGCACGACCTCGGCCCCCGATGCGGCGATGCGACGCTGCGCCTGGCGCCACCGGGCGAGGCCCATGCGCCGGGAAATGTCGCCCCGCAAGACGTTGTGATGCACCACGAGCACGCGCGCCTGGCCGGGCAGGGCCGCGGCGAACAAGCGGCGCACCCGCTCGATCTCCGCCTTCGGCAGGTGCCCCTTCACCGCGAGGTCGCGCAGCCGGAAGGTGAGCGAGCCCCAGGCAACGCCGTGCGACGTGAGCGCGCTCGCGATGATCGCCCCGGGAACGGTGAGCGTCGGCCGCAGGTCCTCGCCGAAGTAGCGCACGTACTTCCCGTACCGCGGCCGCGGTGCGAACGGGATCAACGGCCGGGTCCACCACTGCACGTCGTGGTTCCCGGGGATCACGTGCACCGGCGCGGTCTGCGTCGCGACGCTCACGAAGGCGCGCGCCCGCTGGAACTCGCCGTGCCGCGCCCGCTGCGACAGGTCACCCGACAGGACGACCGCATCCGGCCGCAAATCGGGAATCATCTTCTCGAGGGCCTCCACCTGCTGGATGTCCGCCAGCCCGCCGAAGTGGAGGTCGGAGACGTGCAGCAGCTGGACCGTCACGATTCCGCCTGGACCGTGTAGGTGAGTGTGGCGTCGCCGCTCGCGGGGATGCTCACGCGAAACCGGACCTCGGTCGCCGACAGCTTCTCCGCCGGGACGCTCGACTCCACCACGCGCCACACGCCGAACCGCGCCTCGCGCACGTCCACCGTCACCGCCTCGGCCTTCGCGTTCGCGATCGTCACCTTGTACGACGCCGTCACCCGCTGGCGGGCGGACATCCCGCGCTTGGGCGGCGGGATCTGCTCCTGGCCGTAATCGGTCTGCACCCGCTCGGCGGTCACGTCGAACGCGTTTCCCGACTGCACGCGCAGGTCGCGGCCCGGCGCCGTGTGGTCGCTCCGCGCCTCGCCCACGAGCTGCACCCGGCCGGCGGAGTCCGCTTGGTACAGCTGCACCGTGCCCGCCGGAAGCGGGCGGTCGCCGAATGGCGTGCCGCGGGTCCGCTTGAGTGTGTACCACACCTCCACCGGCACGCGGTTCGGCTCGGCCGGCGTCTGCCCCAGGAACCCGCGCCACGGTAGCACACCCGGTACGATGAATTCCTGCGTGTAGCCAACGGTCGCGCGCGGGAAGAGCGCGGTGGTGACGGGCGTGGCCGGCTCGAGCGCGACCCGCGCCGGTAGCAGGTACACGTGCGTCTCGCCGACGGCCTGCTCGGCAGCGCCCGCAGGAATCGGGGGCGACCCCGCCACCATCCGCTCGGCCCGAGCGAGTTCGAAGGCCGGAGCGGGGCCCCGCGCCCGGTTGATCGTACCGGCCACGAGCTGCACCTCCGCGCTGTCGGCCAGCAACGACTGGGACGTGATCGTGGCCGCCCCCGACACCTGGCACCTGGCACCCGTCAGCAGCACCTGATAGACCGCTTCCCAGCTCACGCCCTGGGTGACGAAGGCAATCTCCGTCCGCGGCCGCGCACGCGCCGCGTCGACGCCGACTGCCACCTCGGGTGTCGACCGGACCAGATCCGCCGGGAAGATCGGCTCGCCCGGCTCCGAGAGAACAAACCGGCCGTCCGGCAGTCGATACTGGGGTGGGTCCGTGCGAATCACGGTCGCCCGCACCGTGTCCGCCCCGCCCCCGCCCCCGCCCCCGCCCCCAGGCCGGGGGCGAACGAACGCCAACACTTGGCCGACCGCGCGCTGGAGCGCCGCGGCGCGATCTGTCGCAGGCCGCAGCACGGCAGAAACGATCCCGAGCGAAGTGTCCGGAGTGAACAGGGTCGCGGGATCGAGCCCCTCGAGCTTCAACGTCAACGTGTTTCGCCCCTTCTCGAGGGGTTGCGGCAGCGTGCGCCGCACGACGACCCGTCCGTCGCTATAAATGGAAAGGGACGTTTGACCCGCGGCGGGAGGCGCCAGCACCGCGCCTGCTGCGATCGCGAGACACACTGACACCGGATGACGGACTAGGGACGACGTGCCTTCAGCCATTCGAGTGCGATCCTTTGGACGATCCGGTAGCTGAGAAGATACCAGGCCACTGCGGCCGCCGCGCCCACCGTCCGGGCCGTCGTCTGCCAGCCGGGCGCCACGGCGCGCAGCGTGACGACCAGATACCCCGCGAGCAGCAGCGTGGTCGCGATGGCCACGAGACGTCCTATACGAGACGCCTTTCGCGTCACGTCTTGCACACATCTCGGGCAGAGGTCCCCGAGCCCGATGCCGGCCGTCATGTCGCCGCAGCGGGCGCAGGGATGACTAGAGGCGCCGGGCCACGGCGCGGGCGAACTCGGTGGTCGCAGCACTGCCGCCCAGATCCTTGGTTCGGACGTTGTCCTTCACGATCGCCGTCTCCAGCGCCCGGCGCAGCCGGCCCCCCGCCGCCAGCTCTCCCACATGGTCGAGCATCATCGCCGCGGCGAGCAGCTGGGCGGCCGGGTTCGCGATCCCCTGCCCCGCGATGTCCGGCGCCGAGCCGTGCACCGGCTCGAAGATGGCGGCCGTCTCGCCGATGTTCGCCCCGGGGGCGAGCCCCAGCCCCCCCACCAGGCCCGACGCCTCATCCGAGAGAATGTCGCCGAACAGGTTGGTCGTCACGATCACGTCGAACTGCGCGGGATTGATGACGAGCTGCATCGCGGCGTTGTCCACGATCTTGTCGTCCGACGCGATCTGGCCCTCGTACTCCTGCGCGATCATGCGCGCCGTCTCAAGAAACAGGCCCGAGGTCGCCTTGAGGATGTTCGCCTTGTGGACCACGGTCACCTTCTTGCGTCCGTGCCGCTTCGCGTACTCGAAGGCATAGCGCACGATCCGCTTGCAGCCGTCCCGCGTCATCACCGACATCGCCTGCGCCAGCGCCTTGGGGTCCCCCCCCACCTTGAAGGTGCGGTCGATCCCGACGTACAGCCCCTCGGTGTTCTCGCGGATCACCACGAGGTCCACGCTGGGGTAGCGGCCGCCCGGGACGATCGACTTCACCGGCCGCACGTTGGCGTACAGGTCGAACTGCTGGCGCAGTGCGACGTTCACCGAACGATAGCCCCCGCCCACGGGCGTCGTGAGCGGGCCTTTCAGCGCGAGCCCGGTGCGCCGGATGCTCTCGAGCGTGGCGTCGGGGAGCGGGGTGCCCGCCTTGTCGATCGCGCTCATCCCGCCGTACTGCTCGTCCCAGTCGAACGCGACGCCCAACGCGTCCAGCACCAGCAGTGTCGCCTGCGTGATCTCGGGCCCGATTCCGTCGCCAACGATGAGGGTTGCGGCGTGCCCTCCGGTCACGGCAACCCCGGCGTGAGGCTCTTCACGGCGCGCGTCAGCGCCGTCCAGGGATCGTCGCCCTCGCCCCGCGCCACGGTGCGGAACCCGATCCGGCCGGTGCGGACGTCCACCATGACCACCGTCAATTCGGCGGTGGCGACGGGCGCCCCGGCCGCTGTAGGGGCACGGCATGCCGCGCCCCTACAGTCCGGCACGACCGTCCGTCGGTAAATCAGCCCGGCCGGGATCAGCGCATAGCGCCCGCCCCCTGAGCCGGCGAGGGCAGCGAGCGTGCGCAGCTCGCTCCGCAGCGGATCGGGCACGACCTCGAGCTTCCCGCCGCGCAGCAGGATCGCGGTGCCCATCTGGTCGGGATCCGGGGCGATGCCCGGTGCCCGCCGCGCGGCCCGCCGCAGCTCGTCGGGCAGCACCCAGCTCACCTCGGGCGCCCGCGCTTGGAGCAGCGCCCCGAACACGCTGTCCGCCTTGGCGAGCCCAGCCCGCCGTTGGCCGAGCGCGTTCTCCCAGTGCAGCGAGTCTTCCGCGGCGAGGAGCGTGAGTGGCAGCACGCTGACCTGCTGTGCCGCGAGCCCGGCCGTGGGCAGCGGCGCGGTGGGCTCGGGTGGACCGACGTGCGGGCGGCCGCCACACCCAGCCACGGCGGCGCAGGCGACCACGCACCGCGCGCCACGCACTAAGTAATTGTTTTTCAAGGGATTAATCACGGCGCGCAATATCATGCCCGCGCCGGTGATTTTCAAGAAGCGAGCGTCAGCCCACCGTCCACCACAATCACCTGTCCCGTGATGTGTCGCGCCGCCTCGCTGCACAGGAACGTGATCACGCGTGCCACATCCTCCGGCTCGGCCACGCGGCCCAGCACCGACTCGTGCTCGGCGCGCTCGAGCACTTCCCGCGGCAGCTTGCCCAGCAGCTCCGTCTTCACGAAGCCGGGGGCGACGGCGTTGACGTTGATGTTGGAGGGACCGAGGTCCACGGCGGCGGACTTCGTGAGGCCGAGGAGCGCCGCCTTGCTCGCCGCGTAGTTCGCGATGCCGAAGCCCGGCCGGAACGCCTGATGGCTGGCGACGTTGACGATCTTGCCGTAGCGCTGGGCCCGCATCGGCCCGGCAACCGCTTGAATGCAGTTGAACGCGCCGGTGACGTTGGTGTCGAGCACCTCCTGCCACGCCTCCGGCGTCAGGCGCCACAGCGCGCCGTCGTGAGTCACGCCGGCGTTGTTGACGAGGTAGTGGACGCCGCCCAGCCGCTCGCGCACAGCGGTGACGAACTTCTCCACCTCGTCCCGATGCCGCACGTCGCAGCGGGCGCAGTACACGGGGACACCGTGGGCCCGGAGCGCCGTCTCGGTGAGGAGGGCCTGCGCCGCGACGTCGCGGTCCGGCAGGTCGACGTAATTGATCGCCACCGCGACGCCGCGCTGGGCGAACTCCAGCGCCGTCGAGCGACCCAGGCCGGTCGCGCCGCCGGTGACCACGGCGACCCGGCCCTGCACCGTCTCCGCCAGGCGCTGCGGCTCGGGACGCGTCGCGGTCGCGGGCGCCCCGACCCGCGTGGCCGCCTCGGGGGGGGCGGGGGGGGCCAACATCCAGGACGTTGGTGT
>Ga0137383_10001988_pt1 | contig 12312 bp, 12 predicted proteins | sample SagtaG_19_FD_104817 | JGI IMG/M metagenome (GOLD analysis project Ga0137383, IMG submission 104817) | Vadose zone soil microbial communities from Sagehorn Ranch, Mendocino, California, USA - Sage2_R_40_16 metaG | ecosystem: Environmental > Terrestrial > Soil > Vadose zone | place: USA... | reverse complement strand
TCTCAGGAGAGTGCATCGGTATTTCTCCCTCCGTCACGATAATCGTTCCAGTCGGAGCTTGATAGCCCTTGATTTGACCGGCTTTCCACCAGCGTAATGCCGTGCTATAGCTGATGCCTTGTTGTTTGGCATAGGTACTTAACTTCATGTCTCGAGTCTAGCACAAATGCAATCATTTGACAAGGTTTGCTAGTACTTCTTACAAACGTTTCTCACACCATGACCGTGCAGCGCATATGGACCTCCATCACCTTGCCGTGCAATCTCGACACGGCTACAGAGTCGATTATAGGCGTCAAGTGTACAATCGTCAAGAGTACGATCAGGAATAGTAGCTATTTCCTTGATACCTGGCATCCACCATCATGCTGTAGATGCTGTAGCTTCCATCAGCCTCTGCTTGGGTATTGTACATGACAAAGCTCACCATCACACTCTCCACGTAGATCCCTAGGGGGACACAGGAGGGCGAAAACTTGGATTCAGCTAAGGCATAGAGATTGGAAGGGACGAAGGTCTTGGAGGCTTCGCCAGGATCGAGGGCAATACAGTGACGCCAGTTGTCTTACGTCATCTCACGCAGCGTGACGGTCATCTTTTAGAACAGTCTCCCCAGCAGCAAGGCGGGACCACATCCCATGAGCGCGAGCACGAAGACCACATTGGCCGCCTCCAGGAGCAGCAGCCCGATCAGTGCCGGAAGACTCAGCGCCAACGTGCCTATGGGCGTGCGCTGCCTGCTTACAGTTGGTTCAGGCCTGGCGAGTAAGCGCTCGATGCGGTCAGTGATCGACTCATCCGCCCCTACCAGGTGCTGCGCGGCCCTGCCATGGGCGAACGGTGCTCCGCCGACCGCGTGTTGCCAGACCTTCGCCAGTGCGCTTGCCAGGGCCAGTGGTCGATGGGTGGCACCGACGGCTAAATCGTCGCAGGCCAGCTCTTTTTCCTGCTGGAGCTGGCGGTAGACTGCCCAGCTCGTTGGCACGTAGAAAAAGGCGTCGCGCAGCATCGTTGCCAGCCAGATCACCAGGTAGTCGCGCCGCGCTACATGCTCCAGTTCATGGGCGAGCACCGCCTCAAGCTCACGCCGGTCGAGGTGCTCGACCATCCAGGTCGAGAGCAGAATCGTCGGTCGGAACAGCCCGCAGGTGAGGGCCAGCGGTCGAGTAGAGGCGCAGAGCCGCACACGAGGCCGGATTGCTCCGAGCCGTTGTGCCAGCTCATCGGCGAGCGCTTGGAGTTGTGTGCCAGCCGAGATGCTTTTGCGGGTGACGACCCGCTGCAGAAGCGCGAGTCGTGCTACTCCCAGGGCAAGCGCGCCCAGGGCGATCAACCCCATGCCGACTGGCAGGGCAATGCCGAGCAGAGAGTCCCAGGACGGTGCGTCGCGCAAGCAGGCGCGACCGGCGAAGTGGTGCAGTCCACCCAGACCAAGTCCAAGGCTTACCACTGGCACTGCGAGCACGACACACTGGACCGCACGCCGCTGCGACCAGTTGCCGAGACGGCGCAACAGACCGAATATCAGGTAGCTTCCCAGGACCACCAGCAGCGTACTTGAGAGGCCAAGCAAGGTATGCACTACTCGCCCTCCTCCTCTGCTCGGCGGCGCGTGATCTCGTCTAACAGCTCGTAGGCATGGGCAGCAGCCTCTTGATCGGGCAGTTTCCCCAGACTTTCAAGTGTGGCGCCAGAGAAATTGACAAAGAGATCCTCGAGGATGCGCTCGACGAAACGTGAGACAAACTCCTGCTGGGTAAAATTGGGATAATAGACGTAGGCCTGGTCCTGCTTCTCCACGCGCAAGAGGCGCTTTTTCGCCAGGCGGGTCATGGTGTTCATCACCGTCGTGTAGGCGATGCGTCGGCGCTCATACAAGATTTCAAACACTTCGCGCACCAGGGTACCCTGACCAGGCGGACGCGCCCAGATGAGTTCCATGATCTCGGCCTCCAGATCACCGAGCACCTTGCGGACGCCTGGTCGATCAGGCCGGAACACGCTGATATCCGGTTCAAGAGCCATCTGTTCACTCCTCTTCTCGGCAGCGGAACCTGCCACTCCTCCCTCTGGTCTTCGACTGCCGATTCCCTCCCGCCTGAATCAGTGCAATTGCAGGGTCCTCAGCACTCGGCTGACACGCCACTCGTGGCGCGAATGAGGATGCTCCTTCCATCTGGTCCTAGTATAAAGCTTTATAGTACAGTTGTCAAAGGTACACTTATGGAACGTACTATCGATAATAATACGACGGTCTCTGGGAGTAAAGCGACTCGTGCCCTAGCGGTAGTCGTCACGCGCAGCAGACCGCACAAGCTGTTCCCGCATGTTCTCGAAGGTTGGCGTATCGATCTCACCACGTGCATAGCGCTGCTGGAGCACCTCGAGCGCTGAGGGTTCATTGGCCATGGGGTAAGAGTCGTGTGGCGCCGGGAGCGTCGGTTTCCTGTTCAGCCAACGCACAAGTGCCCAGACGAAAACCACCGTAAGAGCAAGCACAAGCAGCATCACCACGGGCATGACTAGCCAGGTCAGCCCACCGAACCAATACCCACACATCATACGCATCCTCACTTTCGTCTGTATCTCTCTAGCAGAGAGCATCTGCTGAAACTATCTCCTCACATCTGTTCATTCGAGGCCTGTCCTCCCTCGAAGAGAGGATTGACCTTGCTCCTGCTCGATGCCATCAAGATAGTCCACAAGAACGCGAGCAGTGCTCACGTTCAGACCGCGAAGAACCTACGACAATTGTCGCTTGTTCAATCTATCTTATTAACTTGGTTGGTACTATCGATTATAGTACGACAATAGCAGAAATGCAAGCTGATGTATGCCTGCTAATCGCCTCTCCCCAGGCCGCAGTACGCACACATCTCCAGGCTCTCTGCTCCCGGCCAAACCACGCACTCACTCAGCTAGTGAACGGCGGGAAGGTTCTCATCAGCCCAAGACACAATCAGGATAAGTGTGGCTACAAGGACCTCACCTGCCTCTTCTTCCAGAGTTGACGGAACACGAGCCGGGAAACCAGCCATAGGGCTACTGGAAGTGTGAAGACACCGATAATCTCATCGGTAGGCGCGTAATAGGCAAGGTCAAATCGTCATCATCTGCCCTGATGAGCGAGCAACGCATGTGGATGTCACTGCTCACGTCCCAGCCGCACGAGTTCAGCGGGCTCAATAAGGTCATCATATGCTCTCTCACCTCACTCTGTTCGGGATATACAATCCTGCAGTACAATTGTCATAGGTACTATTATAGATAGTAGAGAGCAAGAAGGATAATGGGATGACTGTCATATATGGGGCTCAACAGACGCGGAGCCGGGCGAAGAGAAGCAAGAGGAGATGATAAGCATGACACGTAGATCTGCGGCACGTAGGCGTCCAGCGGTAAATGCGGCGCCGCGAAGTAAGGTCGTCCAGTCGGACAAAGAGGCCCGAACGTCCGGTGGGTTCACCGCCAGGCTTGCGAGTGTGGCGCAGCAGATACTAGCGGTGACGTACTGGTTCGATCCTGCCCCGCAACCGGGGCCCTATCCTGTCACGGTCAGGTTTTCCGGGCGCCGCGTCGATGTGAAGGGGCGGCTCTCGCCTGGCGATCGGTTCGTCCTGGACGAGACGATCGAGGAGGTCATCCCTGGCAGTGGCCCAATCTCACTCACGACCCGTGTCCGTGGCATCAATCCGGGCTCGTGGGTCGTGACAGCGCGCGTGCAGGGATCCGCTCGCCCTACGCGTGGGTTGCGGGAGCAAGAGAATGCGACCCCTGCGGCTGGACGCAGCGGACCAGCCGCTCGGTTGTGGCGAAGGTGGGCACCGTCCGCGGAGTCGGCCGAACATATGAGTACCTGCCTGACCCCTTTCGCCCGGGTGCCGGGGATCCTTCCTGGCATTTGGGGAGCAATGGTGACGCTGGGCATGGCTGTCGCCCTGGCGCTCCAGACCCTGGTGATTGCTTGTGACCATCTTGCAGTCGGCCCCTGGTGGGCGATAACACTGGTCGCCATCGCGGCCGGCATCGCCGGTGCGAAGGGGTGGTTCATCGTCCTTCACCGGCGCGAGCAACGCAGAGAAGGATGGTGCATCCAGGGGTTCATCACCGGCGCCTCCCTGGCGGCTGCAATCCTGCTCGTGGTGCTTGATGTGCCGGCTGGAGTCTTTCTCGACGCGACGGCTCCGGGTCTGCTGGTCGCCATGGCGGTGGGCAGGGTGGGATGCTTCTTCGCGGGCTGCTGCGGAGGGCCACCTACTGCGTCGCGCTGGGGAGTGTGGTCATCCGATCAACGCGTGGGAGCACGCCGTATCCCCACACAGCTGCTGGAGTTGGTGCTCGCCTTGAGTCTGGGGGTGGGAACGCTGGGGGCAGTCTTGAGTCACGGGCCGGCGGGCGGCAGCTTCTTCGTTGCGGGGCTGACGGCCTACATCCTGGGGCGACAAGGTATCCTGCATCTGCGCGCCGAGCCGTGCAAGACGAGGCTGGGTGGGCTGGTCACCATGGCCCTGGCAGCGCTTGTGCTCGTCGCAGCCGTCGTATTTCTCGTCCGGTAATCGTCGAGTACGTCGTGGCGTGCTGCATCCGGCGGCGGCGACCTTCGAGGCTGACGTCGAGATGGCGCTCATCTGCGTCCACAACCGTGCCTTTGTCATCGCGCACCGTAGCTGGTACTCCGCTTTCTGTATATGGCCCGCTGCAAAAGCTGTATCCAGATCGAGGAGTGCCTGAAGCAGCTCCCGCTGCCGATTTGCCACGCATGGACTCTTCTCCTGTTACGAAAAAATGCAAAAGCAAACGATCCACCCCACTGTAACCTTTGAGCGTATCCTTCTAGAGAAGCTATGCAAAGCAGCAAGTGTCTATCCGTCAGCTCGCGTGCAGCACTGCTTCAAGAAGCAGGATGAGATGAACGCTAGGAATAGACTGTCTTCACAAGGAGGTTCTATGCGCAAAACGCCCCTAGACATCCGCATTGTCGTCCTGGTGTTCGCAGTCGGTGTCGTGCTCGGTTCAGCCATTGGGGTGGTAGTTGGTCCCACGCTTTTCGCCTGGCAGAGCGGCAGTACAAGCGCCGGTACGCAGCGCAGCCACATGGCACCGTTGACGACGGTCACCATATCGCGATCCCAGGACGTATTTGAACCATTCATCCTTAAGGTGCAGCCAAACACCACGGTGACCTGGCAGAATAACGATAGCGTTGCGCATGTGTTCATAACCACCCCGGATCAAAGTACCTTCCTCAATGTAGAAGCATTCTCGCTGCAGGTCGCCGCAGGAGGGCGCGTGCACTTCACCTTCAAACAGCCAGGGCTCTATCACTACTACGACACGACTGTGGCCACGTGGAATGCCGCCGACGCTCGTGTTGCAGCCAAGGAGGGGGTGCCGCACTTCCCGCTTGCCATGGATGGAGTGATCTGGGTACAAGGTCCCATCAGCAACCTGCCATCAGGAGCCACCAACCACATTCCCAACGGTCATGATGAGTTTGTGAGCGAGTTCATCGCGCTCAGACCCGGTCTTGTTGCATGGCACAACCTCGATACCGATCCCCATTTCCTTTCGGACGTCTTGGGCTGGCCAGAACTGGGCAATACCTCCCAAGCCGGCATCAACCCGGCTGACATTGGTATCAATCGAATCGATGGCACAGCGACCGTTCCCGGTGGAGATACCATCAATCTGCTTTTCAGCACACCGGGACTGTACTATTACTACTGCACAAACCACGCCCGGATCAACGCGACCTTGCATCGAGCAGAGGCACTCACGGGGGTATCAGAATTCCCGATCCCAATGGAAGGATTTGTCCTCGTCGTCGGCAGCTAGAACACTGACGCGTATGATGAACCTTTCGTATGGTAGCGTGCCATGCAGGTACTATGAAAGATAGTACTCTTGTTCATTGTACAATGAACGCCTATAAACCGATGTGTAGCTCCATCGAAGCTGAACATGGTACAGCCAGGCCTGGCACCGCACCTGCGATGGCGGTGCGTAACGCGGCTCGTAGTCATAGAGAGAAGCAGAGTAAGAGCTTGAGTAGAGATCGTATACAGCCCATAATACCTCACGTGCGTTTGATCCTAGCGCAGCGTCGTTTTCCTGTCGCTGTCCTCCTTGCACTATGCGTGGCACTTCTCTTGCCCGGGACAAGCGAGGCGCACGCCATCCTGCTCCGATCTGACCCCGCGAAAGACGCGGTGCTCTCCGTCGTCCCACATCAGGTCCGCATGTGGTTCAGTGAAGCATTGAATCCGGCCTTCAGCACCGCGGTTGTCGAGAGCGGTGCGAGCGAGCGTGTTGATCATCGCGACGCGCATGTCTCACCTGGCGATGCAACCGAGATGGACCTCACCCTCAAGCCAAGCCTCCCGCCAGCCGTCTACGTCGTGGTCTGGCGCACCGACTCCGCCGATGATGGCCATGTCCTCACTGGTTCCTTTCTCTTCACCGTGGCCCGGCCTGATGGCACTGTTCCCACCTTAAGCGGAGGGACGGTTCCGGGACAGCATGTGCTCAGCGGGAACACTCTCACCGGTCAGTATAGTGGCGAGCTCGATGGCCCGACGCTCTTTAACCTCATCATGGTTACGCTGGTCGAACTCGGTGCTGTCTTCTGGGTCGGAGCGCAGCTCTGGCTGCTCTTTGTGCTCAAGCCATCTGCAGAAGACCATGCAGAGCTGAGCGCATCAAACCAGCAGGTACAGCAGCGCTTTGAGCAGCGCTTTTCGCTCCCCACGCTTCTCTTATTGTTATTCGTCAATGTCGGTGTGCTGCTCGGACAGGCCATGAGTATCACGGGAGGCAACTTCGCAGCCGCCTTCGCACCCACCTTGCTCGGCGCACTCGTCACGAGCGGGAGCTTTGGCGCATTCTGGCTGATGCGCATGATCGTCATCCTCCTGGCGATGGGGCTCTCGCTGTATCGGCTGCAGGTGTATCGATTGCGGCCCGGAACACGCCTACGTCTTGCCAGCTCGTTCACCCTGTGGGCAAACCTCGTACTTGGCCCGGCGCTCTTCATTGCCATTGCGATGTCGGGCCACGCAGCAGCCACGAGCGGCAATACCAGGGTCTATGCTCTTGCGGTGGACTGGCTCCATCTCGTGGCAGCCACGCTCTGGGTCGGTGGGATGATGTTCATTCCCACCAGCTACCTGCCGATCCTCCGCCGGAGCCCAGTCGCAGAGCGAGCACGCTCGCTCGTCACTATGCTCCCTTACTATTTACCCTGGGCGGTGGCGGGCGTGATCATCATGGCGGTGACCGGCCCATTCAGTGCTACGGTTCACTTGACCTCGTGGGAACAGTTGCTCTCGACGACCTATGGCCGGGCACTGGTCGTCAAGATTCTCCTGGTTGGGGCGTTGCTCTTGACCAGCGCCATCCATGTCGGCTTGTTTCGGCCACACCTGAAAAAAGAGGTGAAGAAGTATGCCCATGTCCTTGCACGTTCGCAAGCCAGCCGAGCAACCGCAGAGCCGAACCGTCTGGAAAAGCTGATCGCCCAGCAGGTGAAACTCCGCGAGGGGCGGCTGGCAAAGCAGACAGGTCGCCTGACAGGGGTACTGCGATGGGAACCGGTCCTGGGAGTAGCTGTACTCGTCTGCGTCGGCTTGATGAATGTCTTTGCGGGCACCCTTTCGCCCATCGCTCCAGCGGTGCAACAGCAGCAAACAACGGGGACATCTACAGCATTTACTACCTCTGTGAGGACGTCTGATAGCAAGTTTACTGTGACGCTCACGGTCGACCCGAATCGTACCGGTCCCAATGGATTCACTGTGAGCGTGGTCGATACCACTACGGACACGCCTATCACCAACGTGGGTATCTCGCTGTACACTACCATACTGGATATGGATATGGGCACCGATACCGTGAACATACAGCCTGATGGGAAAGGGCACTTCAGTGGCAGAGGCGATCTGGTGATGGGGGGAGACTGGCAAATACGCATTCAGCTACGCACGCCCGACAACAGGCTTCATGAGGCCATTGTCAAGATACTGACGCCGTACTGAGCGTTCAAGCAGCCGTCCCGATCTCAAGCTTGATGGTCACTTTGTCGCTATTGCCTCCTTGGGCATGTCTCATATGTACACTCCTCCTGAAGGCTGTACTACGCCAGCGGCTCAGCCGCCTCCACAGAAGCGATCTGACACGCCGCGCGCCAATCCATAATGCCTTTGCGGGCGATGAGTGCTGCGCGCATGTTGCTCCTGTGAGGCGAGAGGGGATCTCTGTTCTAAGAGGTCGGATGGCCATCAACCATGCTGTCTGTCCCTGTATCGCATGCTGCGGAGCCGAGAGGATGTCAGCTTGCTCATAGGCCTGCTCGTTTGAAAACCTACTATTCATGATCGTACTCTTGACGATTGTACGATGGTTTCTTACAATACGTAGAGAACGTCTCATGGACAGGAAGGAAGAGCAACAGACGAGCAGGTATTATAGCGGAAGTCGGGCGCGACGCTATAACAGGCGCTGGCGCGCATATACGCAGAAGACGCTTGGAGTAGCGATGGCGATGATTGACATTGCCGCGCTGCAGCGTGTGCCAGAGCAATTGGGACGCCCGGCGCGGGTGCTAGACGTTGCCTGTGGAACAGGTCTCCTGCTCAAGCACTTACTCGAGCGCGTGCCCGGCATGGAGGCGTATGGGATAGATGCGAGTGCGGATATGCTGGCGCAGGCAAGGGAGGCCCTCAAGGATTGGCCGGAGGTGCGGCTGGAGCGGGCAGAGATCAATGGTGAGGGGACAGCGAACGTGCCGTACCCACCGGGCACCTTTGACCTGATCACCTGCACCAACGCGCTGCATGACATGACAGACCCGCTGGCGCTCCTTTCGGGATTGGGAAGGAGGCTTTCTCCTGGAGGGCAATTGGTGGTAGAAGATTTCGCGCGGCGCTGGCCCGCATGGCTCTGGGCGGTGTTTGAGCGGCTGATGCGGTGGATTGAAGGGGGACATGGACACGCCTATACCCTTGCGGAGGTGCGGGCGCTCTGTGCAGGAGCTGGACTCCATATTGTCTGTGAGCAGGTGTTCACCATCGACTGGTTCTGGCATGGCTGGGCACTGCGCACAGGCTGATCCGTACCCTGAGAAGATTGGAAGCAAGGAACATGATGCCTGAGACCACACCACGGAACACACAACAGCAGGAGCGCGCTCGAGTGGAGCCGGATGCGACACAGACGCCTCAATCGAACGGACATGACGTTGTTCATACCGACCAACCATGTGTCCGCAGGTCGGCGCGCCGCCGACGTGACGCCTGGTTCTTGCTGATCGTGCTGCTGCTCGGCATCATCACCATCTTTGCGCTCTCGAACGGCACTGCCATCTTGAAGCAGCAAGCAAACAGTATCCAGCCCGGCACGCCTCCCGCTACCACAACGAGTGGGGCGCCCACACCTCCGGCCAGGGTCCTGGTGCGTACCGCACAGACCCACCTCTATCCGTTCCCATCGTCCAACATCGGCCTGATGCAGCCGGCGGTGGATGCACAGGGAAACCTGTGGGTGGGCGAGATGTATGCTAATCGCTTCGCCCGGCTCGCTTCACGCACTGGCGTGATCACGACCTGGGAACCTCCCGAGGCGAAGAACGGCATTATGTCCACTACGATAGACGCACAGGGCAACGCCTGGTTCGTCGAGCAGGGCGCGAACTACATCGGGCGCTTTGACCCGGCGTGGCAAACGTTTCACATCTTCCCACTCGGCACCGTGCAAGGACGTCCAATGGGACCACAGGCGCTCCAGTTCGATGCTAGAGGCCTCCTCTGGTTTACGGCAGCAGTGGGAGGACGAATCGGACGACTCGATCCGGCAACGGGCCGGGTCCAGACATGGCCTGTACTGGCCCCAGGCGCGGGCATCCCCTCCGCTCCATTCAGCTTGACGGTCATGCCAGACGGACAGATCTGGTTCGGCGACATCACAGGCGGTGCCGTTGGCCATCTCGATCCCGTCACAGGCCGCGTCACGCTCTACCACCTGGCGGACCCACATGCGACGATCTTTTCGATGGCGCATGACGCGAAGGGACGCATCTGGTTTACCGAAATTGTGCCGGGCAGGCTTGGCATGATTGACCCCACGACCGACCACGTCACCGAACTGCCCGTGCCGGCGATATCTGGTCACCCTCCATTTCTCTATGGGATCGTCGTCACGTACAACGGTGACGTCTGGTTTGCCAACAACGGAGCCAACGCGCTTGTACGCTATGTCCCGGACGCTGCCACGTACAGGTTCTTCCAGCTTTCCGCGTCATCGGGTGGTCTCTATGGCCTCACACTCGACCCCGCCGGTCACTTGTGGTTTACTGCATCTGGCACGTCAGCCAACGCTGTTGGTGAGATGAATCCATAGCAGCAGCAACAGCTCGAAAGAGCCATACTGAGAGGAAAGCATACACCCTCAAGCCTCGTGAGAAAGAGAAGGAGCAGAGCAGATGAACCACAAGCGCGATACGACAACAACCCAGCAGGAGCGGCCCTCTCAGATCTTTCATCCGCGCTTTGCCGCATTCTATGAGCGATATGCTCGCCTTGGTTCTGAGCGTCGTATCACCGATCCACTCCGAGAGGTAACCGCGGGACAAGCGTATGGAGTCGTCCTGGAGGTGGGCGTGGGGACCGGGCTGAACTTTTCCTGGTACCATCCAGAACGGGTCGTGCGGGTGGAGGCGGTTGAGCCGGATAGCGCCATGCTGGCCTATGCGCGAGAGCGTTTGAGGCAGGCAGGTGTGCCGATCAGCTTGACCCAGGCGTCAGTTGAGGCTTTACCGTTTACCGATGCCTCCTTTGACAGTGTGGTGGTGACCCTCGTGTTTTGCTCGGTAGAGGATTCCGCGCAGGGCATGCAGGAGATCAGACGGGTCTTGAAACCGCAGGGAACGCTCTTCTTATTCGAGCATGTGCGCTCGCAGAGCGCCTGGGTAGCACGGCTGCAAGATGCGCTGGTCCCCTTGACAACGCGCCTGTTCGGGAATTGCCATTGGAACCGCGACACCGCGCGCACCGTGCAGGAAGCGGGATTTGATATCACGCACGTGCGTCGTTTGAAAGGTGGTCTCGACCCGCACATCGTGCTCCAGGCACTTCGCCCATGAGCCGGAGCCTCTTTACGAAGAGGCTCCACGAGAAAAAGTGGAACCGTAATACACGTATCAAACGTACTATTGATAGGAGTAGAATAAGAGGACACCATTGCCAAGAGTAGGGGAACAAGCATGTAGCGCGTTTTTCTTATCTTGAAGGGAACGATGACGAGGATCAGGATTGATCCCTCATCGCTATCCAAAGCAACCTTCTGTAGGTTGTTCCCAGCAGAGAGAAGGAGTACATATCTATGATGGGCGGCTTCGGAATGTTCGCCATGATGTTCTGGATGCTGATAGGAACATTGCTCTTCATTGTCCTTGCGACGGTAGTCATCTGGTTTCTCGTACACTGGCTGAACCGGCAGAAGGCACCAATGATGCCTTATCCACCGCGACAGGATTCCTATCAAACGTATGAGCGAGGATATCAGCCACCAGAAAGGCTAGAAACCTCTCAAGAAGGGAGGAGACCATACGACTCTCCAAAGTCAGAGTACGAACAACCACAAGTACAGTACCCACAAGAACAAGAGATGCCACCACAGCGCTAACAAAGAAAGTTAGCGCCACCTTCTCCAGGTTTGAGTCGCCGCTCGATCTCTCTCCGCAGCCGACGCTGTGATTTTACCAATAATCAGGCACTACCCGTGAAGCATATGCTGACAGCAGCTTGAGATCAGAAGCGACTTTATAGCAAACAGGCTGTAAATCAGTCTGTAGCATAAGTAGGCAGCGATTCTGATTCGCGTAGCATATCGTGGCACTGAGTCGTAGATAACTCATTCTTGCCAAAATAGGTCCGTTTATCGCCGATCTCTACGATTTCACTGCCACAATATGGGTAATTCGGCCAGGATATGCTTCACAACGGCTACTCTGAGCCAGTTTTGTAGCATATCCTGGCAGGAGCTTTACACAACAGAAACGTCGAGAGTACACATTCTTTAGTTTCGACGGCGTTTTACTCTGACGCACCTTCAAGCCGGCCTGCTGCTGGACTGAGCAACAATCACAACTCGAAAACGGTCTGTGAAGTAAAATGTGCCGATGTGCTCGTGAAGCATATTCTAGCCAAAATTGCCATATTATGGGTAAGTTCTCAGACGCTCAGAAGGCCGACCGTATGAGAACGGTTCACCATCCAGAAAAATCCCCGGGAGAAAGAGGATGCCACTGTGGACAGCCAG
>Ga0137383_10001980_pt1 | contig 12344 bp, 10 predicted proteins | sample SagtaG_19_FD_104817 | JGI IMG/M metagenome (GOLD analysis project Ga0137383, IMG submission 104817) | Vadose zone soil microbial communities from Sagehorn Ranch, Mendocino, California, USA - Sage2_R_40_16 metaG | ecosystem: Environmental > Terrestrial > Soil > Vadose zone | place: USA... | reverse complement strand
GGCGTCGAGAAGCTGACAGTCAACGTGGCTGTCTGCGTGGCGGGTCCGCTGGAGAAGTCGAATGTGTACTGCGACAGTGTCGCGGTCAGGCCTGGCTGTGAATTCAGCGTCAATGTGACGGTGCCAGTGAAGCCGTTCTCGGATGTTACAGTGATGGTTGAGGTTCCGCTTGAGCCTGATGCAACTGGGCCAATGTTTTGTGGATCGGCGGATACGCTGAAGTCGTTGACGATCATAGTGACGGCTACTGTGTGGCTGGCGCCGGTGGATTCGCCGGTGCCGGTAGCGTCGATCTCGTAATTGTTGGGAAGGTCAGCACTTGCGGAGAACGTGGCTGTGCAGGTTGTGACTGCGGCACTGAGCGAGCATGTGCTCGGTGACGGCTGGGTGGCCGTTGGGCCGATAGCTATGGTTGATAGATCAATCGTGTCTGTGAATCCGTTCTCACCAGTGAGGGTGAGGGTGGTGGAGGCGGTGCCGCCTGCTGCTACGGGACCCATCGGATTGGGAGAGGCGCTGATGGTGAAGTCGACGACTTGGACGTTGACGGTTGCGCTGTGGTTAGAGTATCCTGGAGACGATCCTGTGACCGTTACAACATAGTTGCCTACGCTGGTACCGTTGAGGGTTAGTGTCGTGGTCTGCGTGGTCGGGTTCGTCGCGTTGAAGATAAACGATGTCTTCCCTAGGGTCGCGATGAGACCGCTACTCGGCGACACACTAGTCGATAGGGTGACTACGCCCTGGAACCCGTTCTGCGCGCTAACCGTAACGGTTGCGGATCCGGTTGATCCACTGGCGGAGAACGTGGGCAAATTGTTCACGGTTGATGGGCTGACGGAGACAGCGAAGTCTGGAGCCAGCGTCACCGAGAAGGGCTCGCAAGTACTACTCTGTGCGAGATAATTCGTGTCTCCACTATAGGAACCTTGGTAACTGTAGCTACCTGGCGAGAGTGGACCTGTTGATGCGGAGTTTGGAACATTACCACCAGACAATGCCACAGTCTCAGTTGACGAAGCGCTGCCGGTGCAACCACCGTTCGTGAAGAAGCTGTAGACGAACGTGCCTGTGGGTGTAAAGCCGCTTACTCCGGTCACGGTGGCAGTATCATGGAACGAGAAGCCGCCTTCAGCGACGACGGCTGTGCTCACAGCTGGAGTCGCCTTGCCAACGATGCCTGAGCCTGTGAGGCACTGGTTGGGAGTGTCTGCACAGCTTACAAGACTGAAACCCGACGGGTCCGTCACGGCTGACGGCTCGCTCGGAGTACTCACATAGATAATGTCCGTCGATGAGCCACCCACGACACTGAAGGTTATGGTGAACAGGGTCACGTTGCCAGCGTCGTTGGCTCCGAAGGAGAAGCCTGCAGAATGAGCTATGCCAGCACCGTCATTACCACTACAGCCAAGACCACTTGCATTGATACAGTTGGTGGTGGACTGGAATGTTCCGCCAAAAGTCTCATTCACGGCGAGAGAAAGAGGATTCAACACGGCATTATTCGTCTTTATCGTAATATCCCACCCGCTGAAGGTGGGCATATTCACGGTTGACACACTGAACTTTACAGTCGAGCCTGGCGTCAGATTGATCCGCGTCTGAGGCGAAATAGCCAAGCAGGGAAGGCTGTTAGGAGGAGGCGTAGAATTAACAGGACAAGGCCCTGGAAACGGACCCTGAGCATGGGCTGCAGGAATACTCGCAACCAATCCCAACGAAGAGGCTACAACCAACAGCGCAATTATCGGCAACAGCAGTTTACGATTTGTCACACTCATCAAACACGCCTTAATTTGACTCGTTGTTGAGGGCTACTGGACCATCGGATATAAGACTTGCTGGTTTGCCCCAATCGATGGATACCCAGCTTATGCCAGAGCAACCATCGCATATCTCTAGACTACTTGATAGTATTCTTCTCCATCACGGTGTCAAACAATGACGAATTGACCGTTTGGAAAGTGCGATTTTGGTCAAAAAGCGGTTGGCGCTCTATCGCCGATCATGATCTCACCATGCAGACATGATAGTTTGTTTGATAATTCATGGTTTTCCCGTCTCGAAGACCGTCGTCAGCCATCGAACGGTAGCTTTGGGAAGAAACGGGTTATTCCAGTCTAATTCGAACAGCGTTCGCTTGTCGCAGGGAGAACCCAAACTTCACCTTGTCTTCTACAACTTAGTAGGATCCATCCATTCCCACAGTCTCATCGAGAACTAGCGCGATTGATACATCTAGCTTCGCTTGAACCGCCACAATTTTGCGCCAACATCCCACACAACAAAGGAATCGGCCCAGTTATTCCCACACCATGCCCTTCTCACAATCACAATAACAGATGATCTGCAAATCGACAAGGCGCGGTACCATGATCAACTTGTGAGAAATTCGGATTTCGGATCAATCAATTCGAGCGAGGAAGAGAATTCTTGACAACTCTGAGAATTCTATTCAATGCCGGGAAGAGATGTGGTTCGGATCAAAGCCCGATGATGTGACAACTGCCCAGAGGAGTCATTTCGCGAAATCTCACGATTCAACAGGCACTCTGAGAATCAGTGCACGGATGAAGTATTTGTCTAGAAAAGACATACGTAACGGGGAGGTGCGCCGCTGTTTGAACTCCGCGAATTTCATTCAACTCCAGCACGGTTTCCAACAGTAGCAGATTGAGCCTAGATTGAGACAGGGGAAGGACAGATTTGCTTAAGCTCGGGCCGAGAAGTTCGCAGAGCGAACCAGTGCGACGCGAGTCTTGGACTGTTGAATGTTGTGGCTCTGATGTTATCGAAACCTTTGTCTAGTCTCGGCTGAGCTAGGAGCTGGTGACCTTTATGACGACTGTCAGGCTTCTGCTAGGCAGACACGTGTAGGGAGTAGGTCCGCACACTGTCACTCTTCCACTGAAGCTCCCTAGACATGTCTGGCTGGCTTTGGCCGCGCCGGTGCAGGTTGCAGTCACGACAACACTGTTGGGTGTTGATCCGCAGCTTCCAAATGTGGACGGGTTGACCATCAATGTGATAACATCTGGTTGGTTGGAGCGGGCTTGAAGAGTTACTGGCGAGACGGTTGAGTTGCAGGTGAAAGAGTCTGAGGCGTGTCCGGATCCAGATTGCGCAGAGAAGGTGATGAAGAGAGGGTTGACGTTCCAGGCGACCTTGCCTTGACTGGAGTCCGCGTAGGCGAGGTAGTAGCCGGTCCCGAGACCAGCCGCAACTGTCGTGACCAGAATTATGGCAGGGAGCGCTATCCGTAGATTGTGGAAGGATGACAAAGCTGGCTTGGCCAAGTTGCTGATCTTTGAGTTAAGCTTTGCTGAAGCCCGAGGGAACGGGGGGACGGTGGAAATAGGGATAGATCTACGGAGATAATCGTGACGTCGCTAGGACGAGTTGCGGACCTCTAACGATCGGCATTCAAACTATTCCAAGGAGGCTAATCCGTTGAACTCGACAGGAACCTGCAGGCAAATACCCGAAAGATGGGATTTTACGTCTTGGGTTCTCTGGTTGATGGCTCAAAGCCTGGCTATACTGTGTGCCATTTCGATGCGATGTGCTCTTCGTTTCGGTCGCTCTTAGACAGTTGCGCCGATGTTGACACTCGGCCTTTTGTTCTCGACAATTATAGAAGGTGGACGTGCAGGGAGATTCGTTTCCCATTGTTGGTCTCCGGTGCAGAAATCTGACTGAGCTGCGGACATTTCATTGCGCTGAGAAGTACCTTAGCAACATCGGAGCGCAGTCTGTGACGAGTAGAAACAAACTGTCTGGTCGGACACTGTTCACCAGGGTTCGGAGAACGTCTGAAGGTTGGTGTTTCGTTAGGAGTCTCAGGATTTTGCAGGAGGCAAGAAAACGCCTGGGTCTGTGGGCTCTGTGAATTCGACTCTTGCTCGAACTCTGCTGGCTACATTTTAGTGTTCTGGACTGTTATCGATACGACCAAGGCCTTTTTCTCACATGTGTAAGGAGTGGGGCCGCAGACTGTGACCGTCCCCGTGTACTCTCCCGGACATGTGCCACTAGCGATTGCTGATGCAGTGCAAGAAGCGGTTACAACTACATTGTTAGGTGTTGATCCGCAGCTTGGAAATGCTGACGGGCTGACCGAGAGAGTGATGGTGTTGGGTGCGCTGGATTGTGTTACAAGTGTGACGGGAGCGATGGATGGACTGCAGGTGAACGAGTCAGGGGCGCTGCCTGAGATCGCGGTTCTGGCTGAGAACTTGATCATTAGCGGGTTGTCGCTCCAGGTGACTGGGAAGGGTGGGGTGGCTGCCGCGGTCAAATAGTAGCCTGATCCGAGGCCTACTGTGACAAGAGTGACCAAAACTATGGCGGGCATGAGCCTCGTGAGCGAGGACCGGCCCGTATGTTGACTCATGTTCAATCCAATCGGACGCGCCAGCTCGATATTTAAGAATTCTCTAAGAAAGGTTACCGCTGGATAGCTCGCTACGATGATATCTATCCGGGTATTGCCTTCGCGTCCTCCCAACAACCCACCTGCTGCTTGGATCTGGACGCCACTCTCAATTCGAGGCTTCGTCAAAGGGAGGAACTTTCATCGAGGACCTCCTGTCAAGCCTTGAACGAACTTCTACGGTCTCTATGTCCAAGCTCGGGACCCGCGTGAAGGAATAGAAAGGACTAGCTGACTTGGCGGAGACCAAGTTTGAAGATATCAAGAGGCCATGTAATCACTGGCCTACTTCTCCTCGGCGTGCTGGTAGAAGCAACCTCCGCTCTCGAATGGGCCGCCTACCCCTACTTTCCAGACAAGAGCCTACTGTTCGCCCGAATAGATGCGAGCATCCTCAACGCCCTCGCACCATTCTCTCCTACTCTTCTGATCCTCCTACTCTACACGTGGCCGATCGTTCTAGCCGCGTCACTGAACAACCGATTCTCAAAGCGGTTCAGGTCATACTTGACCTGGCTAGCCAAGCCGTTATTACAGGTGAGCTCCCGGGTACCCTCTAATTCTCAGGCTAGACTAGCACTCACAAATCGCCCCCGTCTCCTGTTATTGCTGGCGATAGCTGCTGCTGCACTCCTTGGAATCGTACCCTATCGGCCCGACCTCAACCCCTCCATGAACCCAGTCGGGGTCGACGCGCACTTCTACGTCGACGCGGTAAGCCAGATGCTCCAGAGAACCCCCGAGTCAGCTATCTCCTACGCGTTGGGAAATGTCTGGGCGAGCTCGCGACCATTACTGCTCGTACCGATGTACCTGGCAGCCTTGACAGGGCTCGTGTCTGTAAATCAGACCGTCGAAGCTCTTCCCGCAATTCTCGGACCCTTACTGGCAATGTCGACGTTCGTTCTTGTAAGGGAAGGGTCCGGAAGCGAGCCCGTCGCCGCCATAGCGTCAATATTCTCGGCGCTATCTTTCACCGCAACAGTTGGCATGTGGGCCGGTTTCTACGCCAACTGGCTCGCACTATCCCTAGCCTACCTGTTTCTAGCAGTCTTCCTCTCGTTTCTCCGGGAAAGCTCCAGATCGAAGTTTATTGCCATGACCCTGCTGTCGGTATCCCTTCTTCTCGCACATCCCTGGACATGGCTGTTGACATTGACAATCGGCATCATCTTCATGGCTACAATTTGGAGATACGCAGGCAAGGCCGTGATGGTGAAACCGTTTGTTATCCTACTCGCCATCAACATAATCATTGACCTTGCCAGAAGTCAAGTCTTCGGCGGGCCAGTCGCCACTCAAGACGCATCAGCCAGTTTATCGCAGTCAGGAATCAGCCAAACTCTAAACTTCTGGCCGAACATACTCAGCGGCCTATTCTCCGCCTATGGGGGATTACTTGGAAACGCGATTCTCCTAGCTCTCTCGGTGATCACCATGCTCTTTCTCAGATTCGAGAACAAGTTCGAGCGGGTTCTAACCCTATGGGTCGTTACAGGATCAATCCCTTTTTTGTTTGTCTCCAGTCTCATACAGACCAGAATTATCTACGACATGCCCCTGCCAATAATGGCCTCAGCCGCACTGTTCTTTCTGATCAGACCTCTCAGAAGCAGTCCGACCAACTGTACACTCGCAGCTCTCTTGCTAATACTACTAACGGCGAACTATGCTCTAAGGGCGGTTACAAACCTCGTTTCTCCGCCGTTCTGATGCTCGTCGGATATACTCACGAATATAGGGGTAGCGTGAGACTGACATAGTAAGCCGATCCTTATTAGATCCCACTACGAACAACAACACAGGCCTTCCAACTGAGATCCGACTGTAGGCTGGAGTGAACATGCTAGAACAGACACTTGCAGAACCTCGGTCATCGTCTACTCTAGAATACGTCGATGGCTTCGTCAGGGGAAGAGTATCGATAGTCTTACCAGCCTTCAACGAGGAGGCCAATATCGCACAGACGATCTCGAAAGTAAGAGAACAGTTCAAGACAGTCTGCGCGGACTGTGAGATCATAGTTGTCGACGATGGTAGCCGGGACGGGACCTGGGCGGCAGTTGAAAACCTAGATGAGAAGAATATCCAGATTATAGGCCACCCTAGGAACCAAGGAAAGGGCTATTCGCTCAAGAGGGGACTCTACCACGCGACTGGCGAAATCGCGTTCATGGTCGATAGCGACATGGAAGTCTGGCCGCAGAACCTTGCTGCATTCTTTGCTGCCTTAGGTTCGGCGGATATTGTAATCGGATCGAAGCGGCATTCTAGCTCCAGAGTTCGAACTCCTACGATGAGAAAGTTTCTCAGCCTGGGCTTCAACGTCTTGGAGCGCATTCTGATAGGGGTAAAGGTCTCAGACACTCAAGTAGGAGTGAAGGCCGCAAGGCGTGAAGCCCTCTATACGATTCTACCAACTCTTGCCGTTAAGAGATATGCGTTCGACGCAGAACTCCTCGCCGTTGCGACACTACTTGGCTTCCGAATAAAGGAACTACCCGTAGATATCGACCTGAAAGCATCATTCAGCGGGCAACAAGTGGCACGAATGCTCCTAGACCTTCTGGGGATAGCCTACAGACTACGCATAAAGAAGTGGTATCAGAGGAACTTCATAAGAATAAAGTCAACATACAAACCTCTCATAACGTTGGAAAGAACCGCAAGCGGTCCTTAGAACCTCAACGAATAGTCAGTTAGCAATTCGCGGCGCACCTCACCACCCAAGTAACCACCCCGTTCACCTACTTTCGGCTCGAACTAGTCTATTCTCGATTGCGTGTCGTTTAAGAGGCAGGCGCTCAATAAGTTCATGCATACGGGGTTTGGCCGTCAACCACGTCTGGGAACACTAACACATTTTGAGCATTTATGTCGGTCCAAGAACTTAGAGAACAGGGCATCCACGTCGCACTCGTATCCTGCTACCCGCCAAGCACTGGGCCCCTGAGCGAGTACTCTTATCATCTGGTCAAAGAGTATCAGCGCAACTCCCGGATCTCCAAGGTTACCATCATAGCCGACAGGGTAGGTGATACGAAGGAAAAACCGAGCGGCAGGATCGACGTGGTAAGATGTTGGAGTCTGAACGATCCCGTTACATTCTTCAGGATAGTAAAGAAATCGTTCGAATTACGACCTGACATTATCCACTTCAACATATTGTTTCGACAGTTCAGCTCTAACCGTTTGTTCAATTTCCTAGGATTGACTGCCCCCGCTATCTTGAGATTACTCCGGAGGCGCGTTGTCGTTACGATTCACAGTCTAGCTGAGAGCTTGGACATCAAAGAAATAGGATATTCAGACTCGTTCTTCAACAGGCTCGGCTACACTCTTGCAACCCGTCTGCTACTCAGCGCCAACTCCGTTACGGTCACACACCAACACTTCGAAAGCATACTTAGGCAGAGATACGGAGCACACAACGTCGTCACAGTTCCGCATGGAGTCTTCTTCTCACCAAAGGGGAAGCTCACGTTCTCGGGAAAGAGACTCCTGCTCTTCGGAAAGATTGGACCGTACAAGAACGCAAAACTAGCGCTTGAAGCCTTTAACCAGGTCTTCCTCAAAGATCCTGAAGTAGAACTTCTCATTGCGGGTCCGGGTCACCCTTTCCATCAAGGCCTTCTGGACTCAACCACTCGTTCGAAAAACCTGACTGGAGTTAGGTTCGAGGGGTATGTGCCTGAAGAGCGTCTAGAGGATTTGTTCGATTCGTGCGCTGTCGTACTCCTTCCCTACACTACTCCAACGTGGAGCAGTGGAACCTTCACTCTAGCCTCAGCCTTCGGAAGACCTGTAATCGCTTCAGATGTTCCAGACTTTCGCGAACTCGCCGCTGAGGGAGCGGGAATTATTCTGTTTCCCAACGGAGACAGTGACGCCATGGCAGACAAGATAGAGCACGTTCTGAACGACCCGGAGATTCAGCAACGTCTGGGAGAGGCAAACCTCGCCTGGGCGAGGGCTCATCGTTTCGAAGATTCCGCTAATAGTCTTGTCCTCCTCCTCCTTTCCATAGTAACGAAGAAAAGTCAAAACGGTGAGAGCTGTGCTTGAGAATAGCAATCATCTCTCCTGAATTCCCGCCCTATACGGTTGGAGGCGGCGGGGTCGTGGTTGAACAGATCGCTCAATCGCTCGCTCTGCGGAACGATGTGGAAGTGCTCTTTGGATCCTGGAACTCGAACACCGGAGTGACGCACGGCAATCCAGCCCTCACACCTATCCCTCTTCTCCACTTCCCGGGAACACCAGCTATTCTGATAACGAGTATGCCTCCGACGCCACGAGGGCTTCTGACACTACTTAGTGAGCTGATTCGGGGAAAGCCGGATGTCGCCCACCTCCACGGCATCGGCCATCCCATGATTGACTTTGCTGCCTTCCTGTGCCATAGATTCCACATATCCTACATCTTCGTGTGCCATGGCATCCCGCTCGCATCTAACCCGCACAACCTCTCTCTACGACTGCTCTATCGAGCCTACGACCGACTCATCACTCTCAGAACACTGCGACACGCAACATTCATAGTCGCTATTTCAAACAGAGTTGCGAAAGGCCTGCAACGCATGGGAGTTCAGCCAGAGAAGATCAGGATTAGCTACCACATTCCTCGTCGGGAGAGGACGCAAAAGACAGGCTTGTCGTTCCGAGACTTTGCTCAGATATCGCCCCACAAGAAAATCATTCTCTTCATAGGAAGCATTTCCCATCGCAAAGGAGCGGACCTCGCCCTCAAAACCGCCCTCGATTTGAGACTCCTGAGGAGCGACTTTGTATTTTGCCTCATAGGACCCGATGGAGGCATGCTACAGGAGGCGCGACGCAAGACGAGAGAACTAAACCTTGGCCAATATGTCAGGATACTTGGGTACGTGGACTCTTCTGTAAGGGACTCTGCCTTGGAGGCCTGCGACATTGTATTCTTCCCCTCTAGGGATGAGCCTTACGGACTGGTCCCCTTAGAAGCAATATCCCATGGAAAGCCCGTGCTCGTCAGCGCAAACTCTGGTGTGGCAGAACTCTTGAAGGACTCCGGCCTCCTTTTCGACCCTGAACAGACCCGCGTGGCCGCTCAGAGGATCAACGAGATCTTGGACGCACCTGAACTGGCGGATCGTCTCGTACGAACGGCATCAAAAGCTATCGAGGCAATTCCTGCAGAAGAAACGACGGAAGAGTATGAGGATCTATCCACAAGAATTCGAGTGAGGGCTTCTTGAACGACTTCGTCTCCAAGAACTATCGAAAACTCTTGGAGTTAAGGAAAGAAGGCCTGAGAAAGTATCGCAGTCTGTTCCCTCATCAATTCATGAAGGTCCCCGCTGCATTTACCGCCCCTGGCATGATCATCAGAGGCAACAAAAGGTCCGCTCTTCATGAGTCTGGACTGAGGCACTACGATCTCGGAAACAGAATCTGTGTCCTGGACCGCCCGGTGCCCTGGGTCGTTGCCAGCAGAATCATCCGTGAAGGACAATCGGTTCTGGACGTTGGATCGTCAGACGGAATGTTCCAAAAATTTCTAAAACTGAACGGTATCAACGTCCGCTACGCCGGAGTTGACGTGGACACTAGCTTCACCCCAGACTTCGAACTGTACCACTCTCTGAAGGAGGTGAGAGGAAAGTTCGACGTTGTAACCTTGTTTCACGTCATCGAGCATATGCCACTGAGCGAATTCCTTGACCTTCTAGCGCAAATACCAGCTCTCCTCCAAAACCCGGGAATCGCCATACTCGCAACTCCCAACATTCTAAGCCCTGGAGTATTCGAGAGAGACATTGAGCACACTCAACCCTATCCTTGGTTCGACCTGTACGCCATCCTCAGGATCTATTTCGGCCAAGTAGACGTTCTTCGTGGACATTACTTGTGCACTCTACTCCGGCTGGCATCTATACCAGTCAAGGTCGTAGCTGGAGTGTTGAGAGAGCAAGACTGGTGCGAGGAAGTGATCCTCATCGCTCGAGGAGCGAATAACAATGCCGACAACGGTCGATAGCCTGATCACTCGAATAAGACAATCGTCTCACACTATCCCCACAGTCCTAGTCGCGGCCCTCCTAGTCGCAGTCGCTCGTCAGATTCTCGTCAACGCGAACGGTGGGCTCTTGATAGGGGCAGACTGGCGTGGCCCCATCTACTCCCTGCAAGCGGCAGGCTCACGGTTTGGCCAAACGTACCAGGACATCTATTTCGGCACCGACTTTCCGTTTGGATGGGCTGAACTCGCCCTCGCAGTGCTGGCGAAACCAGATCCGATCGCTGTGAATTTTCTGCTGGTCCTGCTCCCGATACCAGTCTCTTCGATAACTTGCTACTATTTTGCACTGAGAAGAATAAGGAACAACTCCATCTTCGCAGCGGTCGCCGGACTCGCTTACGCGATAAACCCGTTGACCGTTAGCAGAATCTACACAGTGGAGGTGTTGATGCTCTGGGTGTACGCGTTAACACCACTCTTTTTCATGCTGGCTTTCGGTTACCGGAAGTCTCGATCTGCACTTGCCAGCGCGATTCTTCTCAACGTAATGCTCGCGCTGAGGCCCCAGAGTCTCTACATAGTCGGCTTCATCAGTCTAGGCCTGCTGATCGCCAATCTCTATCCTACCAACCACGTTCGAACGTTACTCGCGGCTGACGGCAAGAAAATTCTGACGGCTGCCATCTATTTCGCTCTAACCACAGTCGCCCTCAACGGTGTCTATCTAGGCAAGATCCTGATTTCCAGCGCGGCCAACCCAACATCCTTGGCGGAAGTAACCTACCTATACTCCAACGCGTCACCCCAGAGCATTTTCCGACTCGTAGGAGAGCCCAGCTTCTACCACTCCCTCTTCGGCTACTATGACCTGCTGAACCCTCTCACAATCCTTGGAATAATCACACTCCTCGTATTCCTCGCAATCTCACTAAACGCGATGGGAAAAGATCGCAGAATCCGAGATTGGGGACTGGTCTTTCTGCTCATCCTCGTAATACTCTCCATCGGCCACTTCTCCGGCACAACTTGGGACCAGATCATGGCCTCGTCTACTGTCACTGCGGGGCTAAGAAACCCTGACAAGTTCCTATTCGCCATGGCCCTTCCCTTCTCGATCCTCTTTGCAAATGGATTCGACACTCTCCAAAGGACCCTACCGTCGACCATCCGAAAGCTGAGCACTGCTCCCGGATACCACGCACTACGTGACACGTTGTCGTCAGTGAAGCGAAAGCTGATCATACCTATCGAACTCGGCGGTTTGCGAAGGATTTTTCTATCAGCGAGGCAGAAATTGCGCTCCCCTTCGTTCCGAGGAGGAATTCTCCCCGTAGCCATTGTTCTCGCGCTAATACTTCTGCAAAACTTCCCTCTAGTCACTGCAAATCTTCTTTCGCAACAAAACCAGGTTAGCCTCCGGAATTCCTACTGGGTTGACCCGGCAAGTTGGAGCCGATACAATCAACTGTCACAATACATTGCTAACTACAGAACTCTGGTACTGCCTTTCACGTATGAAGTTGAGACGGCCGTGGATAGTTGGCTGACTGGATACCAGATAGTCTCTGTTCCACCGGGACAGACGGGGGCGGAGACGGGTGCCTTGTCCTATTGGTCTTTCCTATTGGACTCGATCGTCAACAACCAGTCTGACATTGCCTACAATCTTAAGCTGGGAGGAATCAGATACATCATAGTCGACCAGAACCAGACCAGTACTCTCGACCGGTACGTGGCCTTGGACGCAAACAACCTCAACTACTTGACCCAGCCCAGAGGCAGGATCGACAACTATCTCTACATGGAGCCGAGCGACATCTATAACATTCTAAGTTCTCAACCCTACTTACGATATGTGGGAGACTTTTCGGGCCTCCAACTCTTCGAGAACATAGAATACTCCGGCAGACT
>Ga0137383_10001978_pt1 | contig 12347 bp, 14 predicted proteins | sample SagtaG_19_FD_104817 | JGI IMG/M metagenome (GOLD analysis project Ga0137383, IMG submission 104817) | Vadose zone soil microbial communities from Sagehorn Ranch, Mendocino, California, USA - Sage2_R_40_16 metaG | ecosystem: Environmental > Terrestrial > Soil > Vadose zone | place: USA... | reverse complement strand
GCTCGTCCAGGCTCGCGAAGAGCAGGTCGACCTGTTTACTATAGGTTCGGAGCAAGAATTGCCCACTTTCTGGGATAAAGTTATGATGCCGATGGCCTACCTGGGCATCAGTATGCTCTATCCTCCGAAACTGGTCAACGATCCGCTGAGTAAAGTAGCCGTGGCAAATGGACAGTATATCCTGATCCGGCGCGAGGTCTACGATGCCTTAGGTGGCTATGCACGGCCAGAATTAAGGAATACGCTGCTAGATGATCGCGACCTGGCACGAGTTGTGAAAGAGCAAGGGTATAAACTGCATTTCGTAGATGGGCGCGGCCTGATTGCGGTACGTATGTATCGCGACCTGGGAGAAATCTGGCGGGGCTGGCGCAAGAATGCTTACCTGGGTAATCGCGGCGGGATCGGTTTTTTTGTCCTCCAACTGATTGGGCTGCCCATGATCTCCATCCTGCCATTTCTCCTGCCACTGCTCGCACGCCTGACAAGAACACAGCAGGATAGTGGTATTGGACCGACCGAAGCACTAGCCGCGACCGGTCTGGAATTAACAGCGTTACTTGCTTATCGCACGTGGCTCAACAAACAACTGCGGGTGCCATGGTATTATGCGTTGTTGCATCCTCTGGCTGGCGTTATCTTCGAAGGCATCCTGGCTCAGTCTTCCTGGAGAATTCTGACTGGCTCTGGTGTGGACTGGCGGGGAAGGAACTACTACAACGAAGCCTCTTCCCCGGCAGAAGTCAGCCTTGCCAGACACTCATAGACGCCATAGCTGAGCGTTCTCAAAGTAGGAGCAGTGATTATGGTCGCGATATCTTTACAAATCGAAGGGCAGATAGACCTCACCTGGCCGCGCTGGAAGCGGCTGGTCACCGAAGTTGAAGAGCTGGGATTTGCCGGGCTTTTCCGCTCCGATCACTACACGAACGCAGGGCCGCCCGACAAAGACTCCCTGGAGATGATCGTCTCACTGGCTTACCTGGCGGATCATACGCAGCGTATCCATTTCGGTCCGCTGGTAGCACCCCTGTCAGTGCGCCACCCAAGTGTGCTGGTTCGCCAGGCCGCCGCGCTGGACGACCTGAGTGGGGGACGTATGATGCTGGGTGTTGGAGCTGGCTGGCAGGATCGCGAGCACCGCCTGTTTGGCCACGAGCTCGGTGATGTGCCAACGCGCATGGCACGCCTGGAGGAAGGACTTGAAGTGATCACGCGCCTGCTGTGCAGTGACGAGCCGGTGACCTACGAGGGACGTTTCTTCCAATTACGCGGTGCGACTCTGCTGCCGCGCCCGCAACGTCCTGGTGGCCCACGCATCCTCATCGGAGGCAACGGCGTCAAGCGCACCCTGCCGCTGGTGGCACGCTATGCCGACATCTGGAACGCGGTTTTCCTCTCGCCCACGGCGTTTCGCGAGCGTTCCGCCGCTCTAGATGTCTTGCTGCAAGCGGCAGGACGCAAAGCGGACGATGTCAGACGGACATTGATGAAAGGACTGTTTTTTGGCCGCGACATGGACGAGCTAGATCGCCGCCTCGCCTGGCGTCACGAAAGGCCCGAGGTTGCAGGCAAATCCCTTGAAGAGGCGGTGGATTTCATGCGCGATTCCTGGTATTCCATTGTTGGTACGCCAGATATGGTGGTCCAGCAGATCAAAGCTTATGCCGACGCAGGCGTCGAGGAACTTATGCTGCAATGGTTCGACCTGGATGATATTGATGGGCTGCGGGCATTTGCTACGAGCGTTTTGTCACAGCTTTGAGTGCTTTGCTACTGTATGATTGGCAGGTCGATGCCTAGTTGCTGCAGCATGCCGGGGATACCACCACCTGGGACCTGCTCGACATCCATCATCATAATCTGTCCTTCCTGGAAGGCATATACCGCGTGCTCTTTAGGAAGGGAGATCGACCTGCCCATCTGCGGCACCGGTGGCATTCCCAGCGGAGCCAGTAGAAACGTCTCTGCCTGCGTACCCGTAATCTGCATCGTCGCAGTCACTGTATTATCTCGCTGATGCACGTCTTGCAGGCGGAAGGCCAGGTCCGGTATACCGTTTTTCATCTCCTTTATAACGGTCATAAACTGACCTTTGTTTAGTGGCTTTGGTGTCGCGCCACTGAAGATAAAATCATCCGCCAGGTAAGATGATGCAGCAGCGAAGTTCCGCGCTTCCAGCGCCTGCATAAACGCTTGAACGGTTTCAGTGTTGCTCATGGGATTGTTCATAGTCTCGCATCGTCTTTCTTGTCCAGTACGTCTTTCCTATGTTAGAAACACGATGAACAACCTTATTTGGTTCCCACCTGACTTATCCACGCCAGACGCCCGTAAGAAACTCCACATGGGGTTTATTCGTGCTATAACTAGATTCTACAAGGATATCTACGATTATGCTGCGCATAATTCCTGCGGTACCCTTGCTTCACGGAGTAGTTAACGCAATCCAATAATACGGATGATTATTTTAAGGCTATACGAAATGCACCTTTAGGAAGGAGAAGATATGAACAATCAGCAAGTGCGATCTGACGCTTCTCAAGAGAAACTGACACTGGGCGCTATCGGTCTATTCCTTGTGGTTGCCATTGTAGCAGGCCTGTTTTTTCCCCATGCAGATCTTCCTTCGGCTTACCTTAATATCATTGCCAGCATCAGTATCCTGGCGGGTATACTGGGCCTGTATATCGCCGCCGCACGACAATTTGGTCTGTGGCTGCCGTCTTTCTTGCGGGTAGCGGAAAAAAGTCGGGATCAATTCTGGCGGCTCCTGGCTATGTCGATGGCAGCCATCGTTTTCCCAATCATCATCATTGCGATCCAGCACATCCTGTTTCATTAGTGCATATTCATCAAAGCTTTTTGGGAAAAGACACGAAAATACTAACGCCTGAGGATCAACACCTTGAAGTTGCCCATGCCAGCCGGGTCAGTCAGCGCTGCCACTCGCTGGCGCAGGTTATACCACCCTAATAACGCCACCTGACCCCGGTCGGTACTGCGCGCGGTATCTGCCTCTGAAAATTCGGCACGCCGGTATCGCTCCAGTTCATCATAAATACCAAGGTTCTCCAGCCACAGGCGCTGCGTGGTGAATGTATTCAAGCGCAAGCCATGCTGCCGACCGGCGTCGATCAGTGCGCTGAAGTTGACATGGGCCGTGATATCCTGCTCGCCGGGACGCGCCAGAGGTCGATCATTAAGAAGATGATGCGAGTAACAGGCGAGCGTGCCGCGCCTGCGATTGCGCGTATACAAGTTGCGCGCTTTGTCACCGTAGTCTATGGTCAGGATAAAACCTCGCCGGATAAGATGAGCCACACGCTCTATCCAGCGTAACGCGTCAAGATTAATTTCGGCACGCCAGCCATCGCCAAAACGAGGCCAGGGAATCTTGTACCTATCCAGGTAGGACGCTACTGCTTCTGTACTCGGCTCAGCCAGGACTTCACACAACCGCCCCTGCTGCGCATCGACGAAGAGTTCATACAGCCGGCCGCCACGTGTCTCGACGATATGGACGGGGAAGGCATCCACCAGTTCATTGGAGAGAATTACGGAAGGCATTGACTGAGTTTCCACGGGTGGCTGAGCAGGTTGCTTACTCCTTTCGCAGCCTTCGGGAGAGCCTACGATGGCATCCTGGCCCGTGCGCATATCCTCGGTCCGGTAATCAAGGGCGGCATTGAAGGCAGGAGTCTCCTGAACTGCCCACGCACGTACTCCCTGGGCGAGATCGCCGCGCCCTGCGCCTTGCTCCAGAACAATAAACCGCACCGGTTGGCCCGACTTCCGCCATATTTGTAGCAACTGTCGTCCCATGCAAGAGGCAAAGAGGGTAGAGACATCGGTGTTCGTATAGTAGTCGCCTTCCCAACCCATTCTAGCCAGCCCAGTAACATAGTATCCACAGCCGGGCTCATACAGAGCCATACGCATATAGTCAGCGAAGGTGATCGGCCCTGCGCGTTCGATGCGTTCGATGATGAGCTGTTGTAGTAGATGAGGTGTTATGAGATACCCTTTATGTACGCACAGCATTGCTGCCGAAATTGACGACCAATAAGTCCAGCGCCATCTCCGGAGTCATACGACTCCGCTTGAGCGCGGCATCAGCTGCCAGCAGCTGGCGATAGGAGTTCTCTAACTGAGAGACCGTAAATTTCCCAACCTGCCTCAGCGCTTTCTCCGTCACAAAGGGAGACAGGCCAGCCGTAGATGCAATCTCTGCCGTGCGCATACCTTTTTGCGAAAGTTCTTTGACCAGTAAGAGCGAGCGTACCTGCGAGGTGATCGTGCTGATGAGCCTGAGCGGCGCCTCGCCATCTGCCAGCAAATCGTGCAATATGTCGAGTGCCTGTTTGCGGTTGCGCTGTGCCAGCGCATCGGTGAGATCAAATACGCGCGCCTCCTGCACCTGCGCCGACAATTTGCGTACATCGTCCACCGTGATGACTGCGCTTTGCCCGGCATACATGGCTAGCTTATCCAGTTCGTTGGCGAGTAAACGCAACTGGCTGCCAATGAAGTTGGCGAGCATAGCAGCAGCATCCGGTCGAATCGTTACGCCGATGCTTTTAGCTCTTTTACCAATCCAGCTTTCCAGTGCTACCCCTTTAGGGAGAGTACTCTGGATGGCCGTTCCATGGGTTTTCGCGGCTTTAAGTAAAGGACTACCGGCATCCAGCACTTCATCGACCAGCACGACCAGTACCGTTGTATCTGGCAAGGAAGGAATACACTCAGCCAGCGCCTTTTCAAAGCCTGGACGGCTAAGCGCGCCGCCTCTTCCAGCCTTTTTGCCTTTACTGGTTTTGCCGCCTCTGCTGCCTGCTTCGCCGACAGCAGTTCCGGCAGGTGCCTGGACGGTGGATTCTTCACTGCGCCGCTTTTTAGGCAGCCCTTCAACAACGACAAGCCGCTGCTCGGCAAGAAAAGGATATGTGCTGCAAGTAGTAGTAATGGTTACGAGGTCAGTCTCAGCACCGTTATAGGTGTCCTCGTTATACGCAAAGTTTCCCTCGTGCCGCAGCTTCTTCAAGTGCTCATGATTAGTGAATTCGTCGTCACCATACAGAAGATAAAACATATTTACTCGTGAGCGAACTGTTGTACCCTGCGATAGTCGCGCCTGGTCCTGCGCGCCACGATCAGGTCTGCAAGGATTGCCGCGGCCAGTCCACATACCGAGCAGATCAGCAACGAGCCAAAGAAGGTCGATGCTCCGTTCGCGCCGGGTAGCTCGGTGTCGAAGATGAGAGTACCGACCCAGGCAAGGATGATAAGGAAGCCGAGTAAGCTGCCTATGAATGCGCCAACGACTACCGCTGTGCGGTTCTTTACAGCGCTGATCCAGAACGCGAGAAAGAGCGTGATTGGCAGCGCAAGGATAAAGCCGAAGAGATCTCCTATAAATATGCCACTCGATGGATTGATCATGAGCGCAGGCATGTATGCAGAAAGGTCCATTTGTAATGCCTCCTATAACAACGTTTCTATATAGGGTGACCGGCGGGTCCTGAGCAAATCTTCAACCTCGGGATGCCCGCTTTCATTATACGGCAGTTTAGCAGGCAGTGACAATATTCTGGTATCTGCTTTGCAACATGCTACGTCGAGCTACGTATACGTTGGTAGATGAGAATAGAAAAGACAGGTCCAAAGTCTGCGGGTGAAGAAAGTTCGGGCGCAGATTGACTGGATATTTTTAGAACGAGGCAACCATGAGAAGTATGACTACTCTTGGACTTGATGAACGCCTGGAGCGAGTTCTGGCGTATGCGCTTGGCTGGCTTTCCGGCCTGCTGATCTTCATCTTCGAGAAGAACCGCAGTGTACGCTGGCACGCCATGCAATCGATGATTATCTTTGGTGCGCTATCGCTGCTCATGTTTGCAGTTGGCTTGCTGCGGGGTTTCCTGCACATGATCCCGCTACTCAATCTGCTGACGGATGTGGGTCTAGGGCTCCTGCTCAACATTTTCTGGTGGGTAACAATCGGTCTCTGGTTATGGCTGATGATTATGGCCTGGTTCAAACCCGACTATCGTTTGCCGGTTGTCAGCGAGTTTGTGCGTTACTGGGTGTAAGGCTATTTGCAGGCCCATGGCCACGAGCCCGCCCCAGAAGGTCGCAATGAAGTTCACAATATCATTATCTATCCAGGGTAAGCCGCGTAAGAACCTGGTGCTGGTGCCGCAGCGGTGGATACGCCGCTCGGTTTCTTTGTTACAAACAGGGCAGTAGTACATAGCTTGCAGCGTCGTCCCTAGCAAACTATCGAGGAAGCTACCGGCCAGGCCGCTGATCAGTCCTAGCGGGGGCAGGAAGGAAAGCGACGGGCGAAAGAGCTGCAGCGCCCAGAACACGGTTCCCAGAGCCAGCGCCCCCAGCGCAGCAGCGCATGTACCGACTAATGTCATGCCGCCCGAAGTGCCGGGGGGAACGGTTCTGCCACTGGTAATCAGGCGCGGCGGCCTGGGGCTCAACACTCCCAGCTCGGTAGCCCAGGTGTCGGCGGTCGCGGCGGCCAGGCTTCCCACATATCCCGCCTGCAACGTTTCGCGCAGCGCCTGAGTTTGTGCCAAGCCATACCCCAGGGCCAGTAACGTGGCTGTACCGCCATTAGCAGCCACCTGCCCGAGATCACGCTGTGATCCCTTACTAAACTTATCGGCAGCGGCAGCGGCCTTTTCTCGTTCGCGGAAGTGCGAGAGCATACTGGAGGAGACGAAGAAGAAGATGAGTGAAAGGCCCCAATCCCATCCCCCCAGGCCGAAGGTTGTTGTGCCTGTGACGACTGCACCTGCCACACCACTACGGCTGAGTGAACGGCGTCGATAGGCGAAGAAGCTGATAGCGGTGCTCAAAAGCAGGCCGAGCAAGAGGCGGTATCCCCGTCTGCGTCCACCCGATGCCTGTCGTCGACGAGTCTTTTCCAGCAAGCGTGCAGAATATAGCTTTTTCTGATCTTTCATGCTCTTTTATGCCCCGCGTTCCCAGACAACCGTGCGCCCTCGTTCGAGTAATAGGCACTAGCCTGTTACAGAAAGATACCTTTATTAGTTTTATTGTAGTGAAGGGCCTGTATGGAGACAAGGGTGACTCAAATTATCACATATACCCTCTTGTCGAACTGCCAGTCAGCGATTGCTTCCAAATCAACATGTTAGGTTACAAGGAATCGGATGGTGCCTGAGAATAGTACTTTTGGAGCATCTGTACGTCGTGTAATGTATCATGTCAACATGTTTTATTCTGCAATTGAGCAAAGAAATAGCGGTTGCCAAGCCAAAGAAAGAATGATACACTGCGTCAGACTGGTGCGGCATTTTATTTGTACTCTCTAATTACATTTCAAGGTCTGGCGAAAGTGAGGAGCAAAAGTGATCAAATGTACTAGTTGTGGGAAACTTACCTACGAGGGTATAGGAAATTGCCAGCATTGCGGCGCGCTCTTACCTGGGAAGGTTGGAGGTGTGGTGGACCCAAGAATGGGTGCTCCAGAACTGCCGGAATTGCCTTCATGGCTAGAATCATTGCGTGCTAATGAGCTACCGGGGACAGCAACAGGTTCCCAGCTAAACTATTCTACCGATGACTCCATTGACAAGGACGCTTTACCGAGCTGGATGCGCCCGGAGAGTGCCGAGTATATCTCCGCGGACCAGCCCTCTCTACGACAAGCGGCAGCGACACCCACGTCCAACACGGGGGTGTCCGCATTCACAAGTGGAATATCGGCAAATTCGCTGATTGATGAGCAGGCTCTTCCTCCCTGGATGCAGGAGGGCCAGTCAGCATCTCCCCAGAGAAACATCGCTGCATCCAGCCTGGTGCAGCCGGATGCCCTGCCTGAATGGATGCGAAACGTGCAACAACAGCCTGCAGCTGCAGTGTCGGCAGCTGACCAGCCTGCTGCAGCCTTCGCTCCCCAAGGCTTATCGGGAAATAGCCTGATTGATTCCCAGGCGATACCTGCATGGATGTCAGAGCAGAACCAGGGAGGACCAGGAACATCTCCAGCAGGACAAGCGGGCCTCGCGGGCAACTCCCTCATAGACATGAACGCTCTGCCAAACTGGATGCGTGAGGGCAGTCAAGAGCAAAGGCCTGTCTGGCCCGAGGTACATACACCTGCCCAGTACGAGCAGCCTCCCTATACAAATGCTCTGACCGCCCCTTCTCTTATAGATGTGAATGCTCTACCTGAATGGCTCCATGCCGGAACAGGGCAAGGGCCAGCGGGAATAGCCGCATCACCTTCTCCAGCACCTGTTCCGCCACGAGTAGAGAGTGTACGGGTACCAAGCCGCCCCCGAATGGATATGGGACCTCGCGAACAAAGCCAAGTCGCTGCGAATGTTTTTGCGTCGATGCTGGGCGTCGCTTCGCCAACTCCCTACTTTCCGCCCCAGGTACCAGACGTTATGCATGCTGCTTCACCTCCACCTGGGCAGCTCCAGCAGCAGATGGGCAGCTCTCAGTTGGGCGCTGGTGAACCGGGATCAATGACAGGACAATCACCTGTACAGGGAAACTATACGACAGGTAATGCGGCAAATCAACAGCCCGGCGGTCCACCATACCCACAGGCTGCTCCGGCGGCTATGGCTCCTATTGGACAAACAAATCCACGCGCCAAATCAACCAAGCGTGGATTTTTCGCAAACTTTCTAAGCTGGTTCTCTCGTTAATCATACAAAAGGACACCCGAGATGAATACACGACCCTATCAAGGGGAAGGACAGGGACCGCAAAGTAGCGGCCGCAACCAGGCACCTGCCAATTCAATACTGGTGGCTGATTGCGGCACTGTGTTTACCAAAGTTTCGCTACTTGGAATTGTCGAAGGGCAGTATCGTCTCATGGCCTGCGGTGAAGCTCCAACAACAGTATCTGCTCCGCGCGAGGATATCACACAAGGCGTCATCCAGGCGATCAATCAGATCGAGTTTATTACCGGCCGGCACCTGGTGGTCGATGGGCGTATTCTCTCTCCTGAGAAACCAAACGGCGACGGGGTTGATGTTTTCGTTGCAACCGTAAGCGCCGGTGGTCCGATCCGCCTCGTTGTGCTGGGTGCAGTGAGCGCGATGCTCGAAACACTTGCAGCGCAGGCGGTCTCGGGCCTATATGCAGAGATCTATGCACTGCCGGCTCCTTCCTACGTGGCGACATCCATGCCAGCTCCTTTAACCGTGGGAGCTGGCGCGGCTGTAGGAGGAGCTTCCGTTCCACCTTCTCCTGCAGGCCCTGGAACACAGTGGACACCTGAACGAGTGGCGCTGGAGTGGGAACGGCAGCTTGAACGCATGCGGGATCTGCAGCCGCACGCGGCACTGATCGTAGGCCTGGCAGATGGGCCAGCCGGCCCAACTCCCCTGCAAGAAGCCAGTCAGTTGCTGGTGAACGCAGTGCAGGAACTCAATGAACGGCACGGTGCAAGCGCATCCGCTGGTATAGCCGCGCATGATCTCGCTACATATCAACTCCCCGTGATTTATGCTGGCGCACCTCAATATATTGAAGCGGTACGACGCATGCTGCATGACCTCGCCCCGGTAGCGCAGGTCGATCCTCTCGCCTCAGCGGCACAAGTCGGACCGATCGGTGTTGCCACTACTACACTCTATGAGCGCAATGTAATGCAGCACATCCCTGGCTATGATCGCCTGCGTTCATGGTCTAGCGCTGCCCCCGTTGCAGCTGCTGCTTCGGTGAGCAGCTTGATACGCTTCTTATCCCAGCACTACTCGATGAATGTGACCGCGGTAGATGTAGGAGGAGCCACTACCACTGTAATGGTGGCAGGCGAGAAAAGTGAATTTGTCCCCATGGTGAACTCGGGGGTGGGCATAGGCTCGGGGATCGGGGAAGTCTTCCAAAAGGCCGGGCTGCAGCGACTGGCCCGCTGGCTGCCCTTCGAAGTCAGTGAGGATGAACTGCGGCAGTATGTCCTAAATCGCATGTTACATCCGCAGGTGATACCGACAAACCTGCGTGAATTCCAGATCAGCCAGGCATTTGTGCGTGAAGCGATTCTGCTGACCATCGAAGCGGGGAGGTATAGCAACTCTGGGCAGATTCAGCCCGACTTAATTGTAGCCACCGGCAGCGCTTTTGCACGAGCACCTAAATACGGGCAGGTGGTGTTAATGTTGCTCGATACGCTCCAGCCACGCGGGGTGACTTCGATAGTATTGGATCGCACTATGCTCGTCCCGCAGCTTGGCGCTGTTGCCACTGTCGCTCCTGTCGCCGCCGTGCAGGTAAACGAGAACGATGCCGTTTCGCATCGTCTCGGTACGTGCATCGTTCCTTTCGGCGGAATACAGCCGGGTCAGCTAGCTGTACGCGTCGGCCTTGAACACGGCAATGGGCAACAATCAACTGTAGAGGTGATAGGGGGTACCATCGCAGTTGTTCCACTCCGGCTCAACGAGCAAGCGGCGCTAACGCTCACTCCCGCTCCTACTGTCGATGTTGGACTTGGTCCTGGTGAGCGTGCGCGAGCAGCCGAAGAGATTGATGGTGGCCTGGTCGGCCTGATCATTGATGCCCGTGGTAGACCTCTTTCGTTTGCTTCTAATGAGACAGAACGCCGTGCCCGCCTCTTGCAGTGGATGCAGGCCCTGGATGCCTGACAGATGAGAGGAAGGCGGAGCTATGGGCTATCCACTCGGCTGGTCTGTAGTAACACAAACGCTTGTGCGGCGAGAGCGCTGGCCTGGCGGGCTTAAGGCGAAAGGGACCGCGCTTGTCTATCCTGGACAAGAGGTTCAGCCCGATCAACCTGTCATGCGCATAGAGATGAGGCAACTCGATCCAGAAAAGACTGCTGCTCCACGCTCTTCACTGCCCACGGCAGTCGTTGGAACTATGGATAGTTCGACGGCAAACAGTGCTACAGACGTAAATGAGTGGCGCAGCAGAGAAACTATCCCGGCAGGTATGCGTGGGCGTGTCGTAGATGTCACGCGCCGCGGTGGAGTCGTCATTGAGAGCCGCGCGGCGGTGATACAGGGAGCTATCGGCGCTGGCTGCCAGGTGGCAGGGATACTCACCTTATGGCAGACTCCCAACGTAGGATACGGACAACCGCCCATTCCACCCGGCGCAATTCTCGTCATTCCAGGGCCATTGAACTTCGCAATGCTGCGCCAGGCTTTGAGTTCCAATGTCTCCGGCGTGGTCGCCAGCAGTATCTCTACGCGTGACCTGGAAGGCTTCTTGCGCGCTGACCTGGTACAGCTCATCGATAGCATGAACGCCGAGGTGGCGCAAGTCCATTTGCCACCGATTACGCTTCTCCTCAGCGAGGGATTGGGCACGATCGCTATGCCTGCGCGTACTATCCACCTGCTCAGCCAGTACCAGGGAGCGATAGCGCTTCTTTCCGGGGCAACCTCGGTACGCCAGGGCATCTTTCCAGAACTGATCATTTCGCTTCCCGTTGAAGAAGTGCAACAGAGTTGGCATCCTGTGCGTCCAGACCCGGCACTGGGGATTGGCGCGCAGGTACGGATTTGCAGCGGCGAGTACGAGGGAGCGATAGGTGAGTTAAATTATTTGTTCACGCACCAGCAGGTATTTGCTTCCGGTATACGCGCACGCGCAGCCCGTCTCCAGCTTGAAGATGGATCTACGCTGGTTGTGCCTATGATGTTGATCGAGCGGATTGGATAGGGTTTATACACTGTCTCGTCTTAGGAACTCGACGCAATTGAGGAGCACAGCTGGATCACCACAGCAAGAATATGAAAAGGCGCGATAAGCCTGTTATCCGCGACTTACCGCGCCTTTTCAAAGGTAAGCCCTGACGTCCTACTCGGGCATTATCACCCTGTCGATCGCATGAATAACGCCATTAGAAGCTTCGATGCTAGGCTGGGTCACTCTTACACCATTTACCCTGATCCTCCCATCACCGTTCTCAATCTTGAGGTTCTGCCCCTCGAGGGTTCTGACAGAAGTCGCCTTTCTCAGGTCAGGCCTACCCTGAACTATATGATAGTTCAGGACTGACTTCAACCTGGAAGGATCCTTGAGCAGCGCATCGACTGTGCTTGAGGGAAGCTTGGCGAAAGCTTCATCGCTCGGGGCGAAAACTGTGAAAGGCCCTTTGCCTTTGAGGGTCTCAGTCAGTCCAGCGGTCGAGACCGCCCTCGTCAATGTTTTAAAGGAGCCGGAACTCATTGCAACCTCTAGAATATCGGCCATTTTGTATCTCCTTACTTTCTGGTCAATGCAATCACTTGAGCTGCATCCACGATAGATGCTAAGCTCCTATCCCCAGTATAGACCGCTATTGATAATGATATATTTATACTTGGTACTCTAAG
>Ga0137383_10001974_pt1 | contig 12363 bp, 5 predicted proteins | sample SagtaG_19_FD_104817 | JGI IMG/M metagenome (GOLD analysis project Ga0137383, IMG submission 104817) | Vadose zone soil microbial communities from Sagehorn Ranch, Mendocino, California, USA - Sage2_R_40_16 metaG | ecosystem: Environmental > Terrestrial > Soil > Vadose zone | place: USA... | reverse complement strand
CATCGGGCGAGCCCTGGTTGATGCGCTTGCCGAGCGGATCTTCGTTCGGCCAGTAAGTACGCGCCATGCTCTGATTGATTACCACCACCTGCTGGGTTCCTGGCGTGTCGCCCCAGGAGACGTCCCTTCCCGCAATCAAGGGAATCGCCATCGTTTCGAAGTATCCGGGAGAAACGATGTCATAGTCGGCCATAGGTAGTTCCCCGGGTAGTGCCACGGGACGGCCGTCGATGCGGAAACCTTTGCTCGCCCGATAAAGAGTCAGGGGCAAAAATGAGATGGCAGCGGCGTGTTGCACGCCGGGGATAGTTCCAATTTTGTCCAAAGCCAGCTGGTAGTAAGCCGCTCGTTGCGACAATTGGGTGTACTTTTCGCCTCGCGGAATGACGCGGAACGTCAGCAGACCTTCTGGCTGGAATCCCAACGTGACTCGCTCAAGCGCCAGGAAGCTGCGGAGAACAAGCCCGCTGCCGACCAGTACGACAACACCCAGCGCGGTTTCCGCTACGATCAGCAGGTGGCGTACCCTCAGGCGCGAACCGGCGGGGGATTCGCGGGCTCCCTCTTTTAATGAGTCGCGCAAATTACTCCGCGTCGCGGCGAGGGCGGGCGCGATTCCAAAGAGCAAGGCGGCGAAGAGCGAAATCGCCAGGGTAAACGCAAGCACTGTTCCATTGACGCCGATATCGCCGAAGAGAGGAAGGTCATGCGGGCTGATCGCCTGCAGCGCCTTCATGCCCCAGAGCGCTAGGAGCAGGCCCGAGCCACCACCTAGGAAGGCAAGAAGCATGTTTTCCGTCAGCAGCTGGCGGAGAATGCGCATACGGTGGGCCCCGAGCGCCACACGCACGGCAATTTCACGGCTGCGCGCGGAAGCGCGGGCCATCAACAGATTCGCGACGTTGGCGCAAACCATGAGAAGGACAAAGCCGACCGCACCAAGAAGAACTAAGAGAGCAGTGCGCACGTTCCCGACCATCTGATCGTGCAGCGAAACCAGATTGACACCAACACCCGTGTTTGACTGTGGATACTCGTCGGCGAGGTGGCGCGCTACCCCATCCATTTGGGTCTGGGCCTGCGCCAGCGTCACACCAGATTTCAGTCGAGCGATGACGTTCAGATTGTGGCTCCCGTGATTGGCAAGCTGTGACGGGCTGAGGGCCAGTGGAACCCACAGCTGGTCTTCCGGACCAGAGACATGAAAGTTGGCGGGATCTGGGAACAGGAAATCGCGGGGCATAACGCCGACGACGGTGTAGCTGTCCCCATCGAGAAGAATCTTCTTGTTCACGATTTCGGGGTCTGCGCCAAAGCGGCTGACCCACAGGCCGTGGCCCATTACGACCACATGCGCACGGCCGGGGATGTCCTCGTCGGCGGTGAACACGCGTCCGAGGGCAGCATTGACCTGCAGCAGGGAAAACAGATTTGCCGAAACGGCTTCGCCCTCGACGCGCGCCGGTTCGCTGCCGCCAGTCAGATTGAAACTGCGGTCTTGGATGGCGCTCATAGCCTCAAAAACGGAGTTCTGCGTCTGCCAGTCGGCGAAATTCCCGGGCGCGGGCTCGTTTTGGTCCTTTTCATAGAACGGCAGACGAACTTTTTCCCACACCATTACCAGACGATCAGCGTGGGGATAGGGCAGGCGCTGAAGCAGGACGACATGGACGACGGAGAAAATCGCGGTGTTGGCGCCGATGCCGAGCGCCAGAGTGAGAATAGCGATGGCGGTGAAGCTCGGATTCTTGCGCAGCATCCGCAGACCGTAGCGAACATCGGTGAGAAATTCCTCGACGAATGGCCATCGCCAGACTTTGTGGCTGTCCTCTTCAATCAAAGTTACGTTTCCAAACTCGCGACGAGCAGCCGCTGCGGCTTCCTTCCTAGACACTCCGCAGGCAACCAGCTCCTCGATCTTTTCCTCCAGGTGTTCTCGAATCTCTTCCGAGAGTTCGCCATAGAGCTTTCGCCGCGAGATCAGTTGCTTGAGCCAGTTCATGATTCACCCGGCCCCCAGACTCGCGTAATTCCTTCGAGCATTCGCTTGAAACTCGACACCTCCCTTTCGGAGGTGCTCGTCGATCTGCGGCAAATCGCTGGAGGTTCGCTCGAGGGTGTAGCCGCGCCGGGGCTGTCGTTTCAGCGTTCGAAGAACCATCATCTGCAGCGCGCCGGGAAAGCGGTCTGGCCGTTTGTCCTTGCTCATAATTTGGCCGGTCGGCTTTCGTCCTACACTTGTCGCTACTAGGCGTAGAGTAACATAGTCTTACGAATTGCTCTTGTCAATAACCTATTTCAAGGCGAAACGCGCCACCGGCGCAGATTGAGGAGGCGTCTCAAGAGGGTCTCCCAACCTAAGCCCCCGAGGCTAGTCAGCCCACATGGTAAAATTTAATTTGATGGCCGGTAAGCGACTCCGAGTTGAGTGCTCTAGCGTCAGCATGCCAAACCTCTTCGTCCCTCTCCTGCTGGCAGCGGTGGTCTTTGCACAGACTTCTGCGCCTGAAATTCCGCCCAGCGATGCGGTGCGCGGGGGTTCGATCGCCTGGCCGCTTGCGGTTCCGAAGGCTTGCTCCTCGACCGCTTGCGCCCCAAATGGAGGCACAGCTATTTCCGGAAGCTCTTCACACTTGATGCGTATTTTGAAAACCAGCCTTAGAGGTATGCGAAAATCAACCCCGGGCGGAAATGGGCAAGTATTGGCGTGGCTTATACATGGAGATTCGATTGGCCTCAGAGGATTGGTGCCGACATATAGCGGACCCTGGATATCGGAGGATGGTTGCCGTCGCCGGCTTCCTTGATCGCTTCCGAACTGATTTACAATAAGTCCCGATAGACATTTATCGGAGAACTTGCATTGGCCAGTGGCTTTGATTCGTGCGGGGGCGAATGTAGAATACTGCGCGGCTGCGACCATGCACTGGCAGAAAAATAGACCCTATGCTGCTTTCCGATTGGCTGCGGTGGGCTCTGGATACTGCACCTGGAGGCAAACCATGAAAATCAGGAGTTTGCGTGTGCTGGTGAGTTTCTTCATCGTGTTGGGGCCGGCGAGCTTGGGTTGCGTTCGGGCATACGCGCAGTCCGACTCTGTTCCGAAGGTGGCCGCTGCGGCCGGCACGAAAATTCCCATCCCGGACATCTCGTACTCGAAGTTCATGCTGGCGAATGGCTTGACCGTGCTGGTTCACGAGGACCACAAGGCTCCCATCGTGGCGGTGAACACGTGGTATCACGTGGGATCGAAGAACGAGAGGCCGGGAAAAACGGGCTTCGCGCACCTGTTTGAACACCTGATGTTCAGCGGGAGTGACAACTTCAATTACACGTACATCAACGCGATGGAACGCATCGGCGCGACGAATCTGAACGGGACGACCAACAACGACCGGACGAATTATTTCGAAAACGTACCGACCTCGATGCTCGACTATGTGCTGTTTGCGGAGAGCGACCGCATGGGCCATTTGCTCGGCGTGCTTGACCAAAAGAAACTGGACTTGCAGCGTGGCGTGGTGCAGAACGAAAAACGGCAGGGCGAAAACCAACCTTACGGCGTGACCCGCCAGCTGCTGACGGAGAACACCTACCCGGTGGGCCATCCTTATTCCTGGACGGTGATCGGTGCGATGAAGGACCTTGATGCGGCTTCGATGAGTGACGTGCAGGAGTGGTTCAAGACCTATTACGGGCCAAACAACGTCACGCTGGTCATCGCGGGCGACATCACCCCGGAAGTAGCGCGTCAAAAAGTGGAGAAATATTACGGCGAGATCCCGCCGGGTCCCCCCATCGCCAAGAACGAGGCGTGGGTGGCCAAAAGGAGCGGGTCACACCGCGGCTGGGTGCAGGATCGCGTTCCGCAGGCACGTCTCTATCGGGTATGGAACGTGCCGCAGACATTTTCACCGGAAGAGGCCACGCTCGATCTGGTGGCACTTGTTGTGGGCCAGGGAAAAACGTCGCGGCTCTACAAGCGGCTTGTTTACAAGGATCAGATCGCGACGAGCGCGAGTGCAGACGACAGCAACAACGAGATCGCCGGGCAATTCTTCATCACCCTGACAGCGAAACCGGGGGTCGAGCTGAAGAAAGTGGAAATAGCCGCGGATGAAGAGTTGCGGAATTTCCTGAAGAACGGACCCACCGAATCCGAATTGCAACTCGCGAAGACGCAGATCTTCGGGCAGTACGCGCGGATCATGGAGCGTATCGGAGGCTTCGGCGGCAAGAGTGACATCCTCGCGCGCTGCCAGACGTTCGCGGGAAATCCTGATTGTTACAAGGAGTACCTGAAGCGGGTGCAGGCAGCGACACCGGCCACGGTGAAGAAGGCCGCGAACGACTGGCTGACTGACGGAGATTACATTCTGGAAGTGCAGCCGTATCCCCCCACCTTGAAAGCTGGCGCCCCGCTTGACCGCTCAAAGGAGCCGGGACTCGGTTCTGCGATGTCACTGAACCTTCCGGCGATGCAGAAGGCGACGCTCTCGAACGGATTGAAAATCGTGCTCGCGGAACGCCACTCCGCGCCGGTGGTGAACTTCTCGCTTCTGGTGGAGAGTGGTTACGCGTCGGATCCCGCAGACGCGCCGGGCACGTGTAGTTTCGCGCAGCGCATGCTGGAAGAAGGCACGCCCACGCGCGATTCGCTGAAAATCAGCGAAGAACTGCAAGCGCTGAGCGCAGAATTTTCGGCGGGCGCCAATCTGGATTGGGCGACCGTCAATCTCAACGCGCTCAAGATCAATGTGGATCAAGCCCTGGAGATTTATGCCGACCTGATTCTTCATCCGGCGTTCCCGGAGAAGGAGTTCGAGCGGTTGCAAAAGGACCGGCTAGCGGCCATACAACGCGAGAAGGTGACGCCCAACACCATGGCTCTGCGCGTCGTGCCGCCTCTGCTTTACGGCAAAGGACATCCGTATGCAGGCGCTTTCGCGAGCACCGGCAGCGAATCCAGTGTGAGCAAAATGACTCGCCAGGATCTGGCGAAATTCCACGACACCTGGTACAAGCCGAACAAAGCCACGTTGTTGATCGTTGGCGATACGACATTGGCGGAGATCACGCCGAAACTGGAAAAGCTGTTCAGTTTGTGGAAGCCCGGCGAAGTTGCGAAACGAACCATTCCGACAGTGCCAGAGCCGGAAAAAGATGTGGTCTACCTGATCGACCGGCCGGGCTCAGGACAGAGTTTGATCATCGCCGCGCAACTCGCGCCGCCCTATAACGATCCCGACGAAGTGTCGTTGGATTTGGTGAATGACATGTTCGGAGGGACCTTCAGTTCACGCATCAACATGAACCTGCGCGAGGACAAACACTGGTCTTATGGAGTGGGCTCGCGTCTGCTGCCGGCGCGGGGCGAGCGGCCGTTTTTCAGTGTGTCGCCTGTGCAGACCGACAAGACCAAGGAGTCTTTAGCCGAACTGGTGGCTGAGTACAACAACATCGTGGGCGGCAAGCCAATTTCGGAGGCGGAACTCAAGGACGAGCAGTCTAACGCCACGTTGGGTCTACCCGGATCGTTCGAGACGGTGCAGCAACTCTCCGGCGCTTACAGCACGATCCTGCAGTACAACCTGCCGGAGGATTACTACAACACGTACACACAGAAAGTGTTGGCCATTACGCCGGACACAGCAAACCAAGTCGCCAAGAAGTACATTCAGCCGAGCCACCTCGTCTGGGTGGTGGTGGGTGACATGAGCAAAGTTGAAACTGGTATCCGCGAGTTGAACGTCGGTGAAGTGCACAAGATTGACGCGGACGGTAACCCCGTGCAGTGAGCGACGGATGCTGAGGTTTCGATCCGGTATAGAACAGGCAGAAGGAACAATGACATCATCCAACGTCTCGCGCACCCATCCTCGAGGCTGGTGATGACCTGGCCATCGAGTTGGAATGGAGTGGAATCCTCGCTGTTCCCGTGCTGAACTTGCCTGCCGGTAGCGAAATGAGAGCCTTCGTCGCGATATTTCTTACCTTCCGCGACGGCAGAATCACTTCCGAGCGAAATTACGACTGCTATCCGTCATTTGGCCGGCAGCCCCCTCCGTCCGTTCCGGCATGAATCACGGGTGCTCGAAAATAATCGACTTAGGCGAACGACGCGCCATTCCCATATTCGGGACAGAGCGGATGCCAAGCCAGGCCACGAGCTTAGGCTGAATCCTGTCCGGAATTCTAGGTCCTCCCGCGGAAAATACCAACCGACATCTCGTGACGTTCGCGCCCACGTTGCCAGGAAACAGAATTGGACACCATGCTGCCACGCCATGCACGCCATGTCATGCCATGTCATGCCATTGACGAGACGGACCTCCCCCGGTATCATCCGCGCAATCCCAGGTCAATTTGGCGAGAGAGGTTTGCCATGTCAAAGCGAGCGTGTCTTGTTCTGTTCATCAAAGCTGGTTTATTGTTTGGCGCCGCCCCATTTGTTCGGGCCCAGCAACCGCAGACGAATCCTGAAGTTTACAGCCAACTGCAGTTTCGCTACATCGGACCAGTCGGGAATCGCACTACCGCGGTCACCGGAGTCCCGGGCCAGCCTTACCTTTATTACGTGGGAGCGGCATCGGGCGGAATCTTCAAAACCACCGATGGCGGCATCCACTGGGAGCCGATTTTCGATGCCCAGCCGGTGTCGTCGATTGGATCTTTGGCGGTGGCGGGGAGCGACGCGAATGTGGTTTGGGCAGGCACCGGAGAATCGTTCATCCGGAGCCACATATCGGTTGGGAGTGGAATTTACCGCTCGCTCGATGGGGGGAAGACCTGGGCATCCATGGGGCTGGAGAAAACGGGGCGCATTGGAAACGTCATCATCGATCCCCACCATCCGGAAATCGTGCTGGCCTGTGCACTGGGACACGCTTACGGTCCGCAGCCCGAACGCGGGGTCTTCCGCACCACCGATGGCGGAAAAAGTTGGGAGCGGGTGCTGTTTGTGAACGAGAAAACGGGCTGCTCGGACCTGGCCATGGACCCCGGCAATCCGCACATCTTGTTTGCGGGGATGTGGCAAGTCGAGATCCATACCTATGGCCGGACGAGCGGAGGGCCGGGCAGCGGATTATTCAAGTCCACCGACGGAGGCGCAACGTGGAAACGTTTAGAAGGCCACGGGTTGCCGAAGCCGCCGGTCGGGAGGATTGCGGTGCGCGTGGCGCAACGCGACTCCGAGCGTGTCTATGCTTTGATTGAGACCGGCGACGGTGTGCCCATCGACGGGAAGACCACCCAGAGCGGGCAGCTGTGGCGTTCCGATGACGGTGGGGAAAATTGGCAATTGGTGAATTCCGACCGACAAATCCGGGGACGGACGCACTACTACACGCGGGAAGAGATCGCACCGGACAATGAGAACGAGGTGTATTTTTTTTCGGCAGCTTTTTCAAGAACGCTCGACGGTGGCCACACGCTGACCAACATGCCCGCGGGCCCGGGAGGGGACAACCATGAAATGTGGATCGATCCTACGAACGGAGATCGCATGGCGGTAGTGAATGACGGAGGCGTGAGCATCTCGGTGAATCGGGGCCACACGTGGGACCACGTTCAATTGCCGATAGCACAGATCTATCACGTAACCGTGGATGATCAGATTCCTTATTTCGTTTACGGCAACAAGCAGGACGGTCCATCTTACCGCGGGCCGAGCAATAGCTTGCAGTTCGGGGGCATGGGGGGCGGTGGCGGCGGTGGAGGACAAATCCCGCGCAGTGTGTGGCATCCGGTCGCGGGGAGCGAAAGCGGTTTCGCGACACCGGATCCTGTGGACAACAACATCATTTGGTCCAGCGGCACGGGGAGCGGGAGCGTCGGGGGAGCGATGGCGCGCTTCGACGAGCGCAATCGACAGGCGCGCGACGTCGAGGTGTGGCCCGAAGATGTTTCCGGGGCCAGCGCCACAGAAGTGAAGTACCGGTTCAACTGGGAATTCCCGATCACCATTTCTCCACACGACCACAATAAGGTTTACGTGGGCAGTCAATATGTCCACGTGACCACAGACGGCGGGAATAGCTGGCAGATTATAAGTCCTGACCTGACGCGAAACGACAAGAGTAGGCAACAAATCTCCGGTGGGCTCACGCCAGACAACATCGGCGTGGAATATGCGGGGACGGTTTTCGCCATCGCCGAGTCGCCGAAGGAGGCCGGGGTGATCTGGGCAGGCACCAACGACGGACTGGTGCAAATTACGCGCGACGGGGGAAAGAGCTGGACTGACGTCACCAAGAATATTCCGAACCTGCCGGAATGGGGCACGGTGAGCAACATTGAAGCCTCACGACATGACGCAGGCACGGCTTATATCACCGTGGATTTCCATCAAATGGACAATCGCGATCCGTTCGCGTATGAGACGAGAGATTACGGGCGGGTCTGGACGGCGATTACCAACGGAATCCCCCACAGCATGCTGAGCTATGCGCACTGCATCCGCGAAGATCCAGTGCGAAAAGGGCTGCTGTACCTAGGGACAGAAAACGGGTTATACGTTTCGTTCGATGACGGGAAAAACTGGCAGCCACTGCAGAACAGTTTACCGCACGCGCCGGTGTACTGGATCGCGGTTCAAGAGCGCTTTCATGATTTAGCGTTGGCCACCTACGGGCGCGGTTTCTGGATCCTGGATGACCTTACACCATTGCAACAGTTGACGGCGGAAGTGCAGGCGTCGAACGCTCATTTGTTCGCGCCGCGCCCCGCTTACCGTTTCCGACCCGTAGCCCAGCCGGCCGCAGTTTTCTATGACCCCGCGGCGGGGCACAATCCCCCTTTCGGCGCCGTACTCAACTTCTATCTCAAATCCAACCTCGGTGAGAAGGACCGGGCTCGCCTGACCATCAGCGATGCAACCGGCAAAGTGGTGCGGGAAATCGAGTGCCGGCCAGCCAGACCCGAAGGCCCGCGGCCAGCAGCAGGGCCAGGCGGCCCCGGGGGCGCCGGACGTGGAGAGGGCGGCCCGGACGCCCGACCCTGCGAAGCGAAGGCCGGCATCAACCGCTACTGGTGGGATTTGCGATTCGAGCCGAGCAGGGAGATCAAGCTGAGGACCACGCCACTCTACGCACCGGATGTCACGGTGGGGCCTGAAGGTTGGCGGCCCGCTCCCGGGGCGGGACGCATTTCCTTGCTCGCTCCGCCAGGGATGTACACGGTGACGTTGGCCTGGGGTGAAGAAAAGTTTAGCCAGAAGCTCAGCGTGCTGAAGGATCCGCATTCAAGTGGCTCCGAAAGCGACATCCAAACGCAGACACAATTGCTTACCGCGCTGAGAGAAGAGATAAACACCATTGCCGACAGCGTCAATCAAATCGAGTCGGTGCGCGCGCAGATCGGCGCCCTGGAGAAGGAATTGGGAACGGACGATAACGCCAAAGCGATCCGCAAGGCAGCCGAGGATCTAGCGGAAAAACTCGTGGCCGTTGAGGGGAAGGTGTTGCAGCTCAAGGCCACCGGCCGAGGGCAGGATGACGTGCGATGGGCGCCCATGCTACTGCAGAAGATCAACTACTTGGCGAGCGCCGTGGGGTCATCTGATTTTCCGCCCAGCACGCAGCAACTGGCGGTGAAGGAAGGGTTGAATCAGCAGGGCGAGCAATACGCGCAAGAATTCCAGCAACTCCTGGCCAAGGATATCGCGGCCTTCAATGCCATGCTTCGAGAGCGGAACGTTGCGAACATCATCGTGAAGACGCCTTAAGTGGAGAATGATTGACAGCGACACGCTTTTTGCAAGGACCAAGGCCGAGATCCTTATCTCTCAGCATCAAGAATCTAAAGCCGCTAAGCGGCGATACCCATTACTCGTTGGGTTACCCGGATTTCGCGAGACCTGACTTGACCTCCTCCCCTTCCTGAAGGAAGGGGATGGAACAGCAGGCGACCCGCTTTCGTCGCGGCTTACCCCGGCCTGAAGTCCGAGGCTTGCGCCACTCGCGGGGTCAGCTAGGGCGCGTGTCGAGAATTGCCTCCGCCCTGGGATCCCAATAGAGCTTCTTGCCGGACCAATAGGCTTGCGCCGCCATGATGCAGGCCACTGAATGCGCATATCCGTGGTGTACCGTGGCGTTCGGTTGTTTGCGGCTTCGCAAGCAATCCAGCCAGTTGGTCATGTGCGAGGGGTCCTCGTCCCCTATAGACGTTGGCGGAAGTGACTTATCGTCGCCCAGGGTAACGTCCTTCACCGCTCGCCGGCTGTCAACGGTGGGATCGTCTTCGTGATTTCCTTTCTCTTCGACCATCTGCCATCGCGGACTGCCTTCGCCTCCGTGATTGATGAGGGTGGCATTCTTTCCCATGATCCGCGTAAAACTGGGCGCGTCATTGCCAAAACTCGTCGCGTAGCTCACCAGCAAGCCGCTCGAATAGGTGAACAGCGCTTGGAAGGTGTCGGGGTTCTCCCGCCCATCGTGCCAGGCAAAAACGCCGCCATTGGCCACGACTGAGGCCGGATACTTTTCGTCCAGAAAAAAGTGGCATAAGTCGATGCCATGACTCATCCACTGGTCGGGGATGCCGCTGGAAAAATCCTTGTAAAGACGAAATTCGAAGTATAGCTGAGGATCAAACGGCCGGGACGGCTTGCCCATCAACCAGGTTTGCCAGTCGGTATCCTGCTCGCGGATCATCTTTACTTCGGGGCGCCCGCGCCAGCGTGGTCCGTGATAGTTCCACTCAATCTCATATTTGGTAGCTTCACCGAGAACTTTGGAGCGAACCAAGTCGCGCACGGCAATCTGATAGCGTTCGCTGCGATGCTGCGTGCCAATCTGAACAATGAGATTCTTCAGCAGCACCGCATCGCGGGCTGCTTTGACCTCTTCGAGAACGTTGCCCATAGGCTTTTCGCAGTAGGTATCTTTTCCGGCCCCGGCACTCATCTTCAGCAGCGGTGAGTGCGAGTGCTCGGGCGTGGAGATCAGCACCGCGTCCACATCCTTTAGCGCCAGCAACTCCTGCGGATGCCGAAGCGCCCGCGGTGCTTTGCCATAGAACCGTTGATTGGCGGCCATCGCTCGTTCGACATTGTGAGCCCACAAATCGCAGACTGCCGTCATCTCCACATTCTTTTGATCTTTGAGAGACGCCACAATGCCATCGAGCTCGCTGCCGCGATTGCCGACCCCGATATGCCCGAGCGAGATCCGGTCGTTGGCCCCCGCGATGCGCGTGTAGGACAGCGCCGTGCCACTCCATGCCGCACCTCCAGCTGCCACAACCGCGCCCTTGTGCAGAAATTCCCTCCGGTTGATTTTAGGGTCTGAGCTGTCCATGGGCTCCTCCTCTGTGGTTCGATTATGACCACCAACCTACTCCGCTTTCTAAGGCCAGGTCAATCAGGCAGTCCCAGCATTTTGCTCAGCGTTCCGCCCATAATCATCTGGCGCGTACGCTCCGGAACATCACAGGCATCGAACATAGCGTGGTATTGGTTGGCCACGGATTCGATCTCATCCAGGTCCGTGTCTGATCCAAAAACGATCTTGATGAAGGCGTTCGGATCGTTGTTCGGTGTTCTTACATTCCATTCCGCACTGTGCCATTCTGTGGCCGACCACCAAAAGATCTTCTGAAATTCCGCGAGCCGACCATGCATTTTGGTCAAGGTCGAACCACTCAGGTCGAAAAATACATTCGGATTCCAGCGCGCGATCTCCGCCGCCCATTCATATTCGGGATTGCCACAGTGTGCGCCGAGCACCGTGATCCTCGGAAAACGCCGGGCAATCTCCTCCAGATAAATCGGACGCATCCGGCCCGACGCTACATCTTCCGGAGTGTCAAAATTTGCTCGCAACACGATGCCGGTGTGAAACAGGACGATCCAGCCGTACCGATTTGCCAGCTCGTACAAGGGAAAATACGAGAGATCATTGTAGGGCTTCTTCACAAATTCCATTTCGCCGAGGCCTCGGTAGCCCATCGCATGCAGCTCTTCTGCCTGCTGGACCACGTCCGGAGCGTCGAGGTCAACGAAGCCGAAGGGAACAATCTGTCTGGGATGCTGTTTTGCGGCCTCGGCGACAACCTTGCGATTTCGAAAGGGAGTGAGCAAACATGCTGTTAGATTCAAGCGGTCCGAGAGCTTCAAAAGGTCGGAAATGAAATTGGGCTTCTTTTCGTCAAAATGCACATGCATATCGACGATGCGAGTTGGGTAGACGTGCGGCGCGGCCTGGTCCGGCAAGAACGCATGGGACGGAACGGCCTGCCGGGAGGCCCATAACTGGGACATAACTGCGGCGGCGCTGGCGGTGCCAAGAAACTTTCTTCGTGACACTCGATCCTTCATTTCGATCGCTCCATTTCTGAGGGCCTACCGGCGGCGCAAATCAT
>Ga0137383_10001973_pt1 | contig 12365 bp, 13 predicted proteins | sample SagtaG_19_FD_104817 | JGI IMG/M metagenome (GOLD analysis project Ga0137383, IMG submission 104817) | Vadose zone soil microbial communities from Sagehorn Ranch, Mendocino, California, USA - Sage2_R_40_16 metaG | ecosystem: Environmental > Terrestrial > Soil > Vadose zone | place: USA... | reverse complement strand
GCATTTGCTCGTCATGGCCATCGCATTGAGTTTAGGCGCGCTTCTGCTGGGCGTGGCAGCCGACCGGCTGCGACGGCGCGGCGTGACGCCGCAAGCGCTCTTGGGACTTGTCGCTGTTGTGTTCATCGCGGCTCAGCTGGCGCTGATCCTGCGATTGTCCTTGCCGTCATATATCCCCTGGGCGGTCGTTGCGGCGGTTGGCGCGGCAACGGTCCTCAGTTACGCAATCCTGGCCGAGTATTTTCCTAAAGAGCTTGCCGCACGGGCCAACGCGGCGCTGAATGTCTTCCACATCGGTGGCGCGTTTGTGCTACAATATGTGACCGGCGTGGTGGTGCAGCTCTGGACCCCTCAAGAGGGGCACTATCCGGAAACCGCGTACCAGGCTGCATTTGCTCTCAACGTCGCGCTCCAGGTCGCGGCCTGGGTCTGGTTCGCGCTCCCGATGCTCCAGCGGCGGAGACGACCGCGTTGCCTTGGCAAGTGAGTGGTCAGTCGCCCACGACGCCAACGGTTCCGCACTCGTTAGGCACGATCTTTCGCTGGCTGACGCTTCAGCCGGTCAAGCAGCGGTTGTCGTCTTGGGAGAATCTTCGCATGACTCCCTCGATTTACGTCGAACTGCGGACCTGGCATCCAGAATTGTGAATTTGACCCTAAGCAATACAATGAGTTTGCATTACCCCAACGGAGCTGCTCGGCGCCCGCGTCGGGGCGTCGTGGACGTTGGACTGATGGGTGAGGGCGCTGGCCGATGCGGCGGGTTCGCATGTCATGGGCCAGCCGAGGCTTTCCCAGGCCTGGAGCATTTTCGGGAAAAGCGAACAGCGGTTTTCCTGAAACTGCGACAAGCACAACAAGTCGGTGCAGATTCAGTTTCCGGTGAAATTGAATCTGCCCTGGCCTTGAGCTTGAGATTTCGGCGCGCCACGGCGGCGGTGATGCTGCTGCTCGCCGCGCTGGCGGGCGATGCACGCGCCGAGCCGGGGTGTCCGATTCTGCTCCCCCGACCGCGCTGGCGAAATCGGAACCGAAGGGCGGTGCCGGCCGCGCCCCAGCCGGCGCAGCAACCCGCGTTGCCCGGCGTCAACGGGGTTCTCTACCTGATCCGCTCGACCTTGCTCACCCTCAACGACGCCGACCGTTCTGGAAATTATACCGTGCTGCGCGATCTCGCAGCGCCCGATTTCCAGGCGAGGTATACGGCAGCCGATCTCGCCGCCAGCTTCACCGACTTGCGCCGGCGCAATTTCGATCTGTACGCGGTCGCGCTCACCGCACCTCAACTCACCGCATCGCCGCGCTCGATGCCAACAGGTTGCTGCGGCTCACCGGCTTGTTTCCGACGCGGCCGTTGCAGATCAACTTCGATCTGGTGTTCGCGGTGGTAAACGGCCGATGGAGTCTCGACGGCATCTCGGTCGCGACCCCGGAAGCGCCGCCGCAGGCCCAGGCGTCCCAGCAGCCGGCGAGCGCGCCGCCATCCGCGGCCAGAAAGCCGGCGCCAAAACCGCAGTGACGATGGCGCATCTCGCGGTGATATGACGTCGCGAGGTGATGATCGCTTTTTCGGCGTCGTCCTTCGCTCCGGTCGAACCGGCCCTCCTAGGATTGGAGGATGCGTTGCCATTCCAGGCAAGGTACTGTGAGGACTTGAACTCCACTGGATGGATCGTCTTGGAGCGCAATTCGCAAGGCCAATCGGACGCGCTGGGTGCCGCGCGCGGAGTTTTGGGCCGTGACATGTTCAAGGCTCGAACCGGCCGCTCGCAAAATTTGCCTAGTTCGACTCGATATCAGACACACACTCCATAAGCAGGCTTGATCGACAAAACTTGAGCGGAGACGACCCAAACCAGAACCGTCAAGAACTGACCGATGTCTGGCTGCGGTGCTCCCGAGGGGCTTTCTGGAATGAATCGAGAGGGGCGCGGTTCTGCAATGAACAAGGTGTCAGATCTGCGACCTGTCTGGTCGCGGTGCTCCCGAGGGACTTTCTGGAATGAATATACTTTCAGGAATGAACATGGCGTCAGATCTGCGACCGCTCTCTGAACTGGCTGCGTCGGCAGGCAGTCCCGATGATGCGCAACAGCTGAGCGATCTGATCAGCGTCGTTTACGATGCTGCCATCGACCCTTTCCTCTGGGAAGGCGCTATCGAAAGGGCCACATATTTCGTAGGCGGCGCTGGAGCCGCGCTTTTCTGCAAGGACGTTGGCGCCCACCACGCCGCTACCCCGTATCGCTTCGGATATGAGATTCCGTTGCCAGTCGCTCTCTTCGAGCAGATTTATCCAGCCGCAGAACGGCACTTTCTCGGCGACTTTGAACAGCCGATCGCCACCACCGATCTGATACCTTTTGGAGAACTCGCGCAGACCGAATTATATCGTCAATGGGCTCAGCCTCAGGGCCTGGTCGATTTCGTAAGCGCGGTCCTCGACCGGACTGCGATCAGCACGGCCATATTCGGAGTGTTCCGCCATGAGCGAAACGGCATTGTCGATAACCAGGCGCGTCGGCAAATGAGGTTGATCGCTCCGCATATCAGGCGTGCCGTCCTGATTGGCAGAATGTTTGAGTTCAAGGCTGCGGAACTCGCGGCATTCGCCGATTCGCTCGATGGACTCAGCGCGGCCATGTATCTCGTTGATGCGGAAGCACGCCTCGTTCACGCCAATGCAGCCGGCAATGCCATTCTCGGCGCGGGCGACATCCTGCATTTCGTCGGCGGGCGCCTGGTTGCCCGTGATGCGCAGGTCGGCCAGACCTTGCGAGACGTCTTTGCCCCCGCGGGCCAGGGCGACGCCGCACTCGGTATCAAGGGGATCGCCGTGCCGCTACTCGGAAAGGACGGCGAACGTTACGTCGCCCATGCGCTGCCTTTGACCTCAGGAGCGCGCCGCCGCGCCGGCATCGTTTACACGGCCGCGGCTGCCTTGTTCGTTCGCAAAGCGACTTTGGCGGCCTCTACTCATGAAGCCATCGGCAAGGCATTCAAATTGACGCCGACCGAGCTTCGCGTGTTGCTGGCCATCGTCGAAGTTGGCGGTATTCCGGAAGTCGCCACTGCGTTCGGTGTCGCGGACACCACGGTCAGGACGCATGTCACCCGCCTGTTTGAAAAGACCGGCGCCACGCGCCAGGCTGATCTCGTCAAGCTCGTCGCAGGGTATGCGACGCCGCTGGCAGACTAGATGTGGTGTAGCAAAGACGACACGTGGGCTTTTTCCGTAAACGCCCATCTCGTCTTGAATTTGCGCGTGCTCGCGCTGCCCGCGCGATCGGCGCTGGCCGAGCGAAAACGCGGGCGACCGTATTCTTCAGCAATTGTCTGACACAAAGACCATGTATGTCGCAAGAATCTCGTCAGGCAATATTTGCGGATGAAATCCTTTCCTTGGAGTCCATCGGTCGATTTGATCAGACGAAGGTGGCATGAAACCGATAGAGCGCACGTTTCAGGAGTTCATCGATGCCATCCAGACGGCCAGTGACGAGACCGAGTTCGAGAGGGTAGCAACACGCTTCACCCAGCGTCTTGGATTCCGGTGGTTTGCTTATCTGCGCTTGATTGACGATGCGCCGACGCTGATCTCTTCCTACCCGAAATCCTGGACCGGCCGATACCTCGACCTCGACTATCAACGGCTCGATCCGGTGGTGCGGCGGGCGCGCCTGGAGCACGGTGTCTTCAGCTGGGGCGGTGGGATACAACGGCCGACGGGCACCCGTGAGCAGCGCAGGTTCTTTGATGAGGCGATGACATTCGGCATCAGTTCCGGAATCACGGTCCCGATCAGGGGAGGTTTCGGGCGGATGGCAGCCTTCACGCTGGCCACCGATGAACCGATCGCACAAGCAGAGCGCCTCTTGTTGAACGCGAGGGACGTGGTCCTGCTGGCCGGTCTCTACTTCCACACGCATGCGACAACGAGGCGCGTTGGCAGTTCAGAGTCGCCGGCAAAGCCTAGCATTTTGACACAGCGCGAGCGTCAGTGCCTGGCCTGGGCCGCCCAGGGTAAGACTGTGGCAGATACGGCGATCCTTGTTGGCATTGCCCCGCGCACGGTCGTATTTCATCTGGAAAATTCCCGCCGCAAGCTGGATGCGGCGTCGATAGCCCAATGCGTCGCGGAAGCGTTGCGTCGTGGACTATTGCCCTGATTTGACAGGGCGCCGAGACTTCAAACCGAAAAAAGTTTTGGCTTCGTGACGGACATATGCTTGTGGTTCACCCTTGACGTAATTTTACCTCTTCTACCCTTTATTCCTGATGTTTCTTCTCCCTTCCCGTATGTGCGATTCTGGCCTGTAAAATAGGACAGGCGCAGCCGCTGCGGGTTTTTGTTGTCGTGACCTCTATTCAACTGGAGGTCGCCACGCACGTTATCGCACTCAACAATCATCAATACGGCCAACATCTCGGTCTGCTCGCCGGGATGTATCGGTTGCGACGCCGCGTCTTCAAAGATCGCCTGGACTGGAGCGTCTCGGTCTCCGGCGATATGGAGCTCGATGTCTACGATACTCTAAATCCCACCTACCTTATTGCCTTGAGCGGCGACGTGGTCGTTGGCTGCGTGCGGCTTCTCCCGACGACCGGCCCGAACATGCTCTGCGATACCTTTCCGGTGCTGCTCGGTGGGCAGGCACCACCGAGAAGCGCCAAAATTCTCGAAAGCTCCCGGTTCTGCGTCGACACCCGGCTCGCAACCGGACTTGCCGACAACGGCCTGAACCGTGCGACCTTCATGCTGTTCGCGGCCATGATCGAGAGTCTGCGGGCTGCCTCCGCAGCCTCGATCGTCACCGTCACCGACACACGGATGGAGCGGATCCTGCGCCGGGCGGGCTGGCCGCTCGAACGCCTCGCTCCGCCGCAACGGATCGGCCAAACCATGGCGCTGGCCGGGTTCCTCCATGCCTCGGACGAAGCACTCGCCGCCATATATCGTCAGGCCGATGTCGGGGGTCCCGTCCTTGCAGATCCAGCGTTGCTGGGCGTGGCAGCCTGATCGGGGTAACTTGGATTCAGTAGAGTGCAGACTTGTTCAGCGATCACCCAGATGCTGGCAAATCCTGGTCATAGTCGCGTGATCCTGCTCAATCCCGCGCGCAGCGAGCTCGGCGAGGTCTCCGCCGAGCTTGTTGCGCGAAGGATTGAAAGTCTGTCGTTGCTACCGGCCGCTCAGGAACTCTTTGGTGTCGCTGTGTGGGCAATCGGTGAATATCAGTCCGCTCAAGTGCCGGAGCGGCTGCGAGAGATCACGTCGGTGCTCGACGTCGGCGCCCTTTCCCTGTGGAATGACCAACGGTTCACTACCTCTCTGGCTGCCTCGAATGTTGGAGTGATCTGTCTGGGCGGGGCATGGCTGGAGGAGGAGGTCTTTATCGCGGCGCTGGAGGGGGCCAGGCTTGGATATGATATGCGGATGCTCGCGGATCTTTCGATAGCCCGCCGAGAAGGCGATCGATCGCTCGTTCTTGACCGTCTGGCGCTCCATGGCGTGTTGGCGATGACGGTGCGACAGGCGTTGCTGGAATGGGCGGTCTGTCTTAACGATCCCGTTGTGAAACGAAGCGTTCAGCAGCTCCTGTCCTGACCGGGCGCCGCCCGCAATTCGCGTCCCGCGCGCCGGCCGGGCTCTCGTGAACCGAGCCCGCGGTCACGGTCTCGGCCTTCGGCTTCGATCCCTGGCGCAGACAAATCACGTTGTGGCCGCAAGGCTGGCAAACGACATCGCGTTCGAAATCACATCGCGCTATTGCCGAAGACGTCGCAAGGACTTCGGCGCAGACGGTCTGCGGAGCCGGCCGCAAGCGGCCGGCTGGTTTTTGGTTGCCCCCTGGCGGCGCGGTGGGCGGCGCTCCCGTATAGCCCCGAACAGGCGGGCCGCAACCGCGTGACGCCAAAGTCCCTCAATGACCATTGCATCCGGCCCGCGGTCCTCCGCTGACGCTGCGGCCGTTCCGGTGCAGCCCGCCTGTTCGGGGCTGTCCGGTCGCTCTTCGCCGCCCACCCCGCCTTCCGGGGGCAGGACGCGGAAGAGGCGCGAAGAGAGCGAACGGAGATCGTCATGTCCAACAACTCACGCCGGAAGCACGCGGAGAGGCCGCGTGCAAGCCTCTATGAAGAAGTCACCGCGCGGATCGTCGCCGATCTCGAAGCCGGGACTTTCCCTTGGGCGCGACCTTGGGGCGCAGGTCCCCACAACGCCCCGCTTGGCTTGCCGCGCAATGCCGCAACCGGCAAACCCTATTCCGGAATCAACGTGCTGATCCTGTGGGGCCAGCTGTTCGACAAGGGCTTTGCCGCGCAGAACTGGCTTACATTTCGCCAAGCCCTGAGCCTCGGCGGCACGGTGCGCAAAGGCGCACACGGCGTTTGCGTCTGCTACGCTGACAAGTTCGTTCCCAAGCGGGACCGAATTGGGTTTGCGCAAGGCAATGCTGCTGCCGGGCAGGGCGAAGGCGACCGCGAAGCGGAGGCTGTCCCGTTCCTGCGCCGTTACACCGTCTTCAATGTCGCGCAATGCGACAACCTGCCGGATCATTGCAGCGCCTCCGCGCCCGCTCTGCCCGAGCGGGAGATCATCCCCTCGGCCGAGGCGCTTGCGAGAGCGACGCGCGCCGATATCCGCATTGGAGGTGCGCACGCATTCTACCGGCCTTCGCAAGATGCGGTCCATATCCCGCCACAGCCCGCTTTCTTCGACCAGATCAATTACTACCGGACCTTGTTTCATGAACTCGGGCACTGGACCGGGCACGCCAGCCGGCTGGGCCGCGACCTTTCCGGCGCATTCGGATCGAAGCTCTACGCGTGCGAGGAGCTCGTCGCCGAGATCACCACAGCCTTTGTCTGCGCCTCGCTCTCGATACAGCCCACCGTGCGCCACGCCGACTATCTCGGCTACTGGCTTGGTGTGCTGCACGCGGACAACCGCGCCATCTTTCGCGCCGCCAGCAAGGCCTCGAAAGCCGCCGATTTCATTCTCGCGTTCCGGCAACCAGCGGCCTTAACGATGCCTTCGGACGACGAGGCGGCGGCATGACGTCGGTCGTCATCACAGAGGTACCAAACGAGATCGCCACCGAGCAGACCGAAGCGGGCGAGCAACTGCTCGTTCCCGGCGTGCGGCCGGTCTCGGTGCGCGAGCGGCTGGCCCACCTCGCGGACCAGCCGCTCGTATCCCGCAAAACGCAAAAGCCTCTCGATATCGGGCTGTTTGATGAGGCTTCCCGCAATCAATTGAGCCTGTTCTGAAACTTGAAAAGGAGACTACGATGGACCTGCAACATATCCCCTTGAGCAGTCTTAAGATCGCACCCGTCAATGTCCGCCACACCCGCAAGCCACCGGATGTCTCCGACATCCTGCCGTCGATCCGCGCGCGCGGCGTCTTGCAGCCGCTGCTGGTCCGTCCCAACGGCAGGGGTTTTGAGATCATCGCCGGACGGCGGCGGTATTTCGCAGCGATTAAGGTCGCCGAAGAGCAGGGGGTTGCCGCCGACGACGTGCTGATTCCCTGTGCCATCACCGTCAAGGGCGACGATGTGGGCGCCATGGAAGCCTCGCTGATCGAAAACGTCGCCCGCGCGCCGATGGACGAGCTGGAAGAGTACGAGGCCTATGCCAGGCTGTTGAAACAGGGACGTGGCGTCGCCGACATCGCGCAGACGTTTGGGGTCACCGAACTCTATGTGAAGCAACGATTCGCGCTCGCCAACCTGCAACCCAGGATCAAGGATGCCTACCGCAACGGCGATATCGAGCCGGAAGACCTGCAACTTCTCACCGCAGCGTCGCGGCGCCAGCAGAAGGAGTGGATCGCGGCGCTCGAACAGGGAAGCGACCCGGACAATGAGGAGGCCGAGGGCGCGCCGCGCGGACACCAATTGAAACAGTGGCTGTTTGGCGCTGAGCGGATCGCAACCGGGGCTGCACTGTTTGCGCTGGAGGATTACAAGGGCGAGATCCTCGCCGACCTGTTCGGTGAGGTCAGCTGTTTTGCCGATCGCGACGCGTTCTGGGCGCTGCAGAATGCGGCCATCGCGCGGTTGCGGGAGGAACTCGCCGCCAAGGGATGGGCTGTTTCGGTGCTGGAGAAAGGGATGCGGTTTCAGGCATGGCAGCATGTCGAGGCGTTAGTGGAAGACGGCGGCAAGGCCTTTATCGAAATCCGCGATACCGGCGAGGTCGAGGTGCATGAGGGGTATCGCGACCGCGACCAACGCCGCCCACGCCGCAACGGCTCCAGTGAGCACGGAGCAAGCGGCGAGGCGGCGGACACAGCGCCGAGGCCCGAACTCACCAAGGCCGCCGAGAACTATCTGGCGCTCCACCGCCACGCCATCGTGCGGGCCGAGCTGCTGGCACGCCCCGGCATCGCCTTGCGTCTCGCGGTCGCCCATATGATCGCGGGATCGCCGCTGTGGAGCGTGAAACCCGATCCGCAACGCGCCGACAAGGAAGCGATTGCAGCGACAGTTGCGGCAAGCAAGGCCCAATCCGCGTTCGAGGCCGAACGGCAGGCCGTTCTGCAATTGCTCGACATCGAGGCGGGCTATCTTGGAACGGTGACGCGCGGCAACGGCGATCCCTACTGGGGCGCGGCCGTGTTCGCAAAGCTGCTCACCATTCCGGATGAAGCCGTGCTGCGGGTCCTGACCTTGGTGATGGCCGAGACCCTGTCCGCAGGCTCAGCGCTGGCCGAAGCTGCGGGCGTTGTCATCAAGCCGGACGTGGCGCAATGGTGGGCGGCGGACGATACCTTCCTCGATCTTGTTCGCGACCGCGTCGCGGTCAATGCGATGCTCAGCGAAGTGGCGGGCAGGGCGGTCGCCGAGGGCAACATTACGGAGGCCGCGAAGGTGCAGAAGAAGATCGTGCACGACTGCCTGAAAGGTGAGGGCCGCGAACGGGTCGAGGGCTGGGTGCCGCGCTACATGGCGTTTCCGATCGGCAGTTACGATCCGAACAAGACCCTGCAAATAGCCTCCGGCTGGGAGGCTGTTAAGCCTTTGTTTACCGGGCAATGATGCTAACGATTCGGGCGCGGAGGCGTGATCCGCGCCCGATTTCGGGAAGAGGCGAGTCGCAAAAGAGTCAATCAAGCTCGCCGGAAATTTGCACCGGCGCGCGGGTTGCGACTCGGCCTATGATTTTTCGGCAAGCTGATGCCGCGCTCATCTGGAGCCGCCGATGCCGAATTCATTCGATGCCATGGTCGATCCGGAAGCGACCCTGAAGTGCAATTGCCTGGTGCAAGTAATCGTCAGCCTGTCAGCGCTGGCCTCGACCGCCGTGCTACTGGTAGAAGCCTTGCCGCCGCTGCTGAACGGGGTTCAATAGCGCCTCGTTATTTGGTTATCTCAAGGCCGATCTTGCTGGCGAACCCGCTCGGGGTCCCGTCGGCGGCTTGCTCATCCCCCAAAGAAAACCGGACCGAATGCAGCCATCGCCTGCATTGGGTCCGGTTTGAAGACGCGCCGTCGCGAATGTCCATCGAGTCGAGCCATCAAACGCTCCGTCGTGGCGAAGCATCTGGCCCGTTTGAAATGAGATCCGGACGACGGGATTTGCCGGCAGAAGGGCTACTTCTTCTTGCCTTTCTTCTTCGCGCTCTTCTTTGCAGTCTTCTTCTTCGCTTTCTTGGCCATAGTGCTCTCCATCAACTCTGAGAAATGCCATCAATGAATGTGCAGACGAGAATTCGGCATGCACAGCACACAGCCTACACCATAATTTCGAAATTGAAACAGTGCAGCGCGCATCCGCGTCGCCTCGTGTTCGCAACGCTGATCGAAGAAGAAAGATGGAGCGAGAGAACCTCTCCCGCGCGAAGCGCAGGCAACGGAGTTGTCTTAGTTGGCCGGATTCCAGATCACGGCCAACACCTGTCGCTGATCCTGTTCGGCGGCACAGGCGAGATTGGCGTAGAGCTTGCGCGGTACAAGCGCGGGAGCCATGAGCGAGAGGCTCACATAGTCCTTGCCGCTGTTCTCGCCGCGACGGATCCAGCACGCTTCGATCCCGACGCCTTGGGTGACGAACCAAAAAGTCGGAGACGAGTCTCGGCGCGCCTGTCCCAATTCAGGACGATGTCGCTGTCGGCCCGGATGGAAACAGTTTTGAGCTGGCCTTTGTAGCTGCCGTTGTCTTCCTCGCGACGTATCCGATTCAAGGTCATGGTCTGTCCAACTGATGTCGGCGGGTTCGATCTCCCTGCTCTTGGGCGGTACGACCTATGGGAAGCACACCGTCCGATAAAACCCTCGCATCCTGCTTTTTTCCCCGCCGGACCAAACGGGTCCGGCTCCTCGCGGCCGCTTCGCTCTCAAAAAAGCCGTCCACTCGGGTGCTCCGCTGCGCTGCGCCCCAAGCGGGTTCATCGGCGTTGCGCTCCCCATCACGGTCTCGCCATCGCAGGGGATCGGCCCCTGCGGACAACAGATGAGGACAGACCATGACTGCGATCGGATACGTCACCAAGAACGACAACGGCAGCTACAAAGGCCAGCTCAAAACTGTCTCGATCCGGGCCGACATCGATATCGTCCCGAACCGCGACAAGAGCGCCGAGACCCATCCCGACTTCAGGGTCATCACCCAGGGCGTCGAGATCGGCGCTGGCTGGATCCGGCGCGGTGAGAACAGCGGCAAGGACTATGTGAGCCTCTCGCTCGCGGCTCCCGAGTTCGGACCGCGCAAGCTCTACGCCAATCTCGGCCGTGCCGCCGGCCAGGACGACGACAGCCTCTTCGCCGTGATCTGGAATCCGGCCGACTAAGACAAGTCCGGCCCCCGCGCAGGCCGCGTGGGGGCCGTTCTCTCGCCCCATTTTCCTTCGACGATCATCTACGATGGCTTGGGGGGCCGTTCGTGAATCGCGACCATACCGCACCAACGCGCCGCCTTCAGCGCACCATACGCGTGTCTGATGACTTGTCCTATGACTTGGCGGCATATGATCCGAGCGATTGGGCCTGGGAATTCCTGCGCCGCAATCCGGATTATCGCGCCGCGTGGCGGGCATCCGTGCCCAGGCGATTACCGCTCGTTACGTTGAAGGATGGCACCGCGCTGTTGCGGTTGCGGCGGCGTTATCCCAATGCCGAACGATGGGGGCTTTACGCCTTTGCCGATCCGTCAATTCCGGCGCGACAGGCTCCGGTGTTCTGGTGTGCGGCAGCGCTCGGACATATCGTCCGGCTCAGAGCCGCGACATCAAAGCATCGCGAGAGCTTGCCACCCCTCACGCTGGCGAAATTCAATGTCGATCGCGCGGCCGCCATCGGCGTCGATAACACCCCGCTGGTGTTGATGAAGGGGCAGGGCGTCAAGGTTGCCGTCGAAATCCACGGCGTCGCGGCGCTGACGCATCCGTTCCACCCCGTGTTCGAGATCGATGGCTTTGGGGATTTGAACGGTCAAACCGAGTCTCTCAAACGTCTGCAGCGCTTTGCCGAGCAAGCAACAAGCGCCGAAAGCCGGCCAGCGTTCGGTCCTGACGAGCGCCTCACTCATGCGCTGATCGCGCTTGATGAAAGCCTCCGCGGCAAGACCTATCGCCAGATCGCAATTGCCATCTTTGGCGAGCAAAGAGTGGCCGAGGAGTGGATAGGACCTAGTCAGTTCCTGAAAGATCGCACCAGGCGATTGGTCGCCAAGGGCAAGGACCTGATGGCGGGCGGTTATCGCGACCTGCTCGCTTAGGGCATGATCCGCAAAAGCATGCCCTTGGGACTAGATCCGGGGGGCGGAAACCGGCTCTCCAGAAACATCAAGCTCAAACAATAAGATACTGCTGGAGTCTGATAGTTGAATACAGTTGGTTCAGACTTTGGCCGAGCTGATCTTGTTGCCGCCGTCTTTCTCGTCTGTTTCCTGGCCGTCTCCTTGGCCGCTTGATCGGCCTTACCGACGCGAGGTGGCGATTTTGATCGCCGCCACTTTCACCACTCCCGCGATAGCCGCAATCTGACGACGCTTGCTCTCGCTCTCGCATTTTGACGAGAGGCGGAAGGCAAGGAGGTCGCAAATGGCCGGAGACGACACCCGACGAGAACCCGAAAGACCGTTTCTGAACACCATGGAGGCCGCGGCCTGGCTTCGGCTTACCAAGAACACCCTGGAAAAAATGCGGGTCCACGGCAGGGGGCCGCCCTACCGCAAGCACGGCCGATACGTCCGCTATCACATCGAAGACCTGGTCGAATACTCCCAAGCGAGCAGGCGAAGGTCGACCTCCGATGCCACCTAGACCCGCCCGCCTGCGCTTGCAAATCAGCGTGCTGGCCACAATCTCCGTGGTCATCGTCGCCATGCTCATTGCCAACGGCGTTCGCGCGCCGTTG
>Ga0137383_10001968_pt1 | contig 12376 bp, 20 predicted proteins | sample SagtaG_19_FD_104817 | JGI IMG/M metagenome (GOLD analysis project Ga0137383, IMG submission 104817) | Vadose zone soil microbial communities from Sagehorn Ranch, Mendocino, California, USA - Sage2_R_40_16 metaG | ecosystem: Environmental > Terrestrial > Soil > Vadose zone | place: USA... | reverse complement strand
TGGCGGGCCGCACGGGGCCAAGGAATCGGAGTGTTTCTGCCCTGGCGGGCATCCGGGGTCGTTCACTATCTATTCTTGCGGCGCGCTTTGTCTGCCCGCAGCTTAAGCGCGATCCGTTAGGCGGCGCGCGCAGGGGCCTCGGTTAGGTTGGAAGTGCCGTGGTGTGCATGCGAGGAGGAACCGTGAGACACACGATTGCAATCGTGCTCCTATTCGGGACGCTTTCATGTGGAATCCTCGATTCCGGCCCGACGCTTGCAGGATCCGTCTCTTACATATTTGCGACTCCGGGCGCGTCGTATGCCGGCGAAATTGGGGTGGACGGCACGCAGGTTGGACGGGTCCGCGTTTACATCTCGTATGGCATGCCGATCCACATACGGTCCTCGAAGAAGGCTCGTCTGACGCTGGACCACCCGGACCTCAGCGCTTTCTCACCGGGCGACAGGGTCATCATGCACTACGATGAACATGGTTTTGTCCTGGATTCCGATCCACCCGTGTGGCCCGTAACCGACATCGAAATTGAAAAATGACCTGGCGATCGCGCGGGGGCGCGGCCGCCTAACAAGCGCTTGAAGCTGCCGGGCGGTGACCGCCTTAAGGGAAGCGGAGTGTTGTGCCCCTGGCGGGGCACGGACTGTCGTCCAACACCCTTGCGCCGGCGGGCGAGTCGCCCGCAGCTTAAGCGCGATCCGTTAGGCGGCGCTTCGCTACCGACAACCATCCGGGGATAGCGGACAACTCCATGAACAAGCAGTCTCTCTGGGCGGTGGTTGCTGGAGCGGTCGTAGCTATCGTCGCGACGACGCTGGTCGACGTGGTGCTGCATATAGCTCACGTCTTCCCGCCGATCAATGAGCCGATCAATGACGTACTCGCTCTGCTTGCAACCTCGTACCGCATCGTGATCGGTGTCGCAGGTGCTTGGCTCACGGCGCGGCTTGCACCGGACAAGCCTCTGAAACACGCTTTGATTCTCGGGTATCTTGGCGTGGCCTTAGGGCTTGTGGGTGTCGTCGCCACCTGGAACAAGGGACTCGGGCCTCACTGGTACCCGATTGCCCTCGTCGTCTTGGCGGTGCCGCAGAGCTGGGTGGGTGGGAAGCTCTACGAAGGGCGGGCGCAGCGCCGCCTAACAAGCGCTTGAAGCTGGCGGGCGGTGTTCGCCCTTATGGAAGCGCAGTGTTTGCGCGCTGGCGGGCACGGACGTTCGTCCACTGCACTTCCGCCGGCGGGCGAGTCGCCCGCAGCTTAAGCGCGATCCGTTAGGCGGCTCCGAGCTTGCGGCCACGCGCCAACATGCCGGTTCGGACAGCGCGTGCCCAACGCCATCGGGCTGGAGGCGTGGGAGCGAGCGGCGGATCAGGCCATGTCCGAGATACCTCGCACGGAGCGTTATATGAGCGTCCTTCGGCGATATCACTCAACCCATCCGGCCCCCACCCTGTGTGCGAGGGCGTTCCCGCTCACACTGCTAGGATTTCTAGCGTGTGGCGAGGACATCGCAGCCCCTCAGCGGCACCCGCCGCAGATCGCATTCGACTCCTTCCGCGATGGGAACTGGGAGGTGTACGTTATGAACGAGGATGGCAGCGCTCCAACCAACCTCACGAACCATCCCGCGATCGAAAGCGGGCCGGCCTGGTCGCCCGACGGCAAGAGGATCGCGTTCAGCTCCTCCCGCGACGGTGATGCCGAAATCTATGTTATGAATGCAGACGGGAGCGCTCCCATCAGGCTCACCACCAACGCGGCTAATGACTACTACCCCGCCTGGTCGCCCGACGGCAACAGGATCGCTTTCAGTTCCTACCGCGACGGGAATGACGAGATATACATCATGAACGTCGACGGGAGCGCTCCGACGAGGGTCACGACCAACACGGCCGACGATTTGGCGCCGGCGTGGTCGCCCGACGGCCAGAAGATTGCGTTCACGTCTGACCGCGATGGGACGCGCGAGATCTACGTTATGAACGTGGACGGGAGCGCTCAGACTAGACTCGCGAGCAACTTGGCAACTACGGCGGTTGCTGGGGGGTGGTCGCCGGACGGCCGACAGATTGTGGTCGGCGCTAACGATGTCCGCTTCTCCGGTGAAGGAGGGATCTACATCATGAACGCGGACGGGAGCGCCCAAGCAAAAATCGCGGGGACAGTGAGTGGCGATGGCGCTCCAGCGTGGTCACCGGACGGCAAGAAGATCGCGTTTTCTTCGGGCCGCGACAGGGGGGAGGGGGAGATCTACGTAATGAACGCGAACGGCACCTCGCCAGTGCGACTCACCAACAACCTGATGAGTGACATCTACCCGAAGTGGAGGCCTTAGAGAGCGCCGCCGAGTAACACAGTCGAGCGCAGGAGAAGTCACCAAGCTTTCAGGGCCCTGAGAAGATGCCATTGGTGACCCTGCGGCCTAGCACCCGCGTGAAGCTGGCGGCGCGGTCGGTGCTAGGTAGAATTGCGTTTGTGCGCCAGCGTTCATCCGTGGGCACCTCGATCACCGAGGCGCCCGGCGGGGCCGGGCGCCGCACCGTACGCGCGATCCGTTAGGCGGCGGCACGCAACCGTTTGTGTGTCGCAAGCGTCTTCCACATGTGACTCGATTCCTCACCCCTCTCGTAACACTCACCGCTGTCGGCTGTGGCGCGTCACGCCACTCCGGTCCATGCCCGCCTGTGGCTCTCTTTGACACGCCTGAGGGCGCCGCCCTCGGCACGATCCGGGCTTGCGTCAACCTGCCGCTGCGAGCGCAACTCACAGTCAATGTGCCGCCTGGTGGTGCCAGCCCAGACGCCCTCCTGGTACTTGATCTCGGCGTTGGGCGCTCGCCGTCCACCTCTACCGGGATGCGGCCCTCGGAGCCTACGGGTCGCTACGCGCAGACTCTCTCCCTCGTCACGATCAGGTCATGGACGTTCGTCAGCTGTCGCCCAAGCAGTGGTCGGGCCTGCGCAGCCTGAGCCACGGGCGAGGGACCTTCCCCGACTCTCTCAAAGGCCTTGCCTACTCCATATTGTCTAGGGCGTGTCGCGGCTGGCCCTGCGGGGGCGGGTGGGAAGTCACGGTGCGTCGCACGCCCGACGGCTATTTGCCAGGCGGGATTCTGGTCACGTGGGTCGAACGAAGCCGCCGCCTAACAAGCGCTTGAAGCTGGCGGCGCCTGTTCTTCGAGGTAGAATTGCGTTTGTGATGAACCAGCTTGTGCGCCGCAGCGTAAGCGCGGTCCGTTAGGCCGCAACGCGAGAGCCCTATGCGAACACCCGTGACAGTGCTGGCCATTCTTACCGAGTTCGGCATATCTACGCTGCACGGCCAAGCAACCGGGCCCGCTCCCTCACTTGCGTGTTTCGCTCGAGACTCCGGCCGCATTGCTTATGGCACAATGAGCACGGCGGCGGACGGAGACGTCTCAGGCGTGCAGTTTTCCTTCGCGGTGGAACGCGGCCGCCTGCGCGGCTGGGTTCGTGATGCCGCAGGAGAAGTCCCCCCCGAGCGCTCCCTCGACACGGTGCGGGTCACGGGCCATGGCGATTCCCTCTATTTCTCCTATCGGGGTGACACCGGCGAGGAATACAGCTATCGCGTTCACGCAACCTGCCAAGGTCTGCAAGGAACGGCTCGTTTGTTCCAGACGGGCTCAAGTCCCGGTGTGCTTAAGGAGTTCGTGGTTAGGCGCGCGAAATGGATCGCCAAACCGTGATTCCGTGTGGAAAGTTGCGGTCTAACAAGCGCGTGAAGCTGGCAGCGCCGCGTCTTCAAGGTAGAATGCCATTTGTGACGAACGATCTTATGCGCTGCAGCTTACGCGCGATCCGTTAGGCAGCGCATCTGACTCTCATTCATGGTCAAGCAGCGAGTCTTCGTCGCAGTCCTGGTTCTCCAATCTCGGGTCGGCGATTGGGATGACGGTCCGATCGTCGATCATCAGGTTCGTCTTGTCGAAGCTCCCGACGCCAAGAGCGCATATGCTCGAGCGCTCAAGCTCGGAGAAGGCGAGAACTCCACTTACAAGAACCGAGATGGCGAACCCGTCACCTGGGAGTTCCTCGGATTGTCAGAACTTGACCTGCTTGAACAATCTCAGCTCAGAGACGGCGGCGAGGTCTTCAGCTGGAGAACCCGAGGCCTTGGGCGCGAGTTCGTGCGGGAGAAGGACCAGCTCGCTGTCTTCGCACCCAAGAGCAACAAGACTGCGCGTGAGCTCCTCGACGAGTGACAGCATAGCGCTGCCTAACAAGGGCAATAACACAGTTGACACACCTGCCCTGGGGGGCGCATGATTAATGCACTCTCATACTACTGCCTGGGGCGCCTTATGCAGCAGTTCCAATCGCACATTCTCGTTAATCACGCCTTCGGCCTACGTGACATGTGCGATCTGGCGAAGGGTCCGGCCTTCATCGTGCTCAATGCGCAGCCAGGGCAGCCCATCCATGTGCCAGATGTCGGCCAAGAAACCGTGCCAGAGGAAATCCGGGGGTCGCTCAGAACAAACGTCAAGGCGATCGAAGCAGAAGCAATCAAGGTGCAGCTCCGTGGCAGTTACGATGCCATTCAACTAATCCTCCAAAGCCTGGACCAGTCGTACTATCCCAAGAGCGAATTGGCGAGAGATGCGACCGATCTACATGGACGTTTAGTAAGCGATCTGAGATACACAACCTGCTTCGCACTCTGGGGAAAGACCGAGGAACTATACCGCGCGCAGACGCTTTTCGGTGAACTCGTAGCAACGCAATTCCCGTCAGCAGCTACAGATATTGTGGAGGCTGGAAAGTGTCTTGCCTTTGATCGGGCGACGGCCTGTGTCTTCCACCTGATGCGGGTCATGGAGGTTGGACTCCGTGTCCTGGCTGGGTCGTTAAACGATCCCCGTCTTGATCCGAAAATCAATCCTACATGGCACAACATTCTCAAGAAGGGTGACGAGGAGTTACAGAAGCCGGTCGCCCAGCGTACCCCAGAATGGGCAGCGCATGATCAGTTCTTCTCGGAGGCCCAAGCCTATTTACGGGCCGTGCAGTTTGCTTGGCGGAATCCGACAATGCATGTGGATATTCATTACGACCCAGAGAAAGCGGGCGATGTGATGCAGGCCGTGAAGGCGTTCATGCGGCATCTAGCTTCGGTTCTCAGCGAGTAGCGCGCTTCCTCCGTTTATGGGCCTTAGCCTTGGAAAGCTCCGACTTCGGCACCGCGACCAAGCGCCGCGTGAGGGCGATCATGCGCTTGAACTTCTCACGCGGCGTTGGCTCGCGTTCTGGCTTGGCGGTCATCGGCGCCGTTTCCCCCGTAGGAGGTGGCGCCGACTCTTAGCCTTGCGTCGTAGCGGGGCTCAGGTGGGCGCCGGTCAGGTCCGCGTAGGTAAGGCGCTTGCCGACGATGGCGGCAAGCACACTCACGAAGCGACCCCGGTCATTGGTGCCCCGGTGATTGAACCGATGCACCTGTTCGTCAACATACCGGAACAGGTGGAAGGGGTCAACGCTGACGTAGGTCCCCTTGATCGCTCGCTTCAACAGGGACCAGAAGTTTTCCAGGCTGTTGGTGTGCACCTGTCCCCGGACATACTCCTTGGCGTGGTTAATCATGGCGTGCCGGTAGAGCTTGGGCAGCTTGCCCTTGCCGTACTGTTGGGTGGTATCGGTGTAGAGGTTCGACCCCTTCTCGACGGTCGCGATGACGTGCCCGTGCAGGCTCCGCTTGCTCACGTTCTTCACGACAACGGCGCGCACGCGACTGTGCTTCCCATCCCGACCGCGCTCCAAGATGCCGAGCACCGGAGTCTTGTCCATGCCACCAGTCCCGCGAATCACGCGCTTCCGCTTGCTCGCATGCATGAACTTCGCGGCACCGCCGATGAAGGTTTCGTCTGCCTCGACAGACCCGCGCATCTTGGCGAAGCTCCGCGAGGCCATTGCCTTCCGGATGCGGTGGTTCATGAACCACGCGGTTGCCTGAGTCACGCCGAGCGCGCGTCCCAACTCGTAGGAGCTGATGCCGTTCTTCGAGTTGGCGAGCATCCACACGGCGGGCAGCCACTTCTCCAACCCACTGGAGCTATCCTCGAAGATCGTGCCGAGCTTCACCGAGAACTGCCGCCCACAGTCGCGGCACTTCCAGATGCGGCGGGTCTTGAGGAAACCGGGATCTCTCGCTTCGCACGCGGGGCACGTCACGCCATTAGGCCAGCGGAGTGCGGCGAGAAAGGTGAGGCTGCTATCCTTGTCCGCGAAGTAGCGGATCGCTTCGTGGAGCGAGTTGGGAAAGACATGATGTTTGGCCATGCAAGAAATCTACTTGAGGAGGCTTGGTGTGTCAACTGTGTTATTGCCCTAACAAGCGCTTGAAGCTGGCGGGCCGCTCGCTCTTTAGGGAATCGGAGTGTTTGTGCGCCGGCGGCCACTGACTATCGTTCAGTTGTGGATGCGCCGGCAGGCCTTGTCTGCCCGCAGCTCAAGCGCGATCCGTTAGGCGGCACCCATGAGCTCAATGCGAGTACTGGTTCCCATAGTAGCTTGCCTCATCGCCGGCCTCCGATGCGCGCGCAACCCTGGGCAAGAGTTTCGAGGGCGATGGCTGGAAGCAGGCGGCTTCGAGCCTTGCGGGACGACAGAGAAATGGTGGACGGAACTCGACAGCACCTTGATGGCCCATCCGGTAGTCGAGACCACCATGGTATTCATGCCTGCCCCCGCCGATACCAGCGGCGCAAAGGCCTACAGTCAGCCACCGCCTTTCTTGCGGGTCGCCATAGTACGCGGTGACACTTCGCCGCTTGGCTCGTACGGGCCAAACGGCGCATATCAACGCCGCATACTGCTGCACGAAGTCGGCCATTCTCGATTAACCTTGCCACCTGATTGCCGCTGATGGTGCCGCCTAACAAGCGCTTGAAGCTGGCGGGCGGTGATCGTTCTAACGGAAGCCGAGTATTGTGCCCTGACGCGGAGCGGACTGTCGTCCACTACTCTTGCGGGCGGCGGGCCGGGGCCCGCAGCTTAAGCGCGGTCCGTTAGACGGCGGCTTGACCTTCCTCTCTAGGTCCCGCACCGTTACGCGGTGTACTTTCGCATCCTCGGCCGCCTCACCGACGTCGAGACCATCGCCGTCGGCGCGGGGATTCGGGAGATCGCACGGCTGCGGCGCCACTACGGGAAGGCCCGCTGGAGAAAACGGAAGGGTGCGGCTCGGGTAGAGCTGGAGGACGGGGCAGTGCGGCGTGCCGAGGTCCATTGGTACGAGGCCACTGGCGTCGGCAAGCGCGAATTCAAGATCAAGCGTTATCTTGACTGATATGGCGACCGTGAAACGGCAGCTGGTGCTCTGTCTACGTAACAAGGGCTACGAGGCCTCGCTCGAGCGCCGCAAGATCTACCAGGTCTTGCCTGATCGGGACGCTGCCGGTCATGGCCAGGTGCGCGTCATCGACGAGTCTGGAGAAGATTACCTCTATCCCGAAGCGTTCTTCGTCCCGATCACCCTCCCGCGGACGCTCCGGCGCGCCGTTCTCGCCGCCGTCTAACAAGCGCCTGAAGCTGGCAGGCGTTGATCGTTCTCAAGGAATCGGAGTGGTGTGGCGCCGGCTCGCCTCGGCCACCGTTCGGCATCCGTTGCGCCCGCAGGCTGTCGCCTGCACCTTAAGCGCGATCCGTTAGGCTGCACCCATCCATGCGCTCGAGGTTGGTCGGTCTCACGCTTGCATTCGCAGTCCCCTGGGCAGCGTGCCAAGCCCAGCGGGCCAGCGTCCCGTTTGTTGGATGCCCTGCTGACGGCCAGTTGGGGCCCATTGAAGCGCCGAAGGGTCAACCGAAGATCGCATCGTTTGGCGATGTGCCGCCCGGAGCAATCGCCTATTACAAGGGAGAGCAAGCGCCAGGGGTGTTTGCTGCTGCCGGCTGGCATTGCCGCGTTTGGTACGGATCGTCGGGCAGCAGTTTACTTGTCACTCCGACGGCCATCGACACAGCGCACTTCATGCCTCCCAAGGTCTTGGGGCCAGCTGTTGAAATTAGCCTTAGTTCCGCCGGGACCTCTGGTAGGTTCAGTGTGGCCCGCTACGGCTCGCGACTATTCCCAAGGGTGCTCGCCACCTTCATTGAACGCGTCAAGAGTGAACACATTGCCCCCGATTCTGACTTCGACCCCCGACAATACGCACGTGACTCAGTAACAAGCTCGGGTCGCTTGGTCGCCGAGTTCATTACGCCGGCGGGTGTGAGTGGCCTCGGGACCGCAGGCCTCCTTGGCCCATCGAACAATCCCATACATGGCGTTGCGGTCATCGCGCCGGACGCGACGGAGCCAGACATGTCAATTCTTCTGGTACGCCTAGGGGCAAACATGCGGCAAGTCGAGGCTGCTGTCCTACGGCTGAACAGAGCGTGTATGCAACAGACAGATGGTTGTTGACCTCCGCATTCCAAGGGTGCAGCCTAACAAGCGCTTGAAGCTGCCGGGCGGTGATCGTCTGAAAGGAAACGGAGTGGTGCGCCCCTTTCGGATTGCCCTCGACGTTCAACGACCTTGCGCTGGCGGGCGAGTCGCCTGCAGCTTAAGCGCGATCCGTTAGGCGGCACGCGTGGACACATTAGGCTCTCGTCGCCGGCTCGGGGCCGCCCTCCTCGTGGGGGCCGTATACTGTCTCGCCGGCCTGGCGTTCGGCGCACTCGCTGCGCGAGCAGGATCCCCGCATCTCCGTGTCGCATGGCGTCTCGCCGCTTGGCTGGTTAGCGCCGGGGCCTTCGCCACGCACATCTGGTACGAGCACCGTCGCCTCCAGAGTTCACCTCGGCGCACAGCACTTCACACATCCTTGGCTGTGGCGCTCGGAGCGTTCGGCCTCGCAGTTGGGGCAAGCATTCATGCCCTGACCACATCGAGCACGCGACACTTCCCGGCCCTCATGCTTCTAGTCTGGCCGCTTATCACCGCAGTGCCAGCCTTTGTCGTAGCACTCGGTGCCACTGCGAGCCTCGCGTGGCTACGGCGAGCGGCATAATGTGGGGTGTGCCGCCTAACAAGCGCTTGAAGCTGGCGGGCGGTGATCGCTCCAAGGGAAGCGGCGTGTTTGCGCCCTGGCGGGCGCGGCCTGTCGTCCACTACTCTTGCGCCAGCGGGCGCGTCGCCCGCAGCCTAAGCGCGATCCGTTAGGCAGCGCCGTATGCCCGTTTGTGGGACTCCGATCGATCCCGACCTCGATCCGAGCGCAGAGCTACGGCGTACGCGCTCCTACCTTTCCCGAATCCTGCTTCCTTACTAATTCCCCTCCGCGTCCTTAAGTCGGGACTGCACTCGGCAACAGCAGCTCGCCCTTGGTCCAATGTCGATTTCGGTGGGCCTCGATCGACGCAATGATGAGAGCCGATCCCCGGCCCGTCGAACAAATTGAGAGGAGACTCCAATGCCGACTCAGAAGTACCTTATCGTCCTGAGAAGCGCTGGCGGCAAGCAAGAACCGCCGTCTCCCGCGCACATGCGGGAAATGTACGCCGCATTCAACGTCTGGAAAGAAAAGTTCAATGTTAACATTGTCGATATGGGAGGCAAGCTTAAGCCCGGGGGCAAAATCCTGACGGCATCGGGCGTCACGGATGGACCCTACGCTGAGGCCAAGGAAATTATTGGCGGGTACATGGTGGTCGCTGCCGAGAACTACGACCGTGCGCTCGAGGTCGCCAGGGAATGCCCGGAGTAGTAAGGCCCGGATCAAGCGTCGAGGTCCGGGAAATTGCGAGCCAGTGAAGTGCGCCATATCCACCCTGGTGCGCGACGACGTCCAAATCCCGAGGCGCTGCCTAACAAGCGCCTGAAGCTGGCGGCGCCGGCCATGCAAGGTAACATTGCGGTTGTGAACACTCGAGCTAGGCGCCGCAGCTTAGGCGCGATACGTTAGGCGGCTCACCACGGAAGCACGATGGCCCTAGCCCGGAGCTCTAACTATGCGTACCACCGTCAATCGTATCTTCGCCCTCGCGGCGATCTCGGCCCTTGCGCTCAGTGTGCCAAAGGTGACCGTATCGGCGCAGACACCAGCTGAGCGTCCGCAATTCCCGCCTCCGAAGCCCGAGGCTCAGCCGCCCGCCGTTGAATCCAACCTAAAGACGTTCGATGTGCTCGACTTCGACGTCTTCAGTAATCAGAAGTGGGACCGGCTCCAAGAGAGTCACGCGCAAGACATCATCGTCACCTGGCCAGACGGTCATGAGACAAGAGGGATTGCTAAGCACATCGAGGATTTGAAGGCGCTCTTCGCCTACGCCCCGGACATCACAATCAAAGTGCACCCGATTCGCTTCGGCTCTGGCAGCTGGACGGCGGTCACCGGCGTCATGACTGGCACGTTTACACGGCCCATGCCCCTCCCCGATGGAACGAGTATCCCCCCCACCGGCAAGCGCTTCGCCATCGGGATGGCAACGATTGGCCACTGGGTCAACGCACGAATGGATCACGAGTGGTTGTTCTGGGATAGTGGGGACTTCATGAAGCAACTCGGCCTCGCCAAGTAACGGGTCTCGCACAGCGCGCCTTCGGCGAGGTGTTTGTTGAACTGCCGCGCTCGTTCGTTCGCCGCCTAACAAGCGCTTGAAGCTGACGGGCGCTGATCGCTTTAAAGGAAGGGGAGTGTCGTGCCCCTGACGGGCCACGGAAGCCCCTCATCGGACGGCCCGTGAAGTCCAACGGGCGCACGTGAGGTCTCCCGAGTGCCTCGCTGTAACGCCTCGGCCCGACGCGGACCATGAGGTCGTCCTTCACGATCCCACACAAGATCTTGCCGCCGAGGAGGAACGCGAGGCCGCCGAACATCTTCTTCTCGCTGATGCCTCCTCGGCGGCTCAGAGCGCGGCAGAGGCGGTCGGCCAGCTTCTCACCGTACGCCATCGTCACCCTCTACTGCGCCCTCGACGAGCGCTCGCCCGCCTCGACGTAGCGTTTGAGGCCTGCGAAGAAGCCCTGGATGCCATTGTTCCACTTCCTCCGCACCATCACGGCATCCATGAGCCGTCCCAGTGGGCCGAACTTCAGCTCGTACTCCATCCGCTGGTTGACGACCGTCCCTCCGGAGTCCGGCGTCAGCGTGTAGCTATGCTTCAGGCGCCGGACCGGCAACGTACACTCGAACAACTCGAATGCGAGGCCTTCATGTGGCCTCCACTCGGCGACCCTCTCCTTGAACCAGCCGCCGGGCGTGAGGTCGCACTGGCGCGCTGCGCCGAGCCCTTCCTTCTGCGACGAGACGATCTTTGACTTCCTGATTCCTGGATCGTACTGGTCCAGCGCGTCGAGGGATGCGAGAACGGACCAGACCGTCTCCCGCGGCGCGTTGATGCGAATCGAGTTCTCGAGCACGGTCACGATGACACCTCCTTTTCCCGGTTCTTGCGGTTCGCGGATCGGTGGTCGCGTAGCCGCCACCGGGCACGATCCTACGGCCGTGGGCGCTCCCGCTCAGGAGGAGCAACGAGTGCCGAGCGGAGCTCAGTCGTGAGCCGGGCCTTCTCGGCGCGCAGCCGTGTGACGAATTCCCGAGAGGCGGCGGTCCTCGGGTCGTACTTGGCGCTCCACTGGATGATCTCGAGCATGATCGGGAGCAAATCGATTCCCTTGGGTGTGAGTCGGTACCGGCTCGTGTTGGGATGCTCGGAGTAACGCTCCTTCACAACAATTCCGTCCTCCTCGAGCCGCACGAGTCGGTCCGCAAGAATGTTGGTGGCGATGCCCTCTTCCGCGCGCAGGAGCTCGGTGTAGGTGGCGCGGCCCTTGAACATCAGGTCGCGGACGATGAGTAGCGTCCACGCGTCGCCGAACGCGTCAAGCGCGAAGTGGACCGGGCAATCGGACTTGCGCTGGCGATGTCTCATCGGCTGGCCGCGCCTCCGGCGCGTGCTTGTTTTTCACAAGCTAGACCATACCGAACAACTTGCGAAACGCAAGTGCCCTCCGTGGCGCCCCGTAACCGGGTGCGGGCCATTGACGCCCCACCGCCGCCGCCAATATTGGGGGGCTTTTTAACCCTGTCGCGGAGGAGCCCAATGCGCATCGCGCCATTGCCTGTCAGTCTTGCGGCCATGCTCCTGAGTATGTCCGCCGTTGGCTCGTCGGCGTGGGCGCAGGGCAAGCTCCGAGGAACCGTGCGGCTCGCAGGCGATTTCGGGGGCGATAAGGTGCTACAGTTCCAGTACTCCGACGGAAGCACGCCCGATGTCCCCGCTGGAGGGGGACTCCTTCTGAGTGCGGGCGGCGCGCTCCAGGCTTTCCGGCTCGGTCGCGGTGCGCTCGATGTTCAGGTCAACGTCGGGATCAAGTACCGGACGATTCCGCCTGCCTCGAACCAGTCGGCCACATGGTCTCGGTATCCGGTCGAGGG
>Ga0137383_10001965_pt1 | contig 12379 bp, 6 predicted proteins | sample SagtaG_19_FD_104817 | JGI IMG/M metagenome (GOLD analysis project Ga0137383, IMG submission 104817) | Vadose zone soil microbial communities from Sagehorn Ranch, Mendocino, California, USA - Sage2_R_40_16 metaG | ecosystem: Environmental > Terrestrial > Soil > Vadose zone | place: USA... | reverse complement strand
TTAGCCAGGAGTTAAAGTGGATAGTTAGGATTCTGTACATTCAGCTACAGGATTCATTCGTTGTTTACTTCTTATCAATTTTCTGGCATACTGGTGCTATTCAATACGATAGTCCTCTATGGCAATATACTTCCTCCCCCCACGCGGGGGTTCTTTTTACCAGAAATACATCGAGAGGTAGAACCGGTAGGCAGAATGATGCCACATTTTATCGCCCCAAGAGAAAGAGATGCATGGGCCACGATTAGAGGCTATGTTTACCAGGTAGACCTCACCATTGCACGATGGCTTGATGTAGAACCAGGAGATCTTCTTGAACTTGAGCGCGGAGAAGATATTGATCTGCTCTCCCGGGCAATCACTGCTCAAAACGAAGAAGAACAACGTCGCTTGCTCGAACAGGTGAAACACCGCGAGCATGCCGTCACCCTCCGAACGCCAGCAGCCATTGCCGCGCTTGCTAACTTCTTTGCACACCGCACGGCTAACCCGAACGTACCCCTTTTCTTCCGCTATACGACCAACGCACGCGTTGGATGTGAAAGACCTTCTCCCATATTGGGTCGGGTTCCCGCTCTTGTTGCCTGGGAACAGTTGCGACGAGGCGATCTGCAAGAAGCCGCTCAACGCGATGCTGTAGACGGCATTCGCGATTTGTTACTCCAAGCAGATCGACCGTCCGATATTCACCAGGGAACCTGGTCGGCATTCCAAAGCTATCTCCAAGGGGCTGACCACGCCCAACTCTTCGTCTTTATCCAGTCATTCGAGTGGAGCACAGACACCCCATCAGTGCAGAAACTGGGCCAGGATCTCAAGCAACAGCTTATAGACAGAGGGTATGCCATCGATGCACAAGAGGCCGAAGCACAATACTTCCGGCTCTTTTTACATGTGGTGGAAACCCTCTCTTCCCCTGGCATCAAGCAATTGCAGAAGGAGGACCTCGAACGCCTCATCGCCCTTCCGACGCTTTCTGCTACCGATCATGCCAAGCTGGAAGCGCTGCGTGAGATGACCGGCCAGATCGAGCAACGGTTGGAAGCGGTTGAGGAGCAGTTGCGGAGCAGCGTGGTATTACAAGTGCCCTACCCGGGCATGAGCCCTGAAGAGACAAACCAGCGCATTGCAGGGATTGTTGACCTCATGAATCGTGCCCAGGAACGTGAGCATCTTTTTTCTCCTGCACCAGAGCCACAGGGACCACCGAGTGACGAGGTGTTCCTCCCGCTTCCAGCACGGTTTGTAGGTCGGCAAGAAGCGATAGAATGGCTGCGCGAACGGCTTGTAACCAGTGGAAAACGAGCTGCAACGGCGCTCATAGGCATGGCTGGCCTCGGTAAAACTGCGCTGGCAACGAAGGTGATCCGCCAGTTGCGTGCCGAGGGACATTTCCACGATGGTATCGCTGTGATACACGGTTCAGGGCAAACAGACACCGTTGCCCTGGCGCGTATCATCCTGGCGCGTTTCGACCCCTATCGCCGCAGGCTTGAGCACAGTGACTTTCCAGCGCTCATCGACGTGGCAAGCAGCACCCTGGGCACCAAAGATGTGCTGATCGTTCTGGACAACATCGAACCGGACCTGGCCGTGATCGACGTGGTGCGCCTGTTCACCGGAAGTGGTGCAACCGTCCTGTTGACCGCACGCCACCAGCTACCCTACGACGCTATGCCCCAGGAAGGGGTATATACGGTTGGTCTACTCCCTCCTGGGGAAGCACTCGAACTCTTCGCTCACGCGTCCGGACGTGTGAGCCCAGATGCGTTTGCCCCGCAGGAGTGGGACGCAGCCAATCGCATTATCCAGGCACTCGAAAGCCATACCCTGGCTATTGTACTAGCCGGAGCCTACGCCGTGCATAGTGGACGCGACCTGGAAGCTCTTGCCCTGGAGCTGTTGCATCCCTGGCGGGCCATTGAGCTACCCGATGGGCAGACACCATCCGCCGTCGCGACAATGTTTGATCAGAGTATTCGAGCGCTACCAAAAGAGGCCAAACAGGTGTTGCTTGCGTGCGCTGCCTTTGGAACGACTGAGTTCAGCCGCAACGCTACGCTAGCTGTGGCCAGGGAACTCTCAGTGGCACACCCCGAATCCTGCGTGGATCTACTCGTAAGCAGATATCTGGTGGAGGCCTTCGCTATCACTAACCTGCCCGTGGGCAGTGATCGCGAGCGACTCAATCTCCATCAGCTCATACGTGGATGCGCAGAAGCAGGTTTCAAGCACTGGACAGAACGCCGGCGCAAGAGGGTCTTCGCCGCGATCGCACGCTATTATGCCTCCTACTCCAAGTCGCAGAAAGATGAAGCTCTGAGCAATGATGAGGTCAATATCATCGCAGCCATCGAGTGGGCCCACGCTCAGAGGCATGACGCGATCGTTGCTGATCTCTGCGCAGGGATGAGAACCTATTGGGTCGATCACTGGCATGTTGAGGCCGCTCAACAATACCTCCCCTGGGGGATGGAGGCAGCCAAAATGGTGGCATCGACAACACAGGCTCCCTCTGACCTGCTACGTGCAGCCGACTTGGTACTGGCCTATAGCCAGGTCTTGCTGGATCTGGGCCAGCTTGACCAAGCGCAGAAGCTATTACAAGCCAGTCTCACCTGTTTTCATGACCAGGGTAGTCGGAAGGGGGAGGCCGCGACGCGCTATGAACTAGCGCAAAACGCCCGCTTACGGGGCAATAGTGAGTTGGCAAAGCAATACCTGGAGGACAGCCTGGTAATAATGCGGGAACTGAACGAACGACATGGTGAGGCAGTGGTCCTGGCCGCCCTTGGTCAACTAGCCCTGCTGGAAGGGAAGTTTCAGGTCGGTAAGGACTACTGCCAACAAGCTCGCAGCGTGCTGCGCGATGACCCCCATCCGGGAGTTGAAGGATGGATCTCCTTCATACTCATGTTTCTTGCTGCACTCGAGGGACGCATGATGGAAGCTGCAGAGCTTCTGCGAGAAGGACAATCACACTGGCAGCACTTAAAGGGTCGCGGGGGCCAGTTGATGATGCTGATAATGCTAGGACAGCTGGCTATCAGTCAGGGACATTTCCAAGAAGCGTGGTCCTTGTACCAGCAGAGCCTGGCTCTTGCTCGAGAAATGAGGGATCAGAGAGGACAGGCCGCTTCCCTACTTGGATTGAGCATCATTCACCTGGCTGCGAATCAGCTCGAACAGGCTGAACTGCTGACGCAGGAAATCCTGTCGCTATTACACCATGTGTCAGATCATGGCATTGAGGTAGTCACCTGGCTGATCAATGCACAGATCGCGGTAGCGCGTGGGCGATTCGATGAGGCTGAACAGCGGTACCGCACATGTCTGGATCTGGTACGCCAGGGTCCTGGTGCTCTCTACCCTGTAGTTGCCATAGAATGTGCACAATTTCTTATTACAGAACGCCACAAGCAGCACGAAGGCTGTGCCTTGCTCGATGAGACGATCCAACGCTATATCACTATGGGTTTAGACAACGAGGCGCGTGACGCACGAGCGTTTGCACAGCAGCTGGGCTGTGGGGATGCACAAACAGCGTGAGAGTTGTGTCATTCCGATGAAAAGATGCAGCGGTTCTACCAGGGTGCAGGGATCTTTAAGAAAGAGTGTAGAGCGCACGGGAGCAGCGAGAATACCAACCGTGGCTTGAGATAAGTACAGAATTCTTCCTGCCTGAAGGAAGACGAGTTCATGGGTAGGCAAGCGCACTTGTGTTTCCCGTCGGACCGGTGAACGTGTTGCCATTACCAAGGGAGGAAACAACGTCTTTTGGGACATCCACGAAAATGCGCTCTTCGCAGGTCACCGCAGTACAAACACAACTCTTCCTTTTAACCAATGTACCCCGATGTCTAGTAGAGGTCCTCTCACAGGCCATTTCATCTACAAACTTGACAATTTGTTCTATCTTGGGTTAATCTGTTGTTACCTGTACAAGAGAGGACGATATGTAGATAGGGACGCATCGATTGCACTCCTCTTCATCACATGCCTCGTTCATCCTGGCACATATCTTTTCCAAGAAAGGATGTCGTACCTTTGGTAACCACAACAGTTCATGTACCCTCTTCCTCATCTTCTACTCAGACAGACACCATCGCTGTCCTTTTAGGCTTCTACTCTGAGCTAGAGGCCGCAAAACATTTGATTCACCTCAACGTAGTGGATGGTCCAACGACGTTGGCAGAAATACACTCCATTTGGGAGCAGACCTCAAAACAAGTCGCTCGCGCGCAGAGGAGAAGCTATTCGCAGCCACACATAGACTCGCTTCCAGCACAGTGGCAGTATTACGAGCAGAATCTAAAGAAGCAACCAAAGTTTCAATGCTGCCTTCCCCGGAGAGAATACCATATTCGAAAGGTACCCATTCAGTCCCTGATCACGCCTCAGTGGTTTGTGAATCGCGACCATGTCGAGCATTGTAAACAACAGGCACCAGAACCGGAGCCTTCCGACTGGGACAGTATCCTGAACTTTATCTTTCCTGCTGAGTCACCGTTGCCTAGCCCCAAGCAGAACCAAGCTAGTCTGCTCTTCCCTCCTGATATACAAAACCTGCATATTACCCTCTCCCCTGTTCAACGAGGGGCAGTCCAGGAATATGTCAGCACCTTGCGCGTCCACGCCGCTCCAAATTACCTGCAGGTTGCCAAAATTGGGGGACGCTTAGTGCTCGTCAATGGCGTTCACAGGACGTGCGCGCTGTGGCAACGTGGTTGGAAGAAGATTCCCTGCTTACTTTTCGAGGCACAAAACCTCCTTGAAGCTGGCTTTCCACCGGGTCAACTCGGTGTACTCCCAGAGCAAACCATCCTTCATCGTGCTTGTCCTCCCTACGCGCTTGACCTTCTTGATGATACTTTGACAAGAAGCTTCCAACAGCACCGTACCACCAATATGCAAGTATGTGTGCAGCGCATGCCTGTTGTTGTCAATCCATGAGAGAAGACGTGAAGTCTTCTCTCATCATGATCAAGACCCGACCTGGGTAAGTATTTTGCACTGACTTGTTGCGGAAAAATAGTCATGTGAGATGCATCTTCCGCTCAGAATGTGGAGGTATCATTTGACCGGTTACACTCGGCGTGATATGATGGTGGCGTAACCAGAGGTTATACACTTCACCTCGGCAAACCCCTTCCCCAATCTCTTCAGCCCGGAAGATGCACAAGAGCCAGGAGGTTTGCCCGGCACTCATTCACAAACCCTGGTAGAGGGGATGTTAAGACTAGGGAATCCATAGTATAATACCCTGGCTGCAATCAACAACTATTAAGGGAACTATACTCAGACTGAGCGATTCTACCAACAGGCTCTGGCCACCCGCGAAAAGGCATGAGGCCGATACACCTCGATACTGTAGCTATACCCAAGCGCTGTGCCCCCTGCTACCATTGACAAACCAGGAGAGCGATGCAGCAGAACGAGAAACGTGTGCCGAAGCGGCGGTGACGAAGCCTGCCCAGGATAACTCACAGCACTGAGTCATCTCCCAAACAAAAAGTCGGAACTCATGAGGCATTACATCTTGCTCGAAACGCTTGCCACTTTGCGGCTGGCGGCAGCTGATGTATGCCACTACCCTTACTGGCAATTTTCTGGAGTCTAAACAGCAATGCCAACACATAACCATGTGAGAAGTCCCATTACCCGCAGTGGTGCGCGACGTCTCGGTGATGATTACCAGGACATGGTTGCCCTTGAGATATTGGTTGATTGGCTCGAGCATTCCGAGCGTTACGAGTGGGTGCAAGTTGAAGCCGATGGTGCCGGGGCGCTCGATGACGTTGTCGCACGCAAACGCGAAGGCACCGTCGTCTACCGCCAGAGCAAGTTCTCCGTGCATCCTGACCGTTCTGACGATCCATGGACATGGGAGAAATTGCTCAAACAGGAAACTGGATCTCAGGGCAAGAAATTGCCTTCGCTGTTGCAGGATTGGGCGACGTCGCTGCAACATATATCAGCGTCAGCACAAGCAGTGGATGCAGCATTATACTCTAACCGCGATGCCGCTCACGAAATCTGCCAGGCTTTCAGACAGGACGACAGCACCTTACTTGACTTTGCAAGGTTAACCACAGAGACATGCGAGGAGATCATTGCACAGTTGGGGAGCGAGGTAAATGCCCAGGTATTCTTTCAGCAATTCCGCTTCCTCTTGAACCAACCTCATTTGCCGGATCTAGAAGATGCGCTTTGGCGGCGATTCTCCCGCCTTGGAGGCACCCACCATGGGTGGCTCTCGTTGAAAGATCAGCTTCGTTCCTGGGTGTGTCATCGCAACGAGCCGCTGCCCGATGGACACATCCGCCTGGCAGATGTGCGGCGCGCAGCTCTCTGGCATGAACTGGAGGGGTTAGCGCAAGAGTATACCATACCAGATGATTATGTGCCGCCCCAGGCCTTCTTGCGAGACTTCGTGCAGAATGTGTTGCAACGTCGTACGAACTGCATCGTCTTGTCCGGTAGTCCTGGCGTTGGTAAAAGTACCTTTATAAGCTATCTGTACAAGCGCTTCCAGGAGAAGCATATCCCTGTCGTGCGCCATCATTACTACCTTGGAACCAATGACCACGCACCTGGCTTCCGGTTGGATCACCTGCGCGCAGCCGAATCGTTGATGCACGATCTCGCCCGCGACCACACCCAGGCTCTTGGCTCGCTTATGGGGACGAATCCTCAGCCCCAGGATCTGCGCACATGGCTCGCTGCCTGCGGCGAGTATTATGCTCAAGAAGGCAAAACGCTCACCGTTCTCGTGGACGGCCTGGATCATGTCTGGCGCGAACGGCGCTCTATTGATGAATTGACCTTACTCTTACGCCACCTGTTGCCGCCTCCCAAGGGTGTCGAGTTGGTATTCGCGACCCAACCCGTAGACGATAATCAGCTGCCTCCCGTCTTGCTACGCCATGCTCCACGCGATCATTGGGTGCAGTTACCCCAGCTCGATCAGCCCGCAGTCGAGCAATGGGTGCGCAAGCATGTCAGCGACTTTCCCGCACAAGAAGGGCAACTGCATTCAGATGCTTTCATTGCACGCTTGGCTGAAGCTTTGTATCGCAAAGGCCATGGCCATCCCTTGCACCTGCGCTACACCTTGAAAGCGATCCAGGAGCGCAACCTGGTCTTCACCGAAGAAACGATTGCGGCATTGCCAGGATGTCCCCATGAAGGCATCACTGCTTACTACGATGAACTCTGGCGCGCTCTGCCTGAAGGCAGCCGAGCAATCTTACACTCACTCGCTGCTACGCAGTTTCCCTGGCCATCGCAGGGCATCATTGCCTGCCTGGATCCACAGCATCAACAGATCGCGCGAATCCGTGAGGATTTGCGGCAGGTGGCGCATCTGCTGGTGCATGACGACCTGGGCCTGCGCCCCTTCCATAGCAGCATCTTCGCGTTTGTCACACCACTGCCGGAACACCAGGATTACCGCATCCCGCACCTCAAAAGAGCACTACTATGGCTGCGACAAGAAGCGCCGGGGTACTGGCGTTGGGCATACACGTGGCAGGTAGAAGCCAAGATCGGGAATGATGTGCCGTTGTATCAAGGTCCGAACCGCCGATGGGTCGTTGATGCACTCGCAACACGCCGACCAAGCCGGGATATCATCGACTTGCTGCGTTACAGCATGGAGAGTGCGCTGCACCACAATGATCTACCGCGCCTCATCGAGCTTGGTTTGCTGCATGACTATGGTAGTCAGGCATGCGAATCCCATCACGACATCCGCGAACAGTTACTGTACGCACAACTGGCGCTGGAAGATGATCCCTATCTTCGCGCCTGGTTATTCGGCGATCTAGACGATTTGACCGATGGTGAACTCGTCCTGTTGGCGGAGTACGCACTAGCACGAGGAGACCTTCAGGCATTCCATCGCTGTGACGATACTGTGTTAGCGCGTTTATTGCATAGTCGCCAGCATCTTGCCGCTGACTCCTTTCCGTCCTGGCAACAACGCCATATGCCGGAGCTTGCTCTGGCTGCCATGGGCGATGATGTTCGCATCGTGAATCATACCCTGGATTTTGCGGTTAGAAACCGGGAACGTGGCCTGTCACAGGAAATCCTGTCGTTGTACTGCGAGTATCTGCGTGTGTGGCGCAATATCGATCACTTGCGCCTACTGCTTGCCTTCCCTGTTGCAGATAGGCAAGGAACGCAGGCGCCGCAGGAGGGAACAACAGTAACGGTCGAAGAGGCCAGGTTACTGCGGCGTCATACGGTTCTCCTCGCGCTGGAAGAGGGCCTGGAGGTCGATGGCCCCTTGTCTTCGGATGATACCAGCGATCCACTCGCTGCTCTCTATGCCGCCATCCGACATCTATCCAATTACCAACCAGGTGTGTTCCACCTGCCTGACCACAAGCTGCTCGGGTTGCAATGGCATGAAGCCTATGAGCGCACGTTCGCGCTACGTGAGTTCTTCTATCAAGCGTTCTTTGGCTTTCTGGTCAACCACCTCTATGGACTGGGTGAGCGGAATGGGGCCTGGCTGCAAGCACCGGTACCGCGAACATGGGAAATGCGTTTTCTGCAGGAATGCAACGCATGCGCGGCAATCGCTGCCTCCGGGATCCAGGCCTCTGCTCCTATGACCTTTGGGGCGTTCTTTGTCAATCTCAGCCGCGCCATGCCACCTGGCTTTGGGGATGATGAACGCTTCGAAGAAGAGAACCGTACTGCATCTGAATACTATAAAGCAGCCTGCGATGCATCTGTGGACATCGGGCTGGACCTGGTGATCCTGGCCGGAGCGACCGGGGGTGTTCCCTATGTTACCCAAACTGACCTTATGCAGGCGTTGTCCTCACAGTACTGTGACGTGGACATCTTCCTGCAACGCGCTGTCAGCCGACGACGCCCCGTGCTGGAAGATGCAGCAGTGCAATGGTTGGTGGGTGACCAGAAGTCGTCCATGCAAGCATCGATTACTCCCTGTGCAGATCGCGCCAAACGCTTTGCTCTGCTCAGCGCGCTTTCTGTTCTTCATGGCAAGGCAGAGGTAGCCCGGCAGTGCATAGCACAGAGTGCCGAGTATTTGCTCGCGCACGCCTATCATAAGGATATGCTTTTCTACAATGTGCTCGGTGCCATTCAGCGCTACGCCAAAGCCCCTTTGGAACGGCATGCACAAACAACCATGTGGCCCTGGCTGGAGCAGCTCGCACCAGCTATTGCTGCCATTTTGGACTACACGGACGGCGATGAGACCCGCCATTTTCCAGTAGAGCTCGCTGACACGTTGGCGCTTGTCGCCCCCGAAAAATTGCCTGCCTATTACCACTGGCAGTGCGATCGGGGCGACCATCACCAGGCGTTAAATACTCTGCATGCATTCCTCGAAAAGGCCGACTTATTGGAACCGATCGCGCAATCCCTGGCGATGACTGCCATCGATCAGGTGAGTCTACATATCATTGCTCGCCGTGCGGCTCAAGGTGACAATGGCGCACAAACAGTTCAGGTGCGACAGCAAGCCTACCTGGGAGCGGCAGCGTTCGCCTTGTCGAATGCCGAGACAGATCAGAGTACACCAGGCCAGCACAACGCAACGGTATTTGACCCGGGCAAGTATCCACCGGCAGAGTTTGACGCGTACCTGCGGGATTACCCTGGGTATCTAACCAGGCAGCACATGGCAGCCTGGATCGACTATTGGACGGCCAACGGCAAAAAAACCGAGGTCTACCGTGTTCTGTCCGATGCTGACACGCGTGGCGTCGATATAGAGTGTTACGACCGACTCTTCGCATTGGCACGCGCACTCTATGGTAAGGCGCGGGCACATCCATGGCTTGTCAAAGCCCATATTACGGGCAATGGATGGAACTGGTACTTATCCAACCAGAATGAGGTGGAACAGCGGTGGCGGATACTCAAACAGCACTATCCAGATCGTTGGCAAGCATTTCTTCAGCAAACCCTGGTGCAGGCTCCAGCCTGGCGCCAATCGTCGTTTAGCCACTGGGGGTTTCGGCGCCTCATTGAGTACTGCCTGCTCATGGACCAGCACGACCTCGCACGGAGCCTGATAGACCAGATGGTGGCGCGCTCTCTGGAGCTTGTCTCCATGCTGCCGCTGCCTGCGCCTGAATGGATAGATGCCTGATGACCATTACAATCATCTCAATTGAGCAGGGACTCTCCTGGCTGCTGTCACGCCTGACCTGGCCATCGATCATGGTCCGCGAACGAGCCTGCGTAGAGCTTGCTGCATTGCTGCTGCATCCTCAATTGGGTGACGTCACCCACAGCGCTCTGTTGCATTGGATAGCCGCACAGAGGCTGGAAAGTCTGGCGGCGGTTGGCATATTGCCATTCCTGCGTGCCCAGATGCAGGACGATGCCTATAACGCGCCGCTTGCTGATCTGACGAAAGCTCTCCATGCACCATCGTTGCTGGCCTGGCTCTTGCTGAATGAATTGGATTTGGGACATTCCCTGCTGTTTGCTGAAGCATGTCAACATGCAGAAACGGCCCCCCAGGACTTTACGCCAGAGCCATTCTTCGCAAAATACGTCGAAAATTTCTTGCCGCCTGGGTATGCTGATCTCATCCGCGAAGTCGAGCAGCATGAAAGCATAGCGCTGTGGAGGCAGTGGGCGTTCGAATGGCAACGCCTGTTTACAGACCTCGAGATAACACCCTCGCGAGATGAACTGGATGATTGGCATAGGCTTTTTCCAGGCGGAGAACATTATGCCGGTATAGATACGACGCTAAGCGAAGTTTATCGCTCTGCGTTCCTACGTACATTGTCATGGGCGGTAGAACAAGGAGTCCATCCACAGATTGTCCAATTCCTGGCGGCGATCACATGTCCTGTTGACCTGGACCTGTGGCGAGTCGCACCCCACGTACGACCGACATGGTGGCCGCAGATAGTGCAACCGAAAGGCCAGATCGATACAACTGCCGCGGATATCTGGCAGCAAGTAGAGGCGCTGTGGGAACAATATCGGACGGGAGGGGGGGATGAGAACACCATAGTAGCAGCCAGCGGCATCGTGTACCACCAGGAGTCGATATACAATTTGGAGATCTTTGGCCTATTTCAGAGCTGTATTGGCCCGGAAACGCCTGAATTAGCGGATATTACAGCATGGTGTAGTGGCGCAGCTAATGCAAAAGATGTCGTACTCACGGTGGATCGGCCTTCACCGCTTCGGTTTGGTGGAGTAATTGCCAATCGACCACCTGAATCCATGCAACAGCGCTTTGCAGATTGGCTTGTGCTACCCGCTACCTGTCCCGTTACGCATTCCAGGTCAGTACCACGCTGGCAACTGTGGCGCATCGTGCGAGACATTTGGCTACCAGCACCTTATCTTGCGGAATCGCCGCTCACCGTCACTTGTGAGCCATATGAAATGGTGGTGCGCGCTGGTGAGAATCAAATTGGGTGGTGGGTGGACTGGGCTGATGGCTTGGGGGAAACAATGATTGAGGGCGTTCCTCCCAAGTCTGGGCAAGTCCTGAGCGTTGCCAGCGAAGCGATTGCGAAGTTCGCACAGCAGAGGAAGATGACCTTCTGCTGGCTATGCAAGCTCACGGGCTACTATCGTGAGCGCCAGAGCCAGGAGTTTGCCGCGTCGTTTGCAGAGCAGCGCATGTATGGGGCCTCTCGTATTCTGCGGCCTTAACATTCCGAAGTAGTGGTATGTATGTCATATCAAATCCGTTTAAGTAGTGTCCAAAGAAACAGGCCACCAGTGATAGGCGGTCCGGCCCCGGATGACCTCTGGATGAGCTTGTAACCAGCGACAGCGATCGGCCTGGACCAGTTCCAACTCGTCGAGCGAAGCAAAAGCCCGGTTGGCCAGCGGCTCATTGGAGAGTGGCCATAAGCGCTCGGTTGGATCGAGGTCCAGATCCGCTGGAGCTCAGGGGTGATGACGCGCCTTGAGGTGAAGCGCATCCAGCGAGGAGAGTGGTCCTTGAAAACTCCTGAGCAGGCCGTCGCGCGGATTCACGAACTCGCTGCTGATTTGAGCTATGCCCAGATCGCGGAGGAACTCAATGCAGCAGGCTGGCGCACGGCCTTTGGACGCCCCTTTACCAGCCAACACGTCGGGTATATTTGTCGACGCGATGGGTGTGGGCGCAAAGGGCCTTGCACGCTGGGAGACGCTGATCAAGCCAAATGATGGGAGCAACATTGGATGAGCCGAGAAATGTCGGCCGCTGGTCGAAGTGCGCAGGCATCTCTGGCCAAGTTGAACAAGAGGTGTGTTATAATGCAGGTCTTTTCAACACTAAGAGAAGTCGATCATTGTACAGCGCAGGATCGTACATTCCATCCAGGTCAGCAATCAGAGTGTGAAAGAGCGCGCAGAGCTCTAAGAGCTG
>Ga0137383_10001964_pt1 | contig 12387 bp, 10 predicted proteins | sample SagtaG_19_FD_104817 | JGI IMG/M metagenome (GOLD analysis project Ga0137383, IMG submission 104817) | Vadose zone soil microbial communities from Sagehorn Ranch, Mendocino, California, USA - Sage2_R_40_16 metaG | ecosystem: Environmental > Terrestrial > Soil > Vadose zone | place: USA... | reverse complement strand
GCGCAGCAGGGCATCAAGGTGTCGCCGCTCTGGTTGATCGCCTGCTATTTCATCCAGGAGCTCGGCGAGCTCTGTCTCAGTCCTGTCGGACTCTCGCTGGTCACGAAGGTGGCGCCCGTCAAGCTCGTCAGCTTTGTGATGGGCATCTTCTTCCTGTCGAATTTCGTCGGCAACCTGCTCGCCGGTTGGTCGGCGCGGTTCGTCAGTACGGTGCCGCTCGTGACGCTGTTCGGCGTCACCGCTGCCGTGACGATCGGCGCCGGGCTCGTGCTCTTTCTGCTGCTGCGCCCCGTCAGGAGTTTGATGGGCGGCGTGCGGTAGATGGCACAGCCAGTCACACAACCACCGGACACCGCCGGCTGGTTCGGCCACCCCCGCGGGCTCTCCACGCTGTTTTTCACCGAGATGTGGGAGCGGTTCAGCTTCTACGGCCTCAAGGCGCTCCTCATCCTCTTTATGACCGCGGCGGTGACGCAGGGCGGCTTGGGGTTCACCGACCAGCGCGCGGGCAACGTCATCGGCTGGTACGGGTTCGGCGTCTACGCGTCGGCGATTTTCGGTGGCTTGGCAGCCGACAAAGTCTTCGGTCAGTATCGCAGCGTGCTGATGGGCGGCATCATCATCGCGCTCGGCCATTTCAGCATGGCGGTGCCGACAATCCCGACGTTCTATCTCGGTCTGTGCCTCATCGTCGTCGGGACCGGGCTGCTGAAGCCGAACGCGAGCACGATGGTCGGTGCCCTGTACGACCCGGAGGACGCTCGGCGCGACGCCGGCTTCTCAATCTTCTACGTGGGCATCAACGTCGGCGCGTTCGCGGCGCCCCTCGTCGTGGGAACGCTGGGGCAAGAGGTCAACTGGCACGTCGGTTTCGCCTGCGCCGGCGTCGGCATGATCATCGGCCTGATCCAGTACGTCGCGGGAAAGGCGCGCGTCATGCCGGCGCTCGAGCGCCTGGGCCAAACCGACACGCATGCCGCGCGCTCGGCGGGACCGTGGTGGCGGTTCCAGCGCGATGAGTGGGGACGCGTCGCGGCGATTGCCGTGCTGTTCGTGTTCTCGGCGATCTTCTGGGGGGCGTTCGAGCAGGCGTCGTCGAGTCTGAACCTCTTCGCCGACCGGCTGACGCGGAACACCGCCTTCGGGTACAACTTCCCATCGACTTGGTATCAGTCGCTGAATTCGATGTTCATGATCCTCGGTCTGGCGCCGCTGATCGGCTGGTTGTGGATCCGTCTTGGGCCGCGCCAACCTTCGAGTCCGGTGAAGTTCGCGCTCGGTTTGTTTTTTGTCGGCCTCGGATTCGTCCTCATCGTTCCCGCCGCCCGGATGACACAGCAGGGCGTGCTGGTCAGTCCCTGGTGGCTCATTGGACTCTACTTCCTGCACACGATCGGCGAGCTCTGCCTCAGCCCGGTCGGCCTGTCGATTGTCACGAAGCTGGCGCCAGCGCGCATCGTGGGCGCGATGATGGGACTGTGGTTTCTGTCGATCGCAGTGGGGAACAAGTTGGCGGGGATGGCGGGAGGGCTGTTCGAGACGCTGCCGTTGCCCAAACTGTTTGGAGCGGTGGCAGGCGTGACGTTTGTGGCCGCGCTGATCCTTTTGGCGCTGACACCCTGGTTACGCCGACTGATGGGGGGAGTGAGATAGTCGGACAGTGGACAGGTAGTGAGAGACGCAGCAGACGCAGCAGACGCAGCAGTGGATTGCAGTTATTGAGGCGCATGCCAGGTGAGGTCGGCGATCTCCGCAGCCGCCCGAATCTTCAGGCCATCGGAGTCTGAGCTGACTCCCACCGAGACAATTGGTTTGGGCGCGCTATTCCACAGGCGTCGATAATCGCTGAACGGATCGCGACGCTCCTCGTGCCACGACCCATCGGCGTCCTCGGCGCGCTGTAAGACGACCACCATCCGGTTGCGCCCGGCCCAGCTCGCAAAACTCTCGCCGCGGCCCTCCCGATTGCCCCACGCATAGGCGATCGAACGACCGTCCTGGAACGTGATCACCACACGGATGGGGCTGTCGTCCGCGGCGCGGCGTTTCAGGTCAGCGCCGCGGAGCGGCGTGCCGGCGCGCCAGCGCCACGTGATCGTCCCCTGGCGCACGGATGGTGAAGGACCAATCGGACTGCGCAGCCGGTAGGTCGCGGTCCCGCCCTGACCAATCGCGGTGAGGCGCATGGTGTGCGACCGCGTGACTTCGAACGTTGGTGGATCGACGCCTTGCATCCGGGTGAGCTTCCAGCCTGACGGCAATCCCGATCCTGCCGGGAGAATCATCAGGTTCGTGAGCGTCTGGGCGAGCGCGAGCAGTACGCTCACATCGGCTCCTCGGCGAAATGACAGGCCGCATCATGCCCGGGCGTGATCGGCCGCAGCGGCGGCGGCTCCGTGCGGCAGCGCTGGCTCTTCTTGGGATGCGGGCACCGCGGATGGAACGGGCAGCCCGGAGGCGGATGCGCGGGCGACGGGATGTCGCCGGGGAGCACGATGCGGCGCTTGGTCGTATGCGGGTTCGGCTCCGGCACGGCGGACAGTAGCGCCCGGGTATACGGATGTCGCGGCTGCGCGTAAATCTCGGCCGCAGGGGCGCGCTCCACGAGCTTGCCGAGATACATGACCGCGACGTCGTCGGCGATGTGCCGCACGACGGCGAGGTCGTGCGCGATGAACAGATAGGTGAGGCGCCGCTTGGCCTGCAGGTCGGCGAGCAGATTCAGGACCTGGGCCTGCACCGACACGTCGAGTGCGCTGACCGGCTCGTCGCACACGATGAACTGCGGCTCGACCGATAGCGCCCGCGCGATCCCCACGCGCTGGCGCTGGCCGCCCGACAGCTCGTGCGGATAGCGTTTGGCAAAGGCGGCGTCGAGTCCGACTTCGTCGAGCAGCGCGGTGACGGTGCCGTTCAGGCCGTGGATCTCGAGTGGCTCGCGCAGCGTGTCGTCGACCGTCATGCGCGGATTCAGCGAGCTGTAGGGATCCTGGAAGACGATCTGCATCCGGCGCCGCAACGCGCGGAGCCGAGTGACGTCGAGCGCGAAGACGTCGTTCCCGTCGAACAGCATCTTCCCCGACGTCGGCTCCTGGAGCCGCAGCATCGTACGTCCGACCGTCGTCTTTCCCGAGCCCGATTCGCCCACCAGCCCCAGGGTGCGGCCCGAGGCGATCGTAAATGACACGCCATCCACGGCCCGCACCGGCGCCTGGGGGCGTCCGAGCCCGAACCAGCGCCGCTCGCCGGCGTAATGTTTCACCAGGTCACGTACGTCAACGAGCGTCATCGCTTCGACACCTTCCGCTCGGGCTCGGTAACGAGCCAGCAGCGGGCCGTGTGACCCGCTTCGTCGCCGACTTCCAGCAGCGGGGGCTCCTGTGCCACGCATTTGTCCCACGCGTACGGACAGCGCGGATGGAACCGGCAGCCGGGCGGCCACGCAGTCGCCGCCGGGACCTGCCCGGGGATGGCGTGCAGCCGCGTCCGCGGCGCGTCGATGCGTGGGACCGCGGCGAGCAGCCCCTCGGTGTACGGGTGCGTCGGTCGCTCGAACAGCGCGTCGGTCGGCGCGGTCTCCACGACGCGGCCCGCATACATCACGACGACGCGATCGGCGTGGCCGGCGACCACGCCGAGATCGTGGGTGATCAAGAGGACCGACATGCCGAGCTCGTGCTGCAAGCGGTCGAGCAGCTCGAGGATCTGGGCCTGGATCGTCACGTCGAGCGCGGTCGTCGGCTCGTCCGCGATCAGGACCTTGGGGTGACACACGAGCGCCATCGCGATCATGACGCGCTGACGCATGCCGCCCGAGAGCTGGTGCGGATAGTGGTCGACGCGTTCGTCGGGATCGGGAATGCCGACCAGGCGCAACATCTCGATCGCTCGGGCCCGCGCCGCACTGCGCGACAGGTGCTGATGAATGATCGCGGCTTCGGCAATCTGATCCCCGACCGTGAACACGGGGTTCAGCGACGTCATCGGCTCCTGGAAGATCATCGCGATCTGATTGCCGCGAACCGCGCGCAGCTCCGGCGCGGGGAGCGCGAGCAGATTGCGGCCTTCGAATTCGATCAGGCTGCCGGGGAGCACGTGCCCGGGCGGCTCTGGCACGAGCCGAAGAATCGAGAGCGAGGTGACGGTCTTGCCGCAGCCCGATTCGCCGACGATCCCGAGTGTCTCGCCGGGATACAGGTCGAACGAGACGTCGTCCACCGCCTGCGCGGTTCCCTTGCCGTGCTCGGTGACGAAATACGTCTTGAGATTGCGGACGCGGAGCAGCACGGGAGCGCCAGGGGTCGTCACGCGGCCTCCGCGCGCGGGTCGAGCGCGTCCCGCACGCCGTCGGCGACTGCATTGAGCGACAGTACGACCAAGGAGATAGCCAGGCCCGGAAAGAGAGTCGACCACGGCGCCGTGTAAATGCTCGGAGCGTTATCGGCAATCATGTTGCCCCAGGTTGGGTCCGGCGGCTTGACGCCGATCCCGAGGAAGGACAACGACGCTTCGAGCAGGAGCACGTTCCCCACGCCGAGCGCGGCGGATACGATGATCGGCGCGGCGGCGTTCGGCAGAACGTGGCGAAAGATAACTCGACCGCTGCCCGCGCCGAGCGCGCGGGCTGCCACGACAAAATCGCGCTGGCGGAGGGAGAGGACCTCGGCCCGCACGAGCCGGCTGGTGCCGAACCAGGACGTCAACCCGATGACGATGATGAGGGCCGCGAACGGCAGCCCGTCCCACAGCGCCACCGCCATCAACAGGATGAAGATGCGAGGGAGGGCGAGGCCAACGTCGACGCCGCGCATCAGCACGGCGTCGATCCAGCGCTGGTAGTAGCCGGCGACAGCACCTACGAGGGTCCCCAGCGCGACCGCGACGAGGGCGCCTAACGCGCCGATGCCGAGCGACACGCGCGCGCCGTATACCGTGCGGCTCCAGACGTCCCGGCTCAACACATCGGTGCCGAGGAGGAAGGTCCATGACGGTGGATGGTTCTTGAGGTGCACGATGTCCAGTTGCTTGTCCGGATCGTACGGTGCGACGAGCGGTGCCGCCAACGCGACGATGACCAGGAATGTGAGGATGCCGAGACCCCAGGTCGTGGTCCGGTGGCGAAAAAAGCGCCGCCACCGCTCGTGCCGCATGGCACGATGGCGTAGGACGCGGACGAGCTCGGCCGTCACGACCAGGGCGACGAACAGCGCGAGCCAAGTGCCGAGCGTCATGCGGTCACGACCTCGACATCGGTCGGGGCCCGGACGCGCAGGCGCGGATCGGCCAGCCCCAAGAGAATGTCGGCGAGCAGATTGCCGGCGACCACGACGACACTGGCGATCAATGCCGTCCCGGTCACGACGGGATAATCGCGCAAGAGGATCGCATCGAACGCGAGACGACCCATCCCGGGCCAGGCGAAAATGGTTTCGATCAGCACGGCGCCGGTGAGGAGGAACGGAAACGCCAGCCCGAACCGCGTGACGAATGACAGCAACGCGTTGCGCAGCTGATGCCGCAACACCACGCGGCGTTCCGGAAGGCCCTTGGCGCGCGCCGTACGCACGTAATCCTGCCGCGCGACTTCCAGCATCGCGGCCCGCTGGAAGCGCGCGGTTCCGGCCGCGCCGACCAGACCGAGCGTGGCTGCCGGCAACACCGTGTGCCAGAGGCGGTCCGCGACGCAAAACAACGAGTGCACCACCGGACAGAGGACCGGATCGCTTGCCCCGCCCACGGGAAACCACCGCAGCTTCTCGCCGAAGACGAGGAGCAGCAGGAGCGCCAGCCAGAATGTCGGAAGCGAGTAGATGAAGAGCGTGACATTGCCGAGCACCACATCCGGGAGGCGATTGACGCGGACCGCCTGGTAGATGCCCAGGCCGAGTCCGAGAAGGAAATCGAGCACGAGCGCCGCGCCCGCGAGCTGCAGCGTGAACGGGATGGTGCCGGCGATGGCGGTGCGTACCGGGCGACCGTTGGCGTACGAATTGCCCATGTTGCCGTGTGCCAGCGCGACCAGATATCGCCAGTACTGCTCGGGGAGGGGCCGATCGAGGCCGAATTGCCGCTGCAGCTCTTCACAGACGGCGCGCTCTACGGTCTCGGGACACGGCCTTCCCGGCGCGACGTGAATCAAAATGAATACGAACGTGACGACGGCGAAGATGATCGCGGCGGACGCGAGCAGGCGCCGCAGGAGCCACGCTGCCCCCGTCACCTATCGCTCCACGCGGTCTCGGTCGATCAATCGGTCGGGAGGAATGCGCCAGGTGCGCAGCACCGCGGCCCAGGAGTCCGCGCGGAGCTGCACGTTGTCGACGCGTTTGTGGACGGCCGCGACATTGTCGAGCGCGTAGAGAAAAATCCCTGGCGCATCCGCGTTCAGCGTTTCCATCGCGGCCCGCCACAGCGCGCGCGCCTGATCGCGCCTCGTGGTGGTCACGGCGCGATCCACGAGGCGCTCAAACGCGGGATTGTCATAGCGGCCGAAATTCGAGCCGCCAAAGCCGGCGCGCGTCCAGCTCTGCGCGATCCCCGAGCTCGGCGAGGGATCGTTACCCCGCGAGAGAATGGCCGTGTCAAACTTTCCGGTTGCGACACGCTGATTGACGACCGCGCCTTCGACCGCGTCGATCTCCGCACGGACGCCGATCGCCCGAAATTGCTCTTGCAGGAGGAGCGCATACTGCCTCCGCAAGACGCTGGTCGTCGGAAACAGCATATGGAACGCGAGCGGCTGCCCATCCTTGTCGCGGACCCCGTCGCCATCGTGATCGCGCCAGCCCCGCGCGTTCAGAATCCGGTTGGCCTGCGCGGTGTCGTACGGGAGCTGGCGAATGTCGGGGTCCCAGATCCACAGCAGCGCGGACATCGGGCCCGGCGGGACCTTGGCCAGGTCACCCAGCGCGCTCTTCACCATGCTGGCGCGATCGACCGCCATGGCGAGCGCACGCCGCACCTCACGGTCCGCGAAGATCGGATGAGGTTTCGTGGTGTCGTCCGGCGCGCGCTGGTTGAACGAGAGGAAGGTGTAGACGTTGCCGCGGTAGGTGTAGATCGCGAGCTGTTTCGCGGCACGCGCCCGTTCCACGTTCTCCGGCGTCACGAGCTGCTCCCGGACATCCGCCTCATCCGCGATGGCCTGCTGGACGGCGACCTGGAGGTTGGGCGTGAACCGCCAAATGAGTCGCCGAATCCCGGGCCTGCCCAGGAAGAAGGTCGAATCGGCGACGAGCTCGATCGATTGCGCCGGCTGCCAGCGCACGAACCGGTACGGTCCGTCGCCCACCGGTTCCCGGCCGAACGGCGCGGTGCGCCACTGGTCGCGCGGCACGGGCCGGAGCTTGTGCGCGGGCAGGATGCGCATGTGGTACACCGCGTCGTAGAACATTTCGGGATACCGCTCCCGGAACCGGAAGACGGCGGTGAGCGAATCCCGCTGCGTGACGCTGGCGATCCGGTGGAGCTTGGGGCGGAACGGCGAGGCCACCACCGAGTCGTTGTAGGCGTTGAACGTGAACTCGACGTCCGCCGCCGTGACGGGTTGTCCGTCCTGCCAGCGCGCGCGCGGATCGAGATGGAAAACCAGCGTGAGCGGGCCGTCCCATTCCCATTTTTGCGCGAGCAGCGGCTGAAAGTCCTCATCCCCCAGCGTGTTCTCGGACATCCCGACGTCGGCGAGCTTCAGGAAGAGCTGCTCGTCGATGTCGTTGGCGACGATGTCCTCGCTGGACGGCGGCAGCAGCGTGCCCGGCTCCGACACGGCCGCGTCGATGATCGTGCCGCAGTTCTCACCGGTGCAGCCGCCGCGGCGCTCGCACGCGGCGAGTCCGGCGACGACGAGAATAAGGGAGACAGTGAGCGAGGGAAAGGAACGCCGTTGCATGGCGCTTAACATTTCACCGGGGGGCGAGAGATGCAATGACGTCGGACGGTCGGACGGGCTGACCGCCGGACGGTCGGAAGTGCCTCCAGGCGTTGATGATGGCAGCTGCGACTTCACCGAAGCTCACCGCACGCCCGAGGACCGCTGCGAGAGTCGTTCCCCCGTTGAACGACGAAGGTTGTGTGGCATCGAGCAGGATCGATCCATGCTGCAGGAAAGCATCACCGCGCCGGACTTGCGCTGACCCGACAAGCTTCCGGCCCCGGTGGAGGATCTCGCCGCCCACCGAGGACGCGAAACAGGATGCTGGACGGTCGGACGGTCGGACGGCCGGACGGTCTGCCAGAACAGCTTCCACACCCAGGCTCCGCAGCGCCCTGGCGAGTCGCTCGTGAATCTCGCAGTAGGCGTCGCGCAGCGATCTGAAGACGCTAATGCGCGCCGCGACAGCGTAGGTGACCTCGTGTTCGTGCCAGACCGCCTGTCCGCCCGTCGGTCGCCGTACAGTTGGCACGCCAGGGAAGTCCCCTTGCTGATTGCGACCGATCGAGAGCGTTGGCGGGTTCCAGCAATACAATCGTAGCGAGGCAGTGCCGAGACGAACTGTCGCGTCCAGCAGCGCCACATCGGCGGCCATGTTCTCGACGCCCGAACGTCCCTGAGCATCGACCGTCAGTTCCCACAGACCGTCAAACTTCAGCGTACGCTTCCACCGGCGGACAGGTGCACACGAGGTTGCGATCGCCGAACGCGGCGTCGATCCGGCTGACCGGCGGCCACACCTTGTGCTCCCGCGTCGCGGCCGTGGGGAAACCGGCGCGGTCGCGGGCGTAGGGGCGGTCCCAGCTGTCGCTCAGCAGATCGGCGAGCGGGTGCGGCGCGTGCTTCAACAGGTTGTTGTCGCGATCGGCTTCGCCGGTCTCGATCTCGCGGATCTCGCCCCGAATCGCGATCAGCGCGTCGACGAACCGGTCCAGCTCCGCCTTCGGCTCGCTCTCAGTCGGCTCCACCATCAGCGTGCCCGCCACAGGGAACGAGACCGTCGGTGGGTGGAAGCCATAGTCGATCAGCCGCTTCGCGATGTCTTCGACGTCCACGCCCGCCGAGCTCTTGAAGGCCCTCGTGTCGATGATGCACTCGTGCGCCACCAGGCCGTGCTGCCCCGAGTACAGCAATTCGTAGTGTCCGCCTTCCTGCAGGCGGCGCGCGATGTAGTTGGCGTTGAGGATCGCGACCTTGGTCGCGAGCGTCAGGCCGTCGCGCCCCATCATCGCGATGTAGCCCCAAGAAATCGGCAGAATCGAGGGGCTGCCCCACGGCCCGGCGGACACTGTGCCCGCGCTTTCGGCGAGCGGGATCCCGACGTCCACCACCGGGTGCGTGGGCAGATAGGGCGTCAGATGCTCGGCGACACCGATGGGTCCCATGCCGGGTCCGCCGCCGCCGTGCGGGATGCAGAACGTCTTATGGAGGTTCAAGTGACAGACGTCGGCGCCGATGTCGCCGGGACGGCAGAGACCGACCTGCGCATTCATGTTGGCGCCGTCCATATAGACCTGACCGCCGTGCTGGTGCACGATCCGGCAGACCTTCTTGATCGATGCTTCGAACACGCCGTGCGTAGACGGATAGGTCACCATCAGCGCGCCCAGCGTGTCGGTGTGCTCCTTCGCCTTCGCCTCGAGGTCGGCGACGTCGATGTTGCCCTGCGCGTCGGTCTTCACCACCACGACGTTCATCCCCGCCATCACCGCGCTCGCGGGATTGGTGCCGTGCGCCGACTGCGGGATCAGGCAGGTCGTGCGATGGGCATCGCCCCGATGCTGGTGATAGGCGCGAATCACGAGCAGCCCCGCGAACTCTCCCTGCGAGCCCGCGTTGGGTTGGAGCGACACCTTGGCGAAGCCCGTGATCTCCGCGAGCCACTCCTCGAGCTGGCGGAACAGCGTCGCGTACCCCTGCGCTTGCGACCGCGGCGCGAAGGGATGCAGACGGTTGAAGCCGGGCCAGGTGATCGGAAACATCTCGGTCGTGGCGTTGAGCTTCATCGTGCAGGAGCCGAGGGGAATCATCGCCGCCGTCAGCGACAAATCGCGATTCTCGAGCCGCTTCAGGTAGCGCAGCATCTCCGTTTCGGAGTGATGCGTGTTGAAGACGGGGTGCGTACAGAACGGGGTGGTGCGGGCCAACGACTGGGGGATCGCTGACACGTTGAGTAGGGGCGCAGCATGCTGCGCCCCTACATCACGCCCCATGGGGGCCGCGAATAGGGAAACGACATCCGTCAAATCGTCGTCCGTCACGGTTTCGTCGAACGCCACGCCGATCCGGGGCGGCGTCTGCGACAGCGTCCGCAGGTTGATCTGTTTCACGCGCGCGGCGTCGAGGATGCGCGGGAGCACATCCTCCGGCACCTCGACGGCCAGCGTATCGAAGAAATGAGGATAGGCCAGCCGGTATCCGAGTTTTTCCAACGCGGCGGCGAGGGCTGCGGTGTACGCGTGCACACCGCGCGCGATCCGGCGCAGTCCCTCAGGACCGTGATAGACCGCGTACATGGACGCGACGACGGCGAGCAGGACCTGCGCAGTGCAGACATTACTCGTCGCCTTCTCGCGGCGGATGTGCTGCTCGCGGGTCTGCAGGGCCATGCGCAATGCGGTCCGCCCGGCACGGTCTTTGGAGACGCCGATGATGCGGCCCGGGAGATGGCGCTTGAATTCATCGCGCGTGGCGAAGAACGCGGCGTGCGGGCCGCCGTAGCCAAGCGGCACGCCGAAGCGCTGCGAGTTGCCGACGGCGATGTCCGCGCCCCACTCGCCAGGCGGCGTGAGCAGGGTGAGCGCGAGCAGATCGGTCGCCACTGTCACGAGCGCCCCGGCCGCGTGCGCCGTCTCGCACAGCGCACGGAAATCGCGGATCGCGCCATCGGTGGCCGGATACTGAATCAGCGCGCCAATCACCTTGCCTTGCTCGAAATTGAACGCGCTTGGATCGACGACCACGACGTCGATGCCACGGGCGGCGGCGCGGGTGCGCACGACCGCGATGGTCTGCGGATGACAGTTGGTGTCGATCAGGTAGGTGAGCTTGCCCTCGTGCTTCGTGACGGCCTCGGTCAGATGCATCGCTTCGGCTGCAGCGGTGCCTTCATCGAGCAACGAGGCGTTCGCGATCTCGAGCCCGGTCAGGTCCGACACCATCGTCTGGAAGTTGAGGAGCGCCTCCAGCCGGCCCTGCGCGATCTCCGCCTGGTAGGGCGTATAGGCCGTGTACCACCCGGGGTTTTCCAGCACGTTGCGCTGGATCACCGTGGGCGTGAAACAGTCGTGGTACCCCATGCCGAGGTAGGAGCGGAAGACCTGATTCTGCGCGGCGAGCTGGCGGAGCGCGTCGAGCGCTTCCTGTTCGGACCGCGCTTCGGGAATCCGTAGCGACCCCGGCAGCCGGATGTCTGCGGGCACGACGGCGTCGATGAACTTGTCGAGCGAATCGTAGCCGAGTGCCTGCAGCATGGCGCCCTGGTCCTCGGGCGAGGGCCCAATGTGTCGTTCCTGAAACAGATCGCGTTCGATATCCATCTTACGGGAGTGTGAAGGATTCCCCTGGTTTCAGCACCGTGACGGCCGAGGTGTTGCCTACCAGGCGCCGGAATTCCGCGGGATCGGCCTTGATGATATCCCACGTGTTGTAGTGCATGGGAATAACGCTTTTGGGTTTCACGAATTCCACCGCGCGGGCCGCGTCGGCAACGCCCATGGTGTAATTATCGCCGATCGGCACCAGCATGAGATCGATCCGACCGGCCAGGAGCTGCATTTCAAGCGTCAGCCCGGTGTCCCCGGTGTGATAGACGGTCTTCCCGCCGATCGTCACGACGATGCCGGCGGGATTGGTCGTGTACCGCCCAGTCTCGTCGCCCTCGACGCGCCCGCCGTGGAAGGCGGGTACGAGCTTCACGGTGCCGAAGGGGAACGCGTGCGCTCCGCCGATGTGCATGGCGTGAGTCGTCGCCCCTCGATCGGCGCAGAACTGCGCCAGCTCGTAGGTGGCCACGATGGTCGCCTTGTGCTGCCGCGACAGTGCGACGGCATCACCCAAATGGTCGCCATGGCCGTGTGAGAGCAGAATTGCGTCGAGATGGGGGAGTTTGTCGGGTGCAATGACGGCGGCGGGGTTACCGGTGAGAAATGGGTCGATGATGACGCGCTTGCCGTCCCGCTCCAGCACAAAACAGGCGTGTCCGTGGAATGTGGCTTTCACTCTCCAACATGCTTCGCGTACGCCTCGGCGCGGAGCAGCCCATCCAATTCTTTGGGGTCCTTGAGCTTCACCTTCACCATCCAGCCTTTGCCGTAGGGATCGCGGTTGACGAGGGCGGGGTCCTGCTCGAGCGCTTTGTTCGCTTCCACAATCGTCCCGGCCACGGGGGAGTAGAGCTCGGACACGGCCTTCACCGCTTCGATCGTTCCGAAGACGTCGCGCTGCTTGAACGCGGC
>Ga0137383_10001961_pt1 | contig 12398 bp, 14 predicted proteins | sample SagtaG_19_FD_104817 | JGI IMG/M metagenome (GOLD analysis project Ga0137383, IMG submission 104817) | Vadose zone soil microbial communities from Sagehorn Ranch, Mendocino, California, USA - Sage2_R_40_16 metaG | ecosystem: Environmental > Terrestrial > Soil > Vadose zone | place: USA... | reverse complement strand
CTGGCGATGCTCCCCCCAGGCAGGCTCAATGTGGATCGAGAGCAATATGAAAAAGCACGCGCGAACTACTTCCCCAATTTGGCAGTAAGCGAAATTAGGCGGGCAACAGAAGCGTTCGCTCACCATTGGCAGGAAAACGAGAGTCATGCTGAAGACACAGAGATGTGGAGCAAATTAGACGCGGCTGCGCAAGTAGAATTCGGTTGCTCACTCTCAGATTTGCAGAGATTTGCGGTGGGAGCCTTTACTATCAGCGAAGACCTCGACCCCGCTTCTGCCCGCCTCGAGTTAAGCGACTTCGTTGATCGTTTGGTTAAAGAGTTGGGCTGGTCAAGAGAGCAGATAAGCCACGTGCTTGGTCTCCTCACGCTCGCTCCCATTCCAGACCTTCTCAATCCTCCCCCACCGTACCGGAAGGAAGACACCTATCCGTGGAGAAACAATCGGCTGCTTTCTTACATACGCCGTCCCTTTGTCTACAGGAAACGCGGCGAAACGATAGAGATTCTCTGGGGCAATCGCCATCTCTACAAGGCGGTCCTTTACCTCATTCACTTCTGTCTCGCAGGGCGGCTACAGGCACAAAGTAGCGAGATGCGCAAAATAATGGGTAGCATCCTTCATCAGCAAGGCGAGGCGTTCAATGATACGGTGGCAGATGTGCTGGAGCGAAATCCAGACCTGACTGTGCGAACACGCGTGGAGAAGATCGGCAAGCTCAAGGTACCTGGTGATATTGACGTACTGGTAGCTGACCCGAAGAAGCGGCGGCTGGGTGTTCTAGAGTGCAAGGATTTCGCCGCTGCACGTATGCCGCATGAAATGGATTACGAGCTTAAAAAGCTTTTCCAGGGAAAGCATGGCGAGAAGTCGATGATAGAGAAGAGGACCGACTGGGTACATATGCACAAAGAAGAGATTTTAGCCTGGTTACGGCTGGATGGGGCTGGTAGAGCGAGCAGATGGAGAGTTGAGCCGCTCATTGTGGTAAGCCAGGAGTTACTCTCCCCTTACTTGAGAAAATCACCAATACGCGTTGTATCACTAGCTCAGTTAACCAGAGAGCAGATTTGGTAGGTTGATCAGAAAAGTGAGCAAGGTGGAAGAACAAGAAGACGCTGTAGGAGATGGCTCTTCCCTAGGAGACGCGTAGCCGTATCCAGCACCACCTGGACACGGTTTCCGAGGAGCAGTACTTGCTCCCCTCTATTGACCGTCCATGGAAGCGACGGGAAAGCGCGGTTCCTTTCCAGACAAAGAAACGAGGCAGGCGCCTGGTGTAGTGCCTACTGATCTCAGAAATGTCGTTTCTGTATGGCCTCTTCGACTGGAAACTGGTTTCTCCTGAACGGCATCTCCAATTGCTCCGGGCGACCGAAGCACAGGCGAAGCTAGCCGACCTCCCTTACCAGGATATCCAGCAGCGTTATAGAGCCATGCGCCGGGCGCTCTTCATCTTCTTGAACACGTGTGTGGGCATTGACGTGCTGCTCGAATGGTATATGGACGTCGCACTGCACGTGCTCGACGACGAATCGGCACTCGCACTCGCTGCCCTGCTCGACTGAGTGCGCTCCCTCTTCCAGGAGGCCATAGCGCATGCACCATCTTGTGTACATGATTAGGGAACACTCCCAGTTGTCGATGCTGTCAAGATCGATGCTCACAACCACGCCATTGCTACCTCCTCCATGCCTTTGCTGCCCATCGTGCCACATGAGGATGGTGCACGCTTCTTTGCGCACCTGCTTCTGCCCACCGGAAGAAGCCGAGGAGGTTCGGGCTATCGCAGACGGGAACGGCTGAGCAGTTCCTATTGCTGCACGCGAATGATGTATACTACTACAGTAGATTCACAGTGACTTCATGTACCAGAAAGGAGAGCGACTGATGCTTGACAACATCATACCAGGCTTCTCCGCCCCTTCGACCTGTGAGCGCGATCAGGGCGTGCAATACCTGGTCGCTTCAATACGAACCGTGCCATTCCTGCGGGTCGGGCGCGCGGCATGCATCGAGGTCGTGGGCATTCCCGCGCTGAAGTGCCAGGTCTGCGATGAGCAGATCTACGACCTCACCCTGCTCGCGCACATCGAAAGCGCGCTGCGCAGGCGCGTCGAGCAGGGAGACGTGCGGACATCGTATGCGTTTGAGCAGCTGGCCGCCGAACTCACGGCGGGTGCGGAGCCTCAATAAGAGAAGTCATCCCTGACCACCTCCTTTTGAGGTGATCAGCTCGTTCACACAGCGGATACCAAAGGGCCCTGGTCTTTCTCGCCGCCGTCGGCGGGAAGGGCCGGGGCCTTTTCGTGTCTGCCGAGGAAGAGCAATGCCGGTTACTGCTCTCGCAAGAAGAACCAGGCCTCACCGCAGCACTCCTGGACAAGCCCGCATTTGCCCTGAGTCACTTCAGTGCTACTGGCTGGGAGCAGGCGTTTCTTCTCTTGCTCCGGTCTTTTGCACATAAACCTATGCTGCGATGATAGAGAAGCCGGGTGGGTACACTACACGACAATGGCGAGAGCGACAAGAGGGGGTCCATCCGATCATTGAAGTGTTCCCTCATCTCACAGCTTCGCGCTTGACGCCACCTGCTGGCTTTCAGGCACGTTAGAAGAGGAACAAGAGAAGCAACGCGAGAAAGGTGCCTCACTTCCACTCTGCAGAGCGACCACCCGCGTGCTATTCTACATCCTCTTGCTCTAGAAGTTCCATTGGCGCGTAGCTGCTCCCCGGATCAGTCGGCCATGGTGCAATCGGTCGTCTTTTCAGTCGTTCTCTTCTCGTCCTGGGTCGTAACACAACTCGTCCTGTCTCAAGATCATGTTGGGTGAAGTGAAACTGCGGCTGCCCAGGTTCGTCTACGTCTCTCATTACAATGGTTTGATCCCAATATCCTGAAATACTGAGAACGACACCGGTCTTCCATTGTTTTGTCCCTTTTATTTGTACCCGATAGATATCATCGAGCCGCAGAGCAGCAACGCGCGTCACTGCTTCAACTACGTGAGATTGTCACATTACATGTCCAGGAGGCTGAGGGTCAGGTGGCTGCACGGGATAGAGTCGTTTGAGTTTGATGCGCGCATCCGCCGTGCGGAATTGCCAGTTGACCGTGCCGACCCGCTAGTTGCGATGCTCCTGCCAACTCTGAACTTGTTGACAGAGGTCCTCAATGGTGGCAATATTGTGAGCCAACCCCTGCCGCGCCAGCACACTGAGTTCAATTTCGGCAATATTGAGCCAACTCGCATGCTTGGGCGTGTAGTGGATCTCTAATCGCTGGGCCAAGGCATGCGCCTGCGCGGGAGGAAATATTTCGTAGAAGGAAGCGGGGGTGTGGGTATTGAGGTTGTCCATCACCACGACCACCTTTGTAGCATCGGGATAGTGTTCTTCGAGGACCCGCCTCGCATGAAGAGTGCCCAATTCTTCTTGGTCCGGTGTTCGGTCACTTTCAGCAGTCGCTTGCCAGCAAGCGGCTCATAGGCAATGAACAGGTTGGCACGACCCTCCTTCTCATAGGTGTAGTCTTCGCGCGCGACTTGTCCTGGCTTGGCAGGTTCGGGAGGATATTTGTCTTTGACCAGATTCTTCCCCATCTCATCCATGCAGATCCTGGGGACTGATGGGTCATAGGGCTGGCAATACACGCCCAGCACGTCCTCCATGTGATAGGCAAAGTCCCCATCCGCCTCCTTGGGAAAGCACCAGGATTTCTTGAGCCACGGCTTTAGCTCGTTTTTTTAAGCGTCTTTCTTACCGTTTCAGGGCTGATATGCTCCACATACTCTAATTGCACCATTCGGTCGGCCAATAGTTCGAGCGTCCAGCGTTGCCGTCCATCGGGAGCCTTGCTACACGCAAGATGAATCAGTTGTGCTTCTCCTTCGCCATCCAAGCACCGACGTTCTGGGCGTTCTCGGGGAAAGCTCCCGGCGAGAGCCACCTCCATGTTTTCTTGGACAAACCGCTGCTTGATGCGAATCACGGTGCGGCGACTGATGTCCAGCACCTCGGCAATCTGCCCATCGGTGTGACGGGGTTCGCCTTGACTCTGATCGCTCATCAGTAGCACGCGCGCTACCACATAGTGCTTGGCTGGAGTCCTGCTCATGCGCACCATCGTTTCCAGCCATCGGCGCTGCTCCTCACTCAATCTCACAGGATAGCAGTAGTGAGAGGTTCTCATGTTTGCACTCCTTCTCTCGGACTCTCAGACCTCGTTCCGTTTTTGAAACTTCCAGCCCGGCCAACTGAGCCGGAAACACCTTTCTGAGAGGAAAAACGTTCACTGGTCTGAGCGTTTTTCCTCTCAGAAAGGTTGAGAAGAGGTCTAATGATTCACAAACACATCTGTGACATACCCATTTAAGTCGGACTGTGCCCAGCCCCTGACCGTCTGCATCCATTGATCGGCCTGCTGCTGCATCTCAACACCCTGACTGACCAGCTTGTTGAAGGCTTGCTGCAGCGCATTGATCTCGATCGTGTGTAATTGATCGAGAGAGATCCCCTGTTCCAATGCTACGTTGCCTATATTCGGCGGGGTTCCCCCTTTTGTGTTCGAGACGGGAGGCTGCAGCTCGGCTTGAATTTGCACCGCACTGAGATGCAACCCCTGAGCCACTTGCTCCTGAATCGTCTGCCAGTACACCGGTTGATCCCCTTGTGGACCGGGGGGAAGTTCTGGCTGCTGGCTCTGTAATACTGCCTTTGTCTGCTGGACTCCCGGCGATCCCGCAGTCGCAGGGGTTGGAGATGGCGCTTGATGCACGGTTATCTGCCAGGTCAACATGCCTGCGTCTCCTAGCATGACGATCACCCCTAGCGCGAGCAACAAGAGCGACACGTGCCCTCTCGATCGTCGCTGTGGTCTGTTTTGCAAACGCTGCTGCAACTCGCTCTGATCTTTCTCTGGGAATTTCTCGTGAGACATCTTGTTTTTCTCCTCCATCGTTGTTGGGGTTGTATGGCCGAACACTGTTCCTCGTCTTGCAAACGCTGGCCTACTCATAGCGCAAGGCTTCCGCAGGCGAGAGGCGTGAGGCTCGCCTGGCAGGCAGGGTCGTACAGACGAAGGCCATCAGGTAGGTACCGAGTAGGATCAGGACGATTGGTAAGAGCGGGAAAGGGAAATCCTGCGAACCCTGCCGGATCGCCTGGTACGCCAGCCAGCCTGCCAGAACCGTCCCGATAGCCAGACTCAGTGTGATCACAAAACTGGCTTCGAGCAAAAACGACCACCGCACCAGGGCACGAGAAAACCCAAGCGCCCGCAGCATGCCAATTTGCTGGCGGCGTTCTATCACCGAACGACTGGCGATGACTCCGGTCGAAAGCGCCCCGAAGAGCAGCCCTAGTGCCAGGTAGCCACCCAGGAAGAGTGTCAGATTAGCCGTGTAGGTAGAGGTATCTGCTGAGTCGAGCGCTGTCACCTGGATACCACGCTCACCCAGGTGGAGCGCGATATTCAGGTCGCGTGAGGCTTGCGTTACGCCCACTCCTGGTTGCAGCTGGAAGTACGTATGAATGATCTCTGGAGTACTTTGTGCACCCCAGATATGGGCTGCTGTTTGCGCGGAGACGAACATGGCGTCCCAGTAGGTCGTCGCAGGCACTATGCCAATAATCGTGACCTGTTGATAGGGCGCGTTGGCTTCGTCGCTCTCTGGGAGCGAGGCCGTAAAGGGAGTGAAGCCATTGCCAGTCGGCAGCCCTGGAATGCTGCTATCATAACGCAGCACTGCATCGTCTGTATGTGTACGTACCGCGTCCCATACCTGTCGATCGGTGGCGTAGTTCTGGGCACGCGCCAGCATGGGGATGGTGTTGCGCGCCAGGAACGTGTTATCGGCAATAATCGGTCCTCCCCAGGAGGAGTGAAAGGAATATGATGACTGTCCCGGCAGGTGGAGGAGCATCGGTCTGGTTCTTGAGGAAATGATCCCATACGAGTTCTGCAAGAACGCAACCGCAGTCATATCATGACTGAGTGTGGTGGGCACATCCCGAAGCTGGGAGGCCAGCGCCTGGTAATTCCGGTTATTCAGGATCATCTCCAACGAGAAGTCGCCGGTGGCACTCTGCGCCTGTGTTAATTGTAAAAGACTCAGGTTAGTGGTGACCATCAGCAGGATCAAGAATGTGATCAGACCCACTAACGCGACCGTGACGCTGGTACGAAAGCGGAAGGTCAGCGGATAGACCAGGCTCGTTCGGCTCACCGGAGCCGCCCGGTGGAGGTGCCGCAGCAGGAAGGAGAGCAGCGCCACGAGAAGATCAGCGTTGGTCATGACCACCATTACCCCACCGGCCAGTGGCAAAAGCATACTGAGCAAGATGGGCTGAAGCGAGGGCAGGCTGTTCCAGACCGGCTCAAAGGCGAAGAGAAAGCCTTCTTTTGCTTGAATGCCGACGATCAACCAGCCAAGCCCGATGGTACTCGACGCGAGTCGGAGTGCAAGGCGATGAGGAACGTGAAGCCTCGGGAGAAGCCAGTTCAGCAGGAGCGCGCTGCCCGCAATGAGCAAGGTCAGACCCAGCAAAGGGAGTGCGTCCTGTCCATCTTGATTGCTCTGGACATTCCCTTGACCCATGCTGAGCAGCAGGATACCGCCTGCAAGCAGCAGTGGGCCACGCCAGAAGAGTTCGGAGACCAGTCCGCTCAGCGCCTCTATCTGGCGTTCAACACGCCGTGTACGTGTCTCGGGAACGGGTTGTCCTGCCGCATCCCGTGGTGAGGTCCACAACGCTCGGGCATGTTTGAGGAAGGAGGCTCGCTCTGAGGTGGGTTCGTCCAGATTGCGGATCGCGGCCACGACATTCATCCGGCTGATCCATAGAGCTGTCGCTAGCACGATGAGCACAGTCGTGAGAAGCCCGATGCACCAGGTATCCAGCGCGCTCTGCCAGCTCAATGAAGCAGACAATGGCACATGACCAGGCTGGATGGGAGCGAACCCTAAGGCTCCTCCCGAAAGTCCTGAGAGGTGAGAGAGGATGGCCACTGCAAGTGCAGTGACGCCGATGCCCAGCGGGATACCCAGGAAAGCTGCGAGGACTCCATAGCCGGTCCCTTCGATGAGCAGGGCCAGCACCAGGTGCCAGCGTGATAAGCCGATAGCGCGGGAAAGCCCGAGTTCTGCTCGCCGCTCGGCAGCTAGCAGCAGGATCAACAGCCCAAGGAACAGTATACCAGCCCCGACCAGCAGCGCCGTGAAAGCCGGTCGCAGGAAGTCAAACTGGCGTGCGGCTGGAGATAAGATGACTTCGCTTTTCCCGGTGACTGCATTGAATACGCCCTGTCCGGTGACTGCGTCTGGCTCCAACGGATGAACGATTCTGAGACTGAGATCGGTAGGGACTGTACCGTTTGGATCGGTGTGCGCCTGAAAGAACTGTTTGAGGAAGGAGACGACCGTCTGGCTCCGCGTGTTCCCCGGTCCAGCATCAGCCGGGCCACCGGGTCCGATATTTTTAACGCAAATTACATTGGGCACAAGCTGCACACGCCCGGCAGATTTGGACTGAGATGCCTGTTGTACTGCCACCAGTGACAGAAAGACCGCGGGGAAAGACCCATCTGTCCCCAGTTCTGCAGCAAGGGGCATGATGTCATGAGCGAGGATCGCGCGCACTCGCGCGGAGATGACCAGACTCCCCATCTGGACCTGGATGGTCTGCCCCAGATGAAGATCGGCAATCTGGGCCAGAGAAGGACTGAGAAAGACCTCGCCCGCGCGCAGGTCCGCGAAATGCACCGGCTGCCCGGAACTTGTTGTGAGGGGACCATACACCTGGTCGAACGCTGGGGGCACAGCGAACAGATCGATGCCCGGAGTGGTAAGTTCGCTCCCCACATCTGTCACCTGCGCGGCGAGGCGCTGCAAAATGATGGCGGTAGCTGTCTGCACCTCTGGCATCTGCCGCAGGCGTGTCAGGCCACTGCTCACCTCGCTCTGGGAAAAAGGCCCGCTGACTGCTTCATCCATATTACCGGCTTGCGCTAAACGATATCGGGTTTGTGAGGCGGCGAAACTATCCTGCAGCCCGAACGACGCGGTGATTAGGACCGTTGAAAGCACCAGGCCGGCGAGCAGAATCAGCGTCTGACTGGGACGACGCACCATATTGCGCAGTCCCATGCGCACCAGCAAAGGGTTGCTCGCGCCCAGTCCTGCCACGACCAACAAGGCGCCGCCAGTCAGGATAGCCAGCCCGAAAGCCAGCATGGTTGGGGTCAAACCAAAGAGAGTTGTATCCATGACGTTCATATCTTTCTTTGCAGCTACGGGTTCGGTCTGTTCGGCACTTGCTCTTGAGAGAGATCCGCGTGAGGGGGGGAGGGGGAAGAGGATCAACAGGGTGATCCTTTTCGATGAGTCCATCATGCATCGTAATCAGACGCTGAGCCTGCATGGCCACTTCAAGCGCATGCGTGACCCACACAAAGGTCAACCCGTGCTCCCGATTGAGCGAGAGCATCAGGTCGATGATCTCCTGGCTGGTCTGACTATCCAGTGCCCCGGTCGGCTCGTCTGCCCAGACAATGGAGGGGTTCGTCGCCAGGGCGCGCGCAATGGCAAAGCGCTGGCGCTGCCCACCACTCATTTCCGCTGGGCGGTGCCGCCCCCAAGCGCGCAGTCCAACTCGTTCAATGCTGGCCAGAGCACGCTCGCGGGCCTCTTTCGGACGCACCCCACTCACTAGCAAGGGAAGTTCCACATTCTCCAGGCCACTGAGCACCGGCAGCAAATTGTAGGTCTGGAAGACAAAGCCCATCTCACAGGCGCGAAACGTGGTCAACTCCCGGTCTGAGAGGCCGCGAATATCCTGGCCCGCGATCCTGATGATCCCGGAGGTCACCTGATCAAGACCGCTGAGGCAGTTGAGCAAGGTGGTCTTGCCGCATCCACTTGGTCCCATGATCGCGACGACCTCCCCGCGCTGGATCTGCAAGCTCACTCCCTTGAGGGCCTGGACCTGATGCTTACCGGTAGCATAGGTTTTGGACACCTCCGTTGCTTCGATCAGGTCTTCGTGTCTGCCTGCCTGCTCAAGAAGGGGTGATTGTTTGGTTGTCATACGGAAAAGCACACTCCTTTCGTACCAGGTGTGCGATCTGAGCGCACGTCGCTTTTGCTCTCGCTAATACTTTGTGGGAACATGGACACTTCTTCCTGCTCCTCCATGCCGCTCATTGCTCGATCACCACTACCGATGCCATCAATGAACCATCGCTCTTCAGCGTTCCTTCCGCCTGGATCACCTGGCCAACCTTGAGAGCACTTCGTGACGCAGGGTGAGATGCTTTGTTCAGGGGATTGATCTGCACGAAGGTCGTAGCAGAAGTCAGATGGATGGTGGACACGAGATTTTTGGATTGCGCGATGATGGTGGTCCCACTAATGCTTATGATACGACCTTCCAGGGAAGGGGTATCGCCAGGGCGAACACCAGATTTCATGTCAAGTGGACTGGCGATTTCTTCGCACCCAGGGACTTTCTTGCCACACCCGGATTGAGCAGTGCTGGTTTTCTGAAGCGTTACTCCCTGAGAAGAGCCCTGGTTTGCAGCATGAGCCGCCGGTATGACAAAGCTTCCCCCAATGAGTGCAGCGAGAGCCAGGGCCAGAAGACCGGCGAGCAGGAAAAACTTTTTGTTCGCACGTCGTTTGCGCATAGCGTAACAGTCCTTTCTAAACGGTAGAGATGTTCATCTTGCCTTGTGAGAGGTGTTTTGCTCCTCAGCCTGAGTCTAGCAGGCTTGAGCTGAGAAAACATCGTCATTTTAGGTAGCGTTTTAGGCATTGCCTAAAACGGCAAGAAGATATGCCTAAAATGACGGTATGTGGCCCGAGGTGGCATGCTATAATTGGTCTGAGTTTGAAACAAGCACAGGACCGCCGTGACTACTCTCCGTTGCAGAAGGAACATTTGATGAACGCGTGTTTGAACAATCGTCCGCTACGCTGGTTGCTCCTCCTTTGGGTGGGGCTGGTGTATGTCTGGGGACTCTCGTCTGTCTGGGGGCTGACGGGAGAGGAAGGGTGTGGAGGGTTAGCTCTGCCGCATCTGTTCATCCAGTGTCCCCAGGTAATGCAGCAGGTTCCCGGGAAGCCTGGCCAGATCCTGGGTGGCGGCAGCCTGAGTCCTCTCTGGATCAGCATATTCACGGTACTCATGGCATTGCAAGGAATGGTGTTGTGGATGAGCCTCTCTGAAAAGAGGGCGTGGCGCTGGTTCTTTTTTCTTATCCAGGGGATGCTGGCGCTTGCGGTGTGTGCGCTGGTGCAACAAGAGAACATCGCCTTCGGTCTCTTCCTCGCACTGCTCTTCACGGCCCTAACAGTGTTCAGACAGACACGCCCTCTCATTCTTGCTGCGAGCAGTTCCGTCGCCTTTTTCATCGCCAGCATTACCAGTATTGAGGTACTGAGGAGTATCAGTACGCAAGGGGCCAAGGCGAACTGGTGGTATAGCCTCTGGAACCTCCCCAACATCGCCGCACTGCTCCTGTTTGCCGTGGCATACCTCCTGTTGTATGTCCAACAAGTCCGTTCCCACGCCGAACTGGAGGCCGCTCATCTCAAACTGCAGGACTCAACTGAGCGCATTGAGGAGCTAACCCGGCTCACCGAACGTCAGCGTCTGGCGCGAGAATTGCACGATACTCTGGCACAGGATCTGGCGGGGTTGATCCGGCAACTGGAAGTCGCCGACGCGCACCAGAGCAGGCAGCACTATCAACGTGCGCAGGAGATCATCAGGCAAGCAACCCTGCGTGCTCGTTCAGCCCTCGTCGAGGCTCGGCTGGCCATCCATGATCTGCGGAGCGCGACCATGAGCGCAGGCGGTTTCTCCGAGGCGGTGCAGCAGGAAATCGGTCATTTTACCGAGACCACCGGGATTCCCTGTGAGACCGACCTGGAGGCGCTCGTGGATATTCCTCCTCACTTTCGTGAACATGCCCTGCGCATGCTCACGGAGGGGCTACACAATGTGATGCGTCACGCCCAGGCACACCAGGTATGGGTGCGCATCGTCAGGCATGCGTGCCTGCTCACGCTGGAGGTGCGTGACGATGGAGTGGGCTTTGAACCCACAGCGGCCATCACACAGACCGGTCACTATGGGCTGATTGGCCTGCGTGAGCGAGCCCGCTTATCTGGAGGAACGCTGGAGGTGAGCAGCGCAAAAGGAGCGGGAACCACCATCCAACTCCGCCTGCCCGAACATGCTGGAGGAGGCCAGGATTGAGTCAAAGTGTGCGTGTCGTCGTGGCCGATGATCACCCGGTCGTTCGGGAAGGACTGCGGATGATGCTGGAGGAGCTGACCGAGGGGTTTGAACTGGTCGGCGAGGCCACCGATGGCGAGAGAGCCGTGCGTCTGGCCGGGGAGACGCAGCCCGATGTCGTGCTGATGGATGTGCGCATGCCAGGGATGGACGGGCTGGAAGCCCTGGAACGCATCCGCCAGCAGTGGCCACTTATTGCCGTCCTCATCCTCACGACCTACAATGAGGACGAGTTGATGATTCGGGGTTTGCAAGCGGGTGCCGCCGGCTACTTGCTCAAAGATTGCAGTAGTGAGACCTTGCTCAACGCGATTCGGACTGCCGCACGAGGAGAAACGGTGATTCAGCCCGAGACCATGGCTCGCATTCTTTTACATGCTGCCCGCGGCGTCTTCCCATCCAAAGCTGGCCCAACCAATGAGGAGTTCGACCTGACGGAGCGCGAACGAGAAATCCTCACCGCTGTCGCACAGGGGAAACGTGGGAAAGAGATCGCGGCGCAACTGCATATTGCTGATCGCACCGTCAGGGCGCATCTGACTAACATTTATATGAAACTCGGCGTGGACTCGCGCACCTCAGCCGTTGCGGTGGCCCTTGAGCGCGGCCTTCTGCTCCGACAGCGCGGGCGTGAGGATCGTGATGAGTAGAGCAGAGAAGCAGGTTCAGAAGACGAGTGGTTGCTTTTTGAAAAACTTCTTAACGGATGAGCCTGCCTTTTTGAAAAATCTTCACTCAGGCTCAGATTTTTGTGAGCAGGCACAACCTGCCGAGCTTTTACTTCTTTTTTCAATTAGCTGGTTCGTTTGTGAGCTTCCTCTCTTCTCTCGGCATCTGTGACAGTTTGAGGTAATTGAAGCAATCACTACGATGTTACGATGCCCCTGAACCATCAGATGCCGGCCTCTCTGCTCGGAGTTCGCGTGAGTCGATAGACCACCGTGCTGCTATATCGGTGACCAGCTTGGTGAGCAGGTGCCTCTGGCGCGGATCGAACTGCTGAATATAGTCGGCATTGGCCACGAAGATCAGCTTGTCGCTTGCACGCGAACTCCCGACATTCAGCAACCGCGTTGCCTTGGTGGGGACACCTTTAT
>Ga0137383_10001960_pt1 | contig 12401 bp, 10 predicted proteins | sample SagtaG_19_FD_104817 | JGI IMG/M metagenome (GOLD analysis project Ga0137383, IMG submission 104817) | Vadose zone soil microbial communities from Sagehorn Ranch, Mendocino, California, USA - Sage2_R_40_16 metaG | ecosystem: Environmental > Terrestrial > Soil > Vadose zone | place: USA... | reverse complement strand
TTCGGCGGCAGCTTCTTGCCTTCCGGTATGGCCTTGCCGAACGGCGTGAACGTCGTCATGCCCGCGTAGGGTGTCGTCGGCGAGGTCTGGATGCCGGTGTTGGCGTAGCACTCGTTGTCGTAGCAGATGAACAGGGCGTCGTGGTTCCGGTACAGCGCACCGGAAATCGACCCGATGCCGATGTCCGCCGCCGACCCGTCGCCCGCCATCACCAGGATGTTCGGGTACGGGCCCGGGTACCGGCCCTTCCTGATCATCGCCTCGTAGCCGGCCGCCATGCCGGAGGTGAACGAGCCGCCGCTGGCGATCGGGGTGTGCGCCCACGGCACCGTGTACGGCGTGCACAGGTAGGTGGAGTTAGCCACGTACATGCACCCGGTCGGCCCGGCTACCACGGTGTCCTGGCCGGCCGCCTTGAGCACCCACCGGTACTGGATGGCCGGCCCGCAGCCCGCGCAGGTCCGGTGCCCGGCCGCGTACGGGTCCTCCTCCGGCAGGTCGGGCAGGTAGTGCAGGTCGCGGCCGTGCTCGTCGTCGGTAGCCGCCGCGCGGCCGTCCTCCTCGAGCAGCGGAAGCTGGTGGCGGATTACCTCGAAGGCCATGGTGACTACTCCTCCCTACTCCTCGAAGCCGACCCAGTGGGCGGGCTTCTCGACGTGGCCGCGTTCGACCGCCTGGCCGAGCTTGCCGGCCATCCAGTCGAACTCGGCCATCGGCACGGTCTCGCCGCCGAGGCCGGCCATGAACGATGCCACCAGCGGACGCGGGCCGGGCAGGTGGTACAGCGCGGTGGTCACGTCCAGGGAGAGGATGCCGCCGTAGCTGGCGCCGCCGAGGCCCAGGTTGGTCTCCACCACCCCGACCGCCTTGACGCCGCGCAGCGCCTCCCGCAGGTCGTCGCTGGGGAACGGCCGGACCCACAGCAGGCGGGCCATGCCGACCTTGATCCCCCGCGCGCGCAGCCGGTTGACCGCGGCCCGGCAGGTGACCGCGTGCCCGCCGGAAATGACGATCGCGATCTCGGCGTCCTCCAGCAGGTACGACTCGACGAAGTGGGGGTACTGCCGGCCGAAGACCCGGGCGAACTCGTCGGTCTTCTCCCGGATCACGGGGATCGCGTCCTCCATCGCCCGGGCCCGCTCGAGCTGGAGCGGTGGCCCCTGCTCGGGATGAATCTGCGGGCCGTGCGACACCGGGCGCCGCGGGTCCAGCGGGAACGGCAGCTGGTACGGGGGCAGGAACCCGTCCACCTGGTCCGCCGCGGGCATGTCCACCTCGCCCGCGATGTGCGAGACGAAGTAGCCGTCCTGCACCACCATCTGCGGCAGCAGCACCCGCGGGTCCTCGCCGATCGCGAAGGCGAGCAGCGACTTGTCGAAGACCTCCTGCGGAGTCGCGGCCCAGCCCATCAGCCACCCCATGTCCCTGGTGCACAGGGCGTCTGTGTGCTCGGAGCCGAAGTCGCCGGGCGGGTCCAGGGTCCGGTCGGCGATCGCCATCTGGACCGGGATGCGCGCCCCGGAGATGATGGAGTACATCTCGTAGCCGTAGGTGACGCCGACCCCGGACGACCCGGTGTAGGCCCTGGCGCCGCAGGAGGCCGCGCCGAAGGCGGCGGAGAACTGCGAGTGCTCGCCGTCGGCGTGGATGTACTCGGCGTCCAGGATCCCGTCGGCGACGAACTGCGCGAGGTTCATCATGATCGCCGTGTACGGCCGGATCGGGTAAGCGGTGATCACGTCCACGTTCGCGTACAGCGCCGCGTACGCGGCCGCCGCGCATCCGTTCTGCCGCACGCGGGTGCCCGCGATGCCGCGCAGGAACTTCTCCCCGTCGGGGGTCCGGATGGCCCGCTGGAGCCTGGGCGGTGTCCCGATGCCGGCCTGCACGGTGGTCATGGCGTATCACCCGGCCCGTTCAGATGAAGTTGTCTTGATCTTGTCGTTTTCGCCGCGTCGTATTCGGCGATCGCGTCCTCGATGAGCTGCCGGGTGAACGGGGCCTGCTCGGCGTGCGCGCCGTCGTACGGCGCGAACGCGGTCTCCATCCGGACCACATCGCCAGGCTCGTCGAAGTCGAGCTCCGGCACCCGCTCCAGGCAGCCGGTGGGGCACTCCTGCACGCAGACCAGGCAGCCCTTGCAGTAGTGGGTGCGGATGGAGTAGTGCCCGTTCTGCCGCGCGTCCCGCATCACGCTGACATCCGGGCACACGATGTAGCAGTTATCGCAGCCGTTGCAGACGCCGCAGGACATGCAGCGGTCCGCCTCGGCGAGCGCCTGCTCCCGGCTGTACGCCAGGGTGACCTCGGTGACCTGGCTGGTGCGGCGGGCCGCGGCGGGGGCCAGCGGGGCCTCGGTGCGCGGCGCATGCCGGAAGTAGGCGGTGTTGAGCTTCTCGTAGGGCATGACCTCGACCGGGTCCTCGGGGCGCAGCGGCTCGGCGCTGAGCACGCGGTCGATGTCGCGGGCCGCGCGCTTGCCGTCGCCGAGCGCGTCCACCACCATGGACGGTCCGCGCATCACGTCGCCGCCGGTGAAGACCGTCCCGCTGGGGTGCGGGAGGCGGCCGTAGTCGTCGGCCTTGACCAGGCCGCGTTCGGTGCAGTCCGCGGGCAGCCAGTCGAGCACCTGCACCTGGCCGATGGCGACCAGGATCGTGTCGCAGGGGACCTCCACCTCGGTGTCCGCGGTGAGCCGGGGAGTCACCGCGCCGGCCTCGTCCCGGTGCAGCGACGCCTGGCACAGGACGGCGCCGCGGACGTTGCCCTGGTCATCGGCCAGGACCCTGACCAGGGCGGTCTGCGGGCGGAACCGTACCCCCTCCTCGCGGGCCTGGGCCAGGTCCTCGGCCACGATCAGCAGTTCGTCCTCCGCTTCCAGGGAGACGATCGTCGCCTTGGCCTGGTTTCCGGAAGCACCGCCGAGCCTGATCGCGGACCTGGCCGCGTCGGACGCCGTGTTGCCGCCGCCGATGACCAGCACGTTCTTGCCGGTCTGGACCGGGCGGCCCAGGCCGGTCTCGCGCAGGAACTCCAGCGCGCCGGTCACGCCCCGGGCCTGCGCGCCGTCGGCGTCGAGGCGGCGGCCGATGTCCTGGCCGAGGGCGAGGAAGACCGCGTCGTAGCGGTCGGCGAGCTCGTTCAGGGTGAGGTCGCTGTCGCCGTCCGGTCCGCCGACGCGGGTGCCGCACTGGATCTCGATGCCGCCCAGGTCGAGGAGCTTGGCGATCTCCGCGTCGAGGATCTCCTCGGGCAGGTGCCAGGCGGGGATGCCGGCCCGCAGCATGCCCCCGGGCTTGTCCAGCGCCTCGAAGATGACGCTGGCGTAGCCCTGGCGACGCAGGTGGTACGCGCAGCCGAGGCCGCCGGGACCCGAGCCCACGATCGCGACGGTCTTGCCGTTCAGCGGCGGCAGGTCCTGCTTGACCGGGTTGTCCGCGAGCTTCAGGCCGAAGTCGCCGAGGAACCGCTCCACGCCGCGGATGCCGATCGGCTCGTCGTGCGCGGCCCGGTTGCAGGCGGTCTCGCAGGGGTGGTAGCAGACCCGGCCGGTGACCGAGGGCATCGGGTTGTCCTCGAGAATCGTGAGGTAACCGTCCAGGTAGCGGTCGTGCTTGACGTGATCCAGGTACTTCTGGATCTGCTCGCCGGTCGGGCAGGCGTGGTTGCACGGCGGCGTCTTGTCCCGGTACACCGGCCGGTAGGAGCGGAAGTTACCGGTCGGGAAGAGCCGCTGGCCTTCTTTCTCCGTGGGTGGCGGCGTGACGCCCGCGATGGGCAGCCTGAGGTGTTCTGGGATGTGGGTCCCGCGCACGGACATGGGAGCCTCCTGCAGGTGGGCGGCGTAATTCAGGCGGCGGCGTACTGGATAACCGTGTGCTTCGCGGCGCCGCGAAGCATGGCCTCGCGGTCGGATACCACCTCCGCCACGGCCTCGACCGGCAGTTCGCCGGTCGCCGCCACCAGGGCGCCGATCAGCGGCGCGGCGATGCCCCGGCCGATGGCCAGCCGCTCCACCGCGCCTTCCGTGGACATCCGGTCGAAGGCCAGCTCGGACAGGTCGCGGACGAACATCCACGGGCTGCTGCCGCGTTGCTCGGCCAGCCCGGTCGCGTCGACCACGACGAGCTTGTCCAGCTTGGCCAGCATGTGCTCGGGCAGGAACTTCAGCAGGTACTGGGGATCCCGGGCGGAGTTGATGACGAGCACGCCTTTGGCCGGGTCCGTACGGTGGAAGAAGTTGACCGCCTTGATGATCGTTTCCTCGACCAGCACCACCCAGTCGGGGTTCGGGTTCTCGTAGACGAACCGGTCGAGGATGGGCTCGTCGGCGAACCGCGCATACCGGCGCACCAGGCAGTTGGTGCGGTCCGGGTCGTCGACGTAGTCGCTGACGTTCTCGGCGTGGTAGCCGAGCTTGCGGGCAGCGGTAGCGATGCAGGTGGAGACGTCACGCGCCTCCTTGTCCATGATGATCCCGCGGGACCAGACGGTGAGCTCGTGATGCACGGGCGGCCTCGCTTCCGGGATTGTATACCGTCGGCAGGATACCGATATCGTACGCCGACGGTAATCGCCGTCAAGGCCCGTGCCGGTGCCCGTTTTCTGTCAGTACGAACTGATGTTACTTAGTGTTATATATTTCTTACGCTCGGCAAACTAACGGGGCCGCGACTTGCCGCAAAGCAAGGAATACATCATGGCGAGGGCGCCCGGGCAGTAGCGTGGGTCTTCGTATCGCGGCCCATGGCCTCGCAAATTATCCAAGTAGGTAGCAGAGTGTCTCGTTTGTCGCGATGATGCTAGAGATCATTGACCTGCTGTACGACAGACAGGGGAGTGACCCGGTATATGAGGAGCGGTTCGTCGGCTCAAGATGGCGGTGGGTGGCCGTCAGCGCAGCGTCCCCATTCGGATGAAGCCCCGGGCAATCAGGGCCGCTACGGATCAGGGCCGAGGAGCCAGGCGAACGAAGGCCAGGGCGGACGGCGCGACGTGCCGTTCGGACCCGAGATCTCCTGGCCTTACGGCTTCAGGCAGATCGACCCCGAGTCCCGGGAAGTGCTGGAGTCCGCGTACGGCACCGGTCCGGGGTACCAGCAGCCGGCCATGGACGACTACGGCTACGGCGATCCGGGTTACTCCGACCCGTCCTACGAAGGCCCGAAGACCCCGTACGGCGGCCCCGCGTTCCCCGGCGGTCCCGGCAACGCCGCGGCGCCCAGGGCGTTCGGGGAAGCCGGCTACCGGCAGCCCGGCGCCGGGGTTCCCGGATACCACGTCCCGGACGTCCGCGACACCTCCCGGCCCGGCTACCCGGGTCCCGGCTACCATCCGCAGGAGTTCGCGCCTCCGTCCGGCGGCCAGGAGATCTGGCCGGTGACCGGCGCCCAGGAGGCCCTCCCCGACACCGGGCCGCATCCCGCCGCGGAGGCCCGGGGCGGCTCTCCCCGGCCAGGCAACGCCGCGTACCCGGAGCAGTGGTACGACAACCCGCGCCTCGAGGCCCGGGCCCTCGACGACGTGCGCCCCGCGCGGTCGGCTGATCCGCGGCTCGACGGCATTAGCTATGGCGAGCTGCGCTACGACGAGCCCGCACCCGGCGCGTCCGGCCACGACGAGCCGCTTGACGACGAGTCGTGGTATGAGGAGCTGCGGCGCAGCGCCCCGGCGTACCCGCAGTCTCCCGGCGGCCCGCCTCCGGGCGGCCCGCAGGGCCCCGGCAGCGGTCCGCAGCGCCGGGCGGAGCCGCGGGGTCCCGCCTCCGGCCAGCAGCACGGCCATCCGCAGGCGCCGGACCGGGCGGCGGGCTACGGTCAGCCCAGCTGGGACGGCTTTGTCCCGAATACCCCGGAGCGGCCGCAGATGAGCGCCGGGCGGATGCCCGGCCCCGGCCGCCGTCAGCTGGGCCAGCCGGGCCAGCAGCTCCCGCCGGCTCCGCCGGCTCAGAGCCCCGGCTTCCTCAGCGCGCCGGTGGCCCCGGTCGGCCTGCTCACCCCGCCCGGCGGCACCCGGGTGGACGCCCTGCGGGACGGCGGCGCGCTCCCGGCCGCTCCCGCGGCCAGCCCCACCGCCAGCCCCAGCCCAACCGCCAGCCCCAGCCTTCCGGCCAGCTCCAGCCCTCGCGCTCGGGCCAGCCAGGCCCTGGCCTCCCCGAGCGCGAGCCGTCCGGGGACCGCGACGGTACGGCCGGGCCATGGCCTCGACGGCCCGGAGATCACCTCCTCCTGGCCGGTCCAGCCTCCGGTCGACCTCGAATCGTTCGAGGACTTCTGGCGGGATGACGCGGACGAGGAGTACACCGGCCTGTTCGGGGACCGGGAAGCCGAGTTCGAGCGCGCGGACGCCAAGCAGGCCGCGGCCAAGCGGCGGATCGGCCGCCGCCGCAGCGGGAGCAACGATCGCCGTCTCTGGCTGGGCCTGGGCGGGGTGGTCGTGCTGGCCGCCGCCGCGATCGTCGGCGTCATCAAGTTCGAGTTCCCGTCGCACAGCGGGCCCGCGCACATCATGAATCCCCCGGCCAACATCGGTGCCTACGCGCGCACGGTGGACCTGGAGCACAAGGCCGACGTGGCCGCGCTGCGCGAGAAGGTCATCAAGATGAGCTCGGGCGAGGCGAGCAACGTGGTATCGGCGGTCTACAAGTCGGGCAATTCGGCGGCAGGCAACACCGCGCAGATCATCATGTTCATCGGCGGCCACCTGGCGAACGCCGACCCGGCCGCCTCGATCTCCGGCTTCACGCAGCAGTTCCCCGGGGCCAAGGTCGTCAGCGCCGGCGCGCTGGGCGGTAAGGCCGCGTGCGTCCAGGACGGGACCGGGGCGAACAGCGTGGCCATGTGCGCCTGGTTCGACGACGACAGCTTCGGCGAGGTCGTCTCCCCGACCATGAACGCCACCGCCCTGGCCAACGCGATGCACATGGTCCGCCCGTCGGTGGAGGTCCTGGTCAAGAAGTAGCCGCTCACCGGCCCGGCCCGGCGGGCGGGTCCTCGCCCGGGGGCCGCGGCCGCACGGCGGGCCGCTGGCCGGCTAGCGCCCGGGTGATCGCCTGCCGGATCCACCAGGTGGCGTACGTGGAGAACTTGTAGCCCTTGGTGTAGTCGAAGTGCTCGAGCGCCTGGATCAGGCCCAGGTTGCCCTCCTGGATCAGGTCCAGGAACAGCATGCCGCGGCCGGTGTACCGCTTGGCCAGCGACACCACCAGCCTCAGGTTCGCCTCCAGCAGGCGGTTCCTGGCCCGGGCGCCCACCTCGGCGAGCCACTCCAGGTCGATGCGCTCGCCCGGGGGCAGGCTGGCGCCGTCGGCGGCCAGCTTCGCCTCGGCGAATTGGCCCGTCTCGATCCGCTTGGCCAGTTCGGTCTCTTGCTCGATGCTGAGCCCGGGCACCTCGCTGATCTGCTTCAGGTACTCCCGGACCGGGTCGGCGGCGTCGGCCCGGGGCTCGCCGCTATCGTCCATGCCGCACCTCCGCCGGACTGAACACCGCCGGCCTCCACCCGCGTCGGCCCAGGCCGGAGTCAACTGAGCGCATCATGATTATGTAGTCGCGCACCGGCCGCAAAACCTTTAGCCGGCCGGCCGGCCGGCCGGCGCGTCGGGTCAGCTGCCCTGTTTCCGGGACCGGAACCGCTTGCGCAGGGACAGCCGGGTCACCGTGAGCATGACGGCGACCGCCAGCGCGATCAGCCCCGCGACCTGGCCGGTGAGCCCGGGCTGCACGAAGCCGAGGGCCGAGGAGTCGGATACCGGCCTGGCGTTCCGCTTGCCGCCCGGCGTGTGGACACCCGGTGAAGGGCTGGGCGTGGCCGACGGGTTGATGGCGGGGAACAGGCCGGACGCGTTGCCGGCGCCGATGAGCGAGCTTGACACGCTGTTGAGGTTCGGGACCGGCCCGAGCGGCAGCGTCGTCCCCGGCGACGCGCCCGGCGATGACGCGGTCGCCGAGGGCGACGCGGCGGTGGCGGCGGTGACGGCGACCGTCTCGGCGGCGGACGGCGGCGTCCAGGTGGCCGAGGTGACGATGCTGGCCGTGGCGGTCAGCTTCACCGAGGTGACCGAGGTGGCACCGGCCGCGACCGGGATCTGCGCGTGCAGGGTCGCGGACTGCTTGTCCGACACCGAACTGACCGTGCAGGTGGCGGTCCCGGCGCCCTTGGCGCAGCCGCTGGTGAACGTCGGCTTCTGGCCGGACGGCTGGGCGGTGAGGGCCACGGTCACGTCGGACGCCGATCCGTTGTTCTTGGTCGAGACCTGCACGACGTAGGCGGCCTGCTGGCCGCGCTTGACGCTGGACTGCGAACGCTGGACGCTCACGCACAGTTCGGGCTGGGCGGCCGTGCTGGTCGGGCTGGGGCTCGCGCTCGGGCTGGAGCTGGGGCTCGTGCTCGCGCTCGGGCTCGCGGCGATGAAGGCGTCGAGCGAAGCGGAGACGGTGGCCGAGGCGGACGTCTGGGAGGACGGCGAGGCGGAGCCCGGCTGGGACGGTGAGCCTGTCCCCGAGGGGGACCCGGTCCCCGAGGGGGAACTCGACGACGAGGGCGAGCCCGAAGCCGACGGCGAAGCCGACACCGGGGCGTTGCCCGGGCTCGAGCTGGACGCCGGAGCGCTCGGCGAGGCAGAGGTGGAAGAAGCAGATGGCGAGGGCGTCGGCGACGGGGGATGCGACGGGAGATGCAGCGTAGGCGTGGGGGTCGGCGTGGGCGTGCTGGCCGCCGGCAGCACCGCGCACTTGGTGTCGGTGTTCGCGCCGGCGCTCGTGGAAGTGCTCGGGCTCGGCGAGGCCGCGCCGAGCTTCATCGCGCCCGCCCGGGCGACACCCGGCCAGCCCGCCAGCACGCCGAGGGTCAGGAAAACGCCGGTCAGCAGGCTGAGGACCGCTGCTCGCACGTACGCCAGACGCATGAAGATCGCCCTACTCGTCGAGGTTACTGTGTACTCTTCGTGTGATTCGGAGGCGACTAGGTGACGGATGGGTATGAACTGTCATATCCGGTGGCGGGCTAGTTATGCGTGTACCCATACTCCCGATCACGGCCGGGCCGCCCTGGCGGTTCGGCGGCCCAGCCATGTGATGTGACGATCGCCGCCCCCCGATCGGTTCCGCGTACCGTCACGAAATTTTGCGCGCCTGGGTCTCCCGCGCTGGCTCTCGCCCGCTGACGTGGGCTTTTACGGCACTAACGGGTGGCGAGCGAGCCGCGGGTCCTGGTTCTGGCGGCGGCGGACGCCGGCCCGGGGTCAGCGGTGTAGTCGGCGGGCCTGGTCTCGTCGTACCCGTCCTGCAGCCCGATCTTGCGGAAGAGGACGGTGAGCACGGCCGAGACGACCAGGTTGACGATCAGCGCAGCGATCGCGATGTAGGTGATGGGCCCGAACACCGGGGCCACCGAGGCGCCGAAGTGCGCCTGGCCGCCCCCCGGCGTCCGGTACGCCTGGAGGGTGCCGTAGGCCATTCCTGCGGCCCAGCCGATGATCAGCGCGATGCGGTGGAACCAGCGTGTGTACAGGCCGATCACGATCGCCGGGAAGGTCTGCAGGATCCAGATCCCGCCGAGCAGCTGCAAGTTGATCGAGAACGTCTTGTTCAGCTCGAGCGCGAAGCCCAGCGCGCCGACCTTCATCAGCAGCGAAGCCAGCCGCGCCACCCGCGTCTCCTCGGCGGGGGTGGCGTAGGGACGGAAGAGCTCCTTGTAGATGGTGCGGGTAAACAGGTTCGCCGCGGCGATCGACATGACGGCCGCGGGGACGAGCGCGCCGATGACGATCGCCGAGTCGGCGATGCCCGCGAACCAGCTGGGGAACAGGTTTGCGAACAGCAGCGGCACGGACAGCTGGGCGTTACCGCCACTCGCCTTGACGCCGGCGTTCACGGTCGGCACCGCCCGCGCCATGTAGCCGAACAGCGCGATCAGGCCGAGCACCAGCGAGTAGGCAGGCAGCATGGCCGCGTTGCGCCTGATCACGTCGCGCCGCTTGGCGGCGAACACCCCGGTGGTGGCGTGCGGGTACACGAACAGGGCCAGCGCGGAGCCGAGCGCCAGGGTGGCGTACGCCCACTCTCCGGCCGGCAGTACGACGATGCTGCCGAACGGCTTACCGGTCGCCGGGTTGACCGTCTTCAGCTGCGCCGAGGCGGTGCCGAAGATGTGCCCCCAGCCGGCCCGGGATGTAGAGCATCGCGACGATGACCGTCAGGTAGATGAGGGTGTCCTTGACGAACGCGATCAGGGCAGGCGCGCGCAGTCCGGCCAGGTAGGTGTAGGCCGCCACGACCCCGAAAGCGATGATCAGCGGCAGGTCCCTGACGACGGCGTTGCCCGAGGCGCTGCCGACGCCCATCACGGTGAGCACCGATTCGATGCCCACGAGCTGCAGCGCGATGTAGGGCATGGTGGCCAGGATCCCGGTCACCGCCACGGCGAGCCCGAGGCCCTGCGAGCCGTGCCGGCCCCGGACGAACTCGCCGGGGGTGACGTAGCCACGCGCGCGGGCGACCGACCAGAGCCGCGGCGCGAAGATGAACACGATCGGGAAGACCATGATCGTGTATGCCAGTGCGTAGAACCCCGCGGCCCCGGTGGCATAGACCAGCGCGGGCACGGCGATGAAGGTGTAGGCGGTGTAGATGTCGCCGCCGAGCAGGAACCAGCTGACGAACGTGCCGAATCCGCGGCCGGCCAGACCCCACTCGTTCAGCTGCATCGGGTCCTCGGCCGGCCGCCATCTGGCCGAGGCGAAGCCGATGAGGGTGACGATCAGGAACGAGGCGAGGACGATGACGAGCGTGACCGCGTTCAGGTGGTTCAATTCCGCGCACCTCTGCCGTCTCCTGGCCCGGCATCCGGGGTCGGCTTGGTCCTCAGCAGCAGGTAGCAGATCCAGAGCATGGCGGCGGTCAGCGGTACCCAGATGAGCTGGTACCAGTAAAAGAAGGGGAAGGGACCTAGCTCCGGCAAGGAGCGCGCGTAGGGCGGGACCCACAGCGTGCCGGCGACCGCGACGGTCAGCAGGACCGCGACCGCGACCCACGTGGCCGGTCTCCTGACCGGGCCCCTTAGCGGGGGAGCGGGTTGGGCCATCGCAGCCTCTCAGGTGGTGATACGGGTTTCGGCCGGTCCAGGTTGGCAGGCGCAGCCCTGGACCGCAACTCGTTCCGGCCTTCTGACCAGGCAAAACCGGCAAGAATAAGACGAAGGGGCCGAACGGCGCTCCGGCTTGCACTGGTTGACCGAAATGCCGGCATCCCCTAAGATCGTGCCGCCCATGCCGGGGAGCCGGTCCGTCCGCAGACTTTGCGAGCGCAAGGAGAAATGGCCGTTGGATTCCCCGGCGCACATCACCCGGCGTACGGCGCTCAGGCGGGCGGGCGCGCTGGCCGTGGCGCTGGGCACGCTCGAGGCGGTCGGCCCCTTCTCCTTCGCCCCCCAGCGCGTGGGCGCTTCCATCGTCCCGTCCGACATCCAGTTTGACACTTCCGCTTTCCTGGCCGGGCCGCCGCAGACCTACGGCAGCGGCGTGCCTTTCCAGTTGCCGCCCGTGCACACCGTCTTCCTGACCGCGGCGTTCGAACGAACCCCGACCAGGGCCGACCAGGCCGAGCTGAACCGCGTGCTCGGGCTGCTCGAGCAGTTTTACCCGTGGGGCGCGACTCATCTGGTCACGTTCGTCGCCTACGGGCTGCCCTATTTCGACCGGCTCCCCGGCGGCCTTGTCTCCCGCCACATGCCACGGCTGGTCTCCGACGCCAGCCGTTACGTGCTTGAGGAGGCATCGCCCGGCCCGACCGACGTCAGCCCGGCCAACCCCAGGATCAGCAAGTTCCGCTACAACGTCGACGTGCGCATCGAGCACAACGACATGCTCTTCACGCTGCGCGGTGACGATCCGGGAGTTCTCGCTGACGTGCTCGCCTGGTTCGGCGGAAGCAATAAGCTACGCGGCCGTTCGGTCGCCTCCCCGGCCTGGGACGGGCTCATCCGGTTCACGTCGAGCCGGAACATGTTCGTGCAGATGGGCATGCCGAAGGCGGTCGCGAAGCAGCATGGCCTGCCCTACGCGAACTTCATCCAGCCCCAGTCGCCGATGTGGATGGGCTTTGCCGACCAGCAGGTCAACGGAGCGGGCCCGGCCCCCATCTGCACGTTCGCCGGCACCCCCGCCGCCCGACTGACCTCGGCCGCGCCGGGCGACTATTTCGATAACGGCTCGGTCCAGCATCTGTCCCACGTCATCCTGGACATGCTCCAGTTCTTCGACATGGACAACGACGGCGAGCCGCCGGGCCCGGACGGCGTGTTCACCGAGCGGGTGCAGTACATGTTCCACGCGCCGAGCATGGTCGGCGGCAACAAGGACCAGTTCGCCGACGGTGGCGGCCCCGCCCTGCTTGCGAACGAGA
>Ga0137383_10001959_pt1 | contig 12403 bp, 8 predicted proteins | sample SagtaG_19_FD_104817 | JGI IMG/M metagenome (GOLD analysis project Ga0137383, IMG submission 104817) | Vadose zone soil microbial communities from Sagehorn Ranch, Mendocino, California, USA - Sage2_R_40_16 metaG | ecosystem: Environmental > Terrestrial > Soil > Vadose zone | place: USA... | reverse complement strand
CCCCCGAGAGGGCGTTGTGAGCGGCGATCTTGCCGTCACGCGCGCCCACGGGCGTCGCCATCTCGTTCACCAAAGATGTGGACCGGCTTAGTTGCTGCGCGAGCTGAGTCGGGTGCGGCAGAGCAGGCAGACAGTAGCTGGTAATGCTCCTCACGTCCTTGCTTTTCGCCTCCTTCGGGCCACGAACGTTCCCTCCCTGCTGGTTTGCGCATTTCGAGCAAGCGGTGGTGATCCCGGACTGTGAACCCCGCCTCGCGCTTGATGCGCAGGTGCAGCTGATACAAACACTCTCGGTACCGCTCAACATCGAAATCGGTGATCGTCCAGGGGACCACCCTCAGGAAGTATACGACCGCCCCGATGTCCAGGAATGTCGTCTTTGGGAAGGCGTCGAGCTTCTCGACCGTCTCAAAGCCCCCCTCGTCGAGTGTGGCATCGATATCCCACCCCTGCCCCTCTTGCGCCCAGGCCGGGATCGGTCCCTCCAGGACATCGGCCAGGGTGGGTGGGATGGAGGGGGCGCCCTGCGCGGTCAGTAGCAGACCACCGGGGCACAGTACCCGGTAGACCTCGGCGGGGCAAAACGCACTACTGTGGGCCAGCACCAGTTCAAAGCTTGCATCCGGGAAGGGCAACCTCCGCTCGGCAAAACGACCATCCGGCTGGGGACCGCAGCTGTCATGGACGCCAGGATGGGTCCGCACGACCTGGACCCCCAGCGGTTGCAGTCGCCGAGTGGCGATGGGCACGTTCGGCCCGTAGGCTTCTGTGGCGACTGCCAGGGGTGGAAACAGGCCCAGCCGGCTCAACCGCTCCCCGCCTCCGGTGCCGAGGTCTAAGAGGGAAGCCGCCGCTTGCACCAGCGTTCGTGCCTGTTCCTCGTAATTCCACATCGTCTCGGTGTCTTCCTCTTCCACTCAGCGACCCGCGAGCCAGGAGAAATCCCACCCGGAGAATGGGGCTGCCACGGCTTCGGCGATGAGTCGATCAAATTCGGCGTCAAGAATCATTCATTTCCTCCCTGTGCAAACGCACGAGTTGAGGAGGCGAGGAGGTTGAACTTAATTCTGCTCGGTGCCCTTTAGTAGGACATCGAGCAGAATTGAGTCTCTTGCCGCCTCTCTACGGCTTAGAAGTCGTCAAAGAATAATGGTGTCAATTTGAGCTTCCCGAGGCCGGATGGTATAGTTCCATTCGCCATGGAAGGCGTGTGGCACAAGGGAGAGCGTCACCATCTCTTCATCAGACACTTTGCGCCCGGCAGGGTAGCTATTGGTGTCAAGCTGGCACTGCACCGTCAAGCCAGCTTCCGTCGTGGTTGCTGCAATCAACTTGAGGATCACCGCGTAGCTGGTCAGCGGCTTGCCGCGCCAGTTCTGGCTGATCCAGGCAAAGAGCCGATGCTCAATCTTGTTCCATTTGCTCGTGCCCGGAGGCAAGTGGCAGACCGTGATCTCCAAGCCCGTCTCGTCGGCCAACTGTTGCAGTTCCCATTTCCATAAGCGCACCCGCGAGCCGTTACTGCCTCCTCCATCGGCACTGATGAGCAGGCGCTTGGCCTGAGGATATTGCTGCTGGCCGATCACCTTCCACCAGCGGCGCAGGCTTTCCACTGCGAAGGCCGCCGTATCATGGTCCATCCCCACATTGACCCAGCCCGCATTCTGTCCCAAGTCGTACACCCCATAAGGAGTCGCTCGCCCCAGGCCAGCGATGGGGAAGTCGTAGACACGCACCTCTTGCGGTTCCCCCTGCGGACCCCATTCGCGCCCAGCATTCTTGAAATCGCCCACCAGTTCTTTCTTTTTCGCATCCACCGACACCACCGGCTCACCTGCCGCAAGAAAGGCCTCTGCTTGCGCATTGAGATACGCAAACTGCCCATTGCGATCAGGATGGTCTCCTCCCTCACGCGTCTTGCGGTTGGCTTGTAAGCTGTAGCCCTGCTCATGGAGCAACTCGCTCACCAACTGATGGGAGACCTGATGGACCTGACGAGTTAGTTCCTCGGCTAGCTTGCGCACGCTCTTACACGTCCATCGCAGAGGCGACTCCGGGTCTCCACGCGTCACCGGCTCCACCAACCGCTCCAGGTCCTCACGCAGGCTGGGATCCTTGCTCACCGTAGTCTTGCGTCCCCCTCCTTTGCGCCGGATCTGTCCTTCACTCAGCTCTTCCCTCTCCTGCAGTTCCTGGATCCCGTGGCTGATGGCCTTGCGGGAGAGTCCCGTCGCTCGGGAGACCGCAGAGATTCCTCCCCAGCCGAGCGCTACCGCCTCACTGGCCGCTACCAACCGCCGAGACCGTTCAGTGAGTTCTCCTCTCACCAGTTCGAATCTTCTCTTGATCGCTGCTTCTTCCTTCATGCCACACAGTCTATCACACCTCACCCCCCTCATCTCATTTCGCGACCATTATTCCCTGACAACTCCTTAGCCTCTTTTCACCGATGAGAGTCTCAGCTGAGCAAGGGGCGCAGACGGCCATCTCCCTCGCTTCTTCTCCAGACGTCGAGGGCGTGAGCGGGAAGTTTTTCAGCCACAAAAGAATGGCAACGAACTCATCGAAGATCTCCTACGATGAGAGCATCGCCCAGCGACTCTGGCAGATCAGCGCAGAACTCACACAGCTTTCCACAGACCTTTCATGAACGTAGCGTAATACCCACCATCCTCTGTTTATGTGTGAAGCAAAGCTGTTTTAGTTTGCTTGTCGTCTCAGCATCGGGGGGCGTGTAGATCATCACTTTGAGGTCAGGGCACTGGAAACCTGAACGTGGTATGTTCGAGGACCAAAAGACCCACAACTGGATAGAGTATTTCTTTGCGACCATGTAGGGGTGGTAACATTTTTCCGCGCAAGAATTCCCACGGTTGAGGGATAATTAGAAAGAATCTCCAGCACCTTCCGTGTTCATATTATATGAGCACGGAAGGTGCTGGAGGCTCCAAACATGAAGGTCACACCGACATACTGATTGAACGCCGATATGCTAACGGGCAGTGTGCGAGCTGCTGATGCATGTCGCATAATGGTACTGCTTTTGCCGACTCCAGCTATCGAACCTCTCACCTCTGAGCACAGTTGATGTCCCAACGTTACCTCGAGCGACGATGCTTGCGCCGCTTCTTCCGGCGCGAGCGCAGCCACAGGATCACCGTCAGGATCAGCAGCAGCCAGAAGAGCAGCTTCCAGATCCCTTCGTCCTCCTCCTCCGGGGCGGGCGGTCCCTGCGTCACGACGGGCGGCCTGCCAGGCTGGTTGATGACCACACCGGGTCCTTGACCCAAACCTGCGTCCCAAACGGCAGGCACGCTGTAGGAGCCATCGCCGTTGTCATGCATCGCACCGGTGACCGTCGTTCCGGCGCTGCCGGTAACGGAGATCCCATCGGACCTGCCGGGCCCCAGTTGGTTGCCGTACCGATCGCGTGGGGTCAGGGTGATGGTGCCCTCGCGCTTGCCGTCGGGGCGCGTGCCGGTCACGGTGGTGGTCACGTCCGTACGCGCGGGATCGACCCCCACATCCACGTGCAGTGACCAGAGCAGTTCCCGCGTCGCCGTGCAGCCGTCGCCATAGGTGGCGCGGAAGTGGAACGTGTAGTTGCCCTCGGCGGTCAGGAGGTCCGGCAGCGGGCTGCCAAAGATGCCGCCCCGCTCGAAGGTACCGTTGGTGTGCGCCGGGTCGTCGGAGAGGTCGAAGGTCAGGTCCGCGTAGCCCACGGCTGGCTTCCCCGATGCTTGCTCCAGCGCCTGCAGTGTCGCCTGGCGCGCCGGGATGGTGTCGGCGCCGAGGGTCACCGGCGCGCGCAGCCCGGCTTGGGCGAGCAGGTTGCCGACGCTCGCGTCTGGGCGCGAGGCCGTCACCTGCACTTTGGCGTTCTCAGGGAACCCGCCTGCCCGGTAGCGCAGCAGCACGAGCGGGTTGATCGTGTCCCCGGTGTAGTAGCGCGCGCCGTCCGGCATGCGCAGTAACTGCGGACCGCCGCTGGCCAGCACATTCACAAAGTAGCGCAGTGCAGGCGCGGGGGGCGGGAACTCGCCCACACCGCCCGGACGGAACACCTCGACGCTCCATGTCCCATCGCGCTCACCTCCGAACGGCAGCGGCACCCGCAGGAACGTCCACGTCAGCCCCGAAGACTCCTCCACGCCCGGAGAGCCGGCGCTGACGGTGGCGCCACCGGGCGTCGTCGCCTGCACCAGCAGGCTCGCGTCGGCGCGGTCCCAGCCGACCACGACCGTGATAACCTCCTCGCCACAGACGGAGACGGGGATCGGTGGAGCTGTGCGCTGGTCAGCCGCGAGGTCATACTCGGGGTCCATCAGCGCGCCCGCCTCGAAGATGTTGCCGAAGGCCAGCGCGAAGAACTTCTTCAGGGCCAGCCCGCTTCCGGCGCGCGTGTACATCCCATTGTGGGCCTCGGCGAGCTGCGTCAGCAGCGCCCCGTCGAGGCTGGCCTCGGTGCCGAACCCGATGGCGTCGACGTCGATGCCCGCCAGCGCGCCCTCCACGGCGGCAATCATCGGCGGCGTGTTCTGCAGGCCATCGGTGAGCAGCAGGATGGTGCGCGGATTGGCGCCCGGTGCCGGGAACTGCAGGCGCGCGGCCTCGAGCCCCCCGCCGATGGTGGTCGAGCCTCCCGGGGTCAGGCCCCCCACCACGCCGCCCGTGTACGGGGCCGGGCCGATCAGCGTCGCCTTGTTCGCCGCGTTCACGGCGGCGAGCGCGAAGTCGACCGGCGAACTGGCCGTGGTGCTGAACGAGACCAGGCCCACGCGGTTGCCGGTGCCGGCGCGCACCAGCTGCACGAAGAGCGCGGCCGCGTCGCGCGCCTCCTCGACCTTGGTGCGGCCGGTGCCCGCGTCCATCGACATGCTGCCGGAGCGGTCGAACACCACCATCACGTCGCGCGTCGCGGGCGGCGTCACCGGGTTCGCGATGTCCTGCAGGATGGCGGCGGTGGGAAAGTAGCTGAGGTTGCAGGCGTTCCCGTTGGACAGCACGCCCGTGATGCGCCCGGAGGTGTCGAACAGGCCCGAGCCGGAGCTGCCGCCTGAGACGTCCAGGTCCGTCTTGATAAAGTTTGGCCCACTCGCGGCCACAGTGTCAAAGCCCGGGTGGGGGATCGAGAGCTTTTTCACTGCGCCGTTGGGGTGGTGTATACCAAAGACCTGCTCGGTCGGCGCTGGCACGTCCGTGCGCATGGTGATCGCTGGGATGCCGAGCCCGCCGCTTGGCACCTCGAGCTGGAGCAGGCAATAGTCACCGCCGCTGTCGTAGCGCTGCCTGAGGACCTTTTTGACCTTGTAGAAGCGCGCGTTGTAGCCCGCCGGGCGTGTGCTGTCACAGTTCACCTGATAGTCGAAGGTGACCGAGCTGCTCCTGGCATCCTCGATCGGGTTCGACATGCAATGCCCCGCGGTGATCACCAAGTCTGGGCCGATGAGCGTGACCGAGCAAGTCGAGAGATAATCGCCGAGCGTCGTGTCGTGTTCCACGTGCGTGATCATCCCGACGCTGCGCGTCACCGTCTGCCGGATATCCCCGGCGGGGGTGATGCAGGCCACGTTCTCCCACTTCGGAGGTTTGTCGCAGAACCAGAAGGGATCGTATTTCGGCTCGGTATACACGGCGTCCGCCAGGAAGGGATCGCAGTTGGACAGGGCGGTCGGGTCCTGCTCGCCGACGTGGCGCTCGCCGCGCCCGTACCTGTCGAGCTGCACGCCCCCGCTCGTGGCGCCGTTCGTGATGTAGCGGATCGGGACCAGGCCGCCGGCCAGCGCGTAGATATTGACGGGCCGCGTCCAGAAGTCGGAGCCGTCGGCGGAGGTAAAGACGTCGGTCTCATAGCCGAGGTCCACCTCCAGGCGGTTGTTGGCGGGGAGGCTGGCATTCGTGAAGTGCAGGATCAGCAGCTTGGTTCCGCTCGGGGCGGGCGTCGAAGCAAAGTTGAGCGTCCAAGTGTTGGGCGCGCTCGGCCCAGAGCCGGAAGCGGGTCCGATGGTGATCGCGGGCGAGACGATCTGAACGGTGCCGGTAACGTGCGACATAGCTTGTCCCTTCTCTGTAATTAGTCTTGACTTGCCGACGCTTTTCAGCGAATAGCTGCGACAGGATACCTCCCAGGTGATGTGTGGAGCACATCGGGAGTTCGTCACACGAGTGAGGGGATTCGATGGATGACCCCATTTTCTTCCTCGCTCAAGCGACCTGTAGAGGACACGGGCAGAAACGCAGCAATTTTGCGCTGAAAACAACACCGACAACCCTGTTCGAACAGTTTGGCATGTACCTGGTGAAATACGCCAGCTGCTTCCATGCCGTGTATACGTTGGGGTAGGAAAAAATTGGTGCATGAGATCAGCCGGGCCATTTTCGGATCCACCGTTACCACTCTACATGCAGGAAATCCATAGCTGAAAAATGCATGCCGTCATCGTCTCCAAAATGTGTGGAGTGGATCAAGCATATGCTCATCGGTAAAGAGTTTTAATCTGAACGGAGAGAAGCGATGTTACCACTGGAGAAAGCGGCGCGCATTCGCCGCTCCTGCGAGTTGATCGAGAGGAGGGAGAGATGAACCCGGCACTTCCTACACAAGTGATCACGACAATGGCGGCCCGGCCAGAGCGCATGCACCACATGCTCTGGCACATGGTGCGCAACGACTGGTTAAGTTTTCCAGCAGACTTGCGACAAAAGCTGGCAGACATGGGCTGGGAGCCGCCCCGACCCGCGCGAACCGCCTGGGAGGATGGCTACCTCCCCATTCTGACGAACAATTCGGGCGAAGATTTCCTGTACATGCACCGCCAGATGATCGCCCATGTGAATGGCATCCTGGCGCAAGTCGGCGATCCCAACTATCCGAAGATCGAGGGCTGGATGCACATACCCGCCCCCGATGATCCGGATTATCCCGTTCCCCCCGCCTGGTTTGATCCGACCGACCCGACGGCCATCGGGGTCCTCCAGCAGGTGAAATCCGACACCTTCTACTACAAGCGCATCAAGATGTGGGAGAGGATGTACACTGACCCGACCTTTCTGAAAGGCATGAGCCTGGGTGAACTGGGCGTGCGCCCCGAGATGACCATTCACAACGCCCTGCACAACCGCTGGTCCGCCTACCCGGGTGCGGATAGGCCCGACGCGGACCCGACCCAGCCCGAAACGATCGACCCGCAGTGGGATGACCCCGCTACAACTACCTGGGGGACTTCTATTCCAGCCACGTCAACCCGATTTTCTGGCGGCTGCACGGCTGGGTGGACGACCGCATCGATGACTGGAAAGCGGCGAACGGCATCTTCGGGGATGGGTTTTGGCAGGGCACGTGGGTGGGCAATATGGAGATGGCCGAACCCCAGGCGCCCGGAACTCCCAGCCCTCTGCATGCGATGCTGGACGACCCAAAGCGGGCGGCCCAGCACGTGCAGGCGATGGAGCAGGTAGCTAGGCTCATTGCCCAGTCGGGCGTCTTCCACACCAACTTTCAGATGAATTTTTAGGGCGGGCTCCGACTACGTCGTGGGCCCAGGAAGAAAGGGGGTGGGGTTCAACCGTTGTAAAAGGTCTGATCGTTCGTTGCGAGTTTCCACTCGCGAGTTTCCCGAAAGGAGTGTAACCACTATGGCTACCAATCCAACAGGCTCCCCGTCGTCCGCAGGGCTGGTCTCTGCTCTGTCGAGCGCATCAGGCGCTGGGCAAGCCGCGCAAGCGGGCTACCCGGACGTTGACGGCATCCGCTGCGATCAGTTGGAGCAGAGTGCCTACCATATCCATGTGCTCCTGGCCATCTACATCAACGGAACGCAGCGGCAGGTCCCCGGTCAAATCGGCATCCCGGCCGATGGCTCCTGTCTCTACTGGATGCACACCCATGACGCTACGGGGATCGTGCACATCGAGGCCCCGGCCAACGTTGCGGTGAGCATCGTGAACTTCCTCGACATCTGGGCCCAGCAGTTTTCGTTCCTGGGATTCCCGCAGGAACTGTACCAGCCCGGCTGGTATGCGTTCGTGAACGGGCAGGCGGTCGATAATATCGCAGCGCTCCCGCTGCAAGACCGGTATGTCATCGCGCTGGTGTACAACTCACCGAACGCTGCGCCCGCGGCAAGCTTCGACTGGTCGGGCGCCGTGTCGCACCCGGAAGGCTGAACTGCTGGGCGCATCGCTAACCGAAAGCGGGCGGCGGTGACGATGCCCACCTATAACAAGGTATTCGGCAAGAGAGGGGAAGCGGGCCAATCCGGACGCGCTGCGTTTCGCGTACAGCTTGGCCAGGTCCTGCGCTGGGCAAGCCCGGTGGCTTTCTTCGCCGCTTCCACATGACAAGCAAGGAACCTGGCGGCGTCAGGCTGCCAGGTTCCTTCTTCGTTGCCACTTCTTCTCTGCTACGAGAGCAGAAGTGGCAACAAAACCCAGCGCAGGGGAAACCACATCCTTTCCGGCCAAGTCTTCGGTACCGGCAGCCGCTGCAGAGTCTTCCATCGCCCCGGACGAAAAACAGATTATGCAGATCAACGAGCTTCAGACCGTGACAAAAGAGGTCATCGAAGCGGCGCGGGGTAATCTGGTTATTGGGCAGGCTTGAGAGATGGCGAAGAAGCGTCTCACGGTTGTTCACAGTGAGTTGAAAAACTGTCCGGGTATTGAGTGCATTATGGATCCTCTCTCTGAGTCACCAGACCCCAGGGCTAAAGCCGGGAGCTTGTAACTCGCCCTTTCGGTACCCTGGTACAGGGGCGGCTACGTTAGGCAGACGGCGCGTCCGCTGCCCGTTGGACGGGTGACATCGGGGGCAATCAACCCCTATCCAGACGTATCTGGACGCCCGACACCGCAAGGAGGAATGCAGTGATTGCGCTTGGCATCCCAGGCTTTACACCTCATGCCCAGCGGTGCATGGTACACATCGTGCGTGCAGGGTATACGCTGCGAAACTGTTTCTCTGGCCGAGCCGCGAGTGCCTTTGCAATCGGGGTGTGTACCTATAGGCCCATTCTCTCACAGCTCTCGAAAACCGGAAAGGAGGCGCGCGGTTTCCTCCCCATGGCTCGAGCCATGGGGAGGAAACCGCGCGACGTTTGATGAGTGTTTCTTCCGATGTATTGTATTTGTTGGGTTTCTCATGTACACTCTATCTGGCTACACTTTTCTCGGCGTATCTTGTCGTGTGCGTTAACCCCCGTTTCCAAGTCTGTCCCGGCCATAGTATGCCTGCCAACTCTTAAGGCCGCGTTGAGAGGGGAATGAGCCAGTCTGCCTGGTATAGACAGCGGAAAAGATAGCTTTGTGGAGTCGACTGGGGTAGCGGTGGGTGCCCTCATTGTGGCTGCTTCTGGATGGATGACCCGTCAATGCTTGGGACAGGAGGATGAGTTTCTTCGGTAGGCGAGCAAGCCAACCAGTCTATGCGCCGGTAGTCTCTACTCAAGCACAACGTGTAGCATATTGAGGGAGACATGACCGGATCTCTACTACAATCGATCAAAGCGTATCGTTGGAGGCAATTCATTCATCCTGGGGAAGTCGCCATCACTTGCATGGGCGATGTTTTCACAGAAGAGAGCGCGAGGAGCTAGCAACATGACAGAGAAAGTCGCATTCAGTTACACAGATTACCCGGAAGTCATCCTGGCGTGCGGCGAATGGTTGTACGGGGGAGGCTCAGACCCCCGATTTCGACTCGACAAGCTGCTCAGTAAAGTCGGTCAGCACCAACTGCCGGTTCGCAAAGGGACGCACCACTTCCAGGTTATCTACAGGCTCTCCCCAACCGGCAATTCTGGTCCCAATCATAGCTACCAGGACCTCACCGTTGGGCCGGTGCCGCAGTTGGGGGTGATCGACATGGCAGGACCACCACCTGACTTCACTTCCATCACGGGCACTGGAGGGCATGTGGAAACGCTGCTCCAGGAGATCGGTCATGCCTGGCTGGTGTATCACAGCGATATCAGGTTCCTCGCCGACGGTCAAGTTGTCGCACCGGACCTGAAGGACTGGTTCGAAAATAATCAGGGAGTGCCCTACTCCGGGCCGTTACTCGTGGGCAGGCAGTGCATGCACTGGGGCTCCTACTTTCAGGCCGATGGGTCACCGATAGATGGCCTGGTGTTCCAGATCCAGAACCAGGAGGATGGCTTCGACCACTGGTCCTGTCAGGGGACCGGTCAGATGGAGGTGACCTATCCCGGAGGAGACACGCGTCAGCTCACCACCGGCCCCTACAATGATCTGGACCTGGTGATGATGGGGGCGCTGGAGAAAGAGAATGCCTACCAGAGCACCGGCGGCTCCTTCTCCTGGATTGAGCCGCGCCTGGTCGCGCCGCAGAGCTACCGTGCGGGGCTATTTCTCGCCTTCCAATTTGCGCTGATCAACCAGGAGAACCCGAGGCTTTCCTTGGACAACGACTTCTACTACTTCGGCTTCAGCAACGATCATCGCAGACTGGCAGTCGAGCGCTCCGATGGCAGCGTGCTGGGCGAGGTCATGCTGGGATCCGACTACCATCCGCTCGGCAACCAGAACACAGGTGTCGCCCTGCGCGCGGTGCGGCGGGGCGACAGCTATGACTTCCAGTATCGCTATGACAACGCTACGTACCCTCTCGTCTCCTCGCCGAGCGAGTTGGGTGGCCAGTATGACTATAGCAGTGTCCCCGGTCTCTTCGAAGGAGTGGATCCCCAGGTGACCTCCCAACTGGGCGCCCAGCCCTTCCGCACGGTGGCCACTGTGCGTGACAGCCGAGAGCCGCTCGAGATCGGCATCCTCGTGGCGACCTATGCGCCGAAGCCGTGCTTTGTGGAGGCCGTCTTCTTCGACCTCGAAACCTATACGCGGCCGCTTACACTGCAGGAGATCCTCAGACAGGAGGAAATCGCCAGACTGACCGGCATACCTTTCGTCAATCGCAGCGGTTCCCACGTGTATCCTTTCGCCACGGTCCCCCCCGCCTATCAGTGGGGCAAAGCGCTCCAGCCCGGAGAGCCAGTGCTCCATGAGCGGGCCAGGGGTCCGAAGGTATGGAGCGACCGATCCCGACTGCACATCCGGCTCCCCATTGAAATCCCGACACACGCCGAGCCGACCATAGTGGATACCCACTGTTTTAACTGCGAGGCTGACTGCACGCCTCCTCTTCCCCGAGATGAGGACGCGCCGCCTTACAACCACGGGCCCAGAGTGGACATGGCACCGAGAGTAGGCCTCCAGCCACCAGCAGGTGACTTCGCCTTCGGGTCGTCGGTCCGCATCCAACACACACTCTACCAGCGCTCATCGGGCGGATTCGAAACAGATGTCCACATCTGGGGCCGAGCCAGGTCGCTCCCCGCGAAGAGCCTGATCATCACTACTCCAATGAGCCACCGGCAGGTCAGCGGTCCGTACAACATTGCCTACTTTATTGTTGCCCAACAGCGATCAGACATTACCCAGCAAGCGATCGCCCATGTCGAGAGGGTTCGGCGTTACGTCAGCCAGGCCTTTCACCAGGCAACGCAGGGGCGGCGGGGCCTGAGAAGCGGGCTCATCTGGCCGAAACCGGGCATCATTGAGGTAGACGTACCCAGCTGAGCCCGATCAACCATTCCAGCACTCAGGATTGCCCTCCTGGAGGTAGTAGAACGCCCCATCACAGTACTTGCTACCGTAGGAATGGTGCGGCCAGGGCTCGTTGTACTGGATATCGAAACCCAGCTCCGCATCTTGGGCGTCATTCGTCACGTCCTTGGAGTGGGGCACAGGGCCGAGATGGGATCTTGTGCTGGCTCGAGCCTGAAGGCGTGGGCGGTTTCCTGGCAGAAGACATTCGCGAGCGGGGTCCCCACACAGTCATGGAGAACGCCAGGCTCTGGTTCGGGTAGCGGTGATTGGCGTTGCTCTCCGAACCCTCACCGGGATCGGGGAAGTGGAACGTGACCCCGACATCGATGAGTCTCCGTCGGTGCGCGGTTCAAGTAGCTGGCGAACAACGGGCAGGGGTGGCCATCCTGGTTCGGGGCCCCGTCGGGATGTTATCCAGGTTATAGCGTAACTCCGTGTTGCCGGTTCCCGTCGAGCTTGCCGACACCGTCTCGAACTGGATGAAGAACCGGTATAGCAGATCGATAGGCCTCTACCGCAATAACTGTCACTAAACTGATCCACAAAACCGGAGCATGTTCTGCGTTTATCAAGCGGAAATGAAACAGCCTGAGGTTTTAACGGCATTTCTATCAATAGCGAGCAAGCACACAGGAGAAGAACATGTTACCAGGAGTTGTAGATGTAACTGCCATCACCGGCCAGCGTGTGATCGGTCCGCTCACCAGCTGGCAGACCCCCGATGGGCCTTACATAGTTGAGCATCTGGCGGGCGTAAGTCCTACCGGCGATGTGCTCGTCT
>Ga0137383_10001953_pt1 | contig 12411 bp, 6 predicted proteins | sample SagtaG_19_FD_104817 | JGI IMG/M metagenome (GOLD analysis project Ga0137383, IMG submission 104817) | Vadose zone soil microbial communities from Sagehorn Ranch, Mendocino, California, USA - Sage2_R_40_16 metaG | ecosystem: Environmental > Terrestrial > Soil > Vadose zone | place: USA... | reverse complement strand
GTGATCACGCGGCGCGGGCTCGACGTCAAGAGCGCCGAAGAATTCGGGAAGCTCGATCAGGCGGCGATCGATCGCGTGAAAGACGAAGCGTGGCCGGACGTCGGGAGCGCAGACGAGCTGCACGATTCCTTGCTGGTCGTCGGGGCGATCCCCAATGCGGAACGCGGAATGCGGAACGCGGAATGGCAGGGCTGGTTCGATGAGCTCGTCCAGGCAGGACGCGCCGCCACGCTGATGCACGAGCCACGGCTGTGGATCGCGGCAGAGCGGCTACCGATGCTCGAGGCGGTCTTCCCGGGCGTCCGGTGTGAGCCCCCCCTCACACCGCCGGAGCGCGACCGCGCGACGACGTGGACGCACGAAGACGCTGTACGGGAGCTGGTGCGCGGCCGCCTGGAGGCGGTCGGCCCCACCACCGGCCCTGAGCTCGCCCACTCACTCGGCCTGGACCCTCGGGACGTCGACGTCGCGCTCGCCGCGCTCGAGCACGAGGGCTTCGTGCTGCGAGGACACTTCACCCCGGGGCGGACCGAGCTGGAGTGGTGCGAACGCCGGTTGCTGGCGCGCATTCACCGCCACACCCTGGACCGGCTGCGCCAAGAGATCGAGCCGGTCACGGCCGCGGACTTCATGCGCTTCCTGTTCCGTTGGCAGCGCGTCGCGGACGACCTCCGAGCCGAGGGACCGGAGGGGCTGGCCGCGGTGCTCGAGCTGCTGGACGGGTACGAAGCCCCCGCCGGCGCCTGGGAGGCGGAGGTCCTGCCGGCGCGCGTCGCGGAATACGATCCGCTGTGGCTCGACGGCCTCTGTCTCTCGGGGGAGATCGCGTGGGGCCGGCTGTCACCGGCCACCGCGACGAACGGTCACCGGTCCGGGCCGATCCGCACGACCCCCATCGCCCTGTTCCGCCGGGAGCGGGGCGACGTATGGCGGTCGCTCGCTCCCGAGCCCGACGCCCAAACGCTGGCGCTGTCGCATTCCGGCCGCGCGGTGCTCGACGTGCTCGAGCAGCGCGGCGCGTCGTTCTTCGGGGACCTGGTGAACGCCACCGGGTTGCTGCGCACGGAAGTGGAGAAGGGCCTGGGCGAGCTCGTCGCCTCGGGGCTCGTCACGTCGGACAGCTTCGCCGGGTTGCGCGCGCTCCTCGTGCCGTCGGACCGGCGACCTCCGATCGGAGGGTTTCGGCGGCGGGGCCGGGTGGCGCCTTTCGGTGTGGAGACGGCGGGCCGCTGGTCACGGGTACGGCGTGCCTCCCCGCTCGACGCAGAACACGTCGCCGAGGCGGTCGCCCGGCAGCTGCTGCGCCGTTATGGGGTCGTGTTCCGTCGGCTCGTGGCGCGCGAGACCCTGCTGCCGCCCTGGCGTGACATCCTGCGCGTGTACCGCCGCCTCGAAGCGCGCGGCGAGATCCGCGGCGGACGGTTCGTCGGGGGGTTCTCAGGCGAGCAGTACGCGCTCCCCGAGGCGGTGGGCTCGCTCCGCGCCGTGCGCCGGGAGGCCACGGGCGGTGTGCTCGCGAGCTTGAGCGGCGCCGATCCGCTCAATCTCGTGGGGATCATCACGCCGGGTGACACGGTGGCGGCGCTCGCGGGCAATCGGATTCTGTACCGTGACGGCATCCCGGTCGCGGTGAAAGAGGGGCACGGGAGTGGCGAGAGGTGGTTGGTGGAGGTGAGCCTCGAGGAGGCGGCGGCGCTGCGCGCGGCGTTGCTGCGGGGGCGTGCGGCGCCGCTCGTGCGGGCCTACCTGGGGAAGACGCCCACTCGCGGCTGATGTCGCGTCAACCGACTGGCTGCTTCAACCTGTCGAAGTAGAGCTTCCTGACTTTGGCGACTTTCGGAGCGACTACCGCGCTGCAGTAGCCCTGATTCGGGTTGCGGCGGAAGTAGTCGCGGTGGTACTCCTCGGCGGGATAGAACTGCGCCAGCGGCCGGACCTCGGTTACGATTGGATCCTCCCATACCTTCTCGGCCTGAAGCTCTGCGATCACCCGCTCAGCCTCAGCCTTCTGCGCGGGGCTGTGGTAGAAGATGGCCGAGCGATACTGCGTGCCCACGTCCCCTCCCTGACGGTTCAGCGTGGTGGGGTCGTGGATCGTGAAGAACACGTGCAGCAGATCGCTATAGGACACCACCGTGGGGTCGAACGCGATCTGGACGACCTCGGCATGCCCGGTCGTCCCCGTGCACACGTCCTCGTACGACGGATTCGGCACGGTACCGCCCGAGTAGCCGGACTCCACGCCCTCGACGCCGCGCAGCTCGCTGAACGCCGCCTCGAGGCACCAGAAGCATCCTCCCGCAAGCGTCGCCACCTCGCGCTGACTCACCTGCATCCTCCTTGCCACCGAACAGCCTCCATACCGCCTCTTACCGCCTCTAAGAAGCTGCCGTCCTCGAGCCCCCGAGTGAAGGGGTAGCTTCTTCCAATGCCCGAGCTCCCCGACATCGTAGTCTACATCGACGCGCTCCGGCCCCGGATCGCCGGCCAGGTCCTGGAAGCGGTGCGGATCGGGACGCCGTTCGTGGTGCGCAGCGTAGATCCTCCCATCGGGGCGGCGGCCGGGCGCCGCGTCACGGGGCTCGACCGCCTCGGCAAGCGGATCGTGATCACCTTCGAGCCTGATTTGCATCTCGTCATCCACCTCATGATCGCGGGCCGGCTGCGCTGGAAACGGCGCGGGGCCGTCCTGCCGGGCCGCATCGGGCTCGCGGCGCTCGACTTCCCGAGCGGCACGCTGCTCTTCACCGAAGCAGGCACCCGCCGGCGGGCTTCGATCCACCTGGTTCGGGGCGAGGCCGCGCTCGCCGAGCATGCGCGCGGGGGCCTCGAGGTGCTCGGATCCACCGCCGAGGCGTTTCGCGCGGCGCTGCGGCGGGAGAACCACACCGTCAAACGCGCGCTCACCGACCCACGCATCCTATCCGGCATCGGCAACGCCTATTCTGACGAGATCCTGCATGCGGCGAAGCTGTCGCCGTTCGCGCTCACGTCCTCGCTGTCCGACGGGGAGCTGGACCGGCTGCATGCCGCGACCCAGGCGACGCTCACCGCCTGGGTCGAGCGCCTGCGCCGCGACGTGGGCAACGACTTCCCGGACAAGGTGACGGCGTTCCGGGAGGGCATGGCGGTGCACGGCCGGTACCGGAAGGCCTGTCCCGTGTGCGGCTCCCCGGTGCAACGAGTGCGCTATGCGAAAAACGAGATGAACTACTGTGCGACCTGCCAGACGGGCGGCCGGGTGCTCGCGGACCGCGCGCTGTCGCGCCTCTTGAAAGACGATTGGCCCCGCTCGCTCGACGAATGGGAGGCGCGGATGGGGGACGCGGGCTAGCGACTGTCCCCTTGCCCCTCGAGCCGAGCTCGGAGCACCTTATGGCCATGCCGACCGCTCCTGATCCGATCACGACCGTGGAGGAGCTTCTCGCCCTGCCTGAGGACGGCCTGCGCCACGAGCTTCTGGACGGGGAGCACGTCGTGACGCCCGCGCCGGCGCTCTTGCACCAGCGCACCGTTAAGCTGCTGCTCTTCGCGCTCCACGCCCATTTGCGTGCACGTCCCGAGCTGGAGGTATTCACAAGTCCCGCAGACGTGGTTCTGGGACCAAAGACTCTGGTCCAACCCGACGTGTTCGTCGCCAGGCGCCCTCGGGGTGGCCGCCTGAAGACGTGGCCCGACGTAGGCGTGCCCGTGGTGGCTATCGAGATCCTCTCTCCGGGCACGGCCGGCCGCGACCGCGGCAAGAAGCGCCTGATCTACCAGCGCGAGGGCGTCGCGGAGTACTGGATCGTGGACATGGATGCGCGGCTAGTGGAGCGGTGGCGCCCGGGGGACGCGCGGTCGGAGATCCTGCGAGAACGGCTCGAGTGGCGAGTTGGAGGCGAGGGGACGGGCTTCATGCTCGAGCTGCCGCCGTTCTTCGCGGCCGTGTGGGAGGACGTGGAGGAGTAGCCCTAGTGCGCCGCCAGGTAGCGGAGCACGATTCCGTTGAAATAGCCTGGATTGCTCGCCTGCATGTCGTGCCCCGCCCCCGGAATCGTCATGACCGTGTCGCTCTGCATGCACTGGGCCAGTTCCCCCGTGATGATGTGGAACATGCGGGCGCTGTGTTCACCTTGGAGCAGCAGGACCGGCATGGCGAGCCGCCCCAGTCGGGGGCAGTCGAGGGCGGGCCAGTACTGCTGCCGCTCGGCCAGGAGCTCGCGGCGCATCTCGAACGAGTGTGCGAGGATGCGCGCGCGCGCGGGCGGGGGGAGGTTGTCGAAGCGGCCGGGAACGCCACTCCAGCCGTCCACGAACAGGCGCGCTCCCGCGGCCGAATCGCCGCGGGCGAACGCGGCCCGGGCCGGGTCGAGGGAGCTCGTGAGCAACACGCGCCGGAGCGTGTCACCACCCGGCGACCGCAGTAGGAACGGAATCACGGGCGGCTCGGCGAGGACGAGCGTGCGGACGAGGTCGGGGTGCTCATGGGCGAGAGCGAGCGCGACATATGCCCCGTAGCCCGATCCGACGACGTGGGCCGGGGTGAGGCCGAGCGCCTGCAGCAGGGCGCCCAAGTCAGCGGCGTGGAGCTCCAGTGAATACACGTGGCCGTCGTCCTGCGCCGGGTTGGGTGGATGGTAGCGCCGGCTGTAGACGAGCACCCGGTGGGTCGCCGCGAAGGTGGCCAGCTGGGCGCTCCAGTCGTCGAGATCGCCGTAGCTGTCGTGCACGAACACCACCGCCGTTCCCTGGTCCCCCACCAGCCGGTAGTTGAGCAGGGTTTCATTCACGCGGACCGCGTGCAGAGCCGCGACCAGGCGGGGCGCGGTGCGGAGTGCAGTCGCGGGCGCAGCAGGGGGTGGTGCGGTATGCGACCCGCCGCAGGCGGCGAGCGACAGCAGTGCGGCCAGACGCAGGCCCCTGGGGGTGGAGCGCGACATGGACATAAGGTAATCATCCCCAGTCCTTCGAGTCGGGCGCGACCGCGCGCATCGATTTGAGAAACTCGAAAGGCCGGGATGCGGGAGCCTCGGTCGCCTCTCGCATCTCGCCTCTCGCATCCCGCTTCCCGTCGAGCCGCAAGCCACTTACGCGCTCCGCAATCACGTTCACCGTCCCCTCGTCCTTCGCGAGCTTGCCGCTCACCCACAGGAACGGCTCCCCCCGCACCGCCACGCGGTGGCGCTCGTAGACATCCGGTCGCACGATCACGTTCACCATGCCCGCCACGTCCTCGAGCAGCACGAAGATGAATCCCTTCGCCGTCTCGGGGCGCTGGCGCGCGACCACGAGGCCGGCTATTTGCACCCGGGCCCCGTGCTCGAGCCCCGGGAGGCCGTCGCTCTGTGTCACGCCGGGAGGCAGCGCGTCGGAGAGCAGCGCGAGCGGATGGCCGCTCGCCGCGAACCCCAGCACCGCGTACTCGGCGAGCATCCGCTCCTCGGCCGCCATGCCGCCGAAGCGCAGGTTCTCGTGCGGGTGGTTGAGCGGCAGCTCGAGCTGGCGCCGCCCGCGCGCGTCGTCGCCCCGGTCCGCTGTGGGCGGCAGCCACAGCCCCACCTGCCACAGCAGCTCGCGCCGGGTGAGCCCGAAGCCGTCGCATCCGCCTACCCAGACGAGATGCTCGATCCCGGTGCGCTTAAGCTGGGGCGGCGCGCGGCGCACGAAGTCGCCGATGCCCTGGAACGGGCCGTGCCGCTCCCGTTCGGTGACGACGGCCGTCGCCGTCTCCTCGCTCCAGTCGCGCACGAAGCCGAGCCCCACCCGCACAGCCCCCGCATCCCGCATCTCGCATCTCGCATCTCGTTCGACGGTGCACCACACGTCGCTCGTGTTCACGTCTGGGAGCCGGATCTCGATGCCGTTGCGCTTGGCGTCGCGTCCCAGCGCGTCGAGGGAGTAGAATCCCATCGGCTGGTTGTTGAAGAGCGCTGTGTAGTACTCCGCCGGGTAATAGTGGCGCAGCCATGCCGATTGATACGCCAGCAGACCGAACGCCGCCGCGTGCGACTTGGGGAAGCCGAACTCGGAGAAGGCGATCACCTGAGAGAAGACGCGCTCGGCTGTGGGCTCGGAGACGCCGCGAGCGGCGGCGCCGTCCTTGAACTCCTCCCAGAAGCTCGCCATCAGCTCGCGGCTGCGCCGCCGGCTCATGGCGCGCCGCAGCGCCTCGGCCTGGCCGGGCGTGAACCCCGCCAGCGCCTGGCACACCTGGAGCACCTGGTCCTGATACAGGATGACGCCGAGCGTTTCCCCGAGGGCGTCCTTCAGGAGGGGATGATCCACCGGGGGCTCGTAGCGGCGCCCCGCCGCGGCGGCCCGGCGCTGCTCCTCGCGGCGCCGCACGTAGGGGTTCACGGCGCCGCCCACGATCGGTCCAGGGCGCACGATCGCCACCTCGACGGCCAGGTCCTCGAGGGTGCGCGGCCGGGTGCGGCGGAGCATCTGGATCTGCGCCCGGCTCTCGATCTGGAACAGCCCCACGGTGTCGCCCCGGCAGATGCGGTCGTAGACCGCGGCATCGTCGAAGGTGATGCGGGAGAGGTCGGGCGGCCGGCCCGCGCGCGTGGCGATGAGCTCCACGCACTCCTCCACCAGCGACAGCATCCCCAACGCCAGGAAGTCGATCTTGATGAAGCGGGCGTCGTCGCACGAATCCTTGTCCCACTGGCACACGACCCGGTCCTCCATCGCCGCTCGCTCGAGCGGGACGAGCTCGACCAGCGGCCGGCTCGAGATCACCATCCCGCCGACGTGCTGCGACACGTGGCGCGGCAGCCCGGCGATCTCCTCCGCCAGCTCGCACAGCTCCTTCCAGAGCGGCGCGTTCTTTCGGCCCGCGAACCCGGGCAGCTGCTCCAATTCGTCCGCCAGACCGCCCGACCGCCTGTCCGCCAGTTTCGCCACTTGCTCGATCTCTCCCGGCGGCAGATCCAGCGCCTTGCCGATCTCGCGAACGGCGGAGCGGAGGCGATAGGTGGGGAAGGAGCAAACGAGGCCGACGTGCTCGCTGCCGTAGCGCCGATACACGCGCCGGATCAGCTCCTCGCGAATCTCGCGCGGGAAGTCGAGGTCGATGTCCGGCACCGACGCGAGCGTCTCGCTCAAGAAGCGGCCGAAGAAGAGGTGCGTGGCGACGGGATCGACGTGCGACAGGCCCAGGAGATAGCACACGATAGACGACACCGATGAGCCCCGCCCCCGACCGGGAAGCAGCCCGCCGGTCGCGCGGCGACTGCCGCGGCGCACGTCTGCCGCGACCTCGCGCGCGAGGTCGAACAGGTCGTGGTAGACGAGGAAGAAGCCGGAGAGCCCGTGGTGCGCGATCAACCGCAGCTCCTCCGCAAGCCGCCGCTCCGCCTCGAGGCGGTGTGGCACACCCAGGGGATAGCGCTCTTCGAGCCGCGCGCGGCACAGCTCGGCAAGCGCCCGCGGTGCTGCCCGTTCTTCCGCCCCGCGAAAGTCGGGAAAGCGGTAGCCCAAGTCGCGAGTGAGGTCGAAGCCCCGACAGCGCTCGGCGATGACCATTGTATTGGCTACAGCATGGTGACAGTCATCAAACAGCGAGGCGACATCCCGAGGCGGCCGGAGCGCGAATTCGCTGTTCGGCCGCCGTACGGCATGTGAGCCGTCGAGGGTGGAGCGATGCCGGAGCGCGACGAGCACGTCGTGCAGGCGGTGCCGCTCGCGCCGGTGGTAATGCACGTCCCCCGTCGCCACGACGCCAAGTTGCACGTCGTTCGCGAGATCGATCAGCGCTCGGGTCAGCGCCCGATCGCCCCGGACATAGTTGCGTTGTAGCTCGACGTAGAATCGCTCCGGCCCGAACGTCCCGCGGCACCGCTCGGCGAGCCGCCGGGCCGCGCGCCGGCCGTCGCGCTGCAGCACGGCTGGCAACAGGCCGCTGCGGCACCCGGAGAGGACGATGAGCCCGTCATGCCGCGCCTCGAGCGAGGCGAAGGCGAGCCGGGGATCGCGGCGGTCGGCGTTGCCGAGATGCGCCTCGGTGAGCAGCCGGCAGAGGTTTGCATAGCCTTGAGCAGTCTCGGCGAGCAGCGTGACGTGCGAGCCGTCGCCGAGCGTCACCTCGGCGCCGGTAATCGCCTGGAGGCCGAGCTGCTTCGCCTCCTGCGCGAACGCCATCGACCCGTAGATGCCGTTGTGGTCGGTGAGCGCCAGCCCCGCATAGCCCAGGTCCGCCGCCGTGACTGCGAGCTGCTCGGGGAGCGAGGCACCGTCCAGGAACGAAAAGGCGGAGTGGCAGTGGAGCTCGACGAACATGGGCGGTCAGGCGGTCGGGCGGTCAGGCGGTCTGTTAAGGCTTCTGGGAGAACCAGCGTCCGGTGATTAGATCCTGAAATAGCATCATGCGTCGACCCCCCTCAATCACGACTTCGTAGTAGCGGCGCGCAATCGGCATTCGCCACCACTCGTCGTCGAGTCGCCAGGTTTCGAGAACGGCTTCGACCGCCTGACCGCCGCCGTTGTCTTTTGACCGCCTGACCGCCCGTGGTTCATCCGCCACCAGCTCGACCACCACCGGTTCCGGCGCATTCAGGCTTCGAAGTCGATCAGGGCGTAGCGACGCTCGGGGATGCGCGACCACGGTTGTACCTCGATCACATGGTGAAGCATCGTGCGGTGGAGCCGGATCTGGATCTCCTCCGCGGCGTGGCGCAGGGCGCGCCGCCGGCCCGCCCGTGCGGCGGCGCTCGCGTCGCGGGCAAAGAGCTGCAGCTCGGCCGTCCCGGGAGCGAAACCGGTGAACTCGACGGCGAGCCGCTCGACCGCCTTCGCGGGCGGGCTCTGCTCGAGGCGTGTCTTGAGCGGCGCCGCGATGCGACCCCGCTCGGCAGTCGGATCCTTGAGCACCGTCTCGACCAGCCAGGAGGCCCCGCGCTCGAGCTCCGCGCGCACGCGCACCTGCTGCACCCGCCACCCGGTGCGACGCGGATGCTTGAGCGCGCGCTCGATCAGCTGCTCCAGCGCCTGCGCCAGCATCTCCCGGTCGGCGACGGGAGAGAAGAACGCGAGCGCCGCGACGATCGGCTGCGGCATCTCGCGCCCCACGATCGGCTCCGCCAGCGCGCCCGCCGCCAGGCGCCACAGCCGGCGGCCGGCACGGCCGAACTGCGCCACGACGGCTTCCTCCGGCAGCGCCGCCAGATCGCCCAGGGTGCACAGGCCGAGCTGCCGCAGCCGGCGGTGCGTGTCGGGGTCGAGCGGCAGCACGGCGAGCGGCTGCAGGGCGAGAAACGCCGCCTCCCCCCCGGGTTGCACGACGACGGCTTGCCCCGGGCGCGCACGGCTGGCGGCGACCCAGGAGACGAATTTCCCTTTTCCCCACCCCAGGCGGACCGGTGCTGGAATGTGCGCGGTCCGCAGTGCGCGGTTGCTGTCGGTGCTAACCGGATCCTCGGTTTGCAACGGCGGCAACCGCGCACCGCGCACTGCGCACAGGATCTCCTCAACAATCTTCTCCGGTCCCCCGAAAATCCTTTCTAGGCCGTCCGTCCCCACGAACACCCGCCCCAGCTCTGCCGCTTCGATCACGGGGCTCACGTCGCGCAAGGCGGTGAGCAGCCGGGTGAATTGCTCGTCGTAGTGCACGGGGTCGGGCTCGCACAGCCGCAGCGCCGGGCAGAGGCCGATCGCCTGGCTGACGGTAAGACCCGGCTTCACACCCGTGCGCCGCGCGAGCGGCGAGACCTGCCACAGCCGGCGAGGGTCTTCGGGCGACAGCAGCGCACCAGGCCGGGCGGCAAGCTCGGGACGCCGCGCCTCCTCGCAGCGGAGCGCGAAGAGCGGGATCCAGCAGCAGGCGGCGTGCGCGCTTGTCAGATGAGGTTTCTGGGTCATTGTGCCGAGCCAACAGTGACCCGAATATATCCCGAAGATCGAGACAGCCGCAAGGTGGTTACAGGATTGATAACTTATTGATACATTTTGACTTCTGATGGCAGACCGAAATCAGCCCTCTTCAAAGCGCCGAAGCACGCGCTGGCGGCTCCTCAACCGCTGTGGGTTTGCGGTTCTGCTCCAGTTGGCCGCGACCCACCCCGTAGCCGGACAGGCAATCCCCAAACCCGAGTACGTGACCTACCTGCCGCGAGAAATCGTCCTCCCGGTGCAGGCGACGCCTGCGAATCGGCAGTTCCATCTCTTCGGTGATTCCACGACGCCGGGTACCGCGACGAGGCGCCGCGGGACGGCATCGACGATGCCCGTGAGCGGTGGCTCCGGAGGCTGGCGGTCAGATTCGCACCCTGGATGGTGCGGAACTCGGTCGATTTCCCGATGGACTTCCGGCGGTTCGTGGAGGGGGGAGACGCGTCCACGCTCTTCATCGACGCGTTCGACCTGTCCCAGGCGCGCCCCCGGCTGCTCGGCACTGAGACCATCGATTTCGACCAGCTCGGGGGTGCAGCCTGCCGCGGGACGGGCGCCCCGGGCACCGTTGGGGACACGACGCCCGACTGTCGCCTGCTGCGGCTCATCGACCGGTTCGCGCCTGAGCCGCCTCGCTCAGCGAGCTCGCCCCGGGCGGATCTCGACCTCCACTACGTCATGTACTTCGATTTTCCCGGACAGGACGCGGCGTCCTGGAACCGGGAATTCGAGGGGAGCGTACGCGGCTCGATTGCTCGGAAGTACCTCGGCTTTGCGAAGTCGTTCGTGCATCCGTTCGTCAGTGAGGTGCGCGGAGCGGGCTTCGAGCTGCCGCGGTATGAGCTCGTCCTCCAGTATTGGTTTTTCTACCCATACAACGATGCTGGTAACGTCCACGAGGGAGACTGGGAGCACATCAACGTCGTGGTCACGCCGCGCGGGGCTCGGGGAGCCGAGCCGCTGGCGGCCGCCGAGATGTCGCAGCTGTTCGAGGGGCCGGCTGCGCCCGCCGAGTTGGTCATTCGCCGTGTGGAGTACTACTTCCACCACTGGGTGTTCATCGCCGACTACCTAACGCCCGACGTCTACGCCCCCCGCACGGAGTGGGAGCGACAGCTGCAGGGGCTGCGGCAGGAGCGGGTCGGCGAGCGTGAAGTCTGGCGGCAGATTCGGCGCCAGGCCTACCTGGACGAGGCGGAGACGAAGCTCAATCTGCACCCGATCGTGTTCATCGGTGGGGACAACCGCGGGTTGCAACAGCTCATCGCCACGCCGAGCCGGCTCGGCCGGGCGAGTCACGGGTCGTATCCGTTCCCCGGCCTGTATAAGGACGTGGGGCCGCAGAATACCGGCGAGTTGGTGAGCACGCGCTGGGACATCTTCCGCGCGCCGCCGGATTCCACGGCGTCCGAGGCGCATAAGGTCGTACGCCTCGACAATCCCGACCGGCTCGAGATCGTCCCCGACTGGGAGCTGGTGCTGCCGCTCGTGCGGACGGATCCCGTCGCGCGCCGAGCGTGGGCCTGGCTCGTGCTGCCGGTGCGCTTTGGATATCCAGCGACCCGATCCCCGTTCGCCGGAATCGTGCGCTACGCCGAGACCGGAAACACCTCGATCCTCGCACCGCCGTACAATGGCGGGTGGAACCGCGCAGGGGCGGCGGCGGGGTACGAGCGCTATCGCCCGCACCGCCTGGCGTCGTTTTTCCCGGCCAGCCAGCAAGACAACTACTGGACGGGGTGGGGGTTCTTCAACCTCACGCTGCCCACGCTCGTGACCATGCCACCGTTCGACCTCGCCTTCCGGCTCGTCACCGGACCGCTCCGCGCGAGCAACCGCCACGCCCACCCTGCGTTCTTCGGCTCCGAGGACGTCCCGTTTCGGTTCATCGGCATGCCTGTGGGGGTCTCCTCAGTCAAGGTGCCGAAGGAGTTCCTGAATCTCCTCGGCTTTCCGGAGCTCGCCGTTCCCTTTTTGGAACAGGTGCGGGCGCTCGCCGCGTCCGACACGTTCTCGGTGAACGTGGCGCCGCCCGACGTGGACCGGGTGTCGTCCCCCTACTACGGGATCAGCCTCTTTCTCGGTCGGCGGTTCGCGAGCGAGAACACCCTGCGCCACTCGCACGGCGCGCTGCGCGCAGACGCAGACGTGAGCACGATAGCCGGGCGCTTTCCCCTCAGCGCCAAGCTCGACATGTGGGAATACACCGGCAGCCTCCGCTACAACATCGCGGTGGGCGGACTGCAGCCGTTCGTGAAGGCCGGATACGGGCGCAGTTGGTATCGCGTGACCGATGCGCAATTCAACGGTCAGCTTCTGGGAGACGGCACCTCGCGCTGGGTGGGCCGGGCCGGCCTGTTCAGCAGCCTGCTACCGAACACTTGGCACGTCGGCGCAGGCCTCGAGTTCATTCCGGTGCGGAGCGTGGGCCGGCTCGATTGGGGGTTCCGCGGTGACCTGACGGTATACAGCCACAACCTTGGGCTGACGAATGAGGAGGGCTCGCTCGTCGTGGGGCACGATGCGCACATCACTCGGGTC
>Ga0137383_10001951_pt1 | contig 12417 bp, 15 predicted proteins | sample SagtaG_19_FD_104817 | JGI IMG/M metagenome (GOLD analysis project Ga0137383, IMG submission 104817) | Vadose zone soil microbial communities from Sagehorn Ranch, Mendocino, California, USA - Sage2_R_40_16 metaG | ecosystem: Environmental > Terrestrial > Soil > Vadose zone | place: USA... | reverse complement strand
GATCGAGCCGGGCGGTATCGGCGGCCCGCACCATCGTCGCCAGCCGCAGCAGCGGCGGTGTTGCCAGGCCAAACTCCTCGACCATGACGTCGAAGGTGCAGAGCTCGCCGCGATGGCTCCAGAACACGTTTTCGATGTCGAAGGGAACCGCGTCGAAGCGCTCGCCGACCGCTTCGACCTCAGGCGGCGTTACAAACAAGAACACCGCGTTCGGATCGATGAAGCGCCTGATCAGCCAGGGACAGGCGATGCGGTCGATCTTGGGCCGCGCGCGCGTTACCCAGACCGTGCGCCCCTGCGCATCGCGCGCGGGGAGTTTTGAAGCCGGCACCAGCGGCAGCTTGGCTGCCTTCCAGCCTTCGAAGCCTCCCTCAAGCTCCTCGGCCGCAACGTTAACGTACCGCAGCCAGGCCGCGGTGCCCTGGGCGAGCTTCTGGCCGCGCAGGCAGACGACGATCGCCGAACGCCCGGAGAATTCTTCGCCCCAGTTGGCGGCGTCTTGATGGTTACGTCTGACCGCGCCGGGAATCAGCCGCGGGTCGGCGGCGAAGTCTTCGTCGGTGCGGACGTCGATCAGGGCAGGCGTCTTCGCCGTGCCGATCAGGCGGGCAAGTTTATCGGGAGATATCGATGTATGGGATGACATGGATGCGCCCTCGCATAACAAACGGGACGCGATACTTGGGCATGTCGCCTCATGGGGGGATCGCAGAACCCCCAGAGCGCCATTACAGCGAAACCGGCGCGGACTGTCAATGCGCGAACGGTGTCATCCTGCCGCGGAACTCTTGCAAAAGCAGATATCGGTCGGAACGGTCAGCATGTTCGTTCAGTGCCGTAAGCGACATTGGTCAGCGCGATTGGCAGGTCCGCTTGGCCGGCCACACGGCTTTTCGCTTCGGCCTTGGTGCCAAATTCGGTCATTTGGGCGCTGCCGCGTCCACTACGTTCACCCGCGATGAATTGAGGTATTGAGGATTCAACGCGATGGCCTGCTGATAGTCCTGCTCGGCGCGTTCGAAGTCACCTGGCGCCGCGTAAGCACTGCTGCGATTTCGATAGGCGATATAGTGGTACTGACTGCTGCGTCCCTGCAGCAGATTGGTGCAGCCAGCGACGACACGCGGCATGTCGTTCGGTTGAGAGCAGTCGGAAAGATCATCCCCAAATGCGGCTGCGGGTAGCAGCGTGCAGGTGACGGCAAATACCAATCCCATCCTTAGATACTGCTCCAACCAATTTCACCGAACGAGAAGCCTTCGAACGAGAAGCTTTCGAGAGCGACATTTTGACTCCTCCATGCATGCTGGCCAGAGATGCCTGATCGTGCGCCGCCTATTGAACGTCTTTGGCATGTAGGTATGGTCCCACGACTGCCCCGTCAGGATCGACGGTCGCAGCGCGGACGCACGGCGCCATGTCCCGGTGATAGACCTGCCTGAGTTCGATTTCGCGCCTCGCCACCGCACGCTCGGCGTCGGCGAGTTGCCTCCCTTTTGCGATGATCGTTTCGTGACCGCACAACATCGCCACGCCCCAGCCACCGCGGGTAGTGATAAAATTGGCACCGCATCCGATCGGTCGCTTCGACATCGCCCTGCAATCCCCGATCGCGAACGTAATCGCGCGCCCTATGTAGAAATCGCTTGCCGTCCCCCAAGCACCATCGCTTGCCAGCGTCAGCACGGTCCATTGATCGCCCGCTGTAATGCTGTCGTCGTCAATGGCGTAGGCGGGCAATGCCGTGTCGAAGAGCGCTCCGTGGACGAGCAGGAGCAGAACCAGCGAAAAAACTTTCACGTTCTTGATCGCCATGACTGCGTCTTCCGCGTTGATTGCTCGCCTGCCGGCGCACCGCGCACGCGATGTGCCTTGCCCTTGGCTATCGAACTTCTGCTTGTGGCCCGAACAGGCAATTCGCCCAATGTCCGCTTTTTGTCACGTGTTGAGTGGGCCGATCATGCAAAGCAATTTATGAAAACATGGCCTGGTTGGGATCCGACGCCACCGCGCCAGACCATTCCGGCCGATCGTGGGTCCAAATGCAGGAAGCCGATGTGAACTCGTTCACATGGTGAGAGCTTTATTTCTTGCGCGGCGCCCCTGTGTTGGTTCGACCCAGACGTCGTTGGAAAAACAGTGAGAGGCGCGATCATGATTAAGGGTTGCCACGCCCTACTGGCGAGGCGGGCGATGGATCAATGCTTGGGGCAACGGCGGTTTCGGCGATCCAATCACTTAAAACTGGCCGGCGCCCGACCTATATTCGGGATACGGATTCGGCCGGAGCCTCCGAGGATCGCCCATGCACTCGCACTCTCTCGACCAATGGACCCACGACCACGTCTTTCTCGGTGCGAAGCACGCCCATAACGAGCGCCGCACCTGGTTTGTGGTCGCCCTGACCGCGGTCATGATGGTCGGCGAGATCGTGGCGGGATCGGTTTTCGGATCGATGGCGCTGCTGGCCGACGGCTGGCATATGGCAACCCACGCCGCCGCGCTCGGGATCGCCGCGCTCGCCTATCTGTTCGCGCGCCAGCACGCCGGCAATTCCCGCTTTGCCTTCGGCACCGGCAAGTTCGGCGACCTGGCCGCTTTTTCCAGCGCCATCATCCTGGCGATGATCGCGGTGCAGATCGCCTATGAAAGCGCGGTCCGACTGTTCCATCCGGTTTCGATTATCTATGGCGAGGCGATAGCGGTCGCCTCGCTCGGCCTCTGCGTCAATCTTGCCAGTGCCTGGTTGCTGCGCGATTCGCACGACCATGATCACCATGGCCACGGTCATTCGCATGATGACGATGATCACGATCATCATGACCACGACCGCGCGCACGGCCACCATCATCACGACAACAACCTGCGCGCGGCCTATGTCCATGTGCTGGCGGATGCGGCGACCTCGGTTCTCGCGATCGCCGCGCTGCTGACCGCCATGTATTCGGGATGGGTCTGGGCCGATCCGGCGGTCGGCATCGTCGGCAGCATCGTCATCGCAAGCTGGGCCTTCGGCCTCATCCGCGCTTCCGGCGCGGTGCTGCTCGACGTCAGCGTCGATACGAAGCTCGAGGCCGTCATCCGCGGCCGGCTGGAAACCCGCGGCGACCGCGTCACCGACCTGCATCTGTGGCAGGTCGGTCCGGGTCACCGCGCCGCGGTGATTTCGGTCATATCCGACAACCCGTTGCCGCCGGCGATCTACAAGCGCCGGCTGAGGGGCTTGCGGGGTCTCAGCCACGTCACGATTGAAGTAGAGGCTTGTCCGCATGAGCCGCTGGCGGCTCAACACTCAAGCTGAGACCCTGTCAGCGCCAGTGATTAATCAAGATGGCGCAAACAGGGGAGCTTCGACATGCATGCATTCGCCGCTGCCGGCGCCGGCTTCCTGCTTGCCGTGTTGTGGTTCGACCTGATGTTCGACGTGCAGACGCGCAAGCACGCGGGCGATGTGCTGCCGGCGGAAGTGCTGGCCTCGATTTCAGCCTACTATCGGCGCGTCACCACCGAGGCCTATCCGATGAACCGCCTGGTCGCGCTGGTGATGCTGCTGACACTTGCCGCCATCTGCGCCGAGATCGTGCAAGGCGAAAATCCGTGGTGGATCGGGTGGGGGTCACTTGTGCTTGCGGGCAGCGGTTTTGTTCCCACCATGACTCGCACCGTCCCGAACGCAAAAAGGCTCGGGCGCGCCAGCGATACTCCGGAGCAGCAATCGGCGCTGGCGCGCGCGATCTGCCGGGATCATATATTCGGCTTCGCGCGGATGAGCTGCGTTCTGTTGCTGCAGCTGATCGCACGATAGAGACCGGATGCCGGCGAGACACGCGAGCCAATCACGCCTAATCTTGTCGTCGGCATGGGCGCGGTATTTGCCGGGATCTGGATCGCGACGACGGACGTGAAAAAGCCGTGACCCGCTATTCACGCCGCCGCGATAGCGTCGATCTCGATCATGAAATCGGCGCCATACAGTTTCGACACTTCGACCAGCGTCACCGCGGGCGTCGCCGGCGGGGTAACCAAGCCAAAGAAGCGGTTTCGCGCCTCGCGATAGCGGGCGAGATTATCCATGTCGGTGAGGAACACCGTCAGCTTCACAAGATTGCCTGCCGTGCATCCGGCTGCCTGCAGCGCAATATCGAGGTTGCGGAACACTTGTTCTGCCTGCGCGGCAAAATCATTCTTGCCGACCACATTGCCGTCGCGGTCGAGCGCGGTCTGGCCGGCAATAAAGATGATGCGGCCGGAGCTGACCTGGACGATCTGCGAATAGCCCGGCGGGGTGCCCAGTTCAGGCGGATTGATGCGGACGATCGAAGGCATTGTGTCGCGGGTCATGGCGGTGATTCCCAAAAATGCGGTGGCGCGGAATTCAGTTGCGCGGAGCGGAGACGGGTGGGGGGCCCAAGCCGATCGGCTTCTTCGGCTTCAGCGTTCCGACGTAGAACGACAAGCCGGCGACCAGGAAAAGGCAGACGAGATACAGCGCATAGGATTGTGGCGGCGTTATCGCCCACCGCACAAACCGTCGTATCGCTGTTGCCGGGCCGGTCTGGTTTTCCATGCCGTGGTTTTGCTCGAAATGGTGTCGATTTGGAAGCGCAAATGCATTCAGTTTCTGCGCGCTCACCGCGCCTCCGGCTGCTGGCGCAGCAGGAACAGCGCCAGCAGGGCGGAGAGGCTAAGCGCGGAGGAGACGATCAGGACGCGGCTGCCCATGACGTCGATCAACAGGCCAAAGGCCAATGGTGCCGCGGCCTGCGCCATCCGCGCCGGCGCGCCGATGATGCCGAGGCGGTAGCCATAGTTGAGAGGTCCGAAGATCGCGAGCGGCAGGGTGCCGCGCGCGATGGTCAGGATGCCGTTGCCGGCGCCGTGAAAGATCGCGAACACGCTGGCTGCGCCGCCGCCCGCGAGCGCCACGATCGCGGCGCCAGTCGGATGCGTCAGGCAGGCGAGCCGGGTCGACAGCAGCGGATGATAGCGGCTGAGGAAACTCGCCTCGACGATGCGGGCAAATACTTGCGCCGGACCGATCAGTGCGCCGGCCGACACCGCCTGCAGGCTTGTTGCGCCGGCGGCTTCGAGGATCCGCGGCAGATGCGCCGCCATCGCGCCAGTGACGCTCCAGGCCGCGGCAAAGGCGAATGCCAGCAGGATCATGGTCCGATCGATCGGGATGTGCGGCTTGACGGATGCCGCGGCCGCCGCCTTTGCGCCCTTCACCGGAGGCAGCATCAGGAAATTGAGCGGCAGGCCGATCAGGATATGCGCCGCCGCCCAGGCGAAGCAGGTGTTGCGCCAGCCGACGCTTTCCAGCCCGAAAGCCGTCAGCGGCCAGCCGACGGTAGAAGCAAAACCCGCAATCAGGGTGATGCCGGTGATCGACCGGCGCGCCGCGTCGCCGTAGATCCGCCCGAGCGCGCCGAAGGCCGCGTCGTACAGGCCAAATCCCATGCCGACGCCGAGCACCAGCCAGGCGATCACCATGACCGGAATTGAAGTGCTGAAACCCAGCAGCGTCAGGCCTGCCGCCAGCGTCAGATTGGACGCTGACAATACCTGCCGTCCGCCGACGAGGTCGATCTGCCGGCCGACGCGCGGACCCAGCAGGGCCGAGATCACCAGCGATGCCGAGAACGCGGCAAAAATCCAGTTCGAGGAGACGCCGAGGTCGCGCGCGATCGGATCGGCCAGAATCGCCGGCAGATAGTAGCTGGAAGCCCATGCCAGGGTCTGTGTCGTACCGAGTGCCAGAATGATAGGAAGCTGCCGTTGGCTCACTGCTCAGGCGCCATCATTAATCCTTGCCCGCCTTATCCGCATCCGCATCCGGTCTTGCCGTCCTGCCTGGCATTTGCATCCGCCGCGCAACAGGCGTCAACACCCGATAATGCCGGCCCACCGCAGCATTTGCTGGCATCGGATATGGCCGATCGATTGCAGACGCCGGTCTCGGGCAGCACCAGTTCGACGCGTTCCGCGGCCCTGCGATCGCCGGCGATATCGGCGGCAATCGAGCGGACCTGTTCGTATCCCGTGATCATCAGAAAGGTCGGCGCGCGTCCGTAGGATTTCATACCGGCAAAATAAAAGCCCGGCTCATGCTGGGCCAGTTCTCGCGCGCCGTGCGGCCGCACGGTGCCGCAGCTGTGTTCATTCGGATCGATCAGCGGCGCCAACGCAACCGGACATTCAATGGCAGGATCAAGCTGAATGCGAAGTTCGCGCACGAAATCCAGGTCTGGCCGAAAGCCTGTTGCCACGATGAGTTCGTCGACCGCCACCTCACGACCACAACTTCCGGCGCCGACAATCAGGCGAGGGCCGTCAGCGGCCAGGCGCGAGACGCGAAATCCGCTCTCCACCTTGATCTCGCCCGCCGCAACCAGCGCTGCGAATGCGGCGCCGAGTTCGCCACGCGCGGCGAGTTTGTCATTCGCACCACCTCCGAAAGCCTTTGCCGGATCATTGCCTCGTAGCAGCCAGATCGGCTTGGTCTGAGGCGATTGCGCCGCGAGCTTTGCGAGATCGGTAAGCGTGCCGACCGCCGAATGTCCCGCGCCCAGCACCGCGACTTTTTTGCCGGCATAGCGCGCGCGGTCTTTTCCCAGCACGTCGGGCATCCCGTAAGCAATCCTGTCGGCCGCCTGCTTTTCGCCGATGGCACTGAGCCCGTTGGCGCCGGCCGGGTTTGGAGAATGCCAGGTGCCCGATGCGTCGATCACGGCATCAGCGCTCACGGCCACAGGACCTTGCCCGTTCCGATATCGAATTTCGAAAGGCGCCCTTTCTCGGCCTTTTGTCTTGAGCTTATCGAAGCCGACGCGGCTGATATCGGTGACTCGGCTCGATGTGCGGATATGTCTTGCGAGAATGGTTTTGGTTGCGAGCGGTTCGAGATAGCGCTCGAACAGCTCCGCGCCGGTAGGATACTGATCCGGTTCGGGAGAATTCCATCCCGTCGACGCCAGCAGGCGCGCCGCGGCCCGATCGATATTGTATTCCCATGGCGAGAACAGTTGAACGTGGCCCCATTGGCGCACTGAGTGCCCGACACTGTTGCCGGCTTCCATCACGATCGGCCTGAAGCCTCGTTCAAGCACATGCGCGGCCGCGGCGAGACCGACCGGACCGGCTCCGATGATGGCGACTGTCTTTGCTTCGCTCATGTTGTTCTCCCATCAAACTAGAAATATCGAAGTTAAGGTCCTGAGGACGCTACGCTGCCGTCTTGGTGTTCTTGCCCTCGGCGGTCTCGGTGCAGCATTCGGCGACCAGAAAGTCCACCAGATCTCGCATCACATCGTAATTGGCGTGACACACGAGCGTGGTTGCGTCGCGCACCTGATTGATCAGTCCGACCACCATCAATGCCTTGATGTGATGCGACAGCGTTGACGGTGCGATTTTCAGTCTATCCTGCAGGCGGCCGACCGGCTGGCCAGCGGCTCCCGCGCGAACCAGCGTGCGGTAGATTTTAAGCCGCGTGGGATTGCCCAGGGCTTCGAGATGCGCGGCGGCGTCATCCAGTTTCATGCTGCCAGTCTTTCACACAGTGGCGACGCCGTCAACCGTATTTCTAGAATAATGGAAATAGGAAGCGCCAGCAGACGCTTGTTTTGGTTCAAAGCGGGCTTGGCTGACGGACCAGCGGATGCCGCAGCAGGGCGCGCACGATCAGGGGAACTCCGATGGCCGCGGGTAACAGCCAATATGCAACGGGAGGAAGATCTTTCCAAAGTGGCAGGCTCTTGCCGTTATCCACGTAAAACGCGATCAGCAGCAAAACGTAAGATGTTCCCATGCCACTGATGTGCAGCCTGACCCAATGACGCCAGCGGTGCCGCCTGGCCTGTCGGCCCAGATTAGCTGCGGCAAATGATAACGCTCCAAGGACAAACAAATGATAGTCTTCAGCCCATCGCACCGCAGCCAGACTGGCCGCGGTGAGGAAGACCCCAGCCAAACACCAGAAATAGATCGTGCCGTTCCGGGGGTGGCGGCCTGCACGTTTCCGACTGAGCATCGCGATGGCGCCGGTGACCGTGCAGGCGAGCCCCAGCAGGATGTGAATCCCTACAACCGTCAGGAACACCGGGTTGGTGGAGGGAATCTCGATGCCCGCTATGTTCGTGGTTCCATCGCCCATGTGATTTGCCGCTCTCCCCAGTGGAACTTTCAAAAGCCGGCGATCTTCTGAAGCGTAACAGACAACCAATGGCAGTGACGGTCACGAGTCTCATTGACAAACGACAATATATCCATAAACCTGGATATATGGAATCAGAACAAGCCATTCAGGCGCTGGCGGCGCTGGCGCAACCGACCCGGCTGGATGTATTTCGACTGCTCGTGAAGCACGAACCTGAAGGACTCGCCGCGGGCGACATCGCCAGGGCCCTCGCGGTCCCGCAAAACACCATGTCATCGCATCTGGCGATTCTGTCGCGCGCGGGGCTGGTGTGGGCGCAGCGGTTCAGCCGCTCGATCATCTATCGCGCCGATCTGGCACGTTTGCAGACCGTCGTGCTGTTCATGCTGAGGGATTGTTGCGACGGACGGCCCGAAATATGTGCGCCGCTGATCGAAAGCCTCGCGCCTTGTTGTCCGCCAAAGCCAAAGAGGAAAGCCCAAAGGAGCGTCCATGCCTGAGCGCATCTTCAATGTTCTGTTCCTGTGCACCGGAAACAGCGCGCGTTCAATTCTGGCGGAGTCGATCCTGCGCAAGGATGGCCGCGGCCACTTCCGCGCCTTCTCCGCCGGTAGCCAGCCGAAGGGGGCAGTGAACCCGTTCGCAATCAAGGTTCTTAACAGCCTTGATTACCCCTCCGACAATTTGCGCTCGAAGAGCTGGGAGGAATTCGCGAGCCCCGATGCGCCGGTGATGGATTTCGTCTTTACGGTTTGCGACAACGCGGCCGGGGAGTCCTGCCCGGTATGGCCGGGACAACCGATGTCGGCGCATTGGGGCATTGAAGACCCGGCCGAAGTCGAGGGCAGCGAGCTCGAGAAGGAAGCGGCGTTCGTCGCAGCGTTGCGCTATCTCAGGAATCGAATTGCCGCCTTCACAAGCCTGCCGCTGGAAAGCATCGACTGTTTGTCGCTCGGGACAAGGCTGCGCGACATCGGCCGCAGCGAGGGATCAACCTCCGGCCAGGAGAAAGCTAGCTGATGCCCGAGTTTGATTTGCCGCGCCGCCTGACCGCCGAGGCGCTTGGGACCGCGCTGCTGGTCGCGACCGTGGTGGGATCGGGCATCATGGCCGAAAGCCTCACCAAAGATGTTGCGCTCGCGCTGCTCGGCAACACGCTGCCCACCGGCGCGATCCTGGTGGTGCTGATCACGATTCTCGGCCCGATTTCGGGGGCGCATTTCAATCCCGCCGTTTCGCTCGTCTTTGCGCTGAAGCGCGAACTGACGCCGCGCGATGCGCTGCTTTACATGACGGTGCAAATCGCCGGCGGTATCGCCGGAACCATGGTGGCGCATGCGATGTTCGCGCTGCCGCTGCTCGATGCGTCGCTGAAAATGCGAACCGGCGGCGCGCAATGGCTTGCCGAAGGCGTGGCCGCGTTCGGGTTGGTCGCGACCATTCTGGCCGGCATTCGTTTTGAACGCGCGTCCGTGCCCTGGCTGGTCGGCCTTTATATCACGGCAGCGTACTGGTTTACGGCCTCAACCTCGTTTGCCAACCCCGCCGTCGCGATCGCGCGGTCCTTGACCAATACGTTTTCGGGAATTCGCGCCGTAGATCTTCCCGGCTTTATCGCCGCCGAACTCTGCGGCGCGGTCGCTGCGCTGATGCTGATGAGCTGGTTGCTGCGAGAAGGCGGGCAAGCCGCACTGAAGGAGGCACAGGGATGAGGGTGGAGCGACGACCAACTGATCGATTTCATGCTGGCGCATCCGATCCTGATCAACCGGCCGATTGTCGTGACGCCAAAGGGCACAAGGCTGTGCCGGCCGTCGGAGGCCGTGCTCGATATTCTCCCCAATCCGAAAGTCGGCCGCTTCGTGAAAGAAGACGGCGAGATCATCGACGTTCCGTAAACCAATGCGCGCTACGTGAACGGAGAGAAGCCACGCAGCCCACGTTGCCGTGAGCACGCTTTTCGAAGGCGTGAGGCTGCGCATTTCGAGGAGGATACCTTCTGTCTCAGCCGCTGTATTCGATCGACTTGAAGCTGAGATGCTTCACGCCCTCCGGGGCATCTGCGATCTTGCGGATATTGCCCCACGTCTGCTTGTAGTTCGGAATGATGAACTCATTCACGCCAGCCGACACGACGTTCCCTTGAACGCCGGTAGGGTACGCGAACAACATGAAGGTCTGCTTGCGCTTCGCGCTGGGTATTGGATACACCATCGCCTGGGTCGAGCCGTTGTCGTTATAGACCTCGACGAGATCGCCCTGCTTGAGCTTTAGTTCAGCAATGTCGTCGGGGTTCATCTGAATGAACGGGTACGGGAAGCGGTCCATGACAAACTCATTGTCGCGATCGAGATACGCGTTCTGCCAGACAATATTGGTGCGGCCGTTATTGACGAGGAACGGCCACTTTTTGCGCTCTTCTTCTTTGCCGGGCGCCTGAAGCCCGCGCCATTGTGTTTCCATGAACGTTGCCTTGCCGTCCTTGGAATTGAACTTGCCGTCGGCAAATAGCCGCCTGGTGCCGATGATCTTGCCATCGGTGAACGCGGTCGCGGGTTCCTGAAAACCGTTGGTGCCCATCGCGCGCAGACGCTCATAGGTTACAAATTCGCCACCCTTTTCGTGGCCGTGGTAGCCATCCATGAACGCGTCTTCCTCGGTCTTCCAGTCGAAGCCCTTGAACTTGTCTGCGTATTGTCCCTTGCCTTGTTCGCGCAGCACACGTTCCATGTGGTTGGCGATGCGTGCAGCAATGAGACTGTCAGGCATGGCCTGCCCCGGCGGGTCCATATACTTCTCCGTCAAGCGCATGCGGCGCTCGCCGTTCATCGAGGTGAGATTGGCTTCCCCTGCGGTGGCTGCAGGGAGCCAGACATGACAAGCCTCGCCGATCTTGGTCGGAACGATATCGACATCAACCGCGAATAATCCCCCTTTCTTGATCGCGCCGATGATGGCATTCACCATCGCGGTGCGGTCGCCATACGGCACCGACATCATGGCTTCCTTCACTATGTCGGTGCGTTTCTTGTAGACTTGCTTGAACTTGAAGGCGTTGAGCGTCGTCTTGTAGTGATCGCATCCCCAGATGTGATGCACGCCGCCTTTGCCTTCTATCAAGAGTTTGTCGACGTAAGCCGCGGGCCGTCCAACATGCGCATCCGAAGGACGTGAGTAACCTTCCTGATGGCCGCCCATGCGGACACAGCCGACACCGGGACGTCCGATGTTGCCGGTTGCCAGCGCCACGTTCACAAGCGCGCCGTTGGTGCGGTAGTTATCGTTGCCCCAAATAAGACCTTTCTCGTAGGCAAACATGGTGCGCCGCCGCGTATTAGCTTCCTTCGGCTGGGCAATCCATTCCGCCGATTGGCGGATTTGGTCGGCCGTCAGGCCGGTGATCCGTGCGGCTTCGTCGAGGCTGACGTTATTGGCGGTGCGTGCCTTGTCGAAGTTTTTGGTCGAGGCATCAATGAAGGCCTTGTCGGTCCAGCCTTTGCTCGCAATGTATGTCAGCCACGCGTTGAACAGCGCCAGGTCCGAGCCGGAGTTGATGGCGAGATGCATTACATTCTCTTTGCCGGCTTCAACCTCGCAGGCATTGACGGTAACGGTTCGCCGCGGGTCGACGATCACGATCCTTCCGCGCGCGACCGGTTCGGAGCCGAACTCAGCCTTCTTCTTGTCCATTGAACTGCCGCGCAGATTCGGCACCCAATGGTTCAGGAAATAGTTGGTTTGGGTTTCGAGCGCGTTGGTGCCGACCGCAACGATAGTGTCGGCAAGCTCGGCGTCTTCGTAGCAATTGTCGAGTTCACCCACGCCCATGTCGCGCGTGGCATGAACTTCGGAGTTGTAGGCAGGGCGATTGTGGATGCGAATGTTTTTGACTTTCATAGCCCCGAAATAGAGCTTGCCCGTGCCCCAAGTATTCTCATAGCCGCCGCCGGCGCCGCCGTGATCGAAGGCCGAAACGAATAAGCCGTCCTCGCCCATGTTATTGATGACAGCGACGGTCACGCGAGCGACAAGATCGAGCGCGTCGTCCCAGCCGGTCGGCTGCATCTGCCCATAACGCCAAACCATCGGGTCCGTGAGCCGCTGCAATTGCGTGTTGCGCTGCCGCGAATAGCTCATTTCGGCCATGCGCGCTCCTCGCACCGAGCCGAGGCCGGAGTTCACGACGCAGTCGCGGTCGGGTTTGATGACGATATGCACGTCGCTGCCGTTCTGGCGCACGATGTTATACATCGCGGGCG
>Ga0137383_10001945_pt1 | contig 12422 bp, 8 predicted proteins | sample SagtaG_19_FD_104817 | JGI IMG/M metagenome (GOLD analysis project Ga0137383, IMG submission 104817) | Vadose zone soil microbial communities from Sagehorn Ranch, Mendocino, California, USA - Sage2_R_40_16 metaG | ecosystem: Environmental > Terrestrial > Soil > Vadose zone | place: USA... | reverse complement strand
CTCGCGCGGGATCCGTCGCCGGCCTGGGATTGCTGCCGGCGGACGTCCGGTTCGGCCGGGAAAAGGTGCTCGGCCGGCGCGCGGAAGACGCAGCGGGCGCAACGACAACCGGTTACGAAATCCACCACGGAGTGGTAACTGCCGTCGCGGGCGACCCGTTTCCCGGCGGCTGCGCGGCCGGTGCCGTCCGCGGCACCACGTGGCACGGGATATTCGACGGCGACGAGTTCCGGCGCGGGCTGCTCCGCCAGGTTGCCGCCGACGCCGGACGCGACTTCGAGCCGGGGCATATCTGCTTCGAGGCGGTGCGCCAGCGCAGGCTCGATGTGCTCGGCGACCTCGTCGCCGAGCACATCGACACCGGCCAGCTTCTGCGGCTCATCCACGACGGCGCTCCCGCCGGGCTGCCGTTCATCCCGCCGGGGGCGCCATGACCCCGCGGCCCGCCGAGCCCGTGATCGTGCTGGCATCGGCGTCCGACACCGACCTGCTGGCCGCCAGGTCCGGCGGCGGGCCGTGGCGCCTGGCCAACCCCGCGCGCACGCCGCCCGAGGACGTCGCGGGCCTGCTGAACGGGGCGTTCTGCGTCGTGGTCCGGCTGCTCGGGGGGCGGCGAAGCTGGGAAGCCGGGCTCGGCGCGGTGCTGGCGGCCGGCCTGCCCGCGGTGGTGCTGAGCGGCGAGGCCGAGGCCGACGCGGACCTGATGGCGCTGTCCACGGTCCCGGCCGGGGTGGCCACGCAGGCGCTGGCCTACCTGCGCGAAGGCGGGCCGGGCAACCTCGCCCAGCTCGCCAGGTTCCTGTCCGACGCGATCCTGCTGACCGGGCACGGGTTCGACCCGCCCGCGGTGCTCCCCGCGCACGGCGTGCACGGCAGCCGCGACCGCCGCCCGGACCGGCCGACGGTCGGGATCGTGTTCTACCGTGCGCACGCGGTCTCCGGCAACACCGCGTTCGTGGACGCCCTCGCCGACGCGGTGCAGGCGCACGGCGCCAACGCGCGGCCCGTGTTCTGCTCGTCGCTGCGGTCGGCGGGGGCGGAGGTGTACGGCCTGCTCGCCGGGGTGGACGCGCTGATCGTGACCGTGCTCGCGGCCGGGGGAACCGTGGCCAGCGACGCGGCCGCGGGCGGGGACGACGACGCCTGGGACGTCGCCGCGCTGGCCGAGTTGGACGTCCCCGTGCTCCAGGCGCTGTGCCTGACCTCGTCGCGTGCGGCATGGGCGGCCTCGAGCGCGGCGCTCACGCCGATGGACGCCGCGATGCAGGTCGCCGTGCCCGAGTTCGACGGGCGGCTGATCACGGTCCCGTTCTCGTTCAAGGAGGCGGGCGAGGACGGCGTGCCGGCGTACGCCGCCGATCCCGAGCGGGCGGCCCGGGTGGCCGGGACCGCGGTCGCGCACGCTCGGCTGCGCCACCGGCCCGCCGCCGACCGGCGGCTGGCGATCATGCTGTCGGCATACCCGACCAAGCACGCGCGGGTGGGCAACGCCGTCGGCCTGGACACCCCGGCGTCCGCCGTCTCGCTGCTCCGCTGCCTGCGCGAGGCCGGGTACGACCTGGGCGCCGGGTTCCCCGAGGACGGGGACGAGCTGATCCACGCGCTGATCGCGGCCGGCGGCCACGACACCGAGTGGCTCACCGAGGCGCAGCTCGCCGCGGCTCCGATGCGGGTGCCGCGCGCCGAGTACGAGCGCTGGTTCGCGGCGCTGCCCGCGGCGCTGCGGGCGTCGGTGACCGGGCACTGGGGGGAGCCGCCCGGCACGCTGTACACCGACGGCGACGACATCGTGCTGGCCGGGCTGCGGTTCGGCAACGTGGTGCTGATGATCCAGCTGCCGCGCGGTTTCGGGGAGAACCCGGTCGCGATCTACCACGACCCTGACCTGCCGCCGTCGCACCACTACCTGGCGGCGTACCGGTGGCTGGCGCGCTCGTTCAGCGCGGACGCGCTGGTGCACCTGGGCAAGCACGGCACCTGCGAGTGGCTGCCCGGCAAGGGCCTCGGCCTGTCGGCGGAGTGCGCGCCGGACGCGGTGCTCGGCGACCTGCCGCTGATCTACCCGTTCATCGTCAACGACCCCGGCGAGGGGACGCAGGCCAAACGGCGCACGCACGCGACCGTGGTCGACCACCTGATCCCGCCGATGGCCCGCGCCGACACCTACGGCGACCTGGCCAGGCTGGAACAGCTCCTGGACGAGCACGCGACGGTCAGCGCGCTTGACCCGGCGAAGCTGCCGGCGGTGCGGGCCCAGATCTGGGAGCTGATCCGCGCCGCGCAGCTCCACCACGACCTGGAGATCGACGCCGTCCCGGCCGCCGAGGAGTTCGACAACTTCGTGCTGCACGTGGACGGGTACCTGTGCGAGATCAAGGACGCGGTCATCCGCGACGGCCTGCACGTGCTCGGCAGCGCGCCGTCCGGGGAGCAGCTCGTCACCACGGTGCAGGCCGTGCTGCGCGCGACCCAGGTCTGGGGCGGCCGCGCCGCGCTGCCCGGCCTGCGCGCGGCTCTGGCCGCCTGGGCGGGCCTGGACGAGAAGGAACTCCTGGCCGACGCCGGGCGCGTGGTGGATGTGCCGGTGGCGCTGTCCGCCGCGGCGGACAGCGCCACCGCGACCCGCGCGGGTGCTCGCACCGGCGCCGACGCGCTCGACCTGCTGGAACTGGCCGCGTCGAGGCTGGTCTCCGGCCTCGACGCGGCTGACTGGCAGCCCGCCCGGGTCCCGCCGATCGTCAAGGAGGTACTCGGCGACTCGCCGCGCGACGTGGCCGCCGTGCTGGAGTTCGCCGCGACCGAGGTCGTGCCGCGGCTGGCCCGGACGACCGACGAGCTGACCAACGTGCTCCGCGCGCTTGACGGCCGCTACGTGCCGGCCGGCCCGTCGGGCTCCCCCACCCGCGGCCTGGTCAACGTCCTGCCGACCGGGCGGAACTTCTACTCCGTCGACCCGAAGGCGATCCCGTCCCGCAACGCCTGGGCGGTCGGAGCGGCGCTCGCCACCTCGCTGCTCGCCCGGCACGTCGCCGACACCGGCGGCTATCCCCGCTCGGTCGGCCTGACCGTGTGGGGCACGTCGGCGATGCGGACCCAGGGCGACGACATCGCCGAGGTACTCGCGCTGATCGGCTGCCGGCCCGTCTGGGACGACGCGTCGCGGCGGGTCACCGGGTTCGAGGTCGTGCCGCTCGCCGACCTGGGCCGGCCGCGGATCGACGTCACGGTCCGGATCTCCGGGTTCTTCCGCGACGCGTTCCCGCACGTGATCGCGCTGCTCGACGACGCGATCCGGGCGGTCGCTGACCTGGCCGAGCCGGCCGGGGACAACTACGTGCGCGCGCACGCCGAGGCGGACACGCGCTCGCACGGCGACCGGCGGCGGGCGACCACCCGCATCTTCGGCTCCAAGCCCGGCGCGTACGGCGCGGGCCTGCTGCCGCTGATCGACGCGCGGAACTGGCGCACCGACGCCGACCTGGCCGAGGTCTACGCGGTGTGGGGCGGGTACGCGTACGGCCGCGGGCTGGACGGGCGGCAGGCGCGCGCCGACATGGAGGCGAGCTTCCGCCGGATCACGGTCGCGGCGAAGAACACCGACACCCGCGAGCACGACATCGCCGACTCCGACGACTACTTCCAGTTCCACGGCGGCATGGTCGCCATGGTGCGGCACCTGACCGGCCAGTCCCCCGCCGCCTACGTCGGCGACTCGGCGCTGCCCGACCTGGTGCGCACCCGCACGCTCGCGGAGGAGACCAGGCGGGTGTTCCGCGCCCGCGTGGTCAACCCGCGCTGGATCGCCGCGATGAGCAGGCACGGGTACAAGGGCGCCTTCGAGCTGGCGGCGACCGTGGACTACCTGTTCGGCTACGACGCGACGGCCGGCGTGGTGGAGGACTGGATGTACGAGCAACTGGCCGCCTCGTACGTGTTCGACCAGGAGGTCAGCGACTTCATGCGGCGGTCCAACCCGTGGGCGCTGCGCGGCGTCGCCGAGCGACTGCTCGAAGCCGCCGAGCGCGGCCTGTGGGCGCGGCCGGACGCGCGGACGCTGGACCGGCTGCGGGCCGCCTACCTGGAGCTGGAAGGCGAACTGGAGGACAACGAACCGTGACGGGCAAGGGATATCCTTTCAGCGCCATCGTCGGCATGGACGAGCTGCGGCTGGCGCTCGTGCTCAACGCCGTCTCGCCGGCCATCGGCGGCGTGCTCGTGCGCGGGGAGAAGGGGACGGCCAAGTCCACGATGGTCCGCGCGCTCGCCGCGGTCCTGCCGGACGTCGAGGTGGTCGCCGGCTGCCGGTTCTCCTGCGACCCCGCATCCCCCGACCCGCACTGCCCGGACGGCCCGCACGAGCCGGGCGCGGGGACTCAGGCCAGGCCAGCCAGGCTGGTCGAGCTGCCGGTCGGGGCCAGCGAGGACCGGCTGGTCGGCGCGCTCGACATCGAGCGGGCGCTCACCGAGGGGGTCAAGGCCTACGAGCCGGGCCTGCTGGCCGCGGCGCATCGGGGCGTGCTCTACGTCGACGAGGTTAACCTGCTCCACGACCACCTGGTGGACCTGCTGCTCGACGCTGCCGCGCTGGGCACCTGCTACGTGGAGCGCGAGGGCGTGTCGGTGCGGCACGCCGCCAGGTTCCTGCTGGTCGGGACCATGAACCCGGAAGAGGGCGAGCTGCGGCCGCAGCTACTCGACCGGTTCGGGCTGACCGTGCAGGCCGCCGCGCCCAGGGACCTGGGCGAGCGGGCCGAGGTGGTGCGGCGGCGGATGGCCTGCGACGCCGACCCGGCCGGTTTCGCCGGGCGCTGGCGGGCGGCCGAGGACGAGCTGGCACGGCGGATCCGAGCCGCCAGGGAGCTGCTGCCGCGGGTGGTCCTGGCGGACGCGGTGCTGCGCCAGGTCGCGTCGGTGTGCGCGGCGTTCGAGGTGGACGGACTGCGGGCGGACCTGGTGACGGCCCGCGCCGCGGTCGCGCACGCCGCGTGGCAGGGACGGGTCCAGGTGACCGCCGACGACGTGCGGACGGCGGCCATGCTCGCGCTGCCGCACCGGCGCAGGCGGCAGCCGTTCGACGCGCCCGACCTGGACGAGGACCAGCTCGAGGAGGCGCTGGCCGACGGGGCGGCCGACGGGGCGGCCGACACGGCCAGCCAGACCGACACGGCCAGCCAGCCCGACACTGCCGGCACCGGGGACGGCGACCGGCCCGAGCACGGCCCGGACGACCGCGGGCCGGACGACCGCGGGCCGGGCGGCGGCACCCCCGCGCCTGGCGAACCACCCCCGGCCGCCTCGCACGCCGGCGAGCCGCGCGAGGCAAGCGGCCACGACGACGGTGCGGATGACCGCGCCGTCACACGGCGGGCACCGGCCGAGGCCGCGGCACCCGGAGCCGTGTTCCGCGTGCGGAGGCTGGAAATCCCCGGGGTCGGTGCCGGTGCCGCGGGACGACGGTCGCGGGCCAGGACCGACGCGGGACGGGTGACCGGGGCGCTGGTGCCGCGCGGGCGCCTGGCGAGACTGCACCTGGCCGCGACCGTCGCCGCGGCGGCGCCGCATCAGGTCGCGCGCGGGCGCCGAGCCCCCGAGCCGCTCCGGGTGCGCCGCGCTGACCTGCGCGAGGCGCGGCTGGAGGGCCGGGAGAGCAACCTGGTGCTGTTCGTGGTCGACGCGAGCGGGTCGATGGCGGCGCGGGCCAGGATGGGCGCCGTCAAGGGCGCGGTGCTGTCGCTGCTGCTCGACGCCTACCAGCGCAGGGACAAGGTCGGCATGATCACCTTCCGCGGGTCGGCGGCGAAGCTGCTGCTGCCGCCCACGTCGTCGGTCGAGGCCGCGGCGAGCCGGCTGGCGGCGCTGCCGACCGGCGGGCGGACGCCGCTGGCGGCCGGCCTGCTGCGGGCGCACGAGGTGCTGCGCACCGAACGGCTGCGCGACCCCCGGCGCCGGCCGCTGCTCGTCCTGGTCACCGACGGCCGGGCGACAGGAGTTCCGCCCGGGCAGGCCGTTCGGCCAGGCGCGGCCGTCTCGCCGGTGGCCGCCGCGCACCGGGCGGCCGCCCTGCTGGCGGCGGCCGGGGTGGCCAGCGTGGTCGTGGACTGCGAGTCTGGCCCGGTCCGGCTGGACCTGGCTGCCGCCATCGCGCAAACGCTGGCCGGCCCGGTGCTGAGGCTCGACGAACTCGCCGCCGGCCCGCTGGCCGACTCGGTCCGCGCACTCAGGGAGGTCGCGTAGTGCCGCAGGGAAAGCCGTCCGTCGTCCCCGACGACGGGCTCACCACCAGGCAGCGACGGCAGCGGGCGCTGGTCGTCGTGCACACCGGGGAGATGAAGGGCAAGTCCACGGCCGCGTTCGGGCTCGCGCTGCGGGCCTGGAACCAGGGCTGGCCCATCGCGGTGTACCAGTTCGTCAAGAGCGCGAAGTGGAAGACGGGCGAGGAGACCGCGCTGCGCGCGCTCGGCCGCGTGCACGCCGAAACCGGCGAGGGCGGGCCGGTCACCTGGCACAAGATGGGCGAGGGCTGGTCATGGATCGCCCGGCCTGGCACCGCAGACGACCACGCCGCGAACGCCGCGGAGGGCTGGCAGCAGGTCAAGCGGGACCTCGCCGCACAGGCCCATCGCTTCTACGTGCTCGACGAGTTCACCTACCCGATCAAGTGGGGCTGGGTCGATGTGGCGGACGTGGTCGCGACCCTGCGGGACCGGCCCGGCCAGCAGCACGTGGTCATCACCGGCCGCGACGCCGACCCGCGCCTGGTCGAGGCCGCCGACCTGGTGACCCAGATGACCAAGATCAAGCACCCGATGGACGCGGGCCAGAAGGGCCAGAAGGGCATCGAGTGGTAACCGTTCCGCGCCTGGTGATCGCCGCGCCCGCGTCCGGCCACGGCAAGACCACCGTGGCCACCGGGCTGATGGCCGCGCTCGCGGCCCGCGGCCTGGCGGTGTCCGGGCACAAGGTCGGCCCCGACTACATCGACCCCGGCTACCATGCGCTGGCGACCGGGCGTCCTGGCCGCAACCTCGACCCCGTGCTGTGCGGCGAGGAGCTGATCGGGCCGCTGTTCGCGCACGGCGCGGCGGGTGCCGGCATCGCGGTGGTAGAGGGCGTGATGGGCCTGTTCGACGGGCGCGGGTCGGGGCCGGCCGGCTCCACCGCGCACGTCGCGGGCCTGCTCGGCGCGCCGGTGGTGCTGGTCGTGGACGCCTCGGCGCAGGGCCGGTCGGTCGCCGCGCTGGTCTCTGGTTTCGCCGGCTACGACCCGGGAGTAAAGCTGCGCGGGGTGATCCTGAACCGGGTCGGTTCGGCCCGCCACGAGGAGATCCTGCGGGACGCCCTGGCCGGGATCGGCATGCCGGTCCTTGGCGTGCTAGGCCGTGACGACGCCGTCGCCGCGCCGTCGCGGCACCTCGGGCTGGTCCCGGCGGCGGAGCGGGAGGGTCCCGCCCGGCAGGCCGTCGCGCGGCTGGCCACGCTGGTCGCCAAGTCCGTGGACCTGGACGCCGTGGTCGCCCTGGCGGCTTCGGCGCGCCCGCTCGCGACGGTGCCCTGGTCGCCGCACGACGCGGTGCTCTCAGCCGACCCGGCCGCTCCCCGCGTGATCACCGACGCGACTTCGCGGACCGGCCGCCCGCCGGTCGTGGCCCTCGCCGGCGGCGCGGCGTTCAGTTTCTGCTACGCGGAGACCGCCGAACTGCTCACCGCGGCCGGCGCCGAGGTGGTCACCGTCGACCCGCTGCGCGACGAGGCACTTCCGGCCGGCACCGCCGCGCTCGTGCTCGGCGGCGGGTTCCCCGAGCTGCACGCCGGCGAACTGTCCGCCAATGCCGGGCTCCGCGCGGGCGTCGCGCGGCTGGCGCGCTCCGGCGCGCCGGTGGCCGCCGAGTGCGCCGGCCTGCTGTACCTGACCCGGGAGCTGGACGGCATGCCCATGTGCGCGGTGATCGACGCCTCGGCCGAGATGACCGGCACGCTTACGCTCGGCTACCGTGACGCGACCGCGGCCGCCGAGTCGGTCCTCGTCGCGGCCGGCACGCCCGTCCGCGGTCACGAGTTCCACCGCACGACGGTGTCACCCGCGCACTCCCCAACCCCGGCCTGGACGTTCGCCGGGCGCCGCGAAGGCTTCGTGCACCACGGGGTGCACGCTTCGTACCTGCACCTGCACTGGGCGGGTTATCCCGAGTCCGCCAGGCGGCTGGTGACCGCGGCGACGGCCTGGGCGGGATCATGAGCAGGCCGCGAGCGGAAGACGCTGCGACGCTGGTCGGGGTCGGGGTCGGGCCGGGTGACCCGGAGCTGATCACGGTCAAGGCGGTCCGGGTGCTGAGCGAGGCCGACGTGGTGCTGGTCCCGGTCGCCGACACCGGCGAGCGGGGCCGGGCCGAGGCCACGGTGCTCGCGCACGTCCGCCACGACCGGGTCCGCCGGGTCGTGTTCGCCCTGGAAGCGGGCGCGGAGCGGGCCAGCAGGGAGGCGGCCTGGGACGGCGCGGCGGACACGGTCGCGGCCGCGTTCGGTTCCGGCGCGAGGGTCGTCGCGTTCGCCACGATCGGGGATCCCAACGTGTACTCGACGTTCACCTACCTCGCGGCGACCGTCAGGGAGCGGGTGCCCGGCCTGACCGTCGCCACGGTCCCCGGCATCACCGCGATGCAGGACCTCGCCGCCCGCAGCGGAACCGTGCTGTGCGAGGGCCGGGAGACGCTCGCGCTGCTGCCGCTGACCGCCGGCCTGGAATGCTTCACGACGGCGCTGGCGACGTTCGACACGGTGGTCGGGTACAAGAGCGGCCGGCACCTGCCGGAGGTCATCGCCGCGGTCCGCGACGCCGGCCGTCTCGGCGAGGCCGTGCACGGCGCCGCGCTCGGGCTGCCCGGCGAGGACATCCGGCCCGCCGCCGACGTCACCGGGCCGGCCCCGTACCTGTCGACACTGCTCGTCCCCGGGCGCCGGGCGTACCGCGGAGGCAAGCTGTGACGGGATCCAAGGTCTGGTTCGTGGGCGCGGGCCCGGGTGCCGCCGACCTGCTGACCCTGCGCGCGGCGGCGGTCATCGCGGCCGCCGACGTCGTGGTCTGGGCCGCTAGCCTGGTCCATCCCGACGTGCTCGGGCACGCCAGGCCGGACGCCGAGCTCGTCGACTCGGCGAAACTGCCGCTGGAAGGCCAGCGCGCGCTCTACCAGCGCGCGCTGGCGCAGCGCCTGGTCGTGGCCAGGATTCACTCCGGCGACCCGGCCCTGTGGGGCGCCGTGCAGGAGCAGCGCGAGCTGTGCGACGAACTCGGCCTGCCGCACGAGACCGTTCCCGGCGTGAGCGCCTACTCGGCCGCCGCCGCCATCATCGGCCGGGAACTCACCGTCCCCGAGGTCGCCCAGTCGGTGATCCTCACCCGGCTGGGCGGCGGCAAGACCCCGATGCCGCCCGGCGAGGAGGTCGCCGACCTGGCCCGCCACGGTACGACGATGGCGGTGTTCCTGTCGGCGGCTCGGTCCGGGCAGCTCCAGGCCGAGCTGCTGGCCGGCGGCTACCCGCCCGACACCCCGGTTGTGGTGGCCTACCAGGCGACCTGGCCGGACGAGCTCGTGGTCGAGTGCACGGTCGGCACGCTGGCCGGCACGGTCCGGGCGCGCAAGCTGTGGAAGCACACCCTGTTCCTGGTCGGCCCGGCGCTCGCGGCGCGGGGCACCCGGTCGCACCTGTACCATCCTGGCCACTTCCACGGCTACCGACGCGCCGAGCGCGGCGCGCGCGGCGTGCTGCGGGACGCGGACGGCGCGGCGACCCGAGGGAGCGGCTCATGACCGGCCAGCCAACCCCGGACGAGCCGGTACTGCGCGAACCCGACCTGCCGCGCACGGCCAAGGTCCGGCCCCGCGCGCTGCGCACCGGCTGGACCACGGGCACCTGCGCGTCGGCCGCCGCGAAGGCGGCGGCGACGGCCCTGCGCGACCAGGCGCCGCAGGCCAGCGTGGAGGTCGCGCTGCCGAGCGGCCGGCGGGTCGGGTTCGCCGTCGAGTCGTGTGCCTGCGACCCGCGGCAGGCGACCGCGGTCGTGGTCAAGGACGCCGGCGACGACCCCGACGTCACCCACGGCGCGCACCTCACGGCGACCGTGAGGTGGCGCGAGGAACCCGGCGTGGTCCTCGAGGCCGGCGAAGGCGTCGGCACCGTCACCAAGCCGGGGCTCGGCATCGACGTGGGCGAGCCCGCGATCACCGCCACCCCGCGGGCGATGATCGTTCAGGCCGTGGGCGAGGTCACCGGGCCGGCCGCACCCGGCGTGCGGGTCGTCATCTCCGTGCCGGGCGGCGAGCGGATGGCGCGCAAGACCACCAACGCCAGGCTCGGCATACTCGGCGGCATCTCGATCCTCGGCACGACCGGCATCGTGCGACCGTTCTCCACCGCGTCCTGGCGCGCCAGCGTGGAGCAGGCGGTCTCGGTGCTGGCCGCCCAGGGCGAGCGCACGGTCGTGCTCTGCACCGGCGGGCGCACGGAAAGAGGAGCCATGGCGCTGCTGCCCGACCTGCCCGAGGTCTGCTTCGTCGAGGTCGGCGACTTCACCGGGGCCGCGCTGCGGCGGGCACTGCAGGTGAACGTGGAGCGGGTCGTCTTCGTCGGCATGGCAGGCAAGCTGGCCAAGCTCGCCGCGGGCATCCTCATGACCCACTACACCCGGTCCAAGGTGGACCTCGGACTGCTCGCGGACGTCACCAGGACCGCGGGCGGCGCGGCCCCGGTCGCGGCGGAGGTCCAGGCGGCTAACACCGGCCGCCACGCCTACGAGATCTGGCAGCGCGAGGGGCTGCTGCGGCCGGCCGGCGACGAGCTGTGCCGCCGGGTCCGCGCCGTGCTGCTGCGCGCCGGCCAGGGGCGGCTGACGGCCGACGTGGCGATGGTCGACTTCAGCGGCGCGCGGGTGGTCGCGGCGAGCCGTGCCGAGTGGGTGACCGCGGCATGATCACGGTCATCGGCCTGGACGGCTCGCCGCTTCCCGCGCGCGCGGCGGACGCGCTCGCCCGCGCCTCGCTCGTGGTCGGGGGACGCCGCCACCTCGCGGCGGTCGCGACCGCCGCCGGCGCCAGGACCGTCGTGCTCGGCGAGCTGCGCCCGGCCCTGGACGCGCTCGCGGGCCACGACGGTGACGCCGTCGTCCTCGCCTCGGGCGACCCCGGCTTCTTCGGCATCCTCCGCGCGCTGCGCGCCAGGGGCCTGGCCGCCGTGGTGCTCCCGGGGGTCTCCTCGGTCGCGCAGGCCTTCGCCCGCGCCGGGCTCGCGTGGGACGATGCCGTCGTGGTCAGCGCGCACGGCCGCGACCTGCGCCGGGCGGTGAACGTGTGCCGGGCGTACCCCAAGGTCGCGGTGCTGACCGGGCCGGGAGCCGGTCCCGCCGAGTTCGGCGCGGCGCTAGCCGGCTGGCATCGCCGCCTCCTGGTCTGCGAGTGCCTGGGCGAACCCGGCGAGCGGCTCACCGAGTGCGGGCCGCAGCATGCCGCGTCGCACGACTGGACCGACCCGAACGTGCTCCTGGTCCTGACGCCCGCCGAGACCGAGCCGCCCGCCGAGACCGAGCCGCCCGCCGAGACCGAGCCGCCCGCCGGCAACGGCCGGCCGGACGACGGTCCTGGCTGGATGTGGCCGCGCCCGGCGGCGCGGGGCTGGGCACTGGCCGAGGACCAGTTCGACTCCCGCGACGCCGTGATCACCAAGGCCGAGGTACGGGCGCTTGCCCTGGCCCGGCTGGCCCCCGGCCCCGGCACGCTCGTCTGGGACGTCGGCGCGGGCACCGGGTCGGTCGGCATCGAGTGCGCCGGGTTCGGCGCCGCGGTCATCGCCGTCGAGCGGGACGACCGGCGTTGCGCGCTGATCCGCGGCAATGCCGCCCGGCACCACGCGGACCTCCGCGTCGTCGCCGGCGAGGCTCCCGGCGCGCTGGCCGGCCTGCCGGACCCGGACGCGGTCTTCGTCGGCGGCGGCGGTCCCGCCGTCGTCGCCGCCGTTGCGCGGCGGAACCCGGGACGCATCGTCGTCGCCGTCGCGGCCGTCGAGCGCACCGGGCAGGCGCACGCGGCACTGGTCGCGGCCGGGTACACGGTGGACGGCAGCCTGGTCCAGGCCGCCCGGCTGGCTCCGCTGCCCGGCAACGCGCACCGCCTGGCGGCGACCAACCCGGTGTTCGTGCTGTGGGCGACCGCGCCGGAGGCCGCCGGCCCGGGGGCGGCCCCGTGATCGGCCTGGTGGCGGTCACCACGGCCGGCCGGACCTCCGCCGCCCGGCTCGATGCGGCCTGGCCAGGCCGAACCCGCCGCTACGACGGGCCCGCCAAGCAGGTGCTCCCCCGCGCGTGGGCCGAGTGCGACGACATCGTCTGCTTCCTGGCCGTCGGCGCGACCACCCGCATCATCGCGCCGCTGCTG
>Ga0137383_10001942_pt1 | contig 12432 bp, 10 predicted proteins | sample SagtaG_19_FD_104817 | JGI IMG/M metagenome (GOLD analysis project Ga0137383, IMG submission 104817) | Vadose zone soil microbial communities from Sagehorn Ranch, Mendocino, California, USA - Sage2_R_40_16 metaG | ecosystem: Environmental > Terrestrial > Soil > Vadose zone | place: USA... | reverse complement strand
TGGCAGTGCTCATGACCCGTGTTTGGACTACTCCAATTGACACAAAGCTATTTCGCGAGCGTGCTGTTCACGTTCTTCACACTGCCAGAAACATGTGTGCAGAACACATCTCTCTTCCCTGGATCGATGAGGATCCCGAAACGTCCGCATATATTGACTTCTGGTTTGGGAAGCAGCAGAAGGTTGATTTACGCAAACTCAGTTCGCTCATCATAGGGATCCCTGGGCCCGAAGGGGAAGCATTGCGTATTGCGCTCAGCCGCATTATCGTCACAAAGAAGGTAGGGGCATCGCTTGCTCATGATGTTTCACACAGCCGCCCCCACAAAGTTCTGCGTGACAATTCCTTTGCTGTTCTCGATGGTTTTTGGTATTCCGTCTCTCAGGTTGCTAAGCGGCTCGAGACCTATCCCATCCAAGAGCAGGCAGATGTGCGCCAGGAAGACACGCGCAATTTGACCTCGATTACAAGTACCTCTGTGGATGCGGTAATTACTTCTCCACCTTATCTGAATGCAATTGATTACCTACGTGGACATCGGCTTGCACTAGTCTGGCTCGGATATCGTGTGAGTGAATTGCGTCCCATTCGTTCAGGTAGCATTGGAGCTGAGCGAGCTCCGGAGGGGCAAGCAGATACACACCTCACCGAGGAGATTATCGATCAGATGGGTCTGGGAGAGCTTCTACCAAGGCGCGAGCAACGTTTGATTACTCGCTATATTCTCGATCTATTTGCAATGCTTCTGGAGATACACCGTGTTTTATGTCCGGGGGGAAGGGTCATCTTCGTGATTGGTAATTCGTGTTTACACGGTGTCTTCATCAGAAACGCCTTGGCAATCATACTGCTCGCAGAGCGCATCGGATTTAAGCGCGTTAGGGAGGAGGAGCGAGAATTGCCTCCCAATCGTCGTTATCTGCCTCCACCCAGTGTTTCAGAACAGACTGATTTAAACAAGCGGATGCGCACCGAAACTGTCCTAACCTTTGTACGTGAGTAGCGATACCGGGTAGAAGTTACTTTGCTCTTTTTTGCTCATGCTGTATCATCCGGAGGAAATAGAGCGAAAGGGAAACACGCCCTAGTACAGTATGGGTGATGGTACGACAGAACGTCCTCTAGTCACACTGGAATGAGATTAGTGAGGTTATTCATGCGTCCATCAGCGTATCAGGTGAATGTTATCTATCAACGCTTACTTGCACATGAGGCAGATGCGCCTGGAGATTTTATTGAATTACTCCTCGATCCGCTTATCGAGGAACTCCGCAGGCGATTCCCAGCACTTCCTCTGCCCGATCTTATTACCGATGTCGTTACTGATACGCTTTTAGTGTTCGTGCAATCACCAAATAGCTATCAAATGGAACGCGGCGATCTGTGGAAATATTTGCTGATGGATGCATGGGGGGATTTGCTCAATGAGAGGGACAAAGAGCAGCGTCGGCGAGCAAAGGAGGTCCCGTTCAATCTTGTCGCACATGACAGATCAGATCGGAATAGTAATGTAGTAGAGGAGGAGGTCATGCAAAGGTTGGGAATGACGTTCCTTCCGGAAGGAATGGATGCGCAGACAGCTGTCAGCCATTTGTATATAGCCATTCCCGATCCGCGAGATAGGCAAGTGCTTCTCTTAATGTACAATGGAGAGCGTCACACCAGCGCCTTCGCTGCAGTACTCGGCATAGAGCACCTACCTATTGAAGTGCAGCGTCAGCGCGTGAAGCAGGTCAAAGATCGCCTTCGCCTGCGAATAAAGCGATACGGAGGAAAAATCCATGAGCTCCAATAAACCATCGAATGCACTAGCACATGCAGCGCAGCGTGCAGTGCCACACGAATTTTTCCTCGCAGGCATACTTCGTGAATATCAACAAGCTAACCAACTCGACGACGATGCACTCGCCAAATTGCTTGGATGTCATGTAAATGATCTTGCGCGCTTAGCACTCTGTCGCTGCCCAGCCACTGAACAGAAAGTATTTATACAGGATATCGAGCATCTCGTGCAGCGTTTCCATTTACAAGGGGACCAATTAGCTAGCATCATCCGTCAAGTTGACTCACTACGTGCATTGCGGCAACAATTAACCTCTACTCGTAATGCTCATCAGATGCCGGGGATACTCCGCGCAGCTCGTGATCGCGATCAAGATAGTGCGGATTCGTTGGAGGAGCTCGATGATTGAGGGTTGGTTAGCACGTGTCATGGAGCACTTCTGGAACCAAATAGGCAGTGAAATCACATATCCTCTTGACCTGAGCTACATTATTAGTCGCAGTTTCCCTTTGAGCGTCATTATGTTGCCCCAATTAAGGGTAACCCGAGTTGAGTCTTGGTTTCAACAGCAAGGGATCCCTTTTCGTTTCCTCTGCCAGGATCGTTCTTTATGCGGATGTATCATCGCTGTGCGTGGTTCTGGCTTTATTTTTGCTGATTCCTCTGACCCAGATGATGAGAGGCGATACACCATCGCTCACGAAGTCGCTCATTTCCTGTTGGATTACTTATATCCGCGTCAGAAAGTGCTTCAACTTTTTGGTGACTCAATCCGCCCCGTGCTTGATGGCGAGCGCACACCTACCGAGACTGAAATGCTCGATGCATTGCTCAGTAAAGTCAAACTTGGTACTTATGCAGACTTGATGCCGCGCTCCAACAAGGGAGATATTGATCAGGCTTACATTCTACCAGCTGAAGAGAAAGCAGATCGCTTTGCGCTGGAACTGCTTGCTCCTGCTGATCAGGTCTTGTCCCAAGTCGCTCTCCAAGACCCAATGACTGTCAATGAAAGTACTCATATTACAAAGCAGGTGCTTACTTCGGTGTACGGCCTTCCTCCTGCGGTAGCTAAGAAATATGGTGCATATCTGTTGCGAAATTATACTCAGAAGACCATGGTCGAATGGTTTGGTCTCTAATTACACAAGCGCAACTCTGGTCAAGTAAACAACGTCTCCTGCAAAAGGAGGTAACTATTATGAAATATGCATTCTGTCTGCCGATTCTCAGAAATACTTATGAAATCAAAGAGTTACCTGTCGCACTTTCATAAAATTTTCGGAAATAGTAGCAAATGCACGGATGTGTTGCAAGAGAGACCATTAGGGAGAGTAAAGTTCGATGGCCAACTCATTTATTCAGGACGATGAATTCTTCGTCGATCCGCAATCTTTTACCGCTGCTTATGGCGAATCGATCGATACTACGCTAAACATTGATTCGTGGCAGACAGGAGGGGACCTTGAGGGACTTTATCAACGTTTAGAAGCCGAGGTGCAGAGCGCTGTAGAGTTCGAAAACGCGCAACGTGAAATCATCCGGCGCTACCTACTCAAGCGTATACGCACACGACCCGGGGCACCTCGCGGCGCAGGATGTTATCGAGCAACCAGCGATGACCTCAAACGCATCCACCATTCTCTGCTCTTTAATGGAGCGGTGGAGGCTTGTGATGGCACCAGTGTTGTGCATGATACTCTTCCTGTAACGATTACCCAGATTGGTGTGTGCCTTGTATCCTATCAAGGTGATCAAGGTTCATGGTCACAGCGGCTCTTTCGAAGAGATCTTCGCGCAAGTACAGGTAATGCACTCGACGACCTCACAGCATTTCTCGATAATCGCGGCAGGCGTGGTAGTACCGACGTTGATGAACGCGGCAAACTAAGTCAGCTTGCACGACGCGGCATCATGGCCTACGCAGAACGTGCTATCCTCACTCGGAAATCCCAGGCCCCTTGGCGTCTGGGGCATGGGTCACCTATGCCATATGAACTACTCACCGGCTCAGGCAGTATGGAGCTACTCCAGCGCGCCATAGACTTGATGGAAGAGCTTATGCTGCAGCATCGTAAAGTGATCTTCGTACCAAGCGCTCCATCAGATCGACATTGGTTGACCTTGGGACAAGCTCTCAATCCTCTTGAGTTTGTCATTCTTGAGACAATTGAGGAGCGCATGCTCAGAATCGTTGATGGAGGCCATTTCAGAAGCTATGAGAGGATGGTACGCAATTTTTGCAAGAAGGTAGGCTCCCAGTTCGTACTGGGCATTTACCGTACTGCATCAGCGGCTCCTCCTTACCTTTTTTTCAGCCATATCGATCATGCTTGTGAGGCAGCATTGATCGCAATGGCTGATAGCGTCCTACAGGGGCATCGTGGCTTTCCTATGCTTATCGATCTGGCCGATATGATCTGCAGCACCACCTTTGGAAATGACATCTTCAACCATGCTGTACAAATGGCATATACGCATGCCGGCGAGCCATTCCGCTTTTTGAACGAGCGCCAAACACGCGCAAGGGGGTAAACAATGACCAACAAACATGATCATGCCAATGAGGAAGGAATGCAACAGTTGTCTCTCACTGACGCTTCTTTCGCTAAAGAGGCCGAATTAACTCGTACCTTCGACGGGGATGATGGCTTCAGTGCCCTCCCACCCGAGGTGTTCATACGCATCGATGCTGATGCTGAAAAGGCCGGCGGTCCCTGGGATGAGCCAGCATCATATAAGGACTCCATCGGGCGTATTATGTTCGATACACCCTCAAGTGAAGATAATAGCGTGACAGTATTGCTTCCACGCGAGAGCATCGAACTCGTCCCGGCACAATCGCTGGTACGCATCCATAGCTTGCCTGATGATCGCTTCTATCTTGGCGTAGTTGTGCAAGGACCGTTCGCCGAGCCGGACGGTATTCGTGGTGACGCGCCTATCGTCGTGACGACGACCGTCAAAGGAGGCATTTTCATGCCGAAGTTCCACGGACGAGTACAGGTCGAGTTGCTGGGCGAGGAGACAGGTACAACACTCGTTCCACCACGTTTTCGCCCCTTGCCTAATAGTCCTGTGTTCGCACTCGGTTCGGCTGAGACAGCCACTGTGCTCCGCGTGCAGGGGGACATTCCGCTCGGCTTAGCGGTTGGCCATGAGAACCTGGAGGTAAGCATCTCTTCCAGTAAAAAGTCAGTACTGTCTTGTCACCTTGGCATACTGGGAACGACAGGAGGCGGCAAATCGACCACGGTTTCAGGATTGGTGAGTAGATTCCAGCGTGCAGCGATGGCCACCATTCTTATCGATACCGAGGGTGAATATACGATGATCAATAAGGAGACGATAGACGAAACAATGCTCGCAGCATTGCAGCGGCGAGGCCTGTCAGCTGCTGGTGTCGAGGACACTAACTTGTATCATCTAGTGGGGCGTGATACCACCAATCCGGGGCATCCGCATCGCAATAGCTTCTGCTTGACCTTTGAGAGGCTCTCGCCGTATCTCGTAAGCGAAGTGTTAGAGTTGAATGAGGCGCAAGAACAGCGCTACCTCAAAGCATATGATATCACAAAGCGTATCCTACAGGATCTCAAGGTCTCGCCCCAGCCGAATGAAGATATGACCAGGTTCTTCGATTTGGACGAGATGGAGGAAGGTTATCCCCGCATGCGGCTTACACATGTGTATGACATCATCCAGGCTTGTGCTCAAATCATAGACAAAACTGAGGATGGTATCCAGTTTGCCGATCCCGATTTCACAGGCCGCCGTGATATCGTACTCGCAGCGATTAAGAAGCACTCTGAAGGGCTGCCCAGTAACGTCTCAAGCTGGCGCGCTCTTCAGGGTAAACTGGGTCGTGTCCGGCGTATGAACATTTTCGACAACCCATCTTCAAGGTCATTAAACTATCAGGAATTGCTTCAGCAGGGCAGAGTTTCGATCATCGATCTCAGTGATACCGATTCGCCAAAGATTAATAACCTTGTTATTGCAGAACTATTGCGTAGCGTACAGGAACAACAAGAGAAGAATTATACCAGGGCCGAAAAATTAAAACAGCAGCCGACTCCCAGTATGGTGATCATCGAGGAGGCACATGAGTTCCTCTCAACTGAGCGCATCCGACAGATGCCAATGCTCTTTCAGCAAGTTGCGCGGATTGCGCGCCGCGGACGGAAGCGCTGGCTAGGATTGACATTTGTGACGCAATTGCCACAACATTTACCAGACGAGGTGTTGGGTCTAATCAATAACTTCATCCTGCATAAGATCGCCGACGCCGGTGTGATCAATCGCTTGAAGCATAGCATCGGTGGAATTGACGAGGGACTCTGGTCGCGACTACCCAGTCTCGCACCTGGACAGGCGATCGTTTCTATGGCAGGTATGACTCGACCCCTCATGGTCGCTATCGATCCGACGCCGTGTAAACTGCGCATGGTAGAGTAACCGTTCAGGGTGGCTTCTATAAATGAAGCCACTCCTAAATGAAAGAACAGCATATGAACGACCTTGTTTTAAGATTGCGCGCCTGGACGGAATGCCATGAGCAGCTGATTTACGAGCATCGGATAGAGGCATCTCCAGCGCGCACACTCTCGGTTCCATATCAACTCCCGTCTGGCTATGACACCTTATACAGCCATCAGGAGGAAGCCGTGCGAGCAGCGCTTAACGGCCAGCACGTTGCGCTCGCGACCCCAACTGCTTCTGGCAAGACACTCGCTACAGCCCTTGCCTATCTCGAAACGCGAAGAGGCGAGCCAGACGCGACACTGCTATGCCTGGCTCCCACTCGCGCGCTTGTTGAACAGTGGCACCAGACGCTTGCTTCCTGGAATCCAGAGACTGTCGTTGAGTGGTTTACCGGGGATACGCCGACTTCGGAGCGCGCGGCGCTCCGAAAGCGCGTGCAGATTCTGGTGACGACGCCTGATATGTTGCACCGCTCCGTCCTTCCATATCACCGTGGCTGGCACCGCTTTTTGCAACATCTATGCGGGGTGATCGTTGATGAGAGTCATACCTACCGCGGCGTTTTTGGCTCGCACATTGCACTGATCCTGCGGCGACTTCAACGGGTTGCCTCTCTCTATAACGACCGCCCTTTCCCATTCCTGCTCGCCACCGCGACTATCGGCAACGCGGAAGAACATGCTGCCACACTGATTGGACAAAATGTGACCACGTTGACGCAGAGCGGCGCACCGCGCGGCGAACGGACCATCGTCTTGTGGCAGCCACCTGAAGGCCGTTCTCATAGCGATGAAGCGGCAGGCATCATGGCCTTTTTTGTCTCGCAAGGCGTCCGAACGCTGCTCTTTGGACAACAGCGACAACCGGTCGAGCGCATGGAATTGCAGGTGCAGGATCACCTTCCTATCCACCTGAGAAAGAAAGTTGCTGCATACCGGGCAGGATTCCTGGACAGCAAACGGAAGGAAATTCAACGACATCTCAGTAGCGGCAAGCTTGTGGGTGTTGTCTCGACGAATGCGCTCGAACTGGGTATCGATATCGGCGAACTGGATGTGGTCATTCTCGATGGCTTTCCCGGCTCTGTCGCATCCTTTTGGCAACAAGCGGGACGCGCCGGGCGAGGAACACAACCTTCCCTTGTCGTCCTTGTATTACGACAAAACGCGCTTGATCAGTACTTTGCCGCACCTCCATCTCACTTATTCGAGGCAAGTTCAGAGCAGGCCATCATTGATTTGGGTAACCCCTATATTCTTCCCGATCATTTACGCTGTGCAGCGCATGAGCGACGACTGACCGCACGCGAGCTATCCTTGTTTGGCGATCAGGCGCAGGCAGTCGCCGATCTCCTCGTCAGCAAAGGGCAACTCGGCAAAGTAGGCTCTGTCTACGTCAGCCAGGAAGCGGAAAATCCGGCCTATACCATTCCTCTCAGAGATCGTTCGCGGCAGCTGCGCATGTATGCCGAGACCAGAGAACAGCTTGAAGAGATTGGCAGCGACCAGGCAGTCGCGGAATGCTATCCAGGGGCGGTTTATCTGTCTCAGGGCACGAGTTATCAAGTGACAAAGCTTGATCTCGCCGAAATGCGCGTTGACTTGAAGCGATTTGAAGGAAACTACTACACGAAGCCTATTGGTTTCAAGGAACTCACGCTATTAGACGGAGAGCCGCTCCAAAGAGAAGTGTCGCATGCAACGCTCTTTGCTGGTCGCGTGCATATCATCGATCACATCACAGGCTATGGCCTTTTTCATAAACGCTTCCACACCAAACTAGAGGAGAGCGAGCTGGCGGCCCCTTTGACCACGGAGCTGGAAACCCAGGCGTTCTGGCTCACCATTGATCGCTGGCTAGAAAAGCGGCTGGCCGAGAGCGGCGTTCATCCGTTAGCGAGCCTCCACGCGGCGGAGCACGCCATGATTGCCCTGCTTCCGCTCTGCGTGCTCTGCGACCCGCGAGACATAGGGGGAATCTCATTCAATATGCATCCACAGGCGGAAAGGCCGTTGCTCTGCATCTACGACGGCTATCAAGGGGGCGTCGGCTACGCGCGACAGGCGTTTCAGCAGTTCTTCCGCCTCGCGGCGGCAACACTAGACCATCTCAAGCATTGCCAGTGTCTTTCAGGCTGTCCGGCATGCGTACAATCGCCGCGCTGCGGAAGCGGCAACGACGAACTGGATAAAAAAGGGGCGGTGATGTTATTGCAAGCGCTCCTAACAGTTGAGGGAGGCAACGATGGATCAGACATTTCTTTGTGACTTGTGTCTTCAAGAAATCCCATTTGCAGACCGCTGCCGGGATGAAACGATATTTGAATCAGGCTGGGCTATTTGCGCTCGTTGCGAACCAGATCTCCGACAACGCCTTGCCCTGAGCATGGCTAGGTCCCTCAGCATGGTTGGGCAGCAGGTCAATGAGCGTCTAGTGCGGCCTGGCTCAATACTTGAATACTCTACCTTAGCGCGGAGGACCGTCGCCAAGCCGCGGTACATCACTCCGTCGCTAGAAGCGCAGGGAAAGCAATGCCTCTACCAGAATGAGAGAACTTGGACTTATCCCCACATCGAGGGAAGTGGCTATCAACCTACTAAAAAATATCAAGGGCTTATTGACACATACACCGCTTCCTATATGCGTTGGCAGAACAGAGCTCATGTCCTGGCGTGGCTTGACTCCTTCGATCACCAACAAGCCTTGCGACCTGTCTTTCTCGATACCGAGACCACTGGCACGCAACGCTTTTCGGAGATCATAGAAATAAGCGTTGTTGATGAGCATGGACAAACGCTCTTTCACTCACTCGTCAATCCTACGACTGAAATCGAGCCAATGGCCTCAGCTGTCCATGGCTTGACTCGCAGGGACGTCAAAGACGCCCCTCGATATCCAGAAATCCATGAAGCGTTAATGGGGTATATGCACAATCGTGTCGTCATTGCTTATCACGCTGCCTTTGACATTCGTCTGTTGAAGCAGACGGCCGACTGTTATGAACTGACATTTCCTAATTTGCATGTAGGATGCCTCATGTACGCCTATGCGAAATACCGAGAGGAATATGTAGAACTGAGCAACGGCCAACGAAGATGCAAGATTCATCGTCTTGAGGAAGCTATAAGAGTTGAATGCCTCGATCTTCCTCTTTTGCACCGGGCAGAACGAGACGCACATTGTGTGCATCGGCTCTTCCAAGCGATAAAGGTACACAGTTAGCAGAGCCATGAGCAGCGAACTCCCTGGTCCATTCCGTTTTCAAACCCTCCTGGAAGGCATTGATCCAGTCCTGGAAGTCGGCGTTCCACTCCATCTGGTACTCACGCAGCATATGCTTCACAGACAGTGCCTAATTTTTGGTAAAATCGCAGCTACAGAGGGGATAAGATTAAACTGTTTGATGATGTTGAGAGACTATGCCTTGCTTCGAAAGCTAGCTAGGATTTGTGGCGAGTGTGCAAGTAGTTATGGACAAAGTAGTTATTATTTACCTGCGCAAAATAATAACTTGCATTTATTATGATACAATGTATCTACTGCTTCGGTATTGCTGATATACTATCTATCACATTACCTGCATAGTACAGGAGGTGGATGTGGCTCGGTTAAGGAGGTCTGTTAAGGATGGTCATCTATTTATTTTAGCTGGCCAAAGTCAGGGCACCTGGCAGGTTAGCGAGAAAGGTGAACAGTGGCTGCGGCAGAATCTTTACTCCATCCCAGCCGAGGATGAATATGTAGATATTGATGCCGGAACCTTCTCCTACCTGAAGGACAAAGGTAATCTCTACATTCATGGCATTCTATACGATCATAACGGCAAGGATGCTACGTTCGAGATCGAGCAAGAGTATGTACGGATTGCTAGAAGTCTTCCTTTGCTCTTACAGTTGAAAGAGCGAAAGGAACTCGCCTGGGAATTATATCTCGATCTATCAGAGCTGAATGAAGAGGTATGGGAGGAACTACGCAGTCATCATACTGATTTCATAACTGCATCAAACGCGCTTCCCATTTCTCGGAAACAGCTCATTTACGCTCATGGCCTGCTGCGTGTCTATCCATTCCCGCATCCGTTTCAGATCTTTAGTAATAACAGCGACAATAGCAAACGACTATTACAACAGGCCCCTGAAACGCCTGGGCTTATCGACAACTGGCAAGGGAATATCTTTCTCGAGCGGGTGACCCAGGCAGGAACCTGGCAGCGCCGCGTGTCTGACAGTACCGTATCTTTTTCGGGGGAACTGCTCTGGCTAGCGAAACTCGATTGCAAACTAGATTGGCCTAGTCAAGCCGCGAAAGTGGGGAATCCCTATGTAGGATGGCAACTTTGGCGTCTTACAGTAAACGAAACCGCACCGGTTTCATGGGAATCTATCCAGAACTGGTTTAAATATCGCTCAATCGATGTGGTTCCACAGCGTCAGCGCCTTGAGATTATCAGTCTCCCATCTGCTGTAACAGAGGATGGTCAGTATATTATCGAACCGGGTAAGTCAATATGGATCGTGTGTTACCCGCCCAGCAGACATACTCATGGTATTTTTAGAGAAATCGCTTTATCAACCGAGCAGATACCCTCCAGCGTGCACAATTCAAACCCTCCTTCCAAATCTATTTCGGCCTTATCTCCTGCTGATCGCGTAAATTATTTTAGCTGGTCAGCTGGTCAACCCGGGGATTATCGTATTCGTGTACAGGGCGATGCGAGCGGGGAACCATTGCTTGTCCAGGTGGACACACTCCCTATCGCTCGACCGCAATGGCTGAGTGGATTGTCCTGTACGGCAATGTCATCCGAACATCAACATATGTTTCATGCTTTCAATGATTTTTTAGATTCTGGTGAAGAGTTATATTTGCTGAATCAGTTTGCGAAACAAGAACTGACTACCTTCACCTGGACATACGAGCCAGAAGGACTGCCAGTTCACGTTACCTGGGGCTATATCCCCTCTAATGGGTTGCTGCAGCGCGGTAATAATTATCTTATCCACTCTGGTGAAGAGCTTACCAAGTGCTGGCGCGAACAGATTTGCCCTGCCCTTGCTGCCGATATCCGGGCAAAGGTGACGTTGGATGGCGGCAGCTACGGCTGTATCGAGCTATCTATCACATTACCCCAACAGCAGCCAGTTGAGCCTGCTTGGTGGAAGGACGAGCGGCTGGTCGCTCAATTTACCTGGCTAAGCCAGATAATCGAGGGGAAGTATAGCCAGAAGCCCATGCCCATGCCCGCGCTGCTTCGTGAGACGCTTCTCGAACTAAGTACCCAGGCAAAGGTAGCGCCTTCGCTCTGCACTACATTAGAGCGGCTCGCTTTAGCAACTACTATCCCGGCATGGGTGCTTCTCCGGTTACGGACTTTGATGGCGGAAGTAGAAAACATGGGGCAGAACTCACTTCAAGGCCGTTAAGGAGTTAAAGCTATGAATGCAGAAGATTATGAATGGATCGGTATTATTTATCCCGGGGATGTGAAAACTACCGTAACCTTTATCACTCCGCTAGCATACTATGCTGAGGGGATGTGGAAATCGCTCGCACTGGATGCGCGCCGTCAGTGGTTCCCAAACAATGGGAAGGCCGCCATTTTCGAAAAGGATTTCCCGCGTGCCAGGGTTGGCCGACTCTGGCTATTTCACCCGGAGCGAAACATCCTGCTCGATGATCCCTATGCTCATGGATATTCCCACTACCTTGTCTCTAGCAAACTCGAGCCTGCCCCCCTTGCACAGATAATCAACTGGACAGCCAGGGTAAATAACTCCTTTGATTTGCCTGATCTCCTCGATCAAGGTATCGACGCACAAATCTGTTACTGCCAGCGAATCTACATTTGTTGCCAGTCCCGTGTATATGGGCCAATCAGGATGGAGCTTGACGCTGACCGGTTCAAGCCGCGCGAGTATCTCCAGAGTTCAAGCACTGGAGGGCAGCCGCTGTTCGTCTGGATGTACACCTTGCCGGAAGATGGCGTTCACAACCTGACTGATACCCATACACAATTCACCCTCCTGGACGAAAGTATGCTGGATACGCCAACGGGAAAAGAAGACTGGTCGCTTCCCCAGGTAGCGATCAAGCAGGTCCTACAAGCAAGCAACCAAACTTTAGCAGAAACTGAAGATCATGTTCACCTGGTTGATAAACATAT
>Ga0137383_10001940_pt1 | contig 12434 bp, 11 predicted proteins | sample SagtaG_19_FD_104817 | JGI IMG/M metagenome (GOLD analysis project Ga0137383, IMG submission 104817) | Vadose zone soil microbial communities from Sagehorn Ranch, Mendocino, California, USA - Sage2_R_40_16 metaG | ecosystem: Environmental > Terrestrial > Soil > Vadose zone | place: USA... | reverse complement strand
TTCGGCGCAGGCGTGTGGGCCGTCAGTTACGCGATCCTCCCGGCTGCCGGGCTGTACAAGCCGATCCGGGAGTACGACCGCGAAACCCTGGCCAAGGACCTCAGCGCCCACCTGGTCTACGGGACTATCAGCGCCGCCGCCGAGCGGCTCCTGTCACCCTTGACCAAGCATCCGCGTAACGGCTGAGTGCGTTGCGCGTCGACGCCGGTGTCAGCCCAGACCCTGACAGTTCAGGCTGATCATCACCCCACCGAGCCGGCCCGAGCTGGCTTCTATTCCGGGTCGACGTTGGCCCGCTCGGCTGGACCGGAGGCCGGATGGAGACGGCGATGACCGACCCAATCATTCGAACCGCATGACGACGAGTCATCCAGCCGCGGGTGAGTCTTCGCGTCAGCAATTCGATCGAGGAGATGTCTCAAGCCCGGGGTCTGAGTACGTGGGCTCACAGGCGCAACATCAATATGAAGGCGGAACTTTCCCCGCCCCGACTCGACAACTCGCAACCTTCTGGAGGAGAACCGGTGTCCGACGTCACCCATAAGGCCGACCCAGGTTCTGCCAATGGTTTTCCTTCGCCGGGCGCGGGAGTGAGTTCCCGGCGCGTGGTGGAGCAATTGGATGAGGCTGCATGCCTGGAGTTGCTCAGCACCGGCCGGATCGGGCGCCTGATCTATAACAGCCGGTATGGGCCGGTCGCGCTGCCGTCAGAGTATAAGGTCCATGACGGGTCGATCGTTTTCCGTACCTACCGGGTTACCTTCACCGAGGAGGACTTGCGTACCGGTATCGCGCACGCCGAGTACCAGGTCGTCATGGAGGTCGACCAGGTCGATCCGGACGCGCGTGAGGCGTGGGTGGTGCTAGTGCGGGGCACGGCGCATCACGTGGATACCGAGGCCGAGCGTGCGTCGATCGGCAACGTCGGCCTTGAGTCGTGGGTAGAGGGCGAACCTGAGCACTTCATCCGGGTGGTTCCCGTCAGTATCGCGGGCCAGCGCCTCCGCTCGGCATGATGCCGACAACGGTGACTTCCCAGGACGAGGCTGAGGATAGCCAGCACTCAAGTGCAATGACCACCAGCCCCGGCAGATATCGGGGAAAGTCCAGGCAACGAAGCAGAACCCGGCTACGCGACCGGCCGCGCGGACATACGCCGGGCGCTCTTAGCGATGTTACGCACAGTAATGCGATGATGGGACGTGAGGTCTCGGGCGTGGACCGGTTCGTGGACCGGCGCGCCAGATAATCCCAGCGTGGTGAGTGCTGTCAGCGCGATGATCCGTGCCATCTGTGCAGCTAGCGCGCGTGTTGCACTGGGCCATACTTCTCATAATCCGCCGGTCGTGGGTTCGAGCCCCACCGCCCCACTGCTTTGTGACAGTGTGATCCATTTTGTGACAGTGTGATCCATGTGATGAGTCCGCCAAGATCCGGTCACGCTGAGCGATGAAGCTCGCCATGCTCGCGCCGATCGCCTGGCGCACGCCGCCCAAGCACTATGGGCCGTGGGAGTCGATCGCCAGCCTGCTCACCGAGGGGCTTGTCGCGCGAGGAGTCGACGTCACACTTTTCGCAACGCTCGACTCGGTGACGGCGGCAGCTTTGGACGGCGTCTGCCCGCACGGCTACGCAGAGGATGCCCAGCTGGACGGCCGGGTCTGGGAGGCGCTGCACGTCTCGCATGCACTGGCCCGATCGGGCGAGTTCGAGCTTGTGCACAACCACCTCGACTGGCTGCCGCTCGCATTTGGCGAGCACGCGCGGGCGCCGCTGGTGACGACCATCCATGGCTTCTCCGGCGCGGGCATCCTTCCTGCCTACACGCGGTCGCGCTCGGCGTTCGTCGCGATCTCAGATTCCGACCGCTACGCCGGGCTCGATTATGCCGCGACCATCTATCACGGCATCGACCTCAGGATGCTTCCGTACCGTGCCACTGGGGGGGATTACCTTGTCTCGTTCGGGCGCATCCATCCTGACAAGGGAACAGCTGACGCCATCGAGATCGCCCGTCGCGCGGGACGACGGCTGGTGATCTGCGGCATCGTGCAGGACGAGCGGTATTTTGCCGACGCCGTGGAGCCGCATGTCGACGGCGATCAGGTCATCTTCCTCGGCTCGGTCGGCCCGCGGCGCCGCGCGGATGTCCTCGGCGATGCGGCTGCGCTGCTGCACCCGATCTACTTCGACGAGCCGTTCGGCCTGTCCGTCGTGGAGGCCATGGCGTGCGGCACCCCGGTCGTCGCCTACCGGCGCGGCTCGATGCCCGAGGTGGTTGACGAGGGCGTGACCGGGTACCTGGCCCACGACATCGAGTCGTCGGTCGACGCAGTCCGCGCGGCAGTGCGGCTGGACCGCTCGGTCGTCCATGCGCGCGCCGTCGCGCGGTTCGGCGTCGACCGCATGGTTGAGGATTACCTCCGCACCTACGAAGCGCTGCTCATGTCGGCCAGCACCTCATCGAGCGGTGAGTAAGCCACCTCGCAGCTCCTCGCCAGGCACGAAGAGCCGCGACGAAACGGCCCGGATCGGGGCGCAGCCCGGTCCCCAATGCGGTGCGCGATCACTCAAGCTCGCTGATCCGACGTGCCTGCTGCGCGGTCGCCAGCATCGCCAGGGTGGACTCGGCGCCCTGGTTGAGATCGCGAGTCTCGGTGCGCAGCAGGAACTCCAGGAGGCTCAGGCCCCATAGCGCCCGTCCCCACCAGTCACCCACCGCTGGCCCGTCGCGCCATTGCCCGTCGACGGCCATCCTGTTGTGACAGGCCCCCGTGGGATCGAGCGCGTCGAGGACGAAGGCGAGGTAGCAGCGGGCCAGGCGGCGGACGGTCGGCCCGGGCCCCGGCTCATGGCCCGCCTGACCAGTTCCAACAGCGCCCGACCGAGCCCATCGTCCTTCGGCTTTACAGATCCAGGACCAGGCGCTCGGTGCAAGAGCGGGATATGCAGATCATCATGCAGTCCCCGGCCCGGCGTTCCTCCTCGGTCAGCACGGAGTCGCGGTGGTCGGGCACGCCGCTAAGTACACCGGTCTCGCAGGTGCCGCAGGTGCCCTCGGCGCAGGACGACAGGACCCCGACTCCGGCCTCCTCCACCATGTCGAGGATCGAGCGCTCCGGCGGGATCGTCAGGGTGAGCTCGCTGGCCGCCAGCTCCACCTCGAAGGCCTCGGCGCGGACCGGCCCGGTCAGCGGCCGGGCGCTGAACCGCTCCACCCGCAGCGACCGGGGCGGCCAGGCGCGGCAGCGTTCCTCGACCGCGGCCAGCAGGGGTTCGGGGCCGCAGCAGTAGACCAGGGTGTCCGGCTGCTGGGTGCCGAGGAGCGAATCCAGGTCAAGCAGCCCGGTCTCGTCCTGCGGCGCTACGGTGACGCGGTCGCCGTAGCGGGCAAGCTCGCCGAGGAAGGCCATCGAGGCCCGGCGGCGGCCGCCGTACAGGAGCTGCCAGTCCGCCCCGGCGGCCTGAGCCTCGGCGATCATCGGCAAGATCGGCGTGATTCCGATCCCGCCGGCGATGAACTGGTAGCGCCGCGAGGCGGCCAGCTCGAAGTTGTTCCGCGGGCCGCGGACCCGGACCGTGTCGCCGGCCCGCAGCTGGTCGTGGACGAAGCGGGAGCCGCCGCCTCCCTCCGCGTCGAGCAGGATGCCCAGCCGCCACAGGTGGTGGTCGGCCGGGTCGCCGCACAGTGAATACTGTCGGGTCGGCACGCCGTCCAGGATCAGGTCGACGTGCGCGCCCGGCGACCACCGGGGCAGCGGGCTGTCGGCGACCTGCCGCAGGGTCAGGGCCACGACCCCGTCTGCTACGTGACGCTTGCTCTCCACCCGGACGTCGGCCTCGAACTCGCGGGTGAGGACGGTGACGCTGGTGGTGTGGTGCTGCACGTGCTCCACGTGCGGGTGGTGCCCGGGCTCGGCGACCACGGGGAACGACAGGTGCAGGTGGTCCCAGACGTACATGTTCGGCGTGGTCGGGTAGCGCTCGGGCGGGGCGGCGATCGTATAGTCGCCGAGGACGGGCAGCGCCTCCTCCAGGGCGACCTTGGCCTCGAGCCGGGCCAGCGGCGCTCCGAGGCAGCCGTGCATGCCCTCGCCGAACCCGAGGTGGCGGAACCGCCCTCGGGTCACGTCGAACCGGTCAGGGTCGCGGAATCGCCGCTCGTCACGGTTCGCGGCCCCGTAGACCAGCACCACCCGCCCGCCGGCCGGGATCGTCACCCCGTGCAGCGTCACCTCGCGCGCGGTCGTGCGGCCGACCAGCTGCAGCGGGGTGGCGAGGCGGATCGCCTCCTCGACGGCGTCCGGGATGAGCGCCGGGTTCGCCCGCAGCAGCGCGCGCTGGTCCGGGTTCTCGGCGAGCAGCTTGAACAGCGTCCCTGTGAGCCCGGCGGTGCTCTCCACGCCGCCGAGGAACAGCACCATCATCAGGCCGAGGACCTCCGAGGCGAGCCCGAAGTCCTCCTCGGCGAACGGCACCCCGTCGATCTCGGCGGAGACGATGTGGGTCACCAGGTCCGCGCGCGGGCGGGCGCGCCGCTCGTGCAGCAAGTCCGCGAAGTAGGCCTGGATGCCGGCGGTGGCGGCCTTGGCCACCGGGGTGAGCCGGGCGTCGTCGGGCTTGCGGTCCTTGAGCTCGTGGACCCACTGGTTGAGCTGCGCCCGGCCCTCCTGCCGGGCCGCGGGCAGGCCGAGCAGGTCGAAGAACACCTCGTTGGGCATCGGCCAGGCCAGTTCCTGGGCCAGGTCCACGGTGCCCCGGTGCCGCCAGGCGTCGACCAGGCCGCGCACCACCGCGCGGACCGCGTCCTCCCGCTCGGCGATGCGGTTGGGCAGCAGCTGCGGCTGAATCATCCGGCGGATCTGATCGTGACGCGGGTTGTCGATGTCCGGCAGGAACCCGGGGCCGCTCTGGTCCTTCGCGGTGTCGTCGATGTCGATGCCCTCGTAGCTGAGGAACGTCCGCGGGTCCGTCGCGGCCGCCCGGACGTCCTCGAACCGGGACAGCGCCCACCAGTTCCACTTCTCGCTGTGGAACACCGGGGCCTCGTCGCGCATCCAGCGGTACACCGGGAACGGGTCGGCCTGGAACTCCTGGCTGAACGGGTCGTACTCCATGACCCGTGACGTGCTGCCGATCATGCTGGACCTCCGCAAGCTGCCCGGACCGCCGCTTGTTGGACAAGTATTGGAAATAATAGATCGTTCCAACATAGAACAGGATCCCTTTGACGACGCCTTCTGTCAAGTCCCTGCTGGTAAAACAGGTCAGCAGCCGAGGTGCCAGCCGGATCCTGGCGCCTCGGCTATGCTGTGTCTAGTAGATCGTTCCATTGCTGGCTGTGGGAGGTTCCGATGCCGGTCAATGGCAAGGAGCCCAGCCCCCGGCCGACCATTCGTGATGTGGCCGAACGGGCCCGCGTCTCCAAGTCCCTGGTCTCGCTCGTGCTGCGCGGTTCGCCGAAGGTCAGCGCCGACCGGCGGGCGGCCGTGGACCGGGCGATCGCCGAGCTTGGCTACCGTCCCAACGCCGCGGCCCGCACCCTGCGCGAGGGGCGCAGCCGGGCGATCGGCGTGCTCCTCAACGACGTCCGCCACCCCTGGTTCGTCGACGTTCTCGACGGACTGATCTCCGTCTTGGAGGCCGACGGGAGGCACCTGGTGCTCAGCGGCGGCGGCCGGCTAGACCGGCGCATGGACGACTCGACGCTGCGCGGCTTTCTCGAACTCGACGCTGACGGCTTCATCCTGGCCGGTACCCAGGCGAACTCGCCGGTCATCACCGAGATCGCCAACGTCGTCCCTACGATCACGGTGGGCTGGCGCGACATCGACCTGCCGCGGGTGGACGCGGTCGCGAACGACGACCGGCTCGGCGCGACGCTGGCGACCCGTCACCTGATCGAACTCGGCCACCGCAGGATTGCGCATATCTCCGGGCGGGTGTCCGGGACCAGCAATGTCGTCGGGAAGCTGCGCCAGCAGGGCTATGAGGACACCATGCGGGCCGCCGGGCTCGGCGAGCACATCAGGGTCGAGTCCGGGGACTTCACCGAAGACGCAGGCTATCGCGCCACCGTGCGCCTGCTCAACGGCGGCCAGCCGCCGACCGCGATCTTCGCCGTCGACGACCTGACCTGCCTCGGCGCGCAGTCCGCCGCCTCGGAGATGAACGTCGACGTGCCGGGACGGCTCTCGCTCGTCGGCTACGACAACTCCTACCTGTCCCGGCTCCGGTCGATCTGGCTCACCAGCGTCGACAGCGCCGGCTTCGACGCCGGGCGGCTCGCCGCCCGCACCCTGCTGGCCCGGGTGGCCGACCCGTCCCGCCCCGCCGAACTCCACCTTCTGGCCCCGACCCTCCAGGTCCGCGGTTCCACCGCGCCCCCGCTCTAGCCGCTGAGCCCTAGATCGTTGACCGGGGATATGCGTAGTTGTGCCAGATCGCAGCGTTGAGGGCGTGCAGGCGCTGCACGATGCGCGACGCCGGCTGGCGAACGTTTTACGACGCGGCGTGCGCTGCCTGTGCGAGCTGCCGCTCGAGCGCCTTGGCCGCTCCGTCGTGCCAGCTGTCGGCGATGAACGCCGATGCGGAATCGGGGAAGATGTCTTCCTCCCCGTTGTCCACAGCGTCGAAGATGGCCCGGGCGACCGATTCCGGGGAGGCCTTGGGTATGTCAACGCCCCGGAGCATGTCGGTGTCCACAGGGCCGGCCAGGACCGCGTGAACCCGAACCCCCTGCCCAGCCAGGAGGGCACGCAGCGACTGGGTCAGGGAGAACGCGGCCGCGTTCGAGATCGAGTAGGCCGGGATGCGCGGCAAGGGGGCGAGGGAGTTCAGCGACAGTATGTTGACGATGGCCCCGCGGGACCGGGACAGCGCCGGCAGGAAGGCCTGGGTCACGGCGTAGGTGCCGAAGAGGTTGACGGCCAGGTGGCGTTCGATCGCGGTCGGATCGGTCAGGTCGTCCATCAGCGCGATGCCAGCGTTGTTGATCAGGACATCCAGCGACCCTATTTCGCCGGCTGCTGCCTGAACCTGCTCCGGGCTGGTGACGTCCAGCGTCAGGGGCGTGACCCGCGCGTCGGGGTGAGCCAGCGGCCGGCGGGTGCCTGCATACACCTGCCTGGCGTTCCTGGCCAGGGCTTCGGCGGCCAGCGCCTGCCCGATGCCGCGGTGCGGGCACGAGGCGCTTCGGATCGAGCGCAGGTGCAGGAGCGGTTCTTCCGGGAACTGGCCGCCGCCGAACTGTGGCTCCGTGGTGAGGGCATCCCGCATGCGCTCATCGGGAGCCTGGCTTGCTGGGCACACGCTGGCCACGGCGTCGCGCCCGTGTTCGGTCGGCCGGAGGCGTTCGGTGCGGTGCAGCGCTGCCCGGATATCGACGTACTGGTCCCGCGCGCCGCGCTGGATGCCGTCAGGGAGTATGCACGGGCTGCCAGGACCGGTCCGTTCCCGGTGGCGATCGATGCATCCGGTGCGGCGTGTTTCATCGACTTGCGCCCGCGCAGCGAGCAGTCATACCTGACCCATCGCCGGCTGCGGTTCCCTGTACCGAGCGATCTGTTCGCGCCGCAGCCGGCGCGGCTCGAGGGGGTCAAGATCACCACGATTGACCCCAGGGTGCTGCTGCATACCTTCGGCACCATCGGGGGGATCGTCCGGCGCAAGGACGTGCCGAAGATCACGGCGCTGGCGGGCGCGCTGGAATCCGGCGCGGCGGTGAGCAGATTCAACGAGGACGACTGCGCTGTGTTCGCGCGCTACGCCGAGGAACGCGACAGCAGGTATCCGCAGTACCGGGCTTTCGTGCGGCTGGTGGACGAGATGCTGGAGGGGCTGCCCCCGGCGGCATCCAGCGGCGTCAGGTACTGGCTGATGCCGGCCGCGAAGAGAACGCTGGCGCGGCTGAACGGGTGAGACGGCGAGGATGGGCATCAACTACCAGCGGCTTTACGATTACCGGCTGAGCGGCGTGGACCAGGCGCTCCGGCGGGCCGTCTGGGCGGAGATCGCCGTCTACCTGCACGGCAAGACCGGCTGGCCTGCCCGGGTCCTCGACGCGGGCGCGGGCCGGTGTGAGTTCATCAACACGGTTCCCGCTGCTGAGCGGTGGGCGGTCGACGTGTGCGGCTGCGACGAGTACCGGCACCCTGGTGTCAGAGCCGTGCCTGGCGGCATCGTGGATGCCGAGCTGCCGCGCGGCTATTTCGACGGCGTGTTCGTGTCGAACGTCCTGGAGCACCTTCCCTCCCAGGGCGCCGTGGGCGCGGCGCTTGCCAGGATCGGCGAGTCGCTGGCCGCCGGCGGCCGGACCGCCGTCATGGGACCGAACTTCCGGTACTGCGCGCGAAGTTACTTCGACTGCGCCGACCACACGCTTGCGCTCACTCATGTCGCTGTCGCCCAGCACCTGTATGCGGCCGGCTTCGACGTCACCGAGGTGATCGCGAGGTTCCTGCCGTATTCCTTCCGCGGCAGGCTCCCGGCGTCACCACGGCTGACCCGCACATACCTGCGCTGCCCCATGTTGTGGCGGGTGCTCGGCAAGCAGTTCCTGATACTGGGGGCCAAACCCGGTTAGGTACCGAGGCAGTTCAGCCGGGCGAGCAGTCCGAGATGATCGGAGACGTATCCCGTTCCGCCGCGCAGAACCTGCCTGCCGGTGAACAGCACCTCGGTGTCTTCGGCCTTGATCTCCCCGGCCGTCAAGATGAAATCGATGCAATGCGGCATCTCCCCGGTGGGGAGGTATTCGGCCCGGAACGTTGCCGGGCAGCTCCCCTCGAACGCGTCATCCAGCGCGGTGCCCGCAATGAACTCGCCGAACAGGGCACTGTCGCGGTCGACATTGAAGTCCCCGCACACCACAGCCGGGACTGGGACGCTGCGCACGACACGGGCCAGAGCAGCGAGCTGGGCACGGTGAACCGGGCTGAACCGGTTCGTCGGCGACCAGTCGCCGTCGGTGTTGGCCACCGGATGGGTGTTGACCACAGATATTGCGGGGTCGGCCAGCCGGGCTACCAGTGCGCCCTTCATCCGCGCTCTGAGCCGGGTCAGCGAAGGGATGCCTGGCGCGTGAGGGCATGCCCCGAATTCGTGGTATGCCGTCGCGGACATGGGCAGCCGCGAGAAGGTCACCACGTCTCCTGCCGGGCCGGGCAGCGTCCGCCGGAAGCTGGCATACCGGAATGACGGCATCTGCCGGGCTAGCTGGCGAAGGTGGTAATAGGTGTGGACTTCCTGGAAGCAGACCACATCGGCGTCGCTCGCCTCAAAGAAGGCACCGATCGCCTGGCAGCGAGCCGTCAGGCGTGATCCGGTCAGCGGGACACCCCTGATGTTCAGGGAGACCACCGTCACCGACGTGTGCATCATCGTGCCTCTCAGCCTGGCAGGAAGCTCACCCAGGCTACGCGGTCGATCCACGGCGAGCGGCAATCTCCAGAATCCGTGCGCGTGTCTCGGCCCTCAGCAGGCCGGCCCGGGCGCAGCCTGGCGGCCATGGCCGGGGCCGGGACGGAGCCCGGCGACCCCGCCCTGGCCCGCGACCTAGCCGCCGCGGCCGCCCAGAATCCTCGGTCCACCTGGCGTGTGACCGTCACCGCCCAGGACGGGCACGCCATCGGTCACGGGTGCGCCCGGCCGGAGCCCGGGAACCGCAAGGAACGGGCGAAACGCCGCAAACCCGGCCCGCCGGACGGACGTGATCCGCCCCGCCGCACCGGCGGCACCCAGGGTCCGGGTTCTCCTTCACCGCCACCGGCCAGCCCGGGCCGCCCGGCGGATACGGCACCTGGCGCCTGCGCACCGGGGCCAGCGGACAACCGGATCTGCTGGTCACGCTCGACCCGATCACCACCCAGGCCTGTGATCACCGGTTCGAGGCCCGGGGCCATGATCCGGGGGTCAAGTTGCGGCGTTCGGGGCGCGGGGCCGTCCGGGGTGGCCGCCGTCGCGGCTGGCGGTGGTGACCGTGCTGCAGATGGCGGAGGACCTGACCGGCCGGCAGGCGGCGGAGGCGGTGCGGACCCGGCTGGACTGGCAGTACGCGCTGGGGCTGGGCCTGGATGATCCGGGGTTCGATCACAGCGTGCTGAGCGAGTTCCGCGGCCGGGTCGCCGCGCACGGGCTGGAAGAGGCCGCGCTGGACGCGCTGCTGGCCAGGCTGGCTGCCGAGGGCCTGGTGCGGGCGGGCGGCAAGCAGCGGACCGACTCCACGCACGTGATCGCGGCGGTCCGGGCGCTGCATATGACCGAGCTGGCCGGGGAGAGCGTGCGCGCGGCGCTGGAGGCGCTGGCGGCCGCGTGCCCGGACTGGCTCGCGGCCCGGGTTCTGCCTGCCGGACTGGGACCGCCGCTACGGCACCCCGGTCACGACCTGGCGGCGGCCGGCTCCCGGCAAGGCAGAACGGGACAAGCTCGCCGGGGAGTACGCCAGGGACGGGTACGCGCTGGTGGCGGCATGCTATGAGGAATCCGCGCCGCCGTGGCTGCGGGAGATCCCGGCCGTGCAGGTGCTGCGCACCATGCTGATCCAGAGCTTCACCCGGACCGTCAGCGAGGGCGGGCGGGAGGTGATCAGCAGGCGGGAACCCGGCGGCAGCGGCGACGGGGTCCCGCCCGCCCATAGAAAGATCTCCTCTCCTTATGACGCCGATGTCCGCTGGGGCGCGAAGAAGGACCTGACCTGGCTCGGATACAAGCTGCACATCTCCGGGACCTGCGATGACCCGCCGGCCTGCGGCTGCCCCCCGGACGCGGTCCCGGCGCCGCCCGGGCGGTGCGGCCATGACGTGCGGCCGAACCTGATCACCGGCGTGGCGACCACCCGCGCGTCCGTGGCCGACGCCGAGATGACCACCCCGGTCAACGCCGCGCTGCACCGCAGGGACCTGGCCCCGGGCCGGCACTACCTCGACTCGGGATACGGCTCGGCGCGCATCGTGGCCGATGCGGCCCGGCTGTTCGGGATCACCCTGGTTACCCCGCTGCCCGCCGATTCCTCCCGGCAGGCCCGCGCCGGCGATGGCTACGACCGGACCGCGTTCGCCATCGACTACGACACCCGGACCGTCACCTGTCCCCAGGGCAAGCCCAGCACCGGCTGGACCCCCGTCCGGCAGGAGGGCCACGACAAGATCGTCGTCCGGTTCGGCATCACCACCTGCCGTCCTTGCCCGGCCCGCCAGCTGTGCACCACCGCCCGCCGCAACGGCCGGCAGCTGACCATCTTGCCCCGTGACCTGCACGAACTGCAGACCGCCGTCCGAGCCGGGCAGCAAAGCGAAGACTGGCAGGACGACTACAAGCGCCGGGCCGGCATCGAAGGCGCCATCAGCCAGGCCGTCACCGTCACCGGATGCCGCCGGGCCCGCTACCGCGGCCTCGGCAAAACCCACCTCGAACACGTCTACTCAGCCGTAGCACTCAACCTCTGCCGTCTGGACGCCTACTGGAACGACACCCTCCTGAACCGCGGAAGAACCAGCCACCTGGCCCGGCTCAGCCTCGCCACATCAGGAAAGGAATTAACCACCAACATCAATGGGGGCCCGAAGTGCCGCCACGACCACCGGAAGGTCGACCAGCTTCCCGACGGCACCTTCCGATGGACAACCCCATCCGGGCGGCGGTATACCACGGAACCCACCCGCTACCCAATCTGATCACGAGAGCCGCACCGCTTGGAGTACATCGAGACCGGGGATCTCAGATCGCCCGGGTGACGCTGAGGTCCATGTCGATCCGGATAGTCAGCGGGGTGGTCACGATCGCGGCGTACGCGGGTCGCCCGCCCGGACCGGGCGGTCCTCCTGGCCGGCCGCGTCCGCCGCGTGCTCCGCGCCGGAGGCGCGGTGCCGCAGGAGCCCGGGCGCGGACAGCGCCGCCGACGTCACCGCGCAGGCCGCCATCACGTAGTAGATGGCGGTGTAGTCGGCGATGCTGGCGATCAGGCCGGCCAGCGGGGCGCCCACGGCGATCCCGATGTCCCAGAACGAGGTGAACGCGCCGAGCGCGGCGCCCTGCTGCGACGGGTGGGCGCGGTTGATGACGACGAGCGCCAGCGAGGGGAACAGCAGGGACAGGCCGGCTCCGATGACGAGCCCGCCAATGATCACCGTCGGCAGGTTCGTCGCCAGCGCGACGATGACCAGGCCGACCGCCTCGACGAGCGCGGACCACAGGGCGACCCGCCGCGGGCCGAGCCGGTCCGGGATGTTCCCGATGAACAGCCGGACGCCGATGTAGGTGAAGCCGAACGCCTCAAACGCGGCTATCCCGTTGGCCACGCCGTGGGCGAGCATGTCCAGGGAGACGAACGCGGCCAGGGCCGCGTACCCGAGCGCGGCGAGGGACAGCGCGATGCCGGGGACGACCGCGGCGCCCGGCAGGAGCGAATGGCGGCCGGGCGCGCCGGGCCCGACGGA
>Ga0137383_10001937_pt1 | contig 12439 bp, 8 predicted proteins | sample SagtaG_19_FD_104817 | JGI IMG/M metagenome (GOLD analysis project Ga0137383, IMG submission 104817) | Vadose zone soil microbial communities from Sagehorn Ranch, Mendocino, California, USA - Sage2_R_40_16 metaG | ecosystem: Environmental > Terrestrial > Soil > Vadose zone | place: USA... | reverse complement strand
CGAATAGCCGTAGGTGATCGTGATGGGGATCGCTTCCTCTTCTTCGTTGCCCTCTTCGTTCCTTCTCCCTTGCGCAAGATACTCGCCGTTGACGGAAAACGAGGTCGTATCGATATGCACCTGTTGTGCCTTGATCCCGAAACGTCGGCGCGCCTGCAGGGCCAATCCCGCAAACAAAGTCGTCGGATCATGCTCATAGATCCAATCCAATGTACGTCCCAAACAATCGTCATTGAGCATATCGGCTGTGATTCCTGCTCCTAATAAATGTTCTATCGGTTTGTTCGCAAAATACTGGGGAACCAGGTACAACTGACGGGAAGCTTCGCCCAGCCCGTTCAAAATCATCGCCACCACCGCTGTTCCTATGCTCACCTCCCGACGATTTGCTCCTGCTTGCGCGTCAAGCCATGCTGCTATCCCGGCTTCTCGACATACCCCTGCCACTATCCCTAAATGGTCCAACCGTTCTGTTTGGTACTCAATACTCTCGGACATTTTCCTCACCCGTCTGCTTTTTCGGTAGTCACTCTGTTTAGAGGTGATAAAGATGCATCAAATGGCACGATCCCCCTTCCAGAAGGGCCTCTTGAGATCGCTGCCCGTATACTTTAAGATGGCTCTAGAGGCGCATCACCTCTATCGAGAGTGACTACCGCTTTTTCCTTACCTTACCGAAAATCCCTTTTCTCGTCAACCCTTCTGCGGAATGTGAGATGCAGAAAAGGAAAAAGCATTTCCTTCTACGTTATGCAGACATATCTCCCACGTCTTTGATGTTCTCTGAAAGGACTTGAGGGAATGGCTTTTCCTGGCGGGAAAGAGGAGCCACTGGCCGCAGTTTGAGCGTATAATCCCCGAAGCGTTGAAGATGTTCTGTCATATACACAGAGAGGTGTGCGACATCTTCTAACTGAACAGGATAACCACGTTGCTTCAATTGTTCTAAGGCTTCTGTCAAATCTGCCACGTTTTGCAGCATCAATGCATTTGCGATGATATCCGTGTAGCGAACGAGCTTCTGCTGCTCTTCCGGATCATTTTCCGCCATGAGTCCGCCCGCCGCAAAGCGAATCCACTCGCAAAACTGGTTGTAGCGTTCCGCGATGTTCGTGGTCTTGGTGATTTGCTCACGCAAGGGGATATCGGAAATATAACGGAGCAAAAAGATGGTGCGGATCACCCGTCCTAATTCCCGAAATGCCTGGTAGAGTCGATTTTTCCGACTCTCATGCCCTAACTTTCGCAACAAAATAGATGGTTGCAGTTTTCCCGCACGAATAGAGAGTGCGACCTGCATCAGGTCGGGCCAGTGGGTTTCCAGCAGATCCCAATCGATGGCCTCTTTGAAGAGCGTCTCGATATGCCGATAGACGGTCTCTTTGCTCGGACGATAGAATTTGAGATCTTTCCAGTGGCGGATACGTGGCATCAGTTCGATCCCAAATAAATAGGAGAGAGCAAAGATGGCGGTCGATTGTCCCTGGGTGTCAGAGTGAATGACCTTTGGGTGGATATCGGACGTATTGCCCATCAAGGCATCGAGCAAAAAATTGCCCTCCCACATTCCACAATTCAGGAAGTGGGAGTATAAAGCGATATAAAGGGAAGAGACAACATGATATGCAATCCCTCCATACGACCCATAGCGGATATGGTAGGAAGACAGCAGATTGTTCTCGTAGAGATCTATTTTAGTTCCATCAGCGGCAGCAATATTTTCATCTCCCCAGCTTTTGGGTAAATCATACTGGTAATAGCGATTAATCAAGTCTGCCTTGGCGCCCTCCAATTTGTCCAGGGTGATATGACGGCGGTTCACGAAGGTAATTTCATGTGCGCTGATGCTTCCACGCATATGTTTGGCCATTTGAGTCGCTCCCATATTGGTGCCGTAGGCAAAGGAGGTGATGATATAGCGTTCCTCGGGATGCGCCAATTTGGGATCAGAACCGGAGATGGGTCCAAAATGCCTCGTCCAGTGAACCTCTTCATTGCTGTCCCAGAGAACATCCAACACGGATCGATCGGGAAGAGCGTGACGCAGTGCTTCTTGCAGCGCGATCCGGCTGGCGGGCACGGCTTTTCCCTTGAGGCGTTTGAGCACGGGTTCTCACTTGGCGGTGATTTCCAATGATTTATTCTTGGGAAACGCTGCATCGACCTGGGCAGCGACCTCTGTTAAGCGTTCGCGCAACTGCGCCACAAACGCGTGGGCATCTCCTGGCAGGCTGACTTCCTGACAATACTCCGCGACCTGGGGTTCACACGCTTCCCAGGGCAGCAACTGGGCGCGATAATCAGCAAAGCGTTCTGATCCCTCGACCGCCAGATCACCAGCTTTGAGTTCATCAGCAACAGCCGCAAAGATATAAACTTCCAGGTGCCGTCGGGCCAGTTTGGTGCGCTTGTTGCGTTTGACCCGGATCAGGCGCTGCCAGACCTCCGGCGCAAAAGAGAGATCGAGTGTATCCGGTAAAAAGAGACTGCGGCGATTCTCCTGTGCGAGGATGAAGTTCAGTGCCTTGATCAGCAGTTGGTCCTGCGTCGTCGAACTGAGGGGAAGGGAACGAACAAGCTGGAAGAGCGCTCTGCGATGACTTTTGTAAAAGTGCCACATCAAGGGTTGGTGCTCGTCAGAGAGGGATGCTGCAACCTGTTGACATTGCTCTAGCAGATGCTCCTGGCCACCTCGCTTCTCCAGAATGTCGCGCAAGTGTCTGCCTGCGGTCGCATCATCCTGCTCCTTGTCTTCTACCGCTGTCTCTACCAGGTCGGTGAGCGTCTCGACCAGTTGGGCCGTGGTCTTCTGCTGTGCGTCTCGCGCCTGTTGGAGAGCTTCTTTGGCCCGCACCTGGACAGTGGACATGCGTTTGAGGAACATCTCGATCAGATCATCCTGGGTACTCATCTGAGCCTGTTTGATCAGGCAAGCAACCAGGGTCAGGCGTTTGGCCGGGGTATAATCCTGGAGTTCGCTGGCATCCAGGGCGCGGGCTTCTACGGCAAAATGCTTGACAATGGCTGGGGGAACATCCTTGAGGAGCGCGTCCATCGATCCCAACTCCATGAGCCAGGTCAGGCGATCTTGCCACGCTTTCAAGTGTGAGAAGGTCGGACTTTGCGGAACGAGCTTGAGCCGGGAGAAAGGGGAACGATGCGACGGTGTCTGGATCTCAAGGAGCTTTTCCAGACCGTGCTGGATTTCTGCCGTCATTCGACTCTCCACTGTCCGATAGATCCGCCCATAGACCAGCGCGCGAACCCTGCCAGTGAGGCGATCCAGCGTGCTAAATGCGGGTAATTCGTAGCGTTGTTTGATGAGTTCTTCCAGGGCCGCATTAATCATATCAGCCGGGTTGTCCATGGTGCGAACGGCGCGCAGGAGCGTCCGGAGTGCGACACGCCGAGCCTCTTTGCCATAGGGAACGATTTGATAGTACTCTCGCACCAGCTGGTGATGCCGATACAACGTCCGATCATGGTCATACAAAGGCTCCACTTCTGCGGCAAGGTCGAGCGCTTTCCGAATGTGGTCCACTAACGGAGCAGGAATCTCATCGAGCGCCGGAAAATAGCCCAGACACGGAAAGAGCTTGATCCAGAGCATGAGGTTCAATTGGTTCTGCGCTGTCCTGGTCATCGTGCTTACAAAGCGGCGTTCTTCATCCGTCGGGGTAAAGGCTTCGATCAGCTCTTTGGTGGTATAGCTGCGTTTCATCCGCCGATAAATCGTTCGATCAATAGCGGTCATAGTCATACTCCCTTGCCACATTATCAGTATACTTGCATCTACTGATGTGGTATACTGCCGCTAAGATACCTTAGCAGCACCAAACAGCGCAAGAAACCGGGACTTTCATCTGCTAAGGTCGTCAACAACTGCCGTTTCTTTCATCTGCTAAGGTTTTTGGATATGGAGACGACTACGAAACGAGCCAAGCAACCAGCATTATCAGCGGCTGGAGAGCAAGCCCTCAGACAGTACGAACAACGACTACGCATTGAAGAGGACTTAACGACTGCCACGATCCGCAACTACCTCAGCGATCTGCGTCAATTTGTCGCTTGGTGTGAGTCCATGTGGCAGCAAGGTCATGAGGGTAGCCGATCATTTACGCCTGAAGCAGTGACCTCCCCAACACTCACTCAGTACCGAACCTATCTCCAGGCACTGCAACTCAAGCCGAACTCCATTAATCGATCCCTGATTAGCCTCAAGCGGTACTTTGCCTGGCTCATCACCACAGGACAACTCACCTATGATCCAGCGAAGGTGGTAAAACTCGTTGGAGAGGAAGTCACCTCTCCGCGTCATTTGGATGATCAAGAAGAGCAAGCCCTGGTTGCCGCAGTGAAGAAAGGTATCCCACGGGACCAAGCCATCATTGTGCTCATGCTGCATACCGGGCTACGTGCGAGGGAAGTCTGTACACTCACCCGTGCTCAGGTTCGCTTGGGAAAGAGAAGCGGGAGTATTATCGTGCATGGCAAGCGGAACAAGTATCGCGAAGTTCCTCTCAACGCAACAGCACGCATGGCGCTTTTAGCCTATGACCCTTTACTCACGAAGCCACGTGCTCAGGATACAACCCCACTCTTTCGCTCAGAGAAACGGCACGGACGGCTCACTGAGCGAGGATTAGGATATCTCATCAAAAAGTATGTGGAGCAGGCTAAGCTCTGTGACGTAAGTCCACACGACCTGCGCCACCGCTTTGGCTATCGCATGGCGGGAACTGTGCCTCTCCATCGACTGGCCCAACTCATGGGCCATGACTCACTTGATACGACCATGCTTTATGTACAAGGAACGAAAGACGATTTGCAACAAGCAGTTGAGACGATTGCTTGGACATAGGAGTATACAAGATGGCGCAACAGAGTAACGAGATAGCGATCTTCTGCTGCTATGCACGCGAAGATGAGAAACTCCTAGACGAGCTTAGAGCGCATTTAAGTTCACTTCAGAGACAAAAAGTGATTAGTGTGTGGCATGACGGCGACATTAGTGCAGGAGCAGAATGGGAACTGGAGGTCAAGGAACACTTGAGCAACGCCAACATTATCTTACTGCTCATTAGCTCCGACTTTATCCGCTCTGACTACTGTTATAGTACAGAGATGCGACATGCCCTGGAGCGGCATCAGCGAAGAGAAGCAACTGTCATTCCAATTATTCTTCGTCCTGTTCATGGCTGGGAAAAGGTTCCCCCTGGAAATATCCAACTTGGCCAGCTTCAAGCGCTTCCAAAAGATGCCGAGCCTGTTATGGGTCGGTCGGATCGTGAAAAGGCTTGGAAAGAGGTGGCGGGAGGAATCGAGAGAGCCGTCAATGAGTTGTCTACGAGAGAGTCTGCACCATCTGTTAAGGATAGTACACCACCTGAGGTTCTGACTCCTGAAAAGATGAGTGTAGCTGCTTCTGACGAGTTGAACCGAGTAAAGAGAGAAAAAAGTCCAAAGCTTGATGACTCTCTCAGTAGCGACAATGGCCAATGGTTTGTTGGGCCACGAAATGGGGGATCATGCACATTTAAGGGCTCATGGATATTTGGGGCAAAGGCATATTATGTAGAAACATTGAATAAAGATTACCTTTTCTACAAGGGTCTTCACGAGTACCATCGTGCTATCAATGATTTACTCCTTGAAGTGCGAATGAGGATTGTCAAAGGAAATGAGGGTGGACTCATTTTCCGTTGGCAGAAGGTTGGGCAAGCAGATGAGTTTTACTACTTCTATATTACAACGAGTGGCTTCTATGGGCTCATAAGAGGTGAGCCTACCAGGGGTCAAGATCAGCATAGACATCTAATACATCCATCTCTCAGTGAGCTAATCAACAAAGACTCAGATCAAAATACCATTGCAGTGAGAGCTTCTGGGAACACTATTGACTTGTTTGCCAATGGAACATTTCTCAATCGCTTTTCTGAAGCCATCCCTGATGCAGGGCAATTTGGCTTTGTTTCTGGTCGTCTAAGTAAAGTTGCCTTTTCATATGCAAAGATGTGGCAACTCTAATTGAAGAGCACTCAAAAAAGGGGATTGGCTCAGTGCTACGTAAGGTGTCACCAATGATTTTTTGTGAGGTGTTTCATGTCACAAAGCCCTACACCGCAACCTGGTCAGCCATCACAAAATCCTGCACTCCAACCTGCTCTACAATCACAAAGTGCTACAACTCAACCCACATCTCCACCACAAAGTCCCGCACTCCAACTTGGTCAGCCATCACCGAACCATCTATCCCAACTCTATCAACGACTATGGAGTCTCACAACTCAATATAGAGGGAGACTAGTGTTAGCAGGTTGTGTAAGCCTACTCATAGTGGCTGGGATACTAGGGCTAATAAGATCCCCCTGGTGGTACGTTCCATTACTCATACTCCTTGCTGTTCTAGGTATTATTGGGATCATTACACTCATTCGTCTAGGGTATAGACACGCGTGGACAGGATTGCCCGAGTATTCCGGCCCTCCTGGATCTACAGATATCGCGTTCCAGCGAGCGAGAACCCTCTGGGACTGGTCGCAGTTACTGATCATACCCATCTTCTTGCTCATTGCAGCACTTGTATTCGGTTTAATACAGAATGCCATAAGTTTTCAGATGAGCGACACGCAACATAAGAACGACATGAATCTTGCGGCCACGCAACAAGCAGTGGACAAGGCGGCAGCAGATAAGCAGAACCGGGAAGCCGTACTTGCCGCCTACCAGAGCAGCATTACAGATCTCCTCTTGAATCATAAATTAGGCGTACGCAATGTGGTGAAACCAGATGATCAAGAGGCAGCCCGTATATCAGCTATATCAGCACGAAGTCTGACATTGGTGACGGTACGCCGCCTCGATGGGGATCAGAAAGGCTTTCTCATCCAGTTCCTCTACAATGCACAGCTCATCAATCAAGGACATCCAATCATTAGCTTGAATACTGCTGACCTGAGCAGAATCAATCTCAGTGGAATCAAGCTTAGGGGTATCAATCTCAGTGGAGCTGTCATGACAGGATCAGATCTTAGCGGAGCAGATCTAACTCAGGCCTATCTCTGGGGAGCCAATTTGAGTAAAGATAGCAAAGCCAACCAGCAAACCAACTTGAAGGGAGCCACTTTGATAGGAGCCTACCTCTGGGGAGCCAATCTGAGCGATGCTGATCTGAGTGGTGCTAAGCTGAGCGGTGCCGATCTGAGTGGCACTAACTTGAGGGACGCTATTCGAGATGGTGTCGACTTTTGTTATACAATAGTGACCAATGACACCTGCCCGCCGAGGCCTTCCTCATCCGGAGCTTCAGATCTTGGAGACGACGCTACAATGTGGAGTTCCTTCATGGCTAAACAAGGGGAAGTACCAGTACCAGTACACAACGTCGCTAACGTCACTGCTCCAAGCTATGACAACAATGACCAAAGTGACAAGAGGGACAACAACGGAAGTGCTTTACAGGTATTCCTTCTCGGCGGGGACCCGTACACGAATGTCCAGGCCTACCGGAGCGTGTCGCTTGATAACACTAAGACGAACTTTGATTTGTCCCTATCCTTCTATATTACCCCATTTAATGTTAGTGAGGTGCCTCCTATTCAGGCTTTGGAATTCAGGGTAAGTTCGGGTCCCAACGCCACGGTAGCTCTACAGTGGCAACAAATCAGCGCTACGCAATCGCAGCAAGACAATCTTCCGAATTGGCGAGTAGGTAACGGTACAAGCTGGGAAGACCTCAAGCAAAGCCAGCAGAAACTGTTGGCAGGGAAATGGTACACGTTAGATCTTACGGGGGAGATCGTGGGCAACGAGATGCATTTTCTCAGCTTTAGTTGCATGAATGACTTCGGTGCCGCCGATGATAACGTCTCATCATCCCTCGATCGGTTCCTTGCACTCTCCCCGAACATGAAGATAGGGATGCAGTTGGACGGTAATGCTCATGAAGATCCGTACGATGTGTATTTAGACGGAGTAGACTTCAATCAGACGTAACATTCTGGTATCCACTCAGGGTTTCAAGGCTGCGATGGAACTCACCTCCAGCTAAAGTTAACCCTGTCAATGTAGACTTGGTAGGGGTCTTCATGAGCGTCACCATCCAGCTGCACAGCTACAGCGAGCTTGTCGCCCTGCAATGAGACGGGAGCGAATGTCTGACCGAGTTGAACCGAGAGGCTATCACAACTGAAACTGATGTAATGCACCTGGCCATATGAAATATCGCCCTTGAGGTGAAGCTTGTGCCATGTATTTACGCCGAGTTGCTGCGTCACACCGATGGGCTGCCAGCTGCTTCCAGTCCAGAGGCGCCAGGGAGGAGGACTACCACCGCCGATGTTCTCCCATTGCAACGCCCACTCCCAGCGCTGGTTATTCACCCATGTGTTCATGGTAAATTCCAATGCTTGAATAGGTGTAGCGTTTGGAAATCTAAAGGAGAGGTTCAGTTCAAAGCTGGTAGCCGTGTCAGCGGGTGGTAGGTTTCGGTACACATGGATACCAACATACGGTTGTCCACTGAGAAGTGAGGCCTTCAGAGCCATGCCATCAACACTCGGTTTAGCAACATTTGTTACGGTCGCCTTTGCACTTCCACCATCATAGAAGATTCCCCATTGCGAAGCATCGTCATCGAGATTAGTAGCACTGGAGGTGGGTATTGTATGCGCTGGAGTCTGAGTCTGAGTTCCTCTAGGAGCGTTTCCCAGGTTTTGCGAGGCACTACAGGTAACAAGTCCAACCAGGACCAGTCCCATGATCGCCAGTACTAGGCTATTACGTTTGGCTCTTTGCCATATTCTGTGGTGATTCATGATTTCATTACCCCCTGGATTTTAAGAAGTTTTCTGACTGATTAGGGCTTCCAACTCACTGGAACGCAACAATGCCTTGAGAGCCAATTAACCTTGGAGTTATGGTAGTCTGGTAAATATTTGTCTGATTGCCACCTTATTATATTTCAGGTATGTGCAAGTGAGCAAAGAGAGAAACCTAACAGTTCCCTATTCTCAGATTGCCCAACCCCAATTAACACTTATACTCTTCTAAGAGACCATTCAAAAACGGATGCTGGATCGTCACTATCTCTCTTTGTCGCCTGAACCATCCTCTGAAAGTGACAAAACTGGAAAAGAGGTGTCTGACCAGCACAGAAGGAAAAGGGAAACCAATCATTTTTCAGAAGCTTTTACCTTGTTCTACCCATCTTGCCTGATACCACATCGATTGTTGTGTAACCGTGTGCAGCGAGAAGGCGTTAAACCCAGTCCAGACCTGGCTTCCGAGCTTTTCTGCTACGCATCATTACACAAAATTTGGTATGGCATCATCTTGCCTATGTCCTATTTTCCGCGTATCTCGGTCTTAGGCCTAGAAGCGGCCATGCGTCTGGATCGTTTCCCGCAGCCGCGGCGCGTCCCCGTAGACCTCATCGCCGGTCACCCATCGCATCGGCACCCCCTGCTCCCAGGCATGGATCAGCATCGTCATGGCCTGCTCCGGCTTGGTGGCAAAGCCCACCTCCTCCGGCACGCGCGCCTCGGCTCGCCGCACTCGGTCACGGGCCCATGCTTCCGGTAGGTAGAGCTGCCGATCCAGGAAGACGTGGGCATCCTTGGTCGCGTAGCTCAAGAGGGTGGCCACCTGACTGTTCTCCCGCTTGCCCGCCGTCCCGGTGTACTGCCGCGCCACCCCTACTGAGCGCTTCCCTTTCTTCAGAAAGCCCGTCTCATCCACTATCCCAATGCCCTCCGGGTCCCCAAAGGTCTCGATCACAAACTGCTGCAGCCGATCGCGCGCTGCATCCGCATCCCACGGCACTCGGTACAACAGTCGCTGCATGCGATCGGGGATGCGATCCCCCATTGCTTCGGCCACCTGCCAACTATTCTTGCGCTCCGCCTCAGTCAGCAGTCCACGCAGATATTTCCGGGCTTGCTCGCGTGACTCGCTGCGTTCAAACAGGTCGGCAAAGCGCGCATGAAACGCTACAAATTCGTCTTGCCACTGCTCCAATTCATCTTCCGTCATGCTCTTCCTCCCAATCGGATTCTCTCTTCTTCTGAATCTACGACTGGGACCTAACTACGTTTGTAGTACTAGAGCGTGTCCGAGAAGCCTCTACAGGCCGATTGGCATGGATGGGTTGCTTCGGCCTGCCACGGCTTTTCATACCCAGGAAACCGATGGGTTCATCCCAAGTGGCCACGGCCTTACAGTGCAGATGGCTCCAGAAGCCGATGGAAGCTGAACAATGTTGATTGGCTTCTCTGGCCTTCTCGGACACGCTCTAGGAGCGGCATGAGCACCTCCACCTCACAGAGGAATGCCGAAGTCAGCTGCTCTCGATGAGTGCAGCGACAGCGGAGACATTTTCCGGGAGCTACAGTGCCGCTCCCCGGGACGCTATCAGCCATTACAAATCCGCACGCGAGAGCCGAGACATACGGAAAATACGGGCCTATCTCATGGAAATACGGGAGGAGCACTGGCAAGAGGAAGTGATCCAGGGACCATTATCCTCGCCAGTTGCCGCGAGATGCCCCACTAGAATATTCTGACCACTGAGATTGGGCAACCAGCGGGTTAGATTTTGGTGAGGCAATGCGGGATTGTATCGACCCACCTGCAGCCAGCGAGCCCGTTGGGTCAGATAAGGCTCGACGATCAGCTTCAAGACGTTTCCCTCTCTTGTTTTGTTCAGATTCTATCATAGGGAGCACTCATGTTGATTTGCTGGTCAGCGTCATGAGAGTGGTCTCAGAAGGCAGACCAACGGCTATTCCTTCCTCCTGGAGCGCTGGCGTGATCTCTTTTACTACTTCAACCAATCTGGCAGGTGACCGAGGCAACCTCTTGAGATCATCAGGGAAATGGGTAGAGAGGAGCTCTTTGAACTGTTTTGGTGTCCCACTCCACTCCTGCATCTCTTGCATGAACAGGCAAACAGGCAGAAAGAGTGGGGAGGACTTCAATGACGCGATCTTTTGCTCCTGGTACATCAGATGGATTTCTGCTTCTATCACCTCATCGCTGATCTCTTTGCCTGCTGCTTGTAGTCGCGCTTTCGCATCTGCAACCTTTTTGAGATCGACCTTTGCTATGATGCAGCACGCAGCAAGAAGGAGATCAGATTTTCCAGCCTGTGCGCTCACCTGTGCATTGAGATAATCAGCATTCGCCTCCTCATACCGCAGGAGTTTTTTCAGCACCCCTGCTCGAGAGAAAAGAAGGTGGCCATTGTTCGGGTGAAGCTGAAGCGCTTTATTGTACGTAGCCAGAGCTTGCTCATAGTGGCCCAGCTTTTCTAAAGCGTGAGCTTTCGATTGGTAGACGCGGAGAAAATCCGGCATCAGTCGAAGCGCCTGATGATACGCCTTGACAGCATCGGCAAACTGTCCTAGTTGGCAAAGAAGATCACCTACTTCTTCATAGGCAAACGCATCATTGGGATCAAGCTGGACCACCTTTTGATAAGCTGAGAGCGCTTCTTCATAGCGCTTCTGCCTGGTGAGGATGCCTGCCTTCTCTTTGTAGACAGAGGCTTTCGCCGGAGCTAGTTGAATAGCCTGTTCGCAGACAGTCAGCGCCTCGTCAAAACGCTTGAGACTGCTCAAAACCCCTGCCTTTCCAACGTAGAGATCTTCATCACTGGCATCCAGTCGCAGCGCCTCTTCATAAGCAAGCAGCGCTTCTTCATAGCGATCCAGATACCACAACGTACGGCCCTTCCATTCATGCGCCTGAGCCATCTCAGGGTGACGAGCCAGGCACTGTTCACAGGTCGGCAGTGCCTCTGTATACCGCTTTCGCTCAATAAGAAGAAAAAACAGTTTCTCTTTGTATCCTTTGAAGATGTGGGGAGTACGCTCGATAAACTGATCGTAGGTGGCCAGCGCATCTTCATCGCGGTGAAGACTGGCAAGAAACTCTGCCTTCTCCCCATAAGCGTGGAAATGGCCAAGGTCGAGTTGAATCGCCTGATCATAGGCGGCTAATGCCTCGTCATCTCGTCTCAAGCTCGCAAGGATCTCTGCTTTCATCAGGTAGGCAGCCTCAGAATCAGGATCTAGCTCAATTGCTCGCTCTATTGTTGCGAGTGCTTCTCTCTCCCGTTTCAGCTTATGCAGATGTTTACTTTTCTCTCTATAAGCTGTGGTAGAGGTGCTGTCGCTCTCAATGGCTCGATTGCAAGCTTCTAAAGCCTCTTGATGGCGCTCAAGTTGGCTAAGGGCTTCTGCTACCAAGTTGCGAACTAAGCGAAAAATATGAGAGAATGAAGAAACAGGATGGTTGTACAGGTTCCAGGAGGACTACATGGCCAGGATCACGCGAGCTGCTCCTCATCTCTCACGAGAAGAAGTCAAAAACCGATTGAAACAGGACCCGCGCCCGTTGTGTCGGCAGCGCTGGCTGATCATCTATAATGCCCTGGTGG
>Ga0137383_10001932_pt1 | contig 12458 bp, 10 predicted proteins | sample SagtaG_19_FD_104817 | JGI IMG/M metagenome (GOLD analysis project Ga0137383, IMG submission 104817) | Vadose zone soil microbial communities from Sagehorn Ranch, Mendocino, California, USA - Sage2_R_40_16 metaG | ecosystem: Environmental > Terrestrial > Soil > Vadose zone | place: USA... | reverse complement strand
CGCCAACGAGGACGCTGTCCGGCTCTACAAGAACATGGGATTTGACACTGCAAGAGTAGCGACCCACTATTACCATGATGGCGCCGATGCCTACGTTATGAGCATCAAGCTGCCTCATAACTAGTCCCTGAACCAGGTGAACTATCAGCTTTACTTCTAGCTCTAATCACAAAATGCCCTATGACCAGGACCGCCGTCGGCAGGTAAACGAACGAGATATTGAAACTAATCGCAAAAGGATTCACATTCAAGATGTAAGCAAGACTCGCGACCGCAGACAGTATTAACATCACAGCCAGAGCAGCCCTCCACGAGAATCGCTCGTCCTCAGCGTTTACCCCCGCTAAGAGAACCGGCCCTTGGGATGGCTGAATGGTTACTCGTCTTCCTTCTTAGACCGAGGCTTCTTCTCTTCTCCCACTGGATGAAGAAGCCATTTCAACGGGATATTCTGGCTAGTCCCATCAGGCAAGGATCGTCGTATACTGATCGGAAGAACGCCTTCGTCCAGCTCCATCAAAGCGACGTCAATCGGTGATAGCCGTTCTTGTTTGAGGTCAAGGAGCACTGGTGCTCCCATGGATATCTGGAGGGCCCTAGCACCTACTACTCTCGCTTTCTCGAAGCGCGTGAGTTTTGGGGGTCCGATCTCTATGCTGTCGGGCTCTCTAGAAATCGCTACTTCCCTCGTCGTCACCCTCGTCCTTTCCCTTCGGGCCGCCTTGACCGCCGGCACTAGACTTTGCCGCAGCGATCACGTCGTCGATCTTTAGTATCATGCCCGCTGCCTCAGACGCCGATTTTATCACTTGCACTTTTACCCCAAGCGGTTCAAGAACTCCTCTCTCCTTGAGATCTGCGACCTTTGACTCGTTTACATCAACCCCAGCCCAGAGCTGTCCTTTCTCGTGGGCAGCTCGAAGTTGGACGAGGATGTCGATCGGGTCGAGCCCCGCGTTTTCGGCCAGGGCCGTCGGAAGGGTTTCGAGGGCTTCGCCGAAGGCTATAACAGCCAACTGTTCCTTCCCGGAGAGTTTCTGTGCATGTTCTCTGAGGCGCCGTGCGACTTCGGCTTCAGGAGCGCCCCCACCTGCCACGACTCTCAGGTCCAGTACAACGTCGCGCACTACGCATAGTGCATCGTGGATTGCTCTTTCGGCTTCGTCGACGAGTCTCTCGCTTCCACCGCGGACTAGGATCGTGACAGCCTTGGGGTTCTTGCTTCCTTCGACGAATGTCATCTTGTCGTCTGCAACTTTCCGTTCTTCGACTAGCTTTGCGAATCCCAGGTCTTCGGGTCTTAGATCGTTTACGTTGCTAACGACTTTTCCCCCGGTCGCCTTGACAAGTTTCTCCATGTCCGACTGCTTTACTCGTCTGACTGCGAGTATCCCGTTCTTTGCAAGATAGTGTTGTGCGACGTCGTCTATTCCTTTCTCACAGAGCAGGACGTTAGCCCCGGAGTTTGAAACCTTGTCTGTCATGTCCTTGAGCATTTTTTCCTCCTCGTCGAGGAACGCTTTCATCTGTTCCGGATTCTCAATGTTGATCTTGGCATCGAACTCTGTCTTTTCCACTTCTAACGGTGCGTCGACTAGTGCGATCTTTGCATCTTCTACCCTCTTGGGCATGCCCGGATGGACAATTTCTTTGTCGAGAACTATTCCTTTGATGAGTGCAGTGTCGGTCAACGATTCGCCGGGCTTCTTCTCCACCTTTACGTCATCGATGTCGACCTTGTATCCATCGGGAGTCTTCTCAGCAACTTGGAGAATCGCGTTCACTGCGAGTTCCGCCATTGCCTCTTTGTCTTCGGCGAGAATCTTGCTCGCCAGCGAGACCTCAGCCACTTTCCTAAGAGTCGCCTTGTCAATTGGATCGATCTTGATTGCAATTTCATCGAGCACCTCTAGTGCTCGGTTCGAAGCCTGCCTGTAACCATCGACTATTACAGTTGGATGGATTCCCTGGTCGATCAGTTCCTCCGCCTTCTTGAGCAACTCCCCAGCCACAACAACGGATGTGGTCGTCCCGTCTCCAACCTCATCGTCCTGGGTCTTGGCAACTTCCACCATCATCTTGGCCGCCGGATGTTGCACTTCCATCTCATCGAGAATCGTCGCTCCATCGTTAGTGATGGTTACGTCTCCGAATCCGTCCACCAGCATTTTGTCCATGCCTTTAGGTCCTAGTGAGGATCGGACAGATTCGGCGATGATTTTTGCAGCCATGATGTTCGCTTTCAATGCATCTTGGCCGCGGCTTCTCGAAGTCCCTTCTCTTAGAATAATTACTTGCTGACCTGCTAATTCTGATGACAATTCTTTCTTATCCCCAAGTCTCAACGGGCGAGAGATTTCGCGTGCAATATAAAATTTATCAAGCGCTAGGGCTCCGAAACCGGAGGCAAACTTGGCCTAGGTGGGTTATGCGGCTCTAATTCCTTGTTATCGGCTCATTTCCGACGATTTGCCCATTTCGACCGCGCAAATCTACGCATGAGAGGTCGGGCTGTGGTACGTTCGCGATCCTATCTGTTCTTGCAAGATTTGTCTTTCTATTTTGCAATTTGAGCTTGAGAGAATCTTGCTCTGGGAATTGTTTTGGGCCAACTCTTTTATGCACCAGAGCCTACGACGCTGAAAACGGGGCTAAACTGAACGATTGCGGGAACTGATCAGGATCAACCAGCCGTTTCTTGGAAAAGAAGAGATCGATGCCGCTGTCGAAGTCTTACGCAGTGGAATCCTGACTGATAAGAGTGGTATGGGACCTCGGGTTCTGGAGTTTGAAAGGAGTTTTGCCAAGTTTGTTGGTGCAAAGCATGCCGTAGCGGTAGTGAACGGGACAGCAGCGTTACACGCCTCGTTACTTGCCGCAGATGTTGGTCCCGGTGACGAGGTGATTCTTCCCTCGTTCACGTTCGTCGGGGCCGCCAACGCTGTCGTACTCACTGGTGCAACGCCTGTTTTCGCTGATATCGATAAGGACACGTATTGTCTCAGGGTTGAAAGTATCGAGGAGTGTGTATCACGGAAGACGAAGGCGATCATTCCCACGGATCTCTATGGCCTCCCCTCCGACATTTCCGGAGTGGCGAACTTGGCCCGTGGAAAAGATATTGTTGTAATTGAGGATGCGGCCCAGGCTCATGGCGCCCAGCTAGATGGGAAGAAAATCGGCTCGATAGCCGACATGACGTGTTTCAGTTTCTACGCTGGCAAGAATATTACGACTGGAGAAGGAGGGATGGTTACGACGAACGATGATGGGTATGCTCAGGCTCTGAGAATGGTTCGTTCCCACGGGGAACAACGTCCCTATTGGACCGTGAGACCTGGGCACAATTATCACATGACTGAGATTGCTGCCGCTATCGGTTATGCCCAACTGAAGAAGCTACCTTCTTTCCTGGAAAAGAGAAGGAAGAACGCCGAGTTGACCACTGAGAAGCTGAACATGACCGGCAAACTATTCTTGCCTAAGGAACCCGATGGTCGGAAACACAGCTGGTACCTGTATACTGTTCGGTTAAGAGGTGTGAACGCCGCGAAACGAAACAAGATTGTGGATAAGCTGTGGAACAAGAACATCGAGGCTGGGGTCTACTATTCATCCCCCGTACACTCCACGCCGTTGTATCGGGACTCGAACATTGCTCGGAGGGGGCGATTGCCTGAGACCGAGAAGGCGTCGCGGCAGGTCTTCTCACTCCCTGTTCATCCTAGGCTCGGGGAGACTGAGATAGAGTACGTTGCAGAGACTCTGCGAAAGACGATTGCTTAGCTGGATGGTAAGTTCTAGATTATACCCTTGGTGTGGAGAACGTCCTTGATTCCTGGTTTGGTCTGCTCCTTCAGCTCGTAGCCTACTCTAACGGTAGGCTTCGGGAACTTGATTATTCGCCTGATGTCAGCCGGGGTAGCTATCATGATAGTGTCGCAATCGACTCTGGCTATGGTCGCTTCCATGTCACGTATCTGCTGGTTACCATACCCGACTGTGGGGAGAACCTCGGTGACATGAGTGTACTTCTTGAAGATGTCTTTCACGATTCCTACGGCGTACTTGCGGGGGTCTACGATTTCTTTGGCGTTGAAGGACTTCGCGGCAACGTATCCGACTCCATAGGCCATGTCGCCGTGGGTGACGGTTGGACCGTCTTCGATGATCAGAACTCGCTTTCCTCTGACTAGCTCAGGCTTGTCTACTGTGGCTTCTGACGCTGCCTTGATTACTATGACGGTGGGGTTCAGTGTTTTCAGATTCGATTCTACTAGTTGTATGTTTTTCGGTTCTGCGACATTGACCTTGTTGATAATTCCAACATTGGCGAGTCGGACGTTAACTTCGCTTGGATAATGTGTGAGCTCGTCTCCAGGGCGCAATGGATCTAGGACTGCGAAGTGGACGTTGGGCAGTATGAAGGGTATGTCGTTGTTTCCTCCGTCCCAAAGGATGATGTCGGCTTCCTTCTCGGCAGAGCGTAGAATCTGTTCGTAATCTATGCCCGCGTAGACTACGAATCCGTGTTCAATGTGCGGCTCGTACTCCTCTCTCTCTTCGATCGAGCAATCCGCTTTGTCCAGGTCCTCGAAAGAAGCGAACCTCTGAACCCCTTCCTTGGTGAGGTCGCCGTATGGCATGGGATGTCGAATTACCACGACTTTCTTGCCAGCGTCTCGAAGAGTTAGCGAGATTTTTCTCGAGACGGTACTCTTGCCCGCCCCAGTTCGCACTGCGCCAACCGAGACCACTGGCAGTCTTGAGCGAAGCATGGTGTTCCTCGGGCCGAGCAACTGAAAATCCGCCCCTGCCGCGAGTGCCGAGGACCCGATGTGCATCACATCTGCGTAGGACAGGTCGCTATAGGACAGTATCGTTAGGTCAGCTTTCAGTTCTTTGATAAGACGAGGAAGTTCTTTCTCCGCGAATATGGGTATTCCATTCGGGTATCTGGGTCCAGCAAGCTCGGGTGGGTAGGTTCTTCCTTCTATTCCCGGGATCTGGGCCGCTGTGAACGCGACTACTTCATGATCGGGCGAGTTCCGGAAGACCATGTTGAAGTTGTGGAAATCCCGGCCCGCTGCCCCGATTATGATCACTCGTTTCAATTGAACTCGCTTTGTCGGCGGTCCGCCATGAGCGAGCTATATAACTTGGTTCACAGGAGATCTGAGAGTCTTGTCACAAGGACCCGCATCAGAGGTTTCCCGGCCTAAAGTCGCCTTTTCGATCGAAAAATTAGGGGAGGCTCAAGGAGAGTTCTTCAGGTTCGCCGCCCCTCGAACATCCGACGCCCTGCTACGCAATCTTCCCGTCAACGGTCGGGCGGTAAGGTACGGGGAGGAAATCTATTTCCAAGTCACAGTGAAGGCCCCGAGCGAGAAGCCCCGCAGCAATATGGAAGTAGGATCAATAGGCTATTGGCCTCAGGGAGATGCAGTCTGCGTCTTCTACGGGCCAACTAGGCCTTACAGTCCGGTTAATCTCTTGGGCCGAATAACTAGCGGACTTGAACTGTTCAAGCAGGTGAAAGAGGGTACGGTCATAACGATAAACAAGGTTTAGGCGGCGGCAGGCTGGTAGATTCTTATTCTCGCGTTTCCGCCGACCAGCCTTACGAGCCTTCTCTTTTCGAGGTCTTCCAGCAGATCTTTGGCGACGCTCAGTCTGAGGTTGAACTGCGAGGCTATTGAGAATGGTGTGATGGCTCCCATCTTCTGGACCTCAGCAAGGAACTTGGGGTCGGAGATGTCGGGGCTCTGCAATCCTCTTGGCCTCTTCTCCACAACAGTCTTTGCCTTTCCCTTTTTCGATCCGGGTTCATCTTTCTTGTCCGTCTGGTCCTGGGTCTTTTCCATCTGTGCCATGCTTTTCTTCTTGGCGCCGCCCATAATTCGTCAATGCTTCCCTACGGTTTTGCTGGATAAATAGGTTACCGGAAAAACTGGGGAAACCCTTATTCCTCTTATGGGCTGGAGAAGCGTTGCTACTGCTTTGAGGCTCGTAACCGTTAAGCTTCCTGAAAAGCTCATAGACGATGTTGACCAGCTAGTCAAGGCCGGAATCTATCACAGCAGGAGCGATGCCATTAGGGCAGCGGTCCGTGATCTCCTGCGACGTGAGCTCTGGCAGCCGGGCCAATCTTAATCGTGTGGACCAACAGACACTCTTGCGAATTCTTCGGCAATCTTTCCGGGTTTCTGGGCTCCTGTAATTGATCTTCCGATTATGAAATAGTCTGTCCCCGCCTTCAAAGAGCGGGCTATTTCTCCGCCCTGTGTCCCAACTCCTGGTGAGAATATCGGTACGCTGGTACCCAGAATTTCTTTGGCTCTCCGAACTATGTTGGGCCGGGTCGCGCCTACTACTGCGCCGTCGGCCTTCCACTCGACTGCTTTCTCGGCGAAGATTTCGAACTCGGGTCGGGTCTTCTTGGATCCGGCTCCTAGCAAGACTCTCTGTCCGTATCCTTCAGAGGCTCCCGGATGGCTCATGTAGACGAGCGCTAGGAGCCCCATTCCGTGCTCATGGGCGAACTTGAACGTGGTCTCGAGGCCTCCTTTCCATCCCGCGAACGGGTTGACTGTTATGGCATCGAATCCAATATTGATGTAAGCTCGTGTTATCGCCGCGTTCGTCTCGTCGATATCATTGAGCTTGTCGTCTATTATCGTTGTAAACCCATAACCGCGTATTTTGTTTAGCAGTTCAGAAGTTCTCTCGGGGCCAATGCTTAGAATCGTCTGGCGTCCGAATTTCACCGAGCATATTGACTGGCGGGTTTGTTCGAACAGATCGATTGCCCGGTCGGTCAGTTCTCTAGGTCGGCCATCGTGGACATCAATAGCGAGAACTATCCGGCTTTGGTTGGACCGTGAGGATTGTAGGATTCGTTCTTTGAATGGTTTCTGGCTGTTCTGCCTCAATTCGGCCTCGGACCCTTCGGCATCCAGCCTAGTTCTCGGTTAAGGTTTTCTAGAGGTACGCGTTTCGGCGGGGCTTTGAACCCATAGGATGAGACAGCGTTCAGTGCTCCGCGCTGGTCTTTTTCTGCTGCGAGCTTCACCATTCGTATGACGTCGGTTAGAATGCCTGCGCATGCGGGTCCGTCTTCGAGGGAGATGCGCATGTCGAGGGTGAAGTCTGTCCCGGCGAAGTACTCTCCTTTGATCCAGAAGTAGCTTGTCCGTCGGTTCTCCATGAAATCCACGAAATCGGATGATCCTGCGACTATTGGGAACTTGTAAGGCACTGCAGCAGCGACAGCGGCGGTCTTTATACCTCGCTTGATCTCGTATCTTTTCTTATCAAGGGCTAGTTGTGATTCCGTTCCACCTCCAATGTCGAGCTGGTATGTTTCTCCAATCTGTATGCCCCTGTCGACTAGCAAGGATAGGAGATTCTTGTGGAGGACTGTTGAGCCGATCTGGTCCATAATATCATCACCGACGACCAGGGCCCCTTTTTTCTTGTACTTGCTTTGCCACACTTTGTTCGAAGCTATCTTTGCGGGCGTAGCATTGATGAATGCGCTCCCGGCTTGCAATGCTGCTTGGGCGTACATTTCGCTGGCCTTTGAGGCGCCTGTTGGAGTCAGGTTGACCAGCACATCGGTTTTCGCGTCCTCGAGAACCTTAGTAATGTTGGAGGGTTTCGCCTTGCTTTGCTGTATCTTGTCGCCGGCGATAGGTGATATTCCGTCTAGAGGCTGGGCCATCTGGACCTTGACCCCTATGGGGCGCGCTTGAACGATTTTTCTTGTGTTGTTAGGTTCTGCGTAGACTGCTTCTGACAGGTCTTTCCCAACCTTTCTCTCATCAATGTCAAACGCGGCGACGAACCGAATATCTGATACTTTGAAGGGTCCAACTTTGTCGTTCATCAGTCCGATTTTCTTCTGGGCCATGCGGTAAAATTCTGTTCCTTGGACGAGGCTTGACGCGCAGTTTCCAATTCCGGCGATGGCGACCCTGATTTCTCTTGGCAAGACGATACCAGGTGCTGGAGAGAATGTCTACTGCTGAAAAGTCTTTGGCCCGGGTCTACTTCGGAAAGAGTGGAAAGTCGAGGATATCAATGACCTTTGTGTAGAAGTATTTTGCATCCGTGACGGCGTTTGTGAATTCCAGCCTCTCGCCATGGGGTTTTGCTGCCAGATACTTGAGAAACGGTCCGGGAGGAGCAGTCATGGTTGAGGTATAGAAGAAAACTGGAAGGGCGTCGAAGTCGTAGTAGTGTTCGAATGGTATGCAGTTGCCCAGTATGTGTTTGTCTCCTCTGCGGAAGTGCCACAGAGGAAAGACGTTGCCATCTCGCATCGATAGGGTGAGTAGAACCCTTGCCAAAGACTTCGTATCCTGAAGCTCGGTTAGAACAGGATCAGGGGCATCTGGAAAATCGCCTTCGATACTCTTTGCGAAAGCGTCTGGCAAGTTTTTCACGTCAATCACCGAAGCGTACTTGAACCGAGTATCGTCTGCTTCGTCGCAGAACTGCCATTCCTCTCCCTTGGGAGAATCGCTCTTGTATGCAAGGAACGGTTTGCTCCTATCGAAGTCAGCCTCAGTATACGCTAGTATTGGGATGTCTCCATCCCAGTACATGTACGCGGTGAAGAATGCTAGGATACTGCTGGACTTGTGTTTGAAGCTCCAGATCATCTGGGACCCTTCTGTCAAGCCCAATGCTAGCCGCGCGAAATTCTGAATATCCCGGACGTGAACAGGCATTGGGGGCTTGATTGGCTCCATTGTCATCTTGCGGCTTTCGTCCTTTCGACCAGTTCCCGGTCTCATTAAGACTTAGCCCGCGTAAGAACTATGGTGTTTCTTACCTGAAAAGATCCATTTCCTCTGGTCTTAGAAGGTCCTTGCCTGTGCCCTTGCCCCGTTTGATCTTGTATCCTCTGACTAGAGCGGCGGGGATCTTGTCGGCTTTGTTCATTACTAGTTCTCCGGCCGAGGCTAGTTCGTCTGCGACAGCGATTTCGGTCACATGAAGAGTGTGCTGGTACATGTCTCTCGTTCCCCTGTAGTCGTGGATTGGCTTCATTCCCGATATCCCTATGGCGAAGTTGACCTGGCCCATCCTCCAAGCCCGGCCGAAGGTGTCAGTTATGATGACAGGTATCGCTTTTCCCGTGAGTTTTCGGATCGTAATGCCGATACGATCGGCGGAGGCATCAGGGTCGAGGGGTAACAATGTGACAATGTCCTTTCCCTTCGCCACGTTCGAGGCGTCAACACCAGCGTTAGCGCAGACGAATCCGTGCCTTGTTTCAGTGATCAAATGCCCAGCCTTCATCCTAACGATTTTTCGCGTTTCTCGGAGGATTACTTCGACCTGGCGCGGGTCCTTGCCTGCTTCCTTAGCAACAAAAGATGCGAAAGGCGAAGGCGTTACTTTCGACAGGTTTACGACTCGGCCTTCTGTCTTTGATACAATCTTCTGAGACACTACCGTGACATCACCTTCTTGAAATTCCTCCCCCTGATTCTTCAATCTCGCGACAATGATCTCACCTAGATTGTCGCCTAACTCAATGTCTGGGATCCCTTTCACAGGAATTATCGTAAGCAAGACGATGCTAAGCTCCAGAGAAGAAGGACGTCAGCTTCCTTGCTCCGGTGAGCTCTTCGTAGTCGAGGCCTACGGAGTCGAGGACCTGCTCAAAGGTTGACCGGATGTATTCGTTGTACTTTTCGACGTCAATCTCATGAATGCTCGCCAGTTGAACAGGTTTCACTCCGCTTCCCGTGGTGACTTTGACAAAGCTGACTAGGTCGCCGGCCCTGACGTCACCTCCCTTGTCACTCAATTGCTGGGCAGCTTTGACGTGTTGCGGAGTTGTTTTCGTGTAGCTGGAGACAGATTTTCCGATCATCATGTTAAACGCCAGGTCGTCCAATGAATACTTCCTATTTCGCAGTTTGCTGTACGAATCTTGCACAAGATCCTTGATCTTGACCCTCGCCACGTCGAAGTCGGTTGGCGTCTTGACCTGACCCAGAATCTCCACAAGTTGGTTGAAAGTGTTCTTGAGAAACTCGGGGATGTGTCTCTTTTTACCAGTGAGTCCTTTGATGTCGACATTGTTGTCAGGATGAACCCCAAGGTAGTTTTTCTTTCTGAGGCTTAGCGCAACATACCGGTAATTCTTGTCAACTTCCAGCTCCATCCCAAGCTCCTTCTTGGACCAATGGATCAGCTCGTCCAGCTTCTCCCTTGCCGGCGTGCCGAGAAAGAGTGAGTCGGTGTCTCCGTAGAACACCTCGATCCCTAGTCGTTTTGCTTCTTGAATCGTGTTTGTTATCGCGTATCTTCCAACAGCCGCCGTCGACTCTGCGAGAGGGGGACAGTAGAGCGAGAACCTATCTGAGCCGAAGACCCCGTAGCTCGCATTTAGTACTACCTTGAGAGCGTTCTGGACTACCTGATACCACGTGAGCTTCTCCGGCGAGAGTCCCTTGTCTTTGGCTCTGGGTTTGTACCAGTGTATTCTGAGGTCTCGAAGCGACCCTACTAGTTGACTTTCCATTGCCTTTCGGTGTCTGCAGACCCAATGGTCCGTGTCCGGGATCTTATTGGTTCGACAGTCGGTGTGCCCACATAAAATTGTCTCGTAGCCCAAGTTCCAAGTTTTGATTATAGAGGGGTATAGTGAGGCGAAGTCGAGCACGGCGACACCAAAGTGGACACCTGGAACCGGATCAACAACCATCCCACCTTTGTACTTCTTTCCTTTGATAACCGCGGTCGTGCTAGTCAACCCTTTCTTGGCAGTGATCTCCTCCGACCGTGGAATGATGAACCCTCGTGCTCGATGTTCGCGGAACAGCATACTTCTGATCCAGCCCGATACACCCTGACGGGCCATGTCCTCCATGGGGAGGAAGCTTATCCGAGAGAGGGCTGTGATCAGTTTCATCACAACCTCTCCGTCGAACGTTGTCAGATTCATCACAAGCTCGGCGTCTTGGTAGCAATATGCCGCTAGTTCTGTCGGGCTTAATCTGGAGACTGACGCCGAAATATCCAGCTTACCAGTTTCGAGAAGCGCCTCAGAAACAGCATCTAGCGTGACCTCTCTGTATCGATTGCTAAAGGCGTAAACTTGAATGGACCGGTTAAAGAAGAACTTGTAAAGGTCCAAGTGCACACCGTATTTCACAGTAGCGGATTCTCTTCCGAGCTCGATGGGTATCTGGTCCCGGTAGAAACCGAGATGGTTTAGGGCTCTGTGGAAGAGATATGGGAGGTCGAAACCGTCTCCGTTGAAGGTTAGGACGAACGGGTAATCGTTCAAAGCCCTGAAAACAGCGGAAACGAGTTCGGGTTCAGAATCGTACACTTCGACTTTAATCCCAGGAAGCTCGACACTTTCTGTGCCGGGTTGTTTGAGAAGCAGAACTCTCTTTGAGCCGTCTGATCCGCAGAGGCTGGCGCAGATGACCTTGTACTCTGCCGCAGTCGGGTCCGGAACCCTCGTCTCAACTGGCTGGTAAACTTCGATGTCTAGCGCGAGGCGCCTATAGTTTGGAACGGGGTATTCGAGGAGGCGTAGCCATCGTTCCATCAACTTTCGGTACCCTTCGTCCTTTTCTTCGATTGCCTCTTTCACAGCTGGGACTTGGGCTGAGGCTCCGGGTTTGAGATCGCCTTGATGGATGTTGTAGGACATTCCGGGCTCAAGATGTCTATCGTAAATGTAGTTCTCGACGTATCGGATGTCGGCCTCCCAAGCAGTAATTATGTCTCTGATGCATCCGCTTGGTCTACCGCCAATGGAAAGAGGATCTTTCGCCAGAACAACAGTCACGGGGATATCTTTGCCTTCCAGAGCGTCGAATCGTCTCCCTGGCTCAAGTCCTAAAAGTCCAGGATGACTCATCAGTTCCTTGTTTTTCCGTAGAGTTTCCGGCGTGTCCTTGGAGAGGCAATAGGGCGTGTGGCCTGTGTTGTCGTACCAGAATTGTATTTTCTCGGTTCGAGGATCGTAGAGTTTGAGGAATACCGCTCTTCTCTCGCCATCATACCCAGCACCGACAAAATATGACTGGGCCATCTCCTTTGGTGTCTCAGGCTTGAACCCGAGCTGCTGCTTCGTCAGAGCCTTGGGCTTCGAAGTCTCGGGTTGAGGCTTTGTTAGGTAGTGGTCAAGGCTGGACATCATATGGAGCCAAAGCCGGAAGGGCTTATCGGTAAAAAGGTTCCCCGTAAGGATACAAGAAAATGCGCGAATCGAACCTGTTGAACAAGCTGCGACTGGCCCGAGAGGCTCTGCTTCTTGTGTCACAGGGAAGCAGTGAAAGATCCGCAGTCTCAAGAATCGCTTCTGCTAATCCTCAACTCCGACACGAGAAATCTTCAGCGCTTACACTAGTCATTGATACCGTTTCTAGACTTGACATGCTGAACAGAGAAGTCCAGACGGCATTTCCAGGCGAGAAATT
>Ga0137383_10001928_pt1 | contig 12488 bp, 10 predicted proteins | sample SagtaG_19_FD_104817 | JGI IMG/M metagenome (GOLD analysis project Ga0137383, IMG submission 104817) | Vadose zone soil microbial communities from Sagehorn Ranch, Mendocino, California, USA - Sage2_R_40_16 metaG | ecosystem: Environmental > Terrestrial > Soil > Vadose zone | place: USA... | reverse complement strand
GCCCTCACCATCCTTATGCACCCGCTCAGTATCGTCAAGGGGCATGTGCTAGAGCCGAGCCATATGCTGTACCTGCGCAAGCTCCTGGCACCGGCGGGCTATCTGCCGCTGCTGGCTCCCTGGGTGCTGGTGCTGGCTACGCCAACGTTCGCCCTGAACCTGCTCAGTTCCACGCCCAATATGTATAGTGGCGACTTCCAGTATAACGCAGAGATCGTCCCCATTCTGATTTTCGCCAGCATCGAGGCGACGGTGCTGATTGTCTGGATGGTACGCCGGCTTCTAGCGAGCATGAGCGTGCAGCACGAGAGCTGGAAGCCGGAGCCGAGCACCGGACCAATCCCTCGGCGGGCACCCGTGCTTTCACCTGTGCAGCTCGTGCTGGTTGGCGTTCTCGCGCTGGTCGTCTGCTATACGCTGGCAAACGTCTTCAACAGCACGACCCAATACAACGTCTACAGCGCGATGCCCTACGCCAATGGCTTCATTTGGCCCAAGGTGACACCGCACAACAGGCTGGCGTCCCATTTTCTTGCCGAGATCCCGGCTGGTGCCTCCGTCTCGACCCAGACCAGTCTGGTGCCCCACCTGAGCCAACGTAAGAGCATCTACCTCTTCCCCTACGCGGTTGGCCACGCCGATTATATCCTACTGGATGCCACTGGCTACACCTATCCCTTCAAGGACTATCGCACCTTCTCCACGGCGGCGAAAGCAACCTTGCAGCGTGGCGATTACGGTGTTGTGGACATGGATGATGGCTATCTCCTGCTCAAGTTAGGCTACCCGGCAGCGGATATTACGCCTGCGCTCCAGATGATCGACGATGACGCACACACCAACTGAATCAAAGGTGGATGCATACACGCGCAGAGAAGCGTTACGTTGACAGGATTACAACTCGCATGATATGATTTCACCACGACAATGGGCTGTTCTATTGTCATGTCTTTCTGTTCAATTTATTATCCCCGATCGCCCGAGGTCGCGTGATCTGGTTAGTGCGCGGCCATAGCCGTCCCGCAATATATGTAACCGGTCCAACCTGGGCCGGATGCGAGTGTGTAGTCTAATGAATCGTCAGTATCATCATTGGTTTAGTCCTTCCCTGGAGCGTGACATGGAGTTGTTGGTTTTCGGCCATGCAGGCGCCAGGATACTAGTTTTTCCGACTTCAATGGGCCGGTTCTTCCAGTGGGAAGACTCAGGCATGATCGCAGAGCTTAGTGAGCATTTGGAACGTGGCTGGATTCAGCTGTTTTGCGTGGATAGCGTCGATGAAGAAAGTTGGTACGCTAAATGGAAGCCACCGGCTGAACGGGCAAGGAGACAGGTGCAGTATGATCAGTACCTGCTGAACGAAGTCCTGCCGTTCACCAGGCAGCTTAACTCCGATCCCTTCCTGATTTCTACCGGTACAAGCTTCGGCGCTTATCACGCCGTCAATTTTGCTTTCCGCCATCCCGAACTGGTTGACCGGGTTATTGGGCTGAGCGGCTTCTACGATATTGAGAGATTTACGAATAGCTATTCAGACGACAATGTCTACTTTAATAATCCCTGTGACTTCATCAAGAACGAGCATGACCAGGGCCGCCTGGAGGCCCTGCGGCACATAGACGTTATCCTTGCCGTTGGCCGTGATGACACCTCGTGCTCTAATAACGAGTACTTTTCGAGCATCCTGTGGAGCAAACAGATCTGGCATGCCCTGCGTATCTGGGATGGCTGGGTTCACGACTGGCCGTATTGGAAACAGATGATCCGTATGTACATCGGTGGTCACGATTGAGAGGGGAGCATTGTATGACTTTGAAGGTCGGCTTGTTGGTCGGGCGGGAATGGTCTTTTCCTCCCGCCTTCATTGAAGAAGTTAGCCGTCGCGATGAAGGCGTCGTCGCCGAGTTCGTCAAGCTCGGCGGCACATGCATGGACGAACCGTGTCCTTATGCAGTCATTATCGACCGTATCTCACACGAGGTGCCATATTATCGCCTCTATCTCAAGTACGCTGTCCTGCAAGGTGTGACGGTGGTCAATAATCCTTTCATGTGGACCGCGGACGACAAGTTCTTCGAGGCATCCCTGGCCACAAAGCTGGGTGTCGCCAGTCCAAAAACCGTCGTCCTGCCAAACAAAGAGTACGTTCCCGGTATCGTCCACGAGGAGAGCCTGCGCAACCTGGTCTACCCGCTGGACTGGCATGGCATCATTAACTATGTTGGCCTCCCCTGCGTGCTGAAAGACGCCCTGGGAGGTGGCTGGAAGGACGTGTTCATCTGCCACTCCCTGGAAGAATTGCTTTTTCACTATAACCAGTTCGGCCTGCGCACAACAATCGTCCAGGAATTCATCGAGTGGGAACAGTACGTCCGCTGCATCGCCCTGGGGCAGGAAGAAGTCATGCCCATCAAGTACAACCCGGGCGAGCGCAAATATTATGTTGAACACGAGCATCTCAGCCCCGAACTCGGCCGTCGCATCGTGGACGACACGCTCAAGCTCGTGCGTGCGCTGGGTTACGATATGAATTCTCTCGAGTGGGCTGTACGCGATGGCATTCCCTATGCCATCGATTTCATGAATCCCGCGCCCGACATGGATATCTACTCGCTGACTCCATTTTATTTCGATTGGGTGGTCAAGCGCATGGCTGATATGGCTATTCGTTTAGCCAAACAGCCACATCCCCAACAACGCGACTTGCGCTGGGACACCTTTCTGACTGCAAACCGCGATGTAGGTGTAGACCTCCCAAATTCAGAAGCTATGGCTTCATCGCCAGCACGTCCACGCAAAGCAAAGGGAGTGCAGGGGGCGTAGCCCTTGCTCACCACCCGCGGCGACGCATATGAAAGAACAGAGAGCGGCTACACCCGCAAACTGGAGGTATATCTTATGTCACTGCGAGAAGCGATTGAAAGCTATCACGACCTGCTAACCGATGAGTTAGCCGGGGCGTCCCAGGCCCAGCTTGATGACCAGCAGCAGCGGCGTGGACTCTTCTTCAATCAACGACCGCTGTGCACCGTACTGCGGCCACGTTTCATGACACCTGAACAGTATCGCTTCCTGCAGACGCGGGTGCGACTGCTGCTGCACGCCTTGGATAAGGTTTATCATGTCGCCTTGGAAGATGCAAACTTTCGTGCCCAGTTCGGCCTGCTCGACTGGGAGGAGCAGCTTCTGCGGCACGATCCCGGCTTTCGCGCTCCCAGTCCGACATCCCGTGTGGATACGTTCTTCGTCACGGGTCGCGGCGGGCTGCGCCTGACAGAGTACAATGCTGAGACACCCGCAAGCCCGGCCTACAATGATATGCTGGCAGAGGCATTTCTGGGCTTGCCGGTGATGCGCGAGTTCCTGCGCCACTACGAGGTGCGTACCTTGCCCGCCCGCCACAGCGTCCTCTATGCGCTCCTCGATGCCTACGAGCAATGGGCTGGACACCGGGAAGCACCACGTATCGCCATCCTCGACTGGCGCGAGGTGCCGAGCTACAACGAATTCGTAATGTTCGCGGACTACTTCAAATCGCAAGGCCTGGACTGTATCATCGCCGACCCGCGCGAAGTAGAATACCGCAATGGACAACTTGTTGCCGGTGATTTCCACATCACATTGATCTATAAACGCGTGCTCATCAGTGAACTGATCGAACGCGGCGGCATCGATCAACCGATCGTACAAGCAGTGCTCGACGGTGCCGCTTGTATGGTCAACCCATTCCGCTGTAAAATTTTGCATAAGAAGGCCAGCCTGGCCGTCCTGAGCGATGAGCGCAACGCCAACCTTTTCACTGAAGAAGAGCTTGAGGCTATTGAAGCCCACATCCCCTGGACATGCCGCGTCGAGGAGCGCTATGCCAGCTATCATGGACAGGCGGTTGACCTGGTCCCGTTTATTCTCGAGCACCGCGAGCGCCTGGTGCTCAAACCGAACGATGAGTACGGCGGCAAGGGGATCATCCTGGGCTGGGAGACCGACTCCAGCGGCTGGGCGCAGGCACTGCAGATAGCGTTGACCGAACCTTATATCGTACAGGAGCGGGTGACCATCCCCAGCGAACCTTACCCCAGCGTGATCGATGGCCACCTTGAGTTGATTGACCGGATGCTGGATACCAACCCATTCGTCTTCTACGGCGACTACATGGACGGCTGCCTCTCGCGCCTCTCAACCCAGGCGTTGTTGAACGTCACAGCCGGCTCAGGCTCTGCCGTAGCAACATTTGTAGTGGAAAAGCGTTAAACCGAGAGGAGATGGTATGAAAGCACCTTCACTCACCATCGGCATCGAGGAAGAATACCAGATCGTCGACCCGCAGACGCGGGAACTGCGATCCTACATCACCCAGATTCTGGAGGAGGGCCGGCTCATCTTGCGCGAGCAGGTCAAGCCCGAGCTACACCAGGCTATGGTCGAGATCGGTTCCTCGGTCTGCCAGACACCGGCTGAACTGCGCAACGAACTGATACGGCTGCGGGGCGCCATCATGGAACTGGCCGGGAAGAACGGCCTGAAGATCGTCGCAGCGGGCACCCATCCTTTTTCCTCGTGGTTGACCCAGGAGATTACACCTCAGGAGCGCTACATGGGAGTGAAGCAGGACATGCAGGAGCTCGCCCAGCGCTTGTTGATCTTCGGCACGCATGTACATGTCGGTATTGAAGACCGCGAGTTTCTCATCGATGCCATGAATGTCGTCCGTTACCTGCTGCCCCACGTGCTCTGCCTGTCCAGCAGTTCGCCATTCTGGATGGGACGCAACACCGGCTTAAAGTCTTACCGCAGCATCATCTTCCGCAACTTCCCCCGCAGCGGTGTTCCACGCACGTTCCAGTCCTGGGAGGACTTCGCCTACCTGGTGGAGACGCTGGTGCGTACAAATACCATCCCTGATGGAAGCAAAATCTGGTGGGATGTACGCCCGAACTGGTCGTATCCCACGCTGGAATTCCGCATCTGCGATGTCTGCACGCGCGTGGATGAAGCGGTGTGCATAGCAGCCATTTTCCAGGCCATTATAGCCAAGCTCTGGAAGCTGCGCCGCGACAATCTGACTTTCCGCATCTACCCTGCTGAGCTGATCGAAGAGAACAAGTGGCGTGCCGTGCGCTACGGCCTGGACGGAAAGTTGATCTACTTCGGCAAGCAGCAGGAGCTACCGGCCCGGGACCTGATTCGCGAGTGAATCGAGTGGTTCATCGGCGATGTCATAGACTAGCTGGGCAGCCGCCACGAAATAGAGTACGTCTACCGCATCCTGCAGGAAGGCTCGAGCGCCGACCGCCAGCTGGCCACCTTCAATCGGACAGGTGACCTGCATGCGGTGGTAGATCAGTTGATTCAAGAAACAAGCGAAGGAGTTGAGTAGTATACATTGTCACGTTCAATCACAATCGAAGACCTCTATAAAATCAAATTTCTCAGCAGGCCACGCGTCTCGCCGGATGGCCAGAGCGTCGCTTTCGTCGCCACAACTATAGACGAGCGTAAGCATGCATATCATGCATCGATCTGTGTCGCCCCAACCGGGGGTGGTGAAGCGAGACGCTTCACCAGTGGCCCCGCCAACGCGCATAGCCCGGCCTGGTCCCCTGATGGACGCTGGCTAGCCTTTGTATCCGATCGCGAAGGCGAGTCCACGGGCAAAAACGCTAGAGAGCATGGCAAGGGCAAACCGCAGGTGTGGCTCATCCCAGGCGATGGAGGCGAAGCTCATCAACTCACCTTCATGCCGCATGGAGTCTCTAATCCTACCTGGTCACCGGATAGCCAGCACCTTGTGTTTAGTGCAGCAGTTGGCCCACTGGATGAAGAGACCGAGGACGGCAAACCTCTGCCCAGGGTGCGAGTAATCGATAGACTGCTCTACCGGCTCGACGGTGTCGGTTTTATTCATGATAAGCGTCAACACCTGTTCCTGGTTGATCTTGCCGGTGGTGAACCCCAACAACTTACAGATGGAGATTGGGACGACAAAGACCCTGCATGGTCTCCCGATGGGACACATATCGCTTTCACTTCGAGCCGGGGCGAAGACCGCTGGCGGCTGCCTTGTCCAGATATCTACACACTGCCCATACAGAACAACCAGGCAGGCAAGCTGCGATGCCTGACTGATGGAACGCGTTCCTGTTATTCACCATCATGGTCTCCCGACGGCAAAACAATTGCGTTTATAGCTAAACCCAAGCTGCGCTCGGCCAACCACACCGAACTTTTCATCATCGCTGCCGGGTCAAAGCCAGGTGCGGTCCGCTGTTTGACGGGCGAGTTTGAAGGCAGTTGCTCCGATTGGACGAACAGCGATATGACCAATGAGCAGTTGCTGCCTGCGCCCCAATGGTCATCAGACGGCAAGATGCTCTATATACTCGCGTCACAAAGAGGGGCCACGCGCGTGTACGCCATCTCCAGCGAAGGCACGGGAAAGCAGCCGCCAGTACTCACACCAGGTAATGTGCACGCGATGGATTTCAGCACCGATCGCGCTAAGAGCACCATTGCAGTACTCATCGAAGACTCTACGCACCTGGCTGAGATCTTCGTGTGCCCGGTAGCAACGCCGGGCGAGTTACGCCAGCTTACCAGTTTTAACGACGCTCTGCTCGACGAGTTGGCATTAGCGGCACCCGAGTATATGCCCTACACCGGCGCAGATGGTTGGCCGATGGACGGCTGGATTCTCAAACCACGAGACTTCGATGCGGGGCGGAAATATCCGCTGGTTGTAGAAATCCACGGCGGCCCAAACACCCAGTATGGCTACGGCTTCATGCACGAAATGCAGGTGCTTGCTGCGGCCGGCTACGTTGTGCTCTACACCAACCCGCGTGGCAGTCTCGGCTACGGGCGAGATTTCGCGCTGGCCGTGCGCGGCGTCTGGGCGGTAAAAGATTCGCTGGATATTATGGCCGGTGTGGATGCCCTGCTACAAAAAGGCTACATCGACGAGCAGCGTATGGGTGTGATTGGTGGCAGCTACGGCGGCTTTATGACCAGCTGGCTGGTCGGTCACACGGATCGCTTCAAAGCAGCGGTAGCAGACCGCAGTGTGACCAATCGCTTCTCCTTCTTTGGCAGCAGCGACATCGGCTGGGACTTTACCGACGATGACATGGAGACGCCGCCCTGGGATGACCCCGAACGCTATATGCGCATGTCTCCTATCACCTATGTGAAGCACATACACACCCCGCTGCTGATCATTCACAGCGAAAGCGACCTGCGCTGCAACATAGAGCAGTCTGAGCAGCTTTTTGCCGCCCTGAAATACCTGGATCGTGAGGTGCTGTTCGTGCGCTTCGAAGGCCAGAATCACGGCCTCTCGCGCAGCGGGCATCCCAAATCGCGCCTGGAGCGCCTGGGGCATATAAAAACATGGTTTGAGAAGCATCTATAACTGTGCATTGTACGGTTATACTTTTCCTCTTAATGAGGGCTGATTCTCACCGCTTTTAATGGTAGACTTATAAGAGTGACCAAACAGATGCGGTAAAGAACATTCAGTCACCTTCTTTAATGAGAGGAGAAATGTCTATGGCCGGAGATCATACCTCGCTGGCAACCGTCTACAAAGGCTGGGATGCCTACCAGCAGCAGCTGGTCAACGCTATCACCCCACTTTCGCCTGACCAGCTTACCCTGCGCGCCGCACCAAATCTGCGCTCAATCGGCATGATTGCTACACACCTCATCGCCGTACGTGCCAGGTGGTTTCACAATCTGATGGGCGAGGGCAGTGCAGAACTCGCTCGAATAGGAACCTGGGACCGCAGTGGCCAACCTGTACGCAGCGCAGACGAGTTGGTCAGTGGGCTTGAGACAACCTGGCAGATGATCCAGGACGCCCTTGCTCGCTGGACTACAGCTGATCTAGAGTATATCTTCCAGGACACATACCAGGGAGAGGAATATAAGCTTTCGCGCCAGTGGATCATCTGGCACGTCATCGAACACGATCTCCATCACGGCGGTGAACTGTCCTACTCGCTTGGTATGTATGGACTAGCGGCACTGGATATCTAGCAGAGAAGCGAAATAGGCCGCGGACGGCTTATTTCGCTTCTCTCATCTTCCTCAGAGCTTCAAGCTGCTTCTTGCCACGCTCCTCCAGTTGCGCTTTCCACTCACTCTTGTACTGGCGCATTGTGTCCACGAGTGTTTGCGCTATGGCTAAATTCCTGTACCACTTGTGGTTCGCAGGCACGATGTACCAGGGAGCCTCTTCAGTGCTGCAATTGGTAAGCGCATCTTCATAGGCTTCCTGGTAATCATCCCAATACTGCCGTTCTACCCAATCGCTCGCGTCAATTTTCCAGGCCTTATCCTTATCCTGCTCGCGGGCCAGTAAGCGCCGTTCTTGCTCGTCCTTGCTGATATAGAGAAAGAACTTGAGTATAATCGTACTATTGCTAGCAAGCGACTTTTCAAAGTTATTAATCTCTTTGTAGCGACGGCTCCAGACATCTTTTGGTACAAGATTGTGCACACGCACAACCAGCACATCTTCGTATTGAGAACGATTGAAAACGCCCAACACGCCCCCGGCCGGTACGGCCTTGTGAATGCGCCACAAAAAATCGTGTGCCAACTCCTCCTGGGTCGGTTCCTTAAACGAATGTACGATACATCCCTGGGGATTGACACGGCTGAGGACATGACGAATGGTACCATCTTTACCGCTCGTATCCATACCCTGTAGAATCATGAGGAGCGCCTGGTGCTGTGCCGCCGCCATCATTTCTTGCAGCTCATTCAGCTCATCATCCAGTTTCTCTAGCAGCGTAGCGGCTAAGGCACGATCGGTCATATCATCTGTGTAGCCCGGGTCATAGTCCTTCAGTTTGACTTTGGTGCCTTCTTTAACTTTCCATAAGAGGTCTGTCGCCATTGCTGAAATCCTTTCTGATTGAACGGCAATCAAGGACATTATAGATAGCGAAAAAATGGACGTCAATATCTGAGAACAGGCTTGTAACGATGTCACCGGTGAATTATCATCTTCTATAGAAGAATAAGGAAGCCGAGCATAATGATACTATCCAACCTGTTGAGCAATACAACCAGCGCAGCAAGTGCCTTCGCACAAGTCCAAACCGTCCTTATCCTGTTAGTGATAACGCTCATCGTAGCGTTGATCTCACGACGTCTACGGCTGGTATACACACTGGTACTTGTGGTTGCTGGCCTCTTGATCGGATTCCTGCCTTTTCTCTCACAGGTGCATCTAGACCCCAACGTGGTCCTGTTTCTCTTCCTGCCAGCGCTCCTCTTTGAGGGGGCATGGAACGTCGAGGTTGAGAAACTGGCGGCAGATTGGCTTCCAGTAGTATTGTTAGCGATTCCTGGCATCGTCATCTCATTAGCGCTCGTGGCGGCTATAGTACACTGGGGTACCGGCCTCGCATGGCTGCTGGCGCTCCTATTGGGAGCGATGGTCTCACCCACAGACCCTGTCGCGGTCCTCTCTTTGATGGACCAGCTTGGCATAGCGGATCGCCTGCGGACCATCGTGGAGGGGGAAAGCCTGTTCAACGACGGCGTTGGGGTTGCTGCCTTCGAGATTTTCCTGCTACTCCTGATGCCCTCCCTGGGTGCGACCGTATTAGGGAACGATGCCTCGTGGTGGGCGGTTGTGATAGATACCATCTGGCTGATGTTCGGCGGCCTGGCTCTCGGTCTTATCGTCGGATGGGTGACGGCTCGCCTTTTACGCCACGTCGATGATCACCTGATTGAAATTACCGTGACCTTCAGCGTGGCTTACGGCGTGTACCTTGCTGGAACCGCTTTGCGCACCTCAGGTTTACTGGCAGTGGTGGGGGCAGGGCTTGTAATAGGTAGCTATGGACGCCGGACGGGCCTGTCCGAGCGAGCACAAGAGGCCGCTCATGATGTCTGGGAATTCATCGCCTACCTTGCCAACTCCTTACTCTTTCTCCTGCTTGGCATAGAAATTGGCTCAACCAACCTGGCACAAGCTTTCCCTGGTATCTTGTGGGCGCTGCTCGGAGTTGTGGTAGGCCGGGTACTGATGGTCTACACGCTCATACCCTTGCAGGACGCGCTAGCTCGCGGGTTGGAACGTCGCGGGGATAAGCTGCCTCGTTTTTTACCTGTGCCCCGTCCCATCCCCAGGACATGGCGTCCGCTGCTTGTCCTCTCTGGTCTACGCGGTGCACTCTCCATCGTCCTGGTACTCAGCTTGCCAGATACCATTGCCCAGCGAAACTTTATAGCAGATATTGTCTACGGTGTCGTGCTGGTAACGCTGCTCGGCCAGGGCCTGGCGCTTCGTGTGCTCCTCCCCCGCTGGCCAAAGGAAAATGAAGAAACACCCACAGAAAAGCCCTCCTAAGAGCCTTTCTCTCTGACCCTGGTCGTAAGGGAAACGTGCATCGACTTACATCATAAAACCATAACTAAACCTTAACCAGATCATCACCTTTTCTCTCTTCCCTCATCTTCCGCTTTTCATGATAATGGCTAAGGCAATTTGTAATGTCACGTGGTACTTTTCCGTCAAAATTGCTCTGATAGGCCAAACGCAAAGGCAATGTATCGCCTGTAACATCGCGGTAGGCGCAATTTGCGGTCAATGCCATGAACGCACCTGTAAGGCACGTTCTGAATAGTGCGGTAAAGTAAGGATATTTTATCGTAGGTTGTTGAGCTGGCTCAGCTAGCCTTAGAAAAGGACACAGTGATATTTTGATGAATTGGCAAGTCTTCACATTCGTATCGTCGGCTATCGCGGTTCTGGCGATCGTTCTAGGAACCATCATTGCTCTCAGATCACAGGCAGCCTACCGCAAGCTGGCAAAAGCAAAGGAGCAACTGCAAAAGAGTAACGCTGAATTGCACAACACCATCGTCGACATGCGCACCTCGTTGGAGATGCGTCTAGCCTCTGAGGAAAAGAGAAACCTGGAGCTAGAGCAGCGTATGGAAATGGAAGATCAGGCCCATAGCAGGAGCATGGAGGCGCTTGAACGGAAGTCCCTTGAATTGCAAAAGAGAAACCTGGAGCTAGAGCAGGCTAACGAGTATCTGCAGCAGGCTCTAGCAACAGCCGCTAAGCCGACAGTGCAGCAGGTTATGACTTCAGAAAACAAGAAATCACGCTCACGAGCAAAGCCAACTGCGCGAAAAACCACTGCAGGGCTAGACAATGGCACTAGCCCTGGATGAAATAGGTCTCGGGTAGCTCTAAAATAAGTAAAAAAGCGGACGATCTCGCAACCAGGTTGCGAGATCGTCCGCCAGTTAGTGTGGTTGTACCGCGTGACGCGGGCCAGTGGGAAAAAATGCGGAGCGCTTACTATCCTGAATCAATTGTGCGCGTGGCATGGTTTCAAGGAAATGGCTTCGAGTTCGTTGAAGCGTCAAAAGGCATGCATCGCCAGGGTCAGTCCAAGCATCGACTTTCTCCCACCATTGTCCGTCTTAATGGTGATAGGAGTTTAGCCGAGACTGACACAGTGATCGAGACCAGGACGCTTTATGGAGATATTGAAGTTGACACCACCGCGAACTGCCGTTTGTTCAGCCGGGTACGCCGGGATGATGGCGTATGGCGATTGGCGAGCCTGGACGTCATCTATGAAAAAGACATGCTTGCCCCGGTGAATCCCTCTGATCATTTGACGATCAACCGGGAGGAGCTTCAGAGGTATCGTCCGTCCTACCGGTTCCTCTACTACACGCTCCATAGTATTGGGTGTTCAGTAGATCCGAATCTTCCCGGCGATGATCAGCCCGACCTTGTCGAGGCTTTGTACGCAAAGGCAGAAGACTGGTTGATGAAGAAGCGCTAGCGGCCCAATCTCTCGCCGGGGGTTTTCAACAACTTACTCAATGCTTTCAAGAAGGTCAAGAGGCATGCGCTCTTGACTGAACTGGAGGGTTGTCTGGCGCAACCGGAAAGTCACAGTGGTCTGGCAGTTTGTAACGCTTTTCGTAACGCTTTCGAGACGATCTCAGAATACACTAGAGGAAGAGGAGAAAGAAATGTGTATGTAGAGATATTCTTGAAAGCATGAAAAAGGAGTTGCTCTCATGTCTTCCACAACATTGCCTCAAGGTCAAGTTAAGCAATGGCACGTCATCTTATTTGTCATCGTAGCCGGGCTCCTAACGCTCCTGGTGTTTTATGGAGGAATCCTTGATCTCCTCCTACTCAGTGGTCAATCAGGTTTTCCCTCCGAGATTCATCGCTGGCACGAGGGTCAGGCAGGCACCTTGATGGTGATCGTTTTCGGCGGAAGCCTGCTTGCCTTACTCTGGCGGCCTCAGAGCAAGCCCTTGCTGGCACAGTTCATGGTACTCAGTATTGCCATCCTGAGCCTCGCCTTCGCGGCGGTTTCTGGGGCTGGGTTCAACCCTTTCGTGTTGGCAATTGGTGCAGTGCTTATCGGCATTCTGGTTGCTGCCTATCCGAAGCCTCGCGATCTAGTGAATGTGAGGCGTGAGGGATCTCT
>Ga0137383_10001917_pt1 | contig 12523 bp, 10 predicted proteins | sample SagtaG_19_FD_104817 | JGI IMG/M metagenome (GOLD analysis project Ga0137383, IMG submission 104817) | Vadose zone soil microbial communities from Sagehorn Ranch, Mendocino, California, USA - Sage2_R_40_16 metaG | ecosystem: Environmental > Terrestrial > Soil > Vadose zone | place: USA... | reverse complement strand
TTGATAGCTACAGCCACTTTCCTATTGCTATCATCCTGGTAGGCAATGGCTTTCTCGAGATACTGTCCGATATTCACCATCACTTCGATATCATGGAAGCTCGATTGCATATCCCCGTTCCTGCGCAGCAGCATCTCTCTTCCAAGATCATTCAAGCGCCAGATCGCTTTCTTCGATGCTTCCGTGTAATACTCCACCGAGTTAAGACCAACGACTGAAGCATCAACGACCCAAATCTGCTCTGAGGCTGCATTCTCCTCTTTTCCTGACAATTCGTTAAGCACAGCGCTATTTCCTACAAGAGAGCCTACAGAACGTAAAATAGGAGAAGAGATACGATTGCCCACGATCCAGCCAATTACTGCCACGGGAATGATCACAAACACAGCGAGCAAGGACAAAATGAGCAACTGCTGATTCGCAAGAGCTAGCACCACGTTCACAGGTGTTAACACAAAATAGGTCCAGGGAACCGATGTAAGCGGGAGCCGGGTCACTTGAAATGGTTCATTTGCATCGGCTGGCGTATCCGTGAATGAGGTCTCTGGCTTCTGCTGGCTTTGTATACCTTGCAAAGTAGTATCAGCTAAAACGGGTAGGGTTCCGCTGCTTCCGTACAGATTTTGCTCCTGGACCTGCTGTTGTGCCAGCGGACTGAGGGGAGCAATAGAGGTAAAAAGAACCTTCGGATGAGGATCGATAATGCGCACGCCGTTCTGATCCAGGATGAAGGCATAACTCCCGCTGCCGTTGGCCCCATTTTCGCCGTGGACGATGCTTGTGATGACGGCAAGACTCATGGTGTCTCGCACCACGCCCAGGACGCGTTTCAGCGTGGTTGAATATATCGGGGTGTATAATTCGACGGTGGATTGATGGGTTGTAGGATCATAGTAGACCCCTGAGATGAACTGGTGCCCCAGGGCTATTCTCTGTAAATCGCCTGGTGGAATCAGGTCCTTTCCGTGCGGTTGCGGCATGAGATTAACTGGAGAGTAAAAGAGAAGTTGCTTGCCCTGTGGAGTAAAAAACGTCACGAGTAATATCTCCGGATCAAGCTTTTTATTGATGGCCATCCCGTTTTCTATGATGAGATGAGCGTTCGCTTTCGCTTGAGCACCTGCCGGATCCAGGAAATACCCCAGAACAAGGGGGGTATAGTCCAGGCTTTGGAGCGTCAACAATTTCACGGATAGATAACTATCGATTAATTGGGCGTGCGTCTTTGCATCGGTTTCCATCGTTGTGTTTGCTTGATTGACCAGCGTAGGACGAGACTGCAGTTCACTTATGACTAGCGCAACCAGGAGAGGCAAAATGGCTACTCCTATGAGCCATAAAGAGATACGTACCGACAGAGAAAGTGACTTTCTCCCAGTCGATGGTGCTTGAAACATTGGCTACTCCCTTCCCTCGTTTCTTTCTCGTTGCCAGATGTTCGCTGGAATATCCTGTTTTACCAATAAACTGTCCTAAAAGGAGGACATCTAATCAAACATATAGTACATTTTCGTATGAAGTTTACTCAAGCAAATAGGTATAATTGGGGAGATACACTTTAATCCAACGCTCAAGCCCGTTGACAGTGAGCATCTGCATCTCAATATGACGGTCGCCGAAAGTTGTGGGAGCCTGCATTTCTTCTTTTCTCTGGGACTTTTACATCGTCCTGCGACTCAGCACTTTCTTACCAACCTCCATGCACATTACTGTCAATCGTGGCCGCCAATGTACGTGCGGATCATCTGCTGCCACCATGGCCAGTCGTGAGCCCAACCATCCCAGATGCGCAAGGCATGCCAGATGTTCTTTCGCCAGAGGAGACTCGATAGATACTCATTATTAGAACACGCCGCGTCATCGCGACCAATGGCAAGGATAATGTCCATGTGCCGCAAAGCTTGCAGCCGCGCCTCCTCATGTTCGTTCTGCATGAAGTCGCAGGGATTGTTGAAATAGATATTGTCGTCAGAATAGCCATCAGTAAAACGCTTGATGTCGTAGAGGCCGCTCATGGCAATGACGCGGTCGACCAGGTGCGGGTGACGAAAGGCGAAATTGATGGCGTGGTATGCGCCGAAGCTGGTGCCCGTGGTCATAAGGAAGGGATTTGAGTTTCGTTCCTTGCTGAAGGGCAAGACCTCGTTCAGGTTGTAGCGATCGTACTGTATGTGTCGCCATGCTCGCTCGGAGGGAGATCGCCACCTGGCGTACCAGCTTTCACTGTCAACGCTATCCACACAAAATAGCTGAAGCCAGCCCTTCTCCAGGTGTTCGCCCAGAGCGGTGATCATGCCCGAATCCTCCCACTGGAAGAAACGGCCCTGTGAGGTCGGAAAAACCAGTACCCGAGCGCCAGCGTGGCCAAAAACCAGCAACTCCATGTCTCGCTCCAGAGAAGGACTGTACCAGTGATGATATTCACGATTCATTCAAAAATACACTTCCATCCGGCCCGAGATGAGCCGATTATTTAAATTGCGGGACAGCACTAGCCAGATCACGCGACCTTGTGTGATCGGGGATAGCCATCAGTTATGTAAAATACATGTTTGGGGCCAGCCTGTTATGGTCAAGCAAAATCTTATCACGCATGTTGTAAAGATGTCAACGAAACATTAAGGAAGGCCAGAGGTTCTCGGCCATCACGTCTCCACTTCATCTTTTTTAGCACCGTTTTCGTTAAGATAAGAGAGAAGAGCGAGTATGCTCATCCCTAAATACCAAAGAGGAATACTTCATGTTTCAGTCGCTGTCTCTATCTATCCTGCTGCTGCTCTTTCTTGCAGGGGCAGTTGCAGTCTGGCTCGCAAGCATTCAACTCTCAAATACCACCGACCTGCTTTCATCTCGCTTTGGCTTTGGTGAGGCGCTCGGGGGTCTCATCTTTTTGGCAATTGCGACGAATCTGCCAGAAATCGCCATCACTGCCAGCGCCGCGCTTTCGCATAACCTGGGCATCGCCATTGGCAATATCCTGGGTGGAATTGCTATTCAGACGGTCGTACTGGTGATTATGGATGCATTCGGACTGCGGCGGAAGGATGCGCTCACGTACAGGGCAGCATCCCTGCAACTGGTGTTGGAGGGAGTGCTGGTGGTCTCCATCCTTGTCATCGCCATCATGGGCACGCAGTTGCCAAAGTCGCTCATTTTCGCACGTCTGGCGCCTGGCGATCTCTTGATTGCAGGAGCATGGGTAGCCGGTCTCTGGCTTGTCAATAAGGCGCGCACCGCTCTGCCCTGGCAGGAGAAGGGCCGCGCTCCGGATACCGCCGTTAATCCAAAGAAACAGGAGGCCCAGAACAAGCGTGAAAAATGGAGTACGAGCCGGGTGATCATCATCTTCATTATCGCAGCAGTCGTTACACTCATCGCGGGCGTGGTACTTGAAGAAAGCGGCAGCGCCATCGCTGATCACATTGGGTTGAGCGGGGTGCTGTTCGGCGCGACCTTCCTGGCTGCTGCCACAGCGCTGCCGCAGGTATCTAGTGGGCTCGCGTCGGTCAATATCGGGGATTTCAATCTTGCTGTCAGCGATATCTTTGGCGGCAATGCATTCTTGCCCGTGCTCTTCCTGCTGGCAACGCTGCTTTCTGGGCAAGCTGCGCTGCCACAGGCAAAGAATAGCGATATCTACCTGGCGAGTCTTGGCATCCTGCTTACAACCGTCTATATTTACGGGCTTATCTTCCGGCCACGCCGACAGATCTTGAATATGGGCATCGATTCCCTGGTAGTCCTGATACTCTACGTGCTCGGTTTGCTGGGGTTGATAGCGCTCGCACGAGGATAGCTTGCAGGACATACCTGTTCCCAGACAGGGTTCCGCAGGACCGCCCCTATCATGATACTGTTTCGCGAGGCTGTGCATCAAGATTCAGGAGGTGACATCTATGACTACACTCAGTCAGAAGGACAAGGCCGTTCAGTTTCGCCAGCTACATTCAGGCCCCAATATACTTGTTTTGCCTAACGCGTGGGACGCGGCAAGCGCCCGCGTCTTTGAACAAGCCGGATTTCCTGCTGTTGCTACTACCAGTTCCGGCGTTGCTGCTTCGCTCGGCTATCCTGATGGGCAGCGCATCAGCCGGGATATGCTGGTAGAGAACGTGATACAGATGACACGGGTGGTTGCGTGTCCGTTGTCGACGGTGTGGACATCAAGGACATCCACGGTGTCGTTCCTGCTTCAGCGAGTAGAGTTTCACTGATTGTCTCCAACCAGCCAGCGCTCCGGCTCTCCACAGGCTTTTTCTTCCGGTGCAACTCACTTTGGAATGTCGACGTCCATAGATGCGACTTGCCATGCTGGTAAGGACTGCGCTGAAATCATCAACGAGATCGTGCTTTGTGTCGGTTGGAAACATTACTTCCAGGGAACGCCCCTACATCTGAAAAACCTGTTCTATGTAGACAAAGCCAAAACGAGTAAGCCGATTCTGATGCTCCACCACAATCTTTCCAACGTGAGGATCTGTCAGCAGCTTGAGCAGTTTTGGGCGGGTGTCATTCATTCCGGACGCAATCTCTTGCACAATCTTGGTCACTTGATAGCCCCGACTTGCCGCATACGTCTTGAGTCGCTCAACTTGTCGATCAAGGTCTGCTTTCTGTCCTTGGGTGGAGACACGTGCATAGAGGGCTATGCCCTTTGGGGCGTTTGTTTCCAGGAAAGGATCTCGGACGATGATGGTACCTGTGTCGAGTTGATAGGCATCAAGCCGCCCCGCTTTCCACCAACGAAAAGCAGTTTTGTAGCTGACGTTCATCTGTTTCGCGTATTGGCTTAGTCTCATGAGGAGAAAGTATCATAAAGGGGCATAAATGTTAACATTCTTTGTCGTTGTTATCACCCCGTTACAGTCGACATCGAGGCAGGCTTTAGCAGCACCATAGATGAGGTGCTACAGACAGTCAGAGCCGTCATTGTGGCTGGTGCCGTGGGCATCAATATCGAAGATTCGACGAAAGGGCAGGAAGGAGCGCTTTTTTGATCTGCCTGTGCTTCGACGCCCCTAAAAGCCTCTATCCACATCTCAGGGCACTATACAAAGGCTGTGCAGGCGCCGACGCTGGAACCAATCCTTCCACAAGCTCGTGCCCTGGCTACCGGGGCATACACCATCTGGGAGTAGACGAGGGTGCTGAAGCCAAACGATCTGGTGTAGGAGAGCCCATCAATGCGCTGGACCGTAGCAATGAGATGAGCGCTGCCGAACCTGCTAATTACCCGTGACCAGTTAGTTCCGCATTTGGGAGAAAAGCGCAGTTGGACGAAGAAGTCCGGCAAGACGGCGGTTTGTACCGTAAATGCGCCGACTACACAGCCCGTCAATTCAGGATCTTTCCCATTGCATCCCTTGCCCGAGCAAGTGACTTGAGGGTGGCTATGCTGCGTAGCACTGGCAGCGACAGTACTCACTCCCGAGAAGACGGCCATCCCCACCAGGCTGGCCAGAAGGACGGTTGAGAAAAGGAACAGTCGAATCCGTCGCATGAAGTTTTCCTCCTCCTTGCAGGTAGGAACCGTTGAATGGGTACCGCGACAATTCACCAACGATCAATATACCGCCCTCCTCGGTGTGCCACGACGGCCGCCCGGGCCCTCACGATGCCAGCGCTGCAGGCCCGTTGACCGTGTGACAGGAACCGAAGATGCCGGCAAGGCCGCTTCACCGTTAAAACGCAGGAGCCTTTCGCTTTTAGCGCATCAGTTTTCCCCGCTGATCTATGGAGTCGCAGGTAAACATCTAGCAGCTTTTTATTCCATCGCTAAAATCTGAACTTCTCGTCGTTATAACAGCGAGTGAGCAGGTCGCTCGTCATTGGGGGGATCGGATGCTTCCAAAGTGCTGTATGTTCTGCCACTCAAGCTTGTTGTTCCTCTATTAGCGTTTTTCTAACGAAGTTGAAAGGATCGAAGATCATGGCAAACATCAACCAGCGCATCATTAAACACATCGACGGGGGCATTTATGGGCTCGCCGGGTACTACTCGGATAATGACAAAACGCAGCATGTCATTGTGGCTATGAGGAATGGGAGCCTGTACGAAATTCACTGGAACCTGCAGTCCTCTCCTTCCAACCCGCAGAGACTGGCGCAATTCGGCGGCCTCGCCTGTCTCACGGGCTTTTACTCGCCTGACGACAACTACCAGAAGGTGATCGTCGCCACGAGTGATGCCGTTCTGCATGAAGTGTACTTCTTCCAGCCGCAGCATCCCACGACGCGCAGTCCGCTCATACGACTACATAGCGTTGTGGGTATAGGCATGGCCGGTTTTTACTCACCTGACGATCAGTTGCGTCATGCCGTCGTGGTAGACTCAGATGGCGAACTGCACGATGTCTACTGGAACCCGCAGCAATCGCCTGAAGAAGAAGATTTTCCGACGCAATTTAATCTGCAAGACATCGCTAGCATCAGCGGATTTTACGCGCCTGATGACCTCTCGCGCCACATCGTCGTCGCCTTGAAAGATGGCCAATTATACGATGTGCACTACTCCGGCCAGCAGCAGGCCGCCTCCGCAGAGTTTCTGACACGGTTCGATGAAGGCCTCATCAACGTTGCAGCCTTCTTCTCGCCGGATACCAACTTCCGTCATTTCATCGTGCTTACCTCTAGCGGCCAGGTGTACGATTATTCCCGCTCGTTGCAGAGTGAGTTTGGCAAGGTTCCGCTTGCATCCTTTGGCAATGTGGCCGATATGACGGCATACTACTCGGCGTATGACCGGTTAAGGCATGCCATTATTGCCACGCGCGACGGGAATGTACACGAGGTCAATTACCCACAATTGGGATAACAGGTCACAGAGATACGCAGAGGGATGATACGGCCTGCTGATTTTTTGTGTATAATTTCCTTCATAATGAGGAAAGGAGCAGCGGCGTTTTTCCCTCTGCATCTTAATGTAAAGATCTGGGTCTCCACGTCGCACAAGCAAGACAGGATGAGCGACACAACAGGTACAATCGCCGATATCACACAGGAAGCAACCCGCATTATCGATGCAGCTAACGCAGCAGGTATTCCCCTGCGCTTACTTGGCGGCCTGGCAATCTACTTCCAATGTCCCGGGGCCGGATCCGTTGAGCGACTGCAACGTAAATACAATGATTTAGATTTTGCCACGCTTTCTAAATGGGGCACGAAGACCAGGGCGCTGTTCGCAAAGCTCGGTTACACGGGGAACAAAACGTTCAATGCGCTGCATGGACACCAGCGCCTGTTCTTCTGGGACGAGCAACACGGAAGGCAGGTCGATATCTTTATTGATCGCATGCAAATGTGCCATATCATTGATTTTCGCTCGCGCTTGCAGCAAGACCAGCGCACGTTATCGCTCCCGGATCTCCTGCTGACAAAACTACAAATTGTCGAGATTAATGAAAAAGATATCTTTGACGTGATTGCTCTTTTCTATGATCATGATATTACGGGCCAAGGCATACATGCTGATTATATTGCCGGGCTGGCGGCTAATGACTGGGGACTACAGAAAACCCTTGAGATAAATTTGAAGAAAACGCGTGCCTTCGCCATAGAGCATGATTTCCCCGCCCATGTCGCCGAGCGGATTGAGGCGTTACTTGCCGCTATGGAGGCCCGACCGAAATCGCTGGCGTGGAAGGCGCGTGCCATAGTCGGTGAGCGCGTTCGCTGGTATGAGCTGCCCGAGGAACCACGCTAGGGGATGACAAGCAGCAGTTGGGCATACCCGTTCCCCACGGGCGGCCATAAAGGCCCCCACCCCTACGGATGATGCCTACGCTTTTCGTGTAGCATCCTTCCTTAGCTAGCTCAAGAGAGATTGTAATGCCTCCCAGGTTCCTTCGATCTGTGGAGGTGGGGTAAAAACCTTGCTCAGGGCCAGGCTATTCTTCAAGCCGTGGCTGGTTAAGATGCCCACTAAACCTCTATGGCTGGCTTCTTCCGCGTCGAGGAAGCCTAGAGCGAGAGCGCGGCGTATTCCGGCGAGGGCAGCCGCGCTGGCAGCTTCACAGTAGATACCTTCGTAAGCGGCCAGGTCTTTTACGGCTTCAAGCATTTCAGCATTGGAAACCGCCACAGCTCCACCACCCGACTCCAGCAGCGCCTTGTAAGCATGGTAGCCACTGACGCGATGACTGATGGGCGGCGCCAGGTTCGGTTCGATGCGTTCGAGTAGAGCAGGCACTTGCTGGCGCCCCTCCCAGGCGGCTACCAGAGAAGCAGCTCCAGCCGGCTGCACAGCGAACATACGCGGCAGCGTATCAATAAACCCCAGCTCTTTAAAAAGCACAAATCCTTGCCAGATGCCGAACAGGTCCGTTCCCGTGCCGGTCGGTACAAACACAGCACCAGGGGCCCGCCAGCCCAGTTGCTCACAAATTTCAAAAGCTGTGGTCTTATCACCATCGGTCTGATAGGCCTGCACGTTATGCATAAAGGACCAGTCCAGTTCGGACTCAATGCGGTCGGCCAGCGCATAGAGCTGCCCCAGGTCGCCGGCAGGTGTAAGGACCCTGGCCCCGTATGCACTGATCTGCACATACTTCTCCACGCTGACCGTGCCACCTTGATCAGCCAGGCCAGCAGAGCCAAGTAAAAACACGAGAGAAGGAACGCCAGCCTTCGCCGCAACAGCAGCCATGGCCGAACCGATGTTGCCAGAGGTAAGACAGGCAAGGCCACGAGTACCCTGTTCCAGGGCGACACTCGCGGCTATACCGATGGGCCGATCTTTGAACGAACCTGTGGGATTGGAGCCTTCCACCTTCATAAAGAGTACATTGCCCATGGCACACTCGGGTAGACGGGTCAGGCGAGCCAGGCGCGTCCCACCTGCTCCCAGGTCAATGCGAAAGGCAGGGTCGGTGACCGGCAGCAGCTCATGATAGCGCCATAGGCCAGCTGAGCGACGCGACAACTCTTCTCTATCAAGCTGCCGTTTGAGGGCAGCCAGATCATATTTCACGCCCAGGGTTTCATTCAGGGCACTTTCTTCACCAAACCTGGCGCAAACGGGGCAGGAGCCGAGTTTCGTTAGAGGAAAGTCTGCACCGCAGAAATAGCAGTGGAGGGCAGCGGCGTACATGCTGATGTTCCCGCCTTTCAAAATATAATTTATACTCTCTGATACTATCAGGATATAGTTGTTGGGTGGAAGAGTTCAAGCCATTTCTGTTTCAGTTCAGCTCAGCTTCCAATGAATAGTATACACAAAAGAAACAGGTTAGAATCGTAACCAAATCTTAACCAGATCACTACCTTTAGTACTCACGCCCATCTATATAACAAACCTTATAATAGCTTTCAGCGTATTACCTGTAGAAAGGGAAATGTCGAGTTGCCGGAACGAGGCGCGATGTAACCGGCAGGATTTTCCAGGACTGAGAGCCTTGAGCGGCAATATGAGCATCTGAATATCCTATTTTGTATGAGAGGAAGCGGGGTTGATGGGTATAATTATTGTAAAGCATTTGAGAGGGAGCGAAGTAAACAGTATGGCAGATCAGCAACATCTCAATCTCCTCAAGAAAGGGTCGGATACCTGGAACAATTGGCGAAAAAAGCATCTAGAGATACGACCTAATCTCAGTGGTGCGCACCTGCGTGGAGCGTACCTCATCAAGACAAACCTCAGCGGGGTCAACCTTATAGAAGCCAACCTCAGCGGCGCCAATCTCTATGGAGCATATTTTATCAGAGCTGACCTGAGTGGAGTAAACTTCAGTGGCGCTGACCTCAGAGAGGTGAACCTGAGCGGGGCTAATCTCAACGGCGTTAACTTCAGGGGGGCCAACCTCAACGGCGTGAACCTGAGCGGGGCATACCTCTACCAGGTAGACCTCATTGAGGCCGACCTGAGCGGGGCTAACCTCAAGGCTACGAAGCTTAATGGGGCCAATCTGACTAAAGCTGACCTTAGCGAAGCCAACCTCAACGGAGCTGATCTCAGCGGGGCTAACCTCAAGGCCACGAAGCTCAGTGGGGCCAACCTCACTATGACTAACTTTAGAGGCGCTGACCTCAGAAATGCCGACTTCAGTGGGGTCAATCTAAGTGAAATCAATCTCAGCGCAGTGAACCTGTGCGGCTCATACCTCAGTAACGTCGATCTCAGTGGGGCGCTCCTCAGCGAGGCCAATCTCAGCAGTGCTGATCTTAAAGGAGCGCTGCTCAGCAAAGCAGACCTGCGAGGAGCAAATTTTTCCCGTGCTGACCTGCGCGGGGCCGATCTCTCTAAAGCTCGCCTGGATGGAGCGCTGCTCCAGGAGGCAAACCTATGCAGCGCCAGGTTGGTCGAGGCAGATCTCTTCAAAGCTCGCCTGGATGGAGCGCTGCTCCAGGAGGCAAATCTGCGCGGCGCTAATTTCAAGGGAGCTGACCTCCACAATGCGAGGTTGGAAAGAGCCTTCCTGCGCGAAGCGAATCTCGGCAGCGCCAATCTTAACGAAACAAATTTCATGCAAGCTGACCTGACAGGAGCCGATCTGAGAAATACATTTCTGAGTGGGGCGCTGATTCAGGAAGCAAAGCTCGGAGGAGTAAACCTCAGCAGTGCAGATCTGCATGGCATATCCCTTCCTGGGATTAACCTGAGCAGGGCTAATCTTAGCGGGGCTGATTTTGGTGAAGCGAAACTGAACAGCGCACTTCTCGAAGGGGCTTCTCTTTACACGACATGCCTCAGAGGAGCAGATCTTAGCGATGCCGACCTGAGAAACGCTGACTTGAGAAACGCTGACCTGAGCAAGGCCAACCTCAGCAGGGCCGATCTCAGTAGCACATCCTTCAATGGAATGCTACAAAGCGGCATAAACCTGCGTGAGGCCAATCTCAGCGCGACCAACCTCAGTGCAGCCAACCTCAGCGGGGCCGACCTCAGCAATGCCTATCTCGGCGACGCCGATCTCTACATGACTAATCTTAGCGAAGCTAATCTCAACAAGGCCAATCTCAGCGGGGCTGACCTGCGCGGTGCCAATCTCAGCGGAGCCAACCTCAACGAAGCAAACCTGAGCAAAGCAGATCTCAGGGGCGCCAATCTCAAGGATACAACTCTTAATGGAGCGCTAGTCAGCGATGTACTTTCAGAAGAAGAGGATCTTGCCGATACCGTGTCACTGCTTAACCCGCGTGCAAAGAACAGCATTGTCGAAGACTTAGAAAGCACACTGCGCTGACGCAGTAATTGTTCCTTGTCGTATTCACCAGCCAGTTTGCTATTCCTTTCAACCGGTGGCAGCTAACCCTCAGTCATGGAGGTCAACCGTTTTTGATCAAATCGGCCAGCTCTACGAAATACTGGATGGATTGCGGATTGCTCATGGCATCGACGCTGATCGCCTTCTCCGCGGGAATACCCATGAAGAGTTTCTTTACCGGAACTTCAAGCTTTTTACCACTCAGTGTGCGAGGGACTTCACGAATAGCAAACACCTCGTCGGGCACGTGGTGCGGAGAAATGTTGCGGCGCAGGCTTTCCTTGATTCTGGCTTTGAGAGCAGCATCCAACTCCACATTGTTCCTGAGCACTACAAACAGCGGCATGTAGTAGCGCCCACCGGGATACTCTATGCCCACGATCAGACTATCGAGCACTTCAGGGAATCCCTCCACGATGCGGTAGATCTCGCTCGTTCCCATTCTGATCCCCATACGGTTGAGGGTGGAGTCAGAGCGGCCATAGATGACCGCGCTGCCCCTGGGAGTAATCTGAATCCAGTCCCCGTGGCGCCAGATACCAGGGTACATGCTAAAGTAGCTCTCCTGGTAACGCTTACCACCAGGGTCGTTCCAGAAGAACAGGGGCATAGAAGGCATGGGCTCGGAAATAACCAGTTCTCCCACTTCATTCACCAGCGGCTGCCCCTGCTCATCAAAAGCTTCCACCTTTGCGCCCAGACTGCGGCACTGGAGTTCCCCCGAGTAAACGGGCAGGAGAATAGAGCCACCAACGAAGGCAGAACAGACATCTGTACCACCACTGACACTCGCGAGCCAGATGTCCCTCTTCACATGCTCGTACACCCACTGGAAGCCTTCCGGCGGCAAGGGAGAGCCGGTAGAGCCCAATCCGCGCAGTTTGCTTAGATCGTAAGTCCTGCCCGGCTCGATGCCTGCCTTCATGCAGGAGGCTATAAACCCTGCGCTGGTACCGAAGAAGGTCATGCTGCTATCCTGGGCAAATTTCCAGAGTGCGCCGATATCGGGGTAGGAGGGACCGCCATCATATAGCAGGACCACAGTTCCCACCAGCAGCCCGCTTGTGAGCAGGTTCCACATCATCCAGCCAGTGGTAGTGAACCAGAAAAACCTGTCCGTTGGTTTCATATCCATGTCCAGCGTAAGGCCTTTGACATGCTCCAGCAAAATCCCACCCTGTCCCTGAACGATGGGCTTGGGCAGGCCGGTCGAGCCGGAGGAGTAGAGTACCCAGAGGGGGTGATCAAAAGGCACCTGCTCGAATACAAGCTCGGCGTTTTCTGACAACACATCCCGCCACGGCACTGTATGCGCGAGATCT
>Ga0137383_10001902_pt1 | contig 12585 bp, 11 predicted proteins | sample SagtaG_19_FD_104817 | JGI IMG/M metagenome (GOLD analysis project Ga0137383, IMG submission 104817) | Vadose zone soil microbial communities from Sagehorn Ranch, Mendocino, California, USA - Sage2_R_40_16 metaG | ecosystem: Environmental > Terrestrial > Soil > Vadose zone | place: USA... | reverse complement strand
GCGGCTCCTCGGGTGAGTGCGCTATGTAAAGCGCCGGACGGTCATGGTATGTGATTCCGTAGATCTCGACGTTGTTCTGAATCAGTACGCCGTTCTGCAGCACCGTCACGCGCGCGCGGTCGATCACCTTTCCCTGCTCGTCGAATTTTGGTGCGTGGAAGACGATGTCGTACGTCTGCCATTCGCCCGGCTTGCGCGACGCATTCACGAGCGGGGCGTACTGTTTGTAAACGGCGCCAGCCTGCCCGTGGAAATAGGTCTTGTTGTCGTACGAGTCGAGCACCTGAATTTCGTACCTGTCCATCAGAAAGACGCCGCTGTTGCCACGCTCCTGGCCCTCTCCCTTGACGACCACTGGAGTCGCCCATTCTATGTGAAGCTGCACATCGCCGAACTTGTCGACGGTGGTGATATCACCGGTGCCCGGCGCAACTTCGACATAACCGTCTCTCACGATCCACGGCGCAGCGCCGCCGTCCTTGCCTCGCCAATGCGAAAGATTCTTTCCGTCGAAAAGAACAATCGCATCCGATGGGGGATCCGCGCTGGTCCTGCCCGGCGTGACGATAGCGGGCTCCGTCTTCGGAGCCGGGAAGGGCCCCGGCTCTTGCGCCTGCGCTCCCGCGGCGGCGAATAGGACGAGTGCCAGCTCTGTGATCATGGGTCGTCTTACCATGGGAGCTGGGGTGATCGGTAGAAGTTGAGGCCGAGGTAGTTCCACCGCCGCTGGTGGCTGACGATGCGTGTGCGGAAGCTCTCCCAATCGCGGGATGCCTGCGGAGTCCACGCCAGTTCGGCTACGGCCGGCAGTCGTGGCATTAACAGGTACTCCACAGCGCTGATGTTGCGAACACTCTCGCTCCAGATAGGCGCTTCGACGCCGATGATGTCACGCTCGCTCACTCCCTGCATGTACGTCGCCGGATCCCAATCGTACGCGTCTCGCACTTCGACGTACGCAGCCCAGTGCTGCCCGAGCTCGGTCGCCGGTGTGTACTTCATGTCGAGATACACTTTTTTTGCCGGGGAAAGAATCAACTTCGAGCCGTAGCCCACCGCCGCGGTAGCCGAGTCGCTCTTCCATTGATGCGCGATCGTAGTCGGGTTGAGATGCGCCTTCGTGATCTCTTCCCAGCCGATCATCTTCTTTCCGTATTTGTTGACGATGGTTTGAACGCGCTCGACGAACTTCACATATTGCTCGTTCGTAAGCGTCCGCACCTCGTCGCCACCGATGTGGAAGTAGGGGCCCGGAGTCATTGCGCTGATCTCGCGGACCACGTCCTCAACGAAGGCGTAGGTCTCCTCCTTGTCCACGCACAGCGCACTCCAGCCGACTTCGGTTCCCGAATAGAGAGCGGGGGGCCGCTCACTGCACGCCAGTACCGGATAGCCGATGAGCGCGGCATTGATGTGACTCGGCATGTCGATCTCCGGCACGATCAGGATGTACCGTGCCTGTGCGTAGCGAAGTATCTCCTGATAATCCTGCTTGGTAAAGAACCCGCCCGGTCCGCCTCCGACTTGCGTCAGCGACCCCATCGTGGTCAGCTTCGGACGCGAATCGATTTGTATCCGCCACCCCTGATCGTCGGACAGGTGCAGGTGCAGGGCGTTCAGCTTGTACAATGCGAGGACGTCGAGGTACTGCTCGACTTCTTTCACCGTAAAGAAGTGACGGCTGACGTCGAGCATCGCGCCGCGATAAGCGAAGCGCGGCCGATCGGTGATGCTGAGCGCGGGAATAGTCCAATCGTATCGCTCCTGCCCCATCTCCGATTCGATATCGGCAGGCAAGAGCTGCCTGATCGTCTGGATGCCGCGGAACAAACCTGCCGGCCGGTTGGCGATGAGGCGAACCGAATCACGCACTACCGTGAGCTCGTATCCTTCCTCGCCGAGTGCCGCTCGATCCGGGGCGAGGCGCAGAATGATCGAGCCTATGGAGGGTGTGCCGATCGGCGAAACGGCAACCGGGAATCCCGTGGGCCGCCGTATCTGCGCCGCCAATGCTTCCCCGATCGAGGCGACCTCGGGACTGTTGCCATCGACGTAAATGCCCGTTGTTCTCGCGATCTCAAAGGGTGGTCCCGCGGCGAGGACCATGGATGCGGGCGCGGGAACAAGTTGCGGCGTTACTCTGACGGGCTGAGGCGCCGGCGCCGGTGCGGGCGCCTGACACGCGGCGCCTAGAATCGTGCCTGCAACAGCAATGACGCGTCTCGAACTCCGTAGAGCCTCTCGTCTCCGCATCGCTGGGCCTCCATTGGTTTGCCAGCCGGTTACGCAGCGCCCCCTCCGGAGAATGCCTGGCGACTGCGGCGCTACAAACTTGGGGCGATCACCCCACCCGCGGCAATGAATCGTGACTCGGGAATCCCGCTGCGGAGAGTCGCACGGATTCGAGAGCCGATAGTCGAAGCACCGCGAACGCTTCGTGTGAGAGCACGCCAAGAAGGAGATTGCCTTCGCGGTATAGAATCGGATCCTCGAACCAGCCGCGGCCCTCCGGGTCGTACGAGAGAAGTCCGTTCGGTAATGCCTGCTGCAATGCTCCGACGGTAACTGGATTCATCTCCCAGAGGCGCGTGCTCCTGGTCAGCTCATCGGCGGTGGCGCCGCTCATGCGCTCACGCATTTCCTCGCCTCGGGAAAACGGCTTTACGATTTTTTCAAATGGCTGCCAGGTTGTCGCTTCCGCGCGTGCGTCGGATCCCACGCAGTCGACCGTGAATTCGTCCGCGCCAATCTCGCGACACCACTCGACCAGGCGCCATGATTCTTCAGCAGTGAAATCGGCCGGAGCCAGATACCTCTTTATTAAGCTCAAATTGAGTGACTGCGTGCGCGGGCCAGCTTGGCGCTGTACCTAGTGGCCATCGATAGACCACGGAATGAGCGGAGACCGATAGTAGTTGACCCCGAGGTAGTTCCAGCGCGGGGCGTGCGCCGCGAGTCTCGAGCTGAAACCTCGCCATTCGCGCGACACCTGCGGAGTCCACGCCACCTCGGCCAACGCCGCGAGGCGAGGCATCGCCAGATACTCCACGGCGGCGATGTTCCGAACGGTTTCTCCCCAAATCGGAGGTTCGATTCCCACAATGTTTTGTTCGGTGACGCCTGGCATGTAGAGCGCTGGATCCCAATTATAGGCGGTGTTAACCTCGATCATCGCTGCCCATGTCAGTCCGAGCTGCGTCGCCGCCGTGTATTTCATGTCGAGGTACGCCTTATCTGAAGGCGACATGATCAGCTTCGACCCGTACTGGAGCGCGGCGGTTGCCGAGTCGCTCTTCCATTGTTGCACTATGGTCGTCGGCTTGATGTGCGCCTTCGCGATTTCCTCCCACCCGATCATCAGCTTTCCATACTTGTTGACGATCGTCTGCGCGCGCTCGACGAAGCGCGCGTACTGTTCGGGCGTAAGGCCCTCCACTTCGTCGCCACCGATGTGAATGTATGTGCCGGGAGTCAGCGCACTGATCTCGCGCACGACGTCATCCAGTAATGCGTAGGTGTCCTCCTTGTCGACGCAGAAAGTACGGTTGCACGAGACCTCCGGGTACGCCGTCGTTGCCGCGGAGCTGTGTCCGGGCATTTCTATCTCGGGGACGATCGTGATGTAGCGCGCCTGCGCGTAGCTGATCAAATGCTGGTAATCCTGCTGGGTGTAAAAGCCGCCGGGTCCGCCGCCAACCTGCGAAAGCGATCCGACAGCAGTCAGCTTGGGACGCGAGTTGATCTGAATTCGCCAGCCCTGATCGTCGGTCAGATGAAGGTGAAGCACATTGAGCTTGTAAAGCGCCATCAAGTCGATGTACTGCTCGACTTCCTTGACCGTGAGAAAGTGGCGCGCCGGATCGATCATCGAGCCGCGCCATCCGAAGCGAGGGCGGTCAACGATGGTAACTGCCGGCACGGGCCAGCTTCGGTCGACACCAATGTCTGATTCGATATCGGCGGGCAATAGCTGTCTGATCGTCTGTACCCCGTGGAAGAGTCCAGCCGGTGTGCTGGCGACAAGCCGCACGGAGTCGGAGGTCACTGTCAGCTTGTAGCCATCTTCGCCGAGCGAAGCGTCGCCGAGGCGGAGTTCTACGCTGCCCGAGCCGCTGCCGATTGACGCCGTCGACACTGGAACCGGAAAGTCGGTAGCGCGGCGGAGCAGGGCAGCGAGCGTTTCGCCGATCGCACCCACTTCCGGGTTCGGCCCGACGAACGTGACCCGCGTCTCCTTCGTGAGCTGGAACGGCGCACCACCCGCGAGCAACAAGGACGCCGGCAAAGGAATGATTCGTGGCGCAAGGGCACCGAACTGAGGTCCCGGCGGGGCGGCGGCTGGTGGGTTGCAGGCCGATAGGAGCAACGCGCCGGCGATTGCCATCGCGAGCCTCGAGTGTGACCAAAGTTCGCGTGCAGACATGAGACGGCTCCTGTCGTTAGGTGTGCGCTTCAGTGACGTCCAATAATATTTCCTGCACATCACCGCCACGCGCTTCGGCGCGCGCGTTAGATCACGCCGCCAGAACAGGTAGCGCGGAACGGAGACTACGCGACGCCTCGATGAAACCTCCGCCAAGAACGCGGTCACCGTCGTAGAACACAGCGGACTGTCCGGGCGTTATGGCTGATACGGGCTCATCGAGGGCGAGCTCGATTTCCTGACCATTGAGACGAACGATCTCCGCGCGGGCTAGCGGCGCGCGGTGGCGGATCCGAACCCTCACCTGATCGCCGACTTCGGGCGCGTCGGTGAGCCAGTTCACTTCGCGAGCCACGATGCCGCTCCCGAGCAGCTCATCGCGCGTGCCGATCACGACGGCGCGCTGCTCGGGGCGAATCGCGATCACGTACATCGGCTGGGCGAACCCGCCCGGAACGCCGCGTCGCTGACCAATGGTGTACCGCGCGAAGCCGTTGTGGTCGCCTACGACGACTCCGCTCGAGGTGATGATGGGCCCGCTGGAGAGCGCGGGTGCGTCGGCAGGCAGGCGCTGCTCCAGAATCCGCGCGTAGTCGCCATCCGGTACGAAGCAGATCTCCTGGCTCTCCGGCTTTTCCGCGATGACCTCCAGTCCCATCGCGTGCGCGCGTGCGCGCGTCTGCGCCTTGTCGAGGTCGCCGACAGGAAGGATCATCCGCGACAGCACGCCGCGATCGACTCCCCACAGGAAATAGGTCTGATCCTTGTTCTCATCGACTCCTCGGCGAAGCTCGCCATCGACGACGCGAGCGTAATGGCCGGTTGCGATCCACCGCGCGTCGATTGAATCTGCCTTTTTCAGGAAGTCGCGAAACTTCGTAAACGTGTTGCAGCGAACGCAGGGGATCGGAGTGCGGCCGCGCGCGTATTCTTGGACGAAGTTGTCCACCACGTCGTGCCCGAAGCGGCTCTCCAGGTTGAGAACGTAATGCGGGATCCCGAGCTGTTCGCAGACTCGACGCGCGTCGTTCACGGAATCGAGCGAGCAGCAGGGACGGTCAGGTACATCCTCACCGTGACAGAACAACTTCATGGTCGCGCCAACGACGTCGTAGCCCTGCTCGACGAGCAACGCCGCGGCGACCGATGAGTCGACACCTCCGGACATCGCCACCAGCACTCTCTCTTGCGACGCCATTATTCCGCGGCCGTGAGCTGTCTCGCCTTCGCGACGAGAGCGGGGAAGACTTCGAGGACGCGATCGATAGATTGCTCCGTCGTGAGGACGCCCAGACTCATACGGATGGCCGCGCTTGCGAGGTCGGGACGAACGCCGATCGCTGTCAGGACATGGGACGGGCTGATGCTTCCGCTCTGGCAGGCCGAGCCGCCCGATGCCGCGATGCCTCGCAGATCGAGCGCCATGAGGAGCGATTCGCTGTCGGTGCCCGGCACCGAGACGTTCAGGATGTGCGGGGCACGCTCCGCTCCGCGACCGTGGATGACCGCGTCGGGGATCCTCGCGAGGATCCCCGCCTCGAGTTTATCACGCATCTTGCGAATCCGCGCTCAATGCGCCTCACACTCCGCGAGCGTTAGCTCGGCGGCGCGCGCCAAGCCTACCGCGGCGGCGACATTCTCGGTGCCTGGTCTCCGTCCTCGATCCTGTGTGCCGCCGTGCATCAGCGGCTCGATGTGTGTGCCCCGGCGGATGAAGAGGGCGCCAATTCCCTTGGGCGCGCCGAACTTGTGGCCGGAGATGGTCAGAAAGTCGAATTGCTGCGTCTGCGCGTCGATCCGAATTTTCCCGAACGCCTGGACTGCGTCAGTATGGACGAGTGCGCCGTGCTGCTTCGCCTTGGCGGCGAGCTCCGGCACCGGCTGGATCGAGCCGATCTCGTTGTTGACCCACATCATCGAGCACACGGCAACGCGTTCGTCGACCAGTTTGTCGAACGACACGGGATCGATCACGCCGTCGGGAGTCATCCCCAGGAGCCGCTCCTCCGCGCCTTCCTCCGCAGCCTGATGCACCGCGCCGAGGATGGCCTTGTGCTCGATCGGCGTTGTAACGACGGCGGTTCGCCCCTTCGCCTTGAGTGCGCGCCAGGCACCCAGAATGGCGAGGTTGTCGGCTTCAGTGCCGCCCGAGGTGAAGCAGATCTCGTCCGCCCGAGCGCCTAGACATCGGCCAACTCGTTCCCGAGCCTCATCCAGCGCCGCGCGCGCTTCGCGACCCCACCGGTGCGTGCTGGAAGGGTTCCCGAAGCGGGCGCCGTAGAACGGCTTCATCGCTTCGAAAACCTCTTCCCTCACCGGCGTCGTGGCGGCGTGGTCGAGATAAATCGGGTCAATGGGCATGGGTGGAATTTAAGTGACGCACGAGGCGTGAGCGAGACTTTCTAAATCCTTTCGGCGGCGACGGCAATCGTCGCATTGAGTCACTAACGCGCGAAGAATTTGCTCCTCACTTCCCAAAGCTTTGGGAAAAAGCGCTGGGAGATCGTCTGCTGAAGATATTTGGAGCCGAGGGTGCCTCCCGTCCCCGACGTCAATGGGCCGATGATCCGCTCGACCAGCTGAACGTGCAGGAATCGCCACATTGCGAAACCCTGCTCGTATTCAAGGAGTCCCTCCGCCAGCATCTGCAGCGGCCTCTGGTTCTGCTCGGCGTAGATCTGCTCGAGCGTCACGCCCTCCGAATCGAGCAAGTCGTCGAACAGCTGCTGTAGCGTGGGCTTGGCGAGCGCCCGTTTGACCAGAGGCGCAATCTCACCGTGCTGCTTCAGCACCTGAAGAAAATGAGCGTCACGCATCCCGGACATCGCCTCGATCGCGCGGAACTGTATGCTTTGCGAGCCGCTGGACGTGCCGAGATAGCCGCGGAATTGGGCGAACCGCTGCGGCGGTAGTGTCTCGAGGGCGGCCAGCTGCCCGGTAACGATGTGGACAAGGGCGTTGACTCTACGCACTGAGGTGAGTGCGCCGAGCGTGTCACGTGCTTCGATGAGCGTGATGAGTCCGTCGAGCTCGTGGAGAATTAGCTTGAACCAGAGCTCGCTCGCCTGATGGACGATGATGAAAAGCAGCTCGTCGGGGTGTTCTGGGCTGGAGCGGGGACGTTGCAGTTGGAGAAGTTCGTCGAGGGCCAGGTAGGACGAGTATGTGAGCTCGTGCCCGGGATTCTTTGGAGGCGGGGCCGAAGCGGCCTTGCGTCCTTTGCCCGTCAAAAGGTCGAGACCTCGAGCGACGTCACATCCTCCACCCGCATCGTTTCAGTTGTGTAGAAAGGCTCGCCGTAGCGGCACCGAATGAGCGACCCGTAATGCGCGGCGTGGTGACGAATCAATTCGTGGAGCGGCTCGCCGTTCGGATAGACCTCTCCCGCCTGAACCGTCTCCACGAACTGCGACTCGTAGCATGCGATCGCCTCGAGCTTCTCTTCGAATGCCTCGCTGATGTCGACGACAAAGGTCGGCTTCAGGTTGTCTTCACGGAATGAGAGGGCGTGAAGGACCTTGAGCGGGCGGTGCGGCGGGACCTTCGGCTCGACCTTCTTGAGGCCGGCGACGAAGCACGCATCCCGAACGAGCTGCGCGACGATCGGATGGTCCGGATGTCGTCCGTGCAGCGAATGGGTGATCACGATCTTCGGCTGCAGACGCCTGATCACGACCGCAACCTTCGCGCGAGTCTCGGGCGTGTTCTGTATTCCGCCATCAGGGAAACCCAGGTTTTCGCGCACTGCGACGCCCATCACTTTCGCTGCTTTCGCAGCCTCCTTCGCGCGCAGCTCTGGCGTGCCGCGGCTGGCCAACTCGCCGGCGGCGAGGTCGAGAATTCCAGTGGCCCTCCCGAACGCATGTGCGCGGATGAGAGTGCCGCCACAAATAAGCTCGACGTCGTCGGGGTGGGCGGCGATGGCGAGAACGTCGACTCGTTTCATGCGGAGAATCTACTCGTACCGCAGAGCGTCGATCGGATCCAGCTTCGCCGCTCTCTGGGCCGGGAGCATGCCGAATATGATTCCAATACTCACAGAGACCATCACTGCCACGACCGTGAGTCCGATCGGAACGCTGGCGTCGATGTTCATCGCCAACGTGGCCAATCGCCCGAACGTCAGGCCGATGATGATGCCGAGGATACCGCCGAAACCGGTGAGCGTGGCGGCCTCGACCAGGAACTGAAACAGAATCTCACGCTTCGTAGCCCCCAGCGCCTTCCGGATGCCGATCTCGCGCGTTCTGCTCGTCACCGACACCATCATGATCGCCATGACACCGATGCCGCCAACCAGAAGGCCGACGCTCGACAGCACGATCATCACCAGGAAAAACACACCGGTGATCTTGTTGAATGTGTCTAGAATCTGATCCTGCGTGATCAGGTCGAAATTGTTCTTGTCCGCCGGATGCAACCGGCGCATCTCACGCAGGGCGATCGTTACAGCTTCCTGTGCCTGCGCGGTCGTTACTGCCTTTTTCGGCTTGACCGGGATGTAGAGCGCGTTCGTCTTGTCGATCGTGAACTGGTGGTCGAGCATCGCATATGGCACGATGACTCCGATGTCCTGTCCCGGAGGCGAAAAGATATTCTCGGGCTGTGCGTAGAGACCGATCACGCGCGCGGGCCGTCCGCTGATGTGGATCTGCTTGTCGAGGACCGACTCGCGGCCGAACAGTTTCTTCGCTGCGTTCTCGTCGAGCACGGCCACGCTCGCTCCCGACGACATCTCGGCCGGAGTGAACCACCGTCCGTCGAGCAACTCGCCTCCCTGGATCTCCTGATAGCGGTCGTCGGCCCCCATGATGAGGATGTTCTGGGTGCGCTGTGCGCCGTAAGACAGGCGGCCATTCGACTGAGCCCAGATCGCGGCGTACGAGATTTCAGGAAGCTGTCGGATGCGCTCGGCCTCCGCCTCGACAAGGTCCGGACGCACTCTGATCCACTTTGGAAGCCGATCCGGATTCACCGGCGTCTGCGAGAAGACCTTGACCACGTAGAACGTCGTCGGGCCCGCGATCTCGATTGTGCGTACGATCTGGCCCTGAATTCCCTGGACGATCGCCGCCATCGTCATGACCGTAGAGACGCCGATGACCACGCCCAGGATCGTGAGCGAAGACCTGAGCTTATTCGCGCGCAGCGTGTCCAGTGCGATCTGGACGTTGCTTTGAATGCGCTCAGTGAAAATCATTCGGCGCGCAGTGCGTCAATCGGATCGAGCTGTGCCGCGCGCGATGCCGGGTAAACGCCGAACAGCACTCCAACGCCTGCACCCAGAGCGAGCGCGAGCGTCACCGACCAAAGGCTCACGCGCGCGGGAAGGGGCGACGCGACACTCACCAGGCCCGCGAGTCCCCAGCCGGCCGCCACGCCGAACAGACCCCCAATGCTGGCAAGGACGATCGCCTCCACGAGGAACTGGCGACGAATGTCGCCCGGCTTCGCGCCCATCGCCTTTCTGACGCCGATCTCGCGGGTGCGCTCGGTAACGGACATCAACATGATGTTCATGATGACGATTCCGCCGACGACGACTCCGATCGCCACGATCGCCGGGATCACGGAGAAGAGGATCTTTGTCAGGTTCTTCCAGAATTCAACGAGCGCAGCTGCCGTCTCGACCGAATAATCGGGCTCGTCTGCGGGGCGAAGACGGTGGGCGATGCGCATCGCTTCGTCGGCGCGCTGCATTCCGCTCGCGACCAGCAGCGCGGTCGGCATCTTGACGGACACTGTGTTCGTCTTTCGCCGCCCATAGATCATCTCGAAATTCGGCAGCGGCAGCAGGACGAATCCGTCGAAGGATTGTCCCAGCACCCGCCCTTTCTTCGCGATCGTTCCGATGACGCTGAATCTCTGACCGACGATTCGAATGTCCTGTCCGACGGGATCCACGTGTTCGAACAGCTTCTCAGCTACGTCGGCCCCGATGACGGCGACCCGCCTGTGATCGCGCACATCGATGTCGCTGATCGGGCGGCCGTTGTCGAACACGTAATCCTGCACGACTTGGTAAGGGGCTGTCACGCCGAGTATGGCGACGTCGGCCTGCGTCTTGTCGCGCCACGCGATGTCCGCGACGGGAGTGGGCCAGCCCGATTGCATACTGACCGCAACCGCCTCCGGCACTGCCGCAATCACGGCATCCGCATCGGCCTCGGTAATGCGTGGCCGCCGCTGGAGCCGCTTCCACTCTTCGTCATCGAAGAGTCCGATGCGGATTGGCGTTCTTCTTACCTGGAAGGTATTAGCGCCGATCAGGGCACTGGCGAGATTCTCCTTCACGTACGCGTTCATTCCGGAGATGATCGCGACGACGGCAACGAGGAACGCCACGGACACGATGATGCCGAGCAGCGTGAAGAAGGAGCGCAGCTTGTTGACGCGGATCTGCTCGAGCGCGGTAGTGATTACGTCGATGAAGCGCATGGAACTAATTTCGATGAATGGCGCCGTGGACGCTACGAAGAACTTTTCTTAACGGCATGGAACCGCAACTGAACAGGCGAGAGGTCCCAGTAGGCAAGTTAGCAGTGATTCAGTACACGACGCCCGGACTTGCCTCTGTGGCGTTCAGGGTATAGGCAGTTGCCTGTGTCCTAATCCAATCGAGATAAGTCGGGGCGTAGTGAACTGACAAACTGGCATCTCTGCCACCGGGACCTCTCGCCTATTCAGTTGCAGACGCCCTTTATTCGCGAAGCCCGCCAGTTATTCGTAGCGAAGCGCCTCTACCGGATCAAGCCGTGCCGCTCGCGCAGCCGGCAGGAGGCCGAAAAGGATTCCGGTGAACGCGCTCGTCGCCAGTGCCGCAACGACTGCGGAGACCGGCGTCGAAGCCGGAACTGCGGGGAAGGCCGTCTTGATTCCCAGCGCGACAAGAATCCCAAGCACGAGTCCAATCGCGGCACCAATGCTCGTCAGGGTCGCGGCCTCGACCAGAAATTGCCATAGGATCGCGCTCTTTGTCGCGCCCAGCGCCTTCCGCACGCCGATCTCGCGCGTGCGCTCCGTGACGCTGATCATCATGATCGCAACGACGCCCACTCCGCCGACAAGCAGTCCAACCGAGGACAGGGCCAGCCCCACAACGAAGAAGGTGCCGAACAGCTTGTTGTAGATCCCCATCAACCGGTCCTGCGTCACGATCTCGAAGGTGTTCTTGGCGGTCGATCTGAGCCCGCGTCGCGACCGCAACAGCGCCGTGACGTCGTCAGTCGCTTCCTCCGTCGTGACACCGGGTTCCGGCTTGACGATCAAATCCACGCCACGCATCCACGGGTTGAGGCTCCGGCGCGCTGACTCGAATGGCACAATTGCCTTCGCCTGATCGCCTCCCCCGGCCGACGTAGGGGTACCCATCGGACTCGCCGTGTAATGGTAGACCCCGATCACCTGGAATGCCACGCCATCGACATTGATCATCTTGTCGATCGGGTCCGAAGTTCCGAACAGTCGGTCGGCGAGCTTCTGGTTTACGATGATCACACGCGCCGCGGTGCTGTTTTCGGCGTAGGTAAAGCTTCGGCCCGGATAAATGTCGCCGCCATCCACATCGACCCAATTGGGCGTGTAGATCTCCATCCCGGTGCTCACCTGCTTGTCCTTGTAGGTGAACTTGGCGCCGCTGCCAAGATGCGCGGTAACTGCCTTGATGGTGGGCAGGCGCTCGATTGCGGTCGCATCGTCGATCGTCAACGCCGGATTGCGGCGCTCGGGGCACGTCTCGTCCGAGCCGTCGCAGGCCTGGAACCCGGTGATCGGACGCCGATAGATGTAGAACGACGTCGGGCCGGCCGCCTCCAGATCCTTCGCGAAGCTCTCGTTGATGCCGCGGACCACGGACGACATCGCGACCACGACGAACACGCCGATTGCGACACCCATGATTGTGAGCGCCGCTCGGACCTTGTTCGCGCGAATGGAGTCGATGGCCATGCCGACGCCTTCGAGCGCGTTGAAAATTCGCTGCCCGATCCGCATCGCCATCGCTATTCCTTCCTCAGAGCTTCGATCGGGTCGAGTGACGCCGCTTTGCGAGCGGGATAAACGCCCGAGATGATTCCCACGATCGTCCCGAGCAGTGTCGCCATCACGATTGACCAGGGCGCAACAGCCGCGGGAAGCGGCGTCTTCCACTCGACGACCTTGGC